>ENA-UOIV01000101-UOIV01000101.1-human-gut-metagenome-genome-assembly--contig:-C59-NODE-101-length-100405-cov-12.955645_pt1 | contig 100405 bp, 67 predicted proteins | sample MGYA00242333_ERZ723880 | MGnify/ENA metagenome assembly ERZ723880 | reverse complement strand
GCTATCTGGCCGTTTGCTTCTGCACAGACATTGACAGCAATGGCTAACTTTATGAACAATTATCCGCAGACCGTATTGTCTGACAGTGTATATTTCCGTCAGATGGAATTGTATGTGGAGTCACAGTACCATCGTGGTCGTCCTTACATTGGCGAATATCTGGATGAGGTGACCGGTTATTGGTTGAAAGGGGATCAGGAGCGCAGCCGCTACTATAATCATTCTACTTTCAACGATTTGATGATTACAGGACTGATTGGACTTCGTCCACGTCTGGATAATACAATTGAAGTAAATCCGTTGATCCCTGTCGACAAATGGGATTGGTTCTGCCTGGATAATGTACTATATCACAGTCATAATCTGACGATTCTTTGGGATAAGAACGGCGATCGTTATCATTGTGGAAAAGGCTTACGCATTTTTGTGGATGGTAAAGAAGTCGGTCATGCAGATACATTGACAAGAATCGTTTGTAAGGATGTACTCAAATAATCATTTATCTGATAATATAGATAGGATAGTCTGAACAATGAATATAAAGAAATATCTCCTTCTTTTTCTTTGCCTGCCATGTTTTATGCAGGCAAAGACTATAACAATCAGCCGCCTTACCTGTGAAATGCAGGAAGGTTTGGTAGTGGTCGAAGGTTCACCTCGTTTGGGATGGGTGATGGAATCGCCGGAAAATGGAACGCGACAATCAGCTTATGAGATTGACATCCGGGAAGCTTTTACAGGACGTCCCGTTTGGAATAGTGGAAAAGTCTATTCTACGCAGAGCCAGCTGGTTTCTATAGAGGGGGCAGATATACGGCCTGATAATCCATTTAATTATAGTTGGCGGGTTCGTGTTTGGGATGAGACAGATGCACCCTCTGAATGGAGTCGTGAAGCAAAGTTTCGCTCTGCTTCTTCAAGACTTTCCGAAGGAAAATGGATTGGAGCTATCACTCGTCAGAATGCTCATTTACCGGAAGGACGCAAGTTTCATGGTGGAGAGTTGAAGAAACCGGAGGTAAAGGCAGCTTGGGAAGCAGTGGACACTTTAGCAAAGAAAAGTATTTGTTTGCGAAGAACATTCCAGGTGGGAGATAGGACAGAAGGGAATACAAACCGCCAATCGGGCAAGAAAATAGTAGAAGCAACTGCATACGTTTGTGGTTTGGGATTCTATGAATTCTCTTTGAATGGAAAGAAAGTAGGCAACAGTGAATTTGCTCCGCTGTGGAGTGATTATGATAAAACTGTTTACTATAACACGTATGATGTAACGGAACAATTGCGGCATGGTGAGAATGCCGTGGGAATCTTATTGGGGAATGGATTCTATAATGTGCAAGGAGGACGTTATCGCAAATTACAGATAAGTTTTGGTCCTCCTACACTTTTATTTGAACTGGTTATTAATTACGAAGACGGAACATCTACAACACTCCGTTCTGACAATGACTGGAAATATGATTTTAGTCCGGTAACTTTCAATTGCATATATGGAGGTGAGGATTACGATGCTCGTCGTGAGCAAAAAGGATGGAATCAGGTTGGCTTTGATGATAGTCATTGGCGTCCGGTAGTTATACAGGAAGCTCCTAAAGGAATACTACGTCCACAGATGGCGCCTCCGGTGAAAATCATGGAACGATATGATATTCAAAAGGTAACCAAACTAAATGCAGAACAGGTTGCTTCAGCTTCTAAATCGACTAAAAGGACTGTCGATCCTTCTGCTTTCGTGTTGGATATGGGGCAAAATCTGGCCGGCTTTCCGGAAATAACAGTACGTGGCAAACGTGGACAGAAAGTGACTCTGCTCGTAGCCGAAGCATTGACAGATGAAGGTGCCTGTAATCAGCGACAAACGGGACGTCAACACTATTATGAATATACACTGAAAGGTGAAGGTGACGAAACCTGGCATCCTCGTTTCTCTTATTACGGTTTTAGATATATTCAAGTCGAGGGGGCTGTTTTAAAAGGACAAAAGAATCCGCAGAAGTTGCCTGTGTTGAAGAATATTCAATCCTGTTTCGTATTTAATTCAGCTAAGAAAGTTTCCACTTTCGAATCATCCAACCGAATATTTAATGCTGCCCATCGATTGATCGAAAAAGCAGTGCGTAGCAATATGCAGTCTGTGTTTACAGATTGTCCGCATCGTGAAAAACTAGGCTGGCTGGAACAGGTGCATCTGAATGGTCCTGGGTTATTATACAACTATGATTTGACAGCTTATGCTCCGCAGATTATGCAGAATATGGCAGATGCGCAACATGCCAACGGTGCCATGCCGACAACTGCTCCGGAATACGTGGTTTTTGAAGGTCCGGGCATGGATGCTTTTGCCGAATCTCCGGAATGGGGTGGTTCTCTGGTTATTTTCCCATTTATGTACTATGAGACGTATGGAGATGACTCGTTGATTAAGAAATATTATCCGAATATGCGCCGTTATGTGGATTATCTGAAGACTCGTGCAGAGATGGGTATTCTTTCTTTCGGCTTGGGAGATTGGTATGATTATGGAGATTTTCGTGCCGGATTCTCTAGGAACACACCGGTTCCCCTGGTGGCTACCGCGCATTATTATATGACAGTAATGTATTTAATAAAAGCTGCGAAAATGGTTGGCAATGACTTTGACATTCATTATTATACTTCTTTGGCACATGAAATACTTGCCGCATTTAATAAATGTTTTCTCAATAAAGAGACAGCACAGTATGGTACAGGGAGCCAATGTAGTAATGCACTTCCGTTATTCCTCCAGATGACGCAGGATTCAGATGAACAAGGCAGTTATCAACCGGATGCAAAGTTGAATGAGAAAGTACTTATGAATCTGATTAAAGATGTGGAAGCACATGGCAATCGCTTAACGACCGGTGATGTGGGTAACCGCTATCTGATTCAGACACTGGCGCGTAAGGGTCAGCACGAACTTATTTATAAGATGTTCAACCACGAAGAAGCTCCCGGATATGGCTTCCAGTTGAAATTCGGTGCTACCACCTTAACCGAGCAATGGGATCCCCGCCAAGGTTCTTCCTGGAATCACTTTATGATGGGACAGATTGATGAATGGTTCTTTAATTCGCTGGTCGGTATCCGTCCATATACCACCTATCAAAAGTTTATCATCGCTCCCCAACCTGTAGGAGATTTGAAATATGTCAAAGCATCGTATGAAACTTTATACGGTACTATTGTTGTGGATTGGACTAGCCAGAACGGAACTTTCACTTTAAACATATCTGTTCCGGTGAATACTACGGCTGTCGTTTATCTTCCGGGAGAAAAAGAACCCAAAGAGGTACAGAGTGGAACATATCAATTGGTTTGTGCAAAATGAAAGAACCTTTTGCATATATTTGTAGAATAAAAAAATGTATTCATGATTTTTTAGAAGACAATGATGAAATATAATTTAATAATATCGATTATGAATTTACGGACAACTCTTCTCGTCTTTCTTTGCTTCTGTGCAACCACAGTTCTTCGTGCCGAGCGTGTGGATATGTTGAAGGCCGGTGCAAAAGCAAATGGTAAGGCTCTTAATACAAAGCTAATCAATTCAACGATTGATCGTTTGAACCGTGGCGGCGGAGGTACTCTTTTCTTTCCTGCCGGGACTTACCTGACAGGAAGTATCCATCTGAAAAGCAACATTACACTGGAGTTGGAAGCCGGAGCTACTTTGCTCTTTTCGGACAACTTTGATGATTATCTTCCTTTTGTGGAAGTTCGTCACGAAGGAGTGATGATGAAAAGTTTCCAGCCTTTGATCTATGCGGTAGATGCCGAGAATATTACCATCAAAGGAGAAGGAACTTTGGACGGACAGGGAAAGAAATGGTGGATGGAGTTCTTTCGTGTTATGATTGATTTGAAAGATAACGGCATGCGTGATATAAATAAATATCAGCCGATGTGGGATGCAGCAAACGATACGACAGCGATTTATGCCGAAACAAACAAAGACTATGTAAATACTTTGCAGCGCCGTTTCTTTCGTCCTCCGTTTATCCAACCCATCCGTTGCAAAAAGATAAAGATTGAAGGGGTAAAAATTGTCAATTCCCCCTTTTGGACGGTAAATCCGGAGTTTTGTGATAATGTGACCATCAAAGGCATTACAATTGATAACGTTCCTTCTCCTAATACGGATGGTATTAATCCCGAATCATGCCGCAATGTACATATAAGTGATTGCCATATTTCGGTAGGCGATGATTGTATCACGATAAAATCCGGTAGGGATGCCCAAGCCCGTCGATTGGGAGTACCTTGCGAAAATATCACCATAACCAACTGTACCATGCTTTCCGGTCATGGAGGCGTTGTTATCGGCAGTGAAATGAGTGGGAGTGTGCGTAAAGTCACCATCTCCAATTGTATATTCGACGGAACAGACCGTGGCATCCGCATCAAGTCAACTCGTGGAAGAGGAGGCGTGGTTGAAGATATTCGCGTCAGTAATATTGTAATGAGTAATATAAAACGGGAAGCTGTCGTGCTAAACCTGAAATACAGTAAAATGCCTGCAGAACCAAAGAGTGAACGCACCCCGATCTTCCGTAACGTACATATCAGTGGAATGACTGTGACAGATGTAAAGACTCCGATCAAAATAGTGGGTTTGGAAGAAGCGCCGATATCTGACATTGTTTTGCGTGATATTCATATTCAGGGAGGAAAACAGAAATGTATCTTCGAAAATTGTGAGCGTATCACGATGGATGACGTAATCGTCAATGGTGAAGTAATTAAAAGCACCACAGATACCACAGATTAACACAGATTTTTAATTCGACTAAATTATAAGAATAAGAAATCTGTGAGAATCTGTGTAATCTGTGGTGAAAAAACAACTTGTATAAATTAAAGATAAATGAAACGAATCCTTTTTACCATGCTTCTTGCCGCATCTCTTTCGGCCGAAGCGCAGACACAAACATACGAGACGGAATTTGCCCGTCCCTTGAATGAAGTACTGACGGATATTCAAAACCGTTTCGGAGTCCGCCTGAAATATGATATTGATACAGTAGGAAAAGTGTTGCCTTATGCCGACTTTCGTATTCGTCCTTATTCTGTAGAAGAATCCCTGACGAATGTATTGGCACCTTTCGATTATAAATTTGTCAAACAGAAAGGAAATATGTATAAGCTAAAAGCGTATGAATATCCACGTCGTACGGATGCAGACGGAGAAAAAATGCTGGCTTATCTGAATACTCTTTATGCAGATCGACAGGCTTTTGAACTTCGCGTTGATTCTTTGAAAAAAGAAGTGCGTCAACGTTTGGGTATCGATACCTTGCTAGCTCAATGTGTTAAATCCAAACCTATTCTTTCGAAGATACGTAAGTTTGATGGCTATACAGTGCAGAACTTTGCACTTGAAACACTTCCCGGCTTATATGTTTGCGGTTCTATCTACACACCTCAATCAAAAGGAAAACATGCGTTGATTATTTGTCCTAACGGACATTTTGGTGGCGGACGTTATCGTGAGGACCAGCAACAACGTATGGGCACTTTAGCACGTATGGGAGCTATTTGTGTGGATTATGATTTGTTCGGATGGGGAGAGTCGGCTTTACAAGTTGGCAGTGCGGCACATCGTAGTAGTGCGGCGCACACTATTCAGGCAATGAATGGCTTGTTGATTCTTGAGTCTATGCTTGCTTCCCGTAAGGATATTGATACCAGTCGTATCGGTACAAATGGTGGTTCAGGAGGGGGCACTCATACTGTTTTGTTGAGTGTATTAGATGATCGTTTTACTGCTTCTGCTCCCGTGGTGAGCCTTGCTTCTCACTTTGACGGTGGCTGTCCGTGTGAAAGCGGAATGCCCATTCAACTTTCTGCAGGAGGAACCTGTAATGCGGAGCTAGCTGCTACTTTTGCCCCTCGTCCACAACTCGTGGTATCTGATGGTGGCGACTGGACGGCCAGTGTTCCTACTCTTGAATTTCCTTATTTGCAACGAATCTATGGATTCTATAACGCGAAAGACAAAGTAACGAATGTACATCTCCCCAAGGAGAAACATGACTTTGGTCCGAACAAACGGAATGCTGTTTATGATTTCTTCGCAGACGTGTTCAAGTTGGACAAAAAGATGCTGGACGAAAGCAAAGTTACCATTGAACCGGAATCTGCTATGTATAGTTTTGGAGAAAAAGGAGCTTTGCTTCCCGAAGGTGCAATCCGGTCATTCGACAAGGTAGCCGCCTATTTTGACAAGAAAGCCTTTGCTGATTTAAAATCAGATGCTTCTCTTGAAAAGAAAGCCATGGACTGGGTAGCTTCTTTAAAGTTGGATGATGAGAAAAAGGCAGGTTTTGCGGCAACAGCTATTTATAACCATCTTCGTAAAGTTCGCGACTGGCACAATGAGCATCCCTATACAACAATTCCCGAGGGTATCAATCCTCTTACAGGCAAGCCGCTTTCCAAGCTCGACCGTGAAATGATTGCAGATTCTGCTATGCCGAAAGAAGTACATGAAAGGCTAATGAAAGAGTTACGCAGAGTATTGACTGAAGAACAGATAGAACAAATCCTCGATAAATATACGGTAGGTAAAGTCGCTTTTACCTTGAAAGGTTATCAGGCCATTGTGCCCAATATGACAGAGGAGGAAACTACTTACGTCCTGGAACAGTTGAAGCTGGCTCGCGAACAGGCTATTGACTATAAGAATATGAAGCAGATCTCTGCCATCTTCGAAATTTATAAAACCAAATGCGAACAGTATTTCAATGAGCATGGTCGTAACTGGCGTCAGATGTTCAAGGATTATGTGAATAAGCGAAACGCAGAAAAGAAGGCCCAAGGAAAGAAATAAAATGATGATAAACCTTTAATCTTCCTATTTATCGGAGTATAATTCGGGATAACTAAGAAGAACATAATAGAGCTATGCTTTGTCAGTTGCAAAGCATAGCTTTATCACTTCTAAAGCTATGCTTTACGTCTCAAAAAGCACGTCATTACTTTTTCTTCACGATTACTAAACATCTTTTTCGCAGAAAATGTGTTATTTTGTGGATGGCTAATAGAAATAGACATGATATGGATAAGCAAAAAGTAGCATTGGTCCTTTCTATGGGAGGAGCACGTGGAATAGCGCATATAGGAGTAATTGAAGAATTGCTCCGTCACAATTTTGAGATCACCTCTATTGCAGGAAGCTCGATGGGAGCTATGGTGGGGGCGATGTACGCTTCAGGAAAAATGGAAGAATGTAAGGAGTGGCTATATAGTTGGGATAAACGTAAGATGTGGGAATTGGCGGATATTACTTTAAGTCGGGATGGATTGGTGAAAGGTGACCGTTTTATCAAAGAACTGAAACAGATTATTCCGGACATGAATATTGAAGACTTGCCTGTCCCTTATGTAGCCATGGCTACGGATATTGTCCGCGATCAGGAAGTGAGGTTTGACAGGGGGAGCTTACATGAAGCTATCCGTGCATCTATTTCTATCCCCATGCTTTTCCGTCCGTTGAGAAAAGACGGTATGGTTTTGATTGACGGAGGCATTCTGAATCCTCTTCCATTGGCTCATGTAAAACGTATTGAAGGAGATATTCTGATAGCTGTCGATGTGAATGCACCCCTCGATTCCGGAAAGAAAAAGAAAATATCTCCTTATAATCTATTGACAGAATCTTCAAGAATGATGATGCAACAAATCACTCGTTACCAGATAGAGCGTTGTCAGCCGGATATCTTAATTCAGATGTCCGGCGATACCTATGATATGTTGGAGTTTCATCATGCAGCTTCGATAGTGAAGACAGGAGAGGAAGTCACCCGAAGCGTGTTGAAAGAGTCCCATGGCGATTAATGATATAATAAAGACATATCATTGTATCTGATAAATTCTCAAGTTACTCCAGATAAATCATCTTTTTCGTCATTCCTCCGTCAATCGTGATATTTTCTCCATTGATGAAATCATTGTTTTCTTCACAGAGAAACAAACACATACGGGCAATATCTTCCGGTTTGCCTACCCGTCGCGAAGGATGTTGTGAATGATCTTCCGGCCGGAGTTGGTCATAATCATGAGTTTGTATCCATCCCGGAGCAATAGAGTTGACGGTGATATTCCATTCGGATAACGACAAGGCCAGTGCATGAGTTAAAGAATAGATACCGCCTTTCGAAGCTGCGTAACCTTCACTTCCCGGTTCACTCATCAGGTAACGTGTGAAGCAGATATTGATAATCCGGCCGTATGGGTTAGGAGAGGACTGTTCTTTACGATGTATGGCAAGCAGGCGGGAGGTGATAAATACAGGGCGTAGGTTGATAGAAAGAATTTTGTCGAAATCCTCTACACTCGTTTCGGTGATAGAAGAAAATTGACTGATACCGATGTTGTTGACAATAATATCAATATCATTCCATTCGGAAAGAATACGTTGTATACAACTTTCAAGTGCATCCTTATCGCTGACATCGACTTTATGGAATATAGCTCCGGTTGCTTTAGCGGTCTCTTGTCCCGCTGTTTCGTTTATATCACAAAAAGCGACTTGATTGCCGGACAGGCAAAAAGCTTCTACTATTGCCTTGCCTATACCTTCCGCTCCTCCTGTTACAAATATTCTTCTTTTGGAGGGGGATGATTTTGAGGTCATTGGAGTACACGAAGCCGATTCAGCCGGATGAACGGTTGTAGATTTCTTCTTACCATATTTCTGTGCTTGTTTCCAAGCAGCCTTTCTGGCTTCGTATAGCTCTTGCTGTTTTTCTATATAGTTGTCTGCCATCGTTCTTTTTATTTATTGCAAATGTAAAACATAAAACGGATAAATGCAAAGAATCGACTGCTCGATTGAATAAGAACAACCGCTCGTATGCGGAGAAAGGACCGTAGGATTATGACAAATCGACCGCTCATTCCTATCCGAACGAGCGGTCGATTTATGTAAAATGACTATTCGATTTCTAGAACTTCAGCGGATCTATCCCGGCATATTTTATCCGTTGACGACGCCAAGTGTAAATGGCATGCAGTTTTCCATCTTTACCTTCAATAATGCTAGGATAAGAATATTGACTGATCGGGCTATCCTCCAATGTGAGAACAGGCTTCCAACTGATTCCATCCTCCGATATAGCTACACAAAGCGGTGTGCGAGGGCCTTTCGGAGTTCCGGGCAATGTAGAGAAATTGTTATAAATAAGCACATGCCTGCCATCTTTCATTGTCACGGCGTCTGTACCGGAATTATTATTCGGAACATCCAGCAGCGTTACTTTGCTCCACGTATCGCCATTGTCACTGCTCCAGGCTGTTGCAATCTGTGCATTGCGCGTACGGCAGAGTATCTGCAATTTTCCGTCCTTATGCTTTAAAATACTAGGTTGTATCGCATAAATAGGTTTAGCGCCTTCCCCTTTGATGGCTTCCCCGCCTTCCTGATCATCCGTATTTATTCCTCCTTTTTTACGGTTCTGAGTCGGTACGGACAGTTCTGCCTCCAAAGGTCCTACCATTTTCCAGGTTTTTCCTTTATCATCAGAAATCTCGAAATGAACACGCCAGCCCTTACTGCCTTCCGTACTGGAGGGACAGATGATACGGCCGTCGATATATTCCGGCTTATTCTTGATAGGACCTAGAAAACCTTTGGGAAGAGGTTCACGCTTGCTCCAGGTCTTTCCTCCGTCACGCGAACGAACCAACCATCCTGTCCAGTCACTTACTTTCAGACCTATTTTGTAGAAGAGAATCAAATCTCCGCCCGGAACTTGAAACAGTACCGGATTCCAACACGCTTTCCGGCGTGCGATGAGTTTCCCTTTTGCATCTTTTACCGGTGTACAGGTGGAGTCGATTCCCGCTAATACAGCTTGCGGATCTTTGAGTGAAAACACACCGTCGGCAGCAAGTTTGGGAGCACTCCACTCTTTGGCGCCTTTCGGCTTACGGCATACCCAGATACAACAATCGGGATTGCGTTCTTTCGTTCCTCCAAAGAAAGAGGCGACAAGATCTCCGTTCTTCATCTCTACAATAGTAGCTCCGTGACATTCGGGGAAAGCGGCCTTTTCGTACAGAAATTCATCACTTAGAATGGCTGTGTTCTTAGTCGGTATATCTACACTAAAATGATGTTTTCCCGAACCGATCTTCTCTTTTCGACCATCCGGCAAATGTACTTCGCCTGTTGTATTGGCAGGCAATTCAATATCCCATTCCAGATGCATGGGCGTTTTTTTCCATCGGCTGGTTATTTTTCCATAGATACTCATATAAGATGCATCTACATTGCTTAACTCTTGAATCTCAAAAGCCGGCTGGAAAATAATATGTTTGTAACCGGACTTCCAACGGTCTGTCCGGATACCTGCCAGATTATTGAAACACCAAGGCAATAAATCTCCTAAAAGCATGACATGGTTGCCACTGTTCATTTCTGGATTTGCCGTATCACCGTTCCATAATTCCCAAATGGTGGTAGCACCTTTTCCAACCATATACCCCCACGAAGGATACGTTTTGTTGGTTGCCAGCAAGTAAGCCACATCGGCATAACCACGACGGCTTAATTCACGCAACAGCCATTGCACACCAATGACTCCGGTGCTGATATGTCCCTTATTGGTGGTAATAATGGAAGTTACGGCATTTTTGGCAACCTCATGGATGTAATTCTTTGGCACTAACCCGAAAGCAAGTGGCAGAATATTGGCAGTGACCGTATTATTACCATAGTAGATACTGTCCGGATATAATGTATGTCCCGGCACATGGGACGTTCCCTCTTTTATATGCAAGAAGCGGGCATTGAATGCGTCTTTCATACGATGTTCCAGATCTTCCCATTCTTCTGCATCGGCTTTCAGTCCTTGCAGACTGGCAAAACGATGCATCAGTTGCAACACTTTCAAGTAATAGGCAGTGGCGATCAGCGCACCGTCAGTCTTGCGGGAAGGATCCTTACTGTGAATCAGCTCCAATGATTCGGGAGGAACACACCAGTCACCATATTTATCTTTGGTTATGATATATTCCTTTGTCATATAGTATTCACGGATATGAGCCACCCATGTTTTGATAGCCGGATAATTCTCCTCTATCGGACGTTTATCTCCGAAATTGGTAAAAAGCATATCACAAGCCATAGGCAACGCCGCAGGCCAAGTTACATTGTCCGAGTAATAGTTCCAGTAGGCCGGAGCGACATCGGGAATACAACCGTCTTCACGTTGCGCTTCGCGGATATCACGTGTCCATTTGGTATACATTGCATAATTATCGAAAAGCATACTCTCTCCCCAACATCCCATGGTACGGTCGCCCAACCATGGTTGGCGCTCATTCCGTTGCGGACAGTCTACCGGCATACCTTTATAATTACTCCGGATTCCCCAAAACGCATTACGGACAATCTTATTCAATGTCTCGTCGGAGCAACTGAAAGACCCTGTATGCGTCATCTCGTCTTCCACGACTTCAGCTACGAAGTCTCCACGTTGCGCATCCGGATAATTGCTGACCTCCACATAACGGAAGCCATGATACACGAAACGAGGTGCCCACGTAGCGTCCTTCACTTCGCGTCCGCTTACGATATACGTATCTGTGGAACGGGCGTCACGTAGATTCCGGATAAAGAGTTTCCCATTGGCCTGCAAGGTTTCTGCGAAACGGAGACGAATACTGTCACCGGCTTCTCCTTTAATGCGGAAGCGCACCCAACCAGCCATATTCTGACCAAAATCAAGGATGTACTTATCACCAAGTTTTTGGATGGAAACAGGTTTTAATGTATCCATTACTTTCATACCCGGCATTATTTGGGCACGCAATGTTCCCGAAGGAATACTGACTCTTTGTGCCGCTATCCAGCTTTTGTCGTCATAACCGCTTTGTGTCCAGTTGCCCAATTCCTTGCGGGCATCATATTCTTCGCCGTCATATTCATTATTGCTACGGATAGCACCTTCGGTTGTCAGTTTCCATGAAGTGTTTGTAGCAATCGTTTCTTTACTGCCATCCATATATTCCACAATCAGATTCAGGCGGAGTTTGGGATAGCCGAATGTCGGTATCTTGTACGGTTTGTAATTCTGGCGCATCGTATAGAAACGTCCGTTGCCCAATGTCACACCAATAGTATTCTCTTTTTGAAGTTGCGGCGTCACATCGTAAGTGTTGTACAGAATTGTTTTCCGATAGTCGGTAGGAGCGGGGGCCAACACTTGATCGCCGATACGCTGTCCGTTGATAAATAATTCATAAAGTCCCATTCCGGCAATGTGTACCGTTGCACGTTTCACCTCTTTGCTTAAAGCAAATTCTTTGCGGAGATAACGGGCTGCCAAGCGGCTCCATTGGGTTTCACTGTCACCGGGAGCGGCACGGTCTAATCCAATCCACTGGCCTTGCCAGTCCGCTTCATTCAGCAATCCCATACTCCAAAAGGCCGGAGTACTCCAGTCCGCTTCCCCTCTATTGGTATAGACCTTCACTTTCCAATAATAGCAGGCATTACGCTTTAGCGGTTTACCTTGATAAGCAATCCATTGGGAGGCGTCGGACTCTATCTTTCCTGAATCCCAAATATCTCCTTTTCCTTGCGCCAGCAAGTCGGCGGAAGAAGCAACAAGAATGCGATACGCTGTTTGCATCACATTCTGTTCATCCGATTCGATGCGCCAACCCAATCGGGGCTGGCGCACGTCGATACCTAGCGGATTCTTTAATTGCTCCGTTCGCAGTTCGGTTATGCCTATGGCTGCATAGGCTGAACCTGCTAAAAACAGAAACGCAAAGAATGCTACTATAAATATTCTCTTGTTCATCATTTATCGCTGATATATTTCAGTTGGGCATCGGGAAGTTCCGTCCATGTCTTATCGAGGTAGTTTTTATTGCTGTCCACCACAATCAGAATATGATCGTTTCCACTGCAATAACCGCTATCGTGCTGGAAGGTATGCACACCGTTATTAAATTCACCTATATATTCCAGCTTACCGTCCTTTGTCGTATACCACCAGGCATTTTTCTTTGCCCCGCTAATCTTGCTGAAATCAACTTCCATCGGACGTCCGGTATAATTATACACCATCAGATAATCATTACCGCGTGTAGCGATGGCACGGTCGTAACGTTCTCCGTTCTTACCTGCGATGACAGACTGATCCGGTATACGTTCGAAGAACGGGAAAGTCAGCATCAGATTTTTCAAATATTTCATTTGATTATAACCGGGATCATTCAATGCTTCATACCAAGGCTTCTTGGCTCCGTATGCACCACCCACACCCGGTTTGATAAACTGCATAATGGAATTATGCCCATACGTATGCCCGAAGGAACCGGCGAATACAGACCAATAAGCATAGCGGCGTACGTCGTAATCCTTCCATAACAACTCGTTCTCGTCATGCAGGCCGTGAGGAATTTCTTCATAGATAGGTTCTCCATCGATAACTGGTTTCATGGGTTTCATAGCCATACTGCGCTCAACGAAACGCCAGTTGTCTTCTTCCGTATTCTCTTCGATGGGATAGTCTCCGTCGCCAAAACGTTGTCCGTAACGACGGTGTCCGCTTTGAAACATATTGAAGTCCAGCCAGGAAGCGTTGTTGAACCAAGTTGCTGAGGTTGTTCTGCCACGCGGATGGAAGGTCATCAGGTGATTCTTGTCGATTGCTTTGATAGAAGTTGCCAATGCCTCCCATTCGGCTGTTTTCACATCACCGCGAATGTCTCCACCGATAAACCAAATGATATTCGGTTCGTCCTTATAACGTTCCGCCAGGAACTTTCCGTATGCTTTCGCCTGTTCGACAGTCATTTCTCCACGATTCACGGGACTTCCCCAGATACAAACCATACCGATATACAGTCCTTTTTTTGCAGCCGTACGAATGATATAATCCATGTGATCCCAATAACCATATACACCTTTCCGGTCGATGTTCTTGAAGTTATATCCGTCTATCATGGAATATTGTCCGTAGATATTCATGGATGGCACATTATTCAAGGTCTGAACTTGAATTACATTGTATCCGCGACGTTTGCACTGTTCCAGATAATATTCGGCTTCGTCACGATTCAGACGCTCTGGGAGCAACCATCCTGTTTCCCCTAACCAGAAGAAAGGAGTACCGTTTTCGTGTTTCAGATAACGTCCCTCTTCGGAAACTACTAGTTTACCGTTACTCCAGGGAATATACGTCTTTTGTGTTTTCTTTTGTGCCGCTACCGGGATAGCCAAAGTCAGCAGCAGTAGTAAGAGAGGAAGAATCTTGAATTTTCTCATTGTATTTTATCGTTTTTAGTTTATAATTCACCACAGATTACACGGATTAACACAGATTTTTTATCTGACAGAATGTTAGAAATGTCACATAATTATTTTAGAATCTCTGTTAATCTGTGTAATCTGTGGTGAAGATTATTTCTCAATCATTTTTTCAAATTCGATTGCAGCCAGGATAAATGCTCCTACTGACTTCGGATCATTCTCGATAATCGGTTCGCTGATATAATACTCAAATGAACCGTCACGGTATCTTTTAGAGTCTCCACCTAGTCCGGCTACGGCACAACAATTGGTGATGGTATAACTTCCGTCTTCCTCCAGACGGGTGAAATTTCCGGTCATGCCGTTGAAAGCCTTTCTTACCGGTTCGATATATTCATTTCCGATATATCCTTTATTAATGGCTTTGGCGATCGTATAAACAAACAAGGCGGTTGCCGAAGACTCCAGGTAATTACCTTTACGTGCACCTTGATCTGTCACTTGATACCATGTGCCGGATTGAGGGTCCTGATATTTTACAATCGCTTCGGCCAGCCCTTGAAGAATCTGTATGACGCTGTCCCGTCCTGCTGTTTCTTGTGGCAGATAATCCAGAACATCCACTATCGCAGCACCATACCATCCGATACTGCGGCTCCAGAAATTCGGAGAACACCCAGTTTCGGGATTTGCCCATTTCTGTTCGCGGCTTTCATCCCATCCGTGATAGTAAAGACCGGTAGCCGGATCATACGTTTTACGGGCAATCAAAAGTATTTGCTTCACCGCTTCGTCAAACAAAGCCGGTTCCTGGAAAGTCGCACCATATTGTACCAGATAGGGAGAAGCCATAAAGATACCGTCCAACCACATCTGATGGGTATATTTCAATTTGTGCCAGAAGCCTCCTTCGCTGGTACGCGGTTGTTCGGCCATTTGCTTACGAAGAGTATCCATAGCCGTTTTGTAACGTTCATCTCCCGTCTTTGCGTAGAGGTCGAACAAAATCTTACCGCCATTTACATTGTCGATATTGAAAGAAAGATATTTCATGGTCTTTATACGTCCATCGGTGTCAATCAGACTATCCGCATAAATCTTGGCATACTCGTAATATGTACTGTCACCCGTATGTTTCCACTCTTCGAGCATTGATTTTACCACAAGGCCATGCGTATATCCCCATCGTGGTTTTTTAGCTTTTTCAATCATCCAGGGCTCTGGGAAACGTTTCATTTCGGAACGTGCCATGCGTTCACTCCACTTTTCGGTTTCTGCTTTCTTGGTGGTCGTACAAGCAATAAAGCAGACAATTCCGCAGGCAATAATCGCCTTAAATAAATTTTGATTCATATAGTTGAGTTTTTATTTTCCGATCAGGATATATTCTTTTCCCGCTTTTGTGGGCAGGTCATACAAATAGGTTTCCGTCAGCTCTATTTTATTCAATTTTGCTTTCCCGTTAATCAATGGTTGGGTAATAGCAGGGACGGCAAAGAGAGGATTAGGGTTCTCGCCTTTGGCAGGTTTCAGTCCTTTACCTTTTAGCGGGTTGAGTGAGCGGAGACGACAGTTTCCTCCTTTGTGGGATTTTACTATCAGATGATTTACTTTTCCGTCTTTCCAACTCAAGTCAAGCTCAAAGCCGCCACGTGCGATAATACCTTTCACCGAACCTTCCTTCCACAAAGTAGGGAGGGCGGGAAGTAAATAGATGAATCCGTCATAACTCTGCATCAGCATTTCTACGATTCCTGCCGTACAACCGAAGTTCCCGTCAATCTGAAAGGGTGGATGTGCATCGAACAAATTAGGATAAGTACCGCCTTTTTTCTTTTCGTTGCGTACAAGAGTCAACTGATCTGTTATCAGCTTATAAGCATGGTCACCATCAAGCAGACGCGCCCAAAGACAAACTTTCCATCCCATACTCCAGCCGGTAGACGGATCCCCGCGATGGATGAGCGAGGTGCGTGCCGCATCAAACAATTCCGGTGTGCGGTATGGAGAAATCTGATTGCTGGGGAACAATCCGTAAAGATGGGAGACATGACGATGTACGTCGTTCGGATCATCCCAATCGAACATCCATTCTTGCAATTGTCCCCAATGACCTATTTGCATAGGAGGCATTTCTTTCAAGCGTTGCTTTAGATGAGTTGCGAAATCTTTGTCGGTATCCAGAATTTCGGAAGCTGAGATAATAGCCGTCCAAAGATCGAAAATCAACTGATTATCCATCGTACATCCGGCGGCTGTCGTTGCCTTTCCGTTACTGCCCGAATGTACATTCTCCGGTGAATTGCTAGGACAAACCACCAACCAGTTGTGTATCGGTTCCTTTACCATGATTTCATCGAAGAAACGGCCGGACTCTTTCAGTATAGGATAGATGGAACGCAGAAAATCGGTATCTCCGGTATATAGGTAACGTTCCCATAAATGCCGGCAGAGCCACGCTCCACCACTAGGCCACATACCCGAAGGGGCTTTGTCAATTGCTCCTGTGACGCGCCAGATATCTGTGTTGTGATGGAGTACCCAGCCATTCGCTCCATACATGATTTTAGCCGTTTCCTTGCCTGTCTCGCTGACCTCTTTTATCAGCCGGAAAAGAGGCTCGTTCAGCTCGCTAAGATTGGTAACTTCAGACGGCCAATAGTTCATCTCCAAGTTGATGTTGCAAGTGTATTTGCTGTCCCAAGAAGGAAATAATTTATCATTCCAGATACCTTGTAAATTAGCGGGTTGTCCTCCGGGTTGTGAAGAACAAATCAATAGGTAACGCCCGAACTGGAAGTAAGTAGCTACCAAATGAGCATCATTTGTATCTTTGAAGTTTTCTACACGTTTATCGGTTGTGATGTTTCCATATCGGTTTTTACCTAAGTTCAAAGATACTCTGGTCAAGTATCGGCGATAGAAATCGGTATGATTTTTCTTGGCTTCCGGAAATAGATGTTTCATTGCTTTGGAAAGATAGTCTTTAGCCCGTTCTATCTGATTTCCTGTGATATCCAGATAATTATTGAAATTGGTGGCTATTGACACGTAAATGATAGCTTCATCAGCTCCTTCTACCGAAAGAATTCCATCCGCACATGCTATTTTCCCACCTCTATTCCGTGCAGTCAACCGTCCTTGAAATTCCACTTTCCCTTTGAGACCTTCATGCCAGGAAGAGACACCGGAAAGCGTGACGCAATTTCCTTCCTCAGAGGAAATCATTACATCCTGATGAGGAGAGGTCAGTTGGGCATTAAAGGTTATTTGTCCCGGACGGCTGGCTGTCAGTCTGATCATTACCACTTGATCGGTAAATGAGGTAATCGTTTCGCGTTGGTATTGTACTCCGTCTACCTTATATCGCACGATGGCGCGGGCGGAATCCAGACTTAGCTCCCGATAGTAGTCCGAATAACGGGTATGTCCGGGAAAAGCGATTCGCAGGTCCCCGAAACTTTGATAAGGCATTCCCGAGTTTGTCTTAGCCATCACCTTCTCGGTAGCGAGAGTTTGCGCTTCGAGATATTTTCCTGCAAAGACCAGTTCACGCACTTTGGGAATATACTCAAGTGCGTCCGGGTTGGCGTTGTTGTTAGGGCGTCCCGCCCAGATAGTTTCTTCGTTTAGTTGTATTTGTTCTGTACCCGGTGTTCCATATACCATAGCTCCCAAACGGCCATTGCCCAAAGGCAGTGCTTCCGTCCATACTTGTGCGGGACGGTCATACCATAACTTATATTCTTGCGTAGAAGCGTTCGTTTCTTGTGCATGAATAGAAGTTACAGACAGCATGACAAGCACATATCCGATCAATCTCTTTTTATTCATTATCATCTAACGTCTTTTATACTTTTATAAAAGGACGGTTGAACGGACATTTTGTACCCAATAAGTCGCTAAAAGAATATAATTACTCGGACATTATTTTTATCTTTTCAATCGGCTGCTGCCTGACGGTATCCATTGGAACAGCCCGATAATGCACTTTGGAAAAATCAATAGAGTGCAAATCAATGCTGCGGATCGTACTGTTGTACATCGTTCGGAAATAGATAATCCGGTTATTCATATCCGTTGCTGATGTCCATTGCGTGGCACTTGGAATATCAGAAGGAACTTGTCCTAACGGAAATTCTATACCTTCGGGGATATCAAAGTTATTCAATATCTGAAAACATTGAAGAACCGTTTTCAGAGCTGTATCCTGTTGAGGAGCCGTTGCCTGATAGAAAGCCGCACGGACAAAGCGGGATGGGGGAGTCACGTCACCCGGAATACCAAGAAAACCACTTCCTGCGCCAAAAGAACTCAACTCAATGTTGACAAGCTGTTGTGCGGGAGCTGTACCGGGAAACAAATTGACATAATTGTTCAGATTCGTAAGATGCCATTCGAAACCGGGAGAGTTGGTGAGCACACCCAGTTTGTTCTCATAAAAATGTAGCTCGCCATTAGTGATTTCAAGAACGAGCTGGCGTCCCGAAATATCTGCAAATCTCCAATGAACAGTCGAAGCGCGTGGATCAATATTGATAATATGCACCTTCCGGGCTGCCTCTTTTACTTCATCCACTGTAGCACATTTTCCTAATATCCAAGAGACAAGCTGTAGATCAGAGATGCTTTTCGCTTTTTTAGCAGAATCATACTTTTCGTATTGGCCATAATTCGGAAAATAGAATAATCCTGCCGAAAGTCCGGCTTCGTTCAGCCCTTCGGCAACAAACTCTTTTTGTTCGACAGCTAGCCCCACATATCCATAACGTGCCGTAAAAGACATACCGTCAATCCCGTCAGGTGTGTAAGACCGTTCGGTATAGCCTCGCGGAACAATAACATATTGACTATTCAGATTACTTCCTCCCCATTCGATAGTGCGTGCGACAATTGTTGTGTCCTTTTGACTTTTTAAGGTGATACCGGTACAGGCTTTCATTGGAGACTGATAAAAGAATGCGCCGGCAACCAGCAATGCCATAGTTGCAGATAACTTTATTTTCATAATGATCGTTTTTTATATAAACAAATTACTTTGAAAATAAGTTTGAAGGGAGACCGTCTTATTATCTGTATTTTTTTGTCATTTGAAATATACTTTCCTATATTTGAAGAAAAAAGAAGAAAAGAACAATATGGAAACTATAAAGATTACACGATATCAATCGCCCGTAGGCGAGATGCTTGTCGGTTCTTACGGCGATAAGCTGTGTATTTGCGATTGGGCGGTGGAGAAACGGCGAGGTACGATAGACCGCCGCATACAGCGACATCTGAATGCGAAGTACGAAGAGGGGACTTCCGACATCATCGAACGGGCAATCGGGGAACTCGAAGAATATTTTGCCGGACACCGTAAGATATTCGACATTCCCGTTGTCTTTACCGGCTCGGAATTTCAGTGCACTGTATGGGAAGAACTGATGAAAATACCCTATGGAACGACCATATCTTATGGCGAGCTTGCCCGCCGCATCCATAACCCGAAGGCTGTGCGTGCAGTCGCATCGGCCAATGCCACCAATCCTATCTCTATCTTTGTTCCCTGCCATCGGGTAATCGGCAGCAATCATAAACTTACGGGATACGGAGGTGGTCTCGATGCGAAAAAAGGATTATTGGAGTTGGAATGTTCTAAAACGATGGGGCTCGGTTTATGGTAGATTTAATATACAAAATCACGAAAAGTGCCATTCACGCGAAACGATGAGTGGCACTTTTTATTATTTTTCAGTGAAATAAATGGCTATATGCCTGTATTTGGACTTGCTGGGCGTACCGAAATAGGGGCTTCATTTTTTTGTTTTATTGAGTACAAAATATGGATAATTGCGTCTTTTTATAAAGATATTGTGTAAATTTTAAATTATCCATATTAATGAAACAGATAAAACTGTTACTTCTTTTAGCTTCCGCCTCCGTTACGGGAGCACTTGCGCAAAGCAATGGATTGACGGATATGAGTCAGAGCTGTTTTGCGAAGATGGCGAATACCGGAATCGGCGCCGTACATTGGACGGATGGATTCTGGGGAGATCGCTTCGAGGTATTTAGCCGGACTTCCCTGCAGAGTATGTGGAACACTTGGAACACGCCGGAGATCTCTCACGGTTTCCGTAATTTTGAGATTGCTGCCGGGGTATGCAAAGGAGAGCATTGGGGACCTCCATTTCATGACGGAGATATGTATAAATGGATGGAAGGTGTGGCTTCTGTCTATGCAGTTAATAAAGATCCGGAGTTGGACAAGTTAATGGATAACTTTATTACTTGTGTCGTAAAAGCCCAACGTGCAGACGGTTATATACATACGCCTGTTATTATCGAAGAACTGAATAAAGGGATTGATTCCCATACAACAGCATTAGGTGATCAGCATAAACAAACGGTCATTGGAACGAAAGTAGGTGACGAGGATGAAAAAGGAGCTTTTGCCAATCGGCTGAACTTTGAGACTTATAATCTGGGACACTTGATGATGGCGGGTATTGTGCATCGTCGTGCCACCGGAAAAACTACTCTTTTTGATGCTGCTGTGAAAGCGACGGATTTCCTCTGTCATTTTTATGAAACGGCTTCTGCCGAACTGGCTCGCAATGCTATTTGTCCCTCTCATTATATGGGGGTAGTTGAAATGTACCGGGCTACCGGAAATCCCCGTTATCTGGAACTTTCAAAGAATCTGATTGATATCCGTGGTATGGTGGAGAACGGTACGGATGATAATCAGGACCGTATTCCTTTCCGCGATCAATATCGTGCGATGGGACATGCCGTACGCGCCAACTATCTGTATGCCGGAGTAGCGGATGTATATGCAGAAACCGGTGAGCAGCAATTAATGAAGAACCTGACTAGTATCTGGAATGATATCGTGACCCGGAAAATGTATGTGACCGGTGCTTGCGGTGCTCTTTATGATGGTACATCGCCCGATGGAACGTGTTATGAGCCGGATAGTATTCAGAAAGTGCATCAGAGTTATGGACGTCCCTATCAGTTGCCGAATAGCACTGCTCACAATGAAACGTGTGCCAATATCGGTAATATGCTGTTCAACTGGCGGATGCTGGAGGTGACAGGGGATGCGAAATATGCTGATCTTGTGGAGACTTGTCTTTATAACAGTGTATTGAGCGGTATTAGTCTGGATGGAAAGAAGTATTTCTACACGAATCCGCTTCGTATCAGTGCCGATCTTCCTTACACGCTTCGCTGGCCGAAGGAACGGACGGAATATATCAGTTGTTTCTGCTGTCCTCCGAACACATTGCGTACACTGTGCCAAGCGCAAAACTATGCATATACATTGAGTCCGGAAGGGATTTATTGCAATTTGTATGGGGCAAATACATTGACAACGACTTGGAAAGAGAAGGGAGAAGTAGCTCTGACGCAGGAAACGGATTATCCTTGGGATGGAAATGTACGCGTAACGTTGGATAAAGTTCCTCGTAAGGCGGGTACTTTCTCGCTCTTCTTACGTATTCCTGAATGGTGCGAAAAGGCTACGCTTACGGTGAATGGACAGCCGTTGCAAGTCAATGCGAAGGCAAATTCGTATGCGGAAGTAAATCGTGTATGGAAGAAGGGGGATGTAGTGGAGTTAGTGATGGATATGCCTGTGCGTTTGCTCGAAGCTCATCCGTTGGCAGAGGAGATTCGTAATCAGGTGGTCGTGAAGCGCGGACCGTTGGTTTACTGTCTGGAAAATATGGACATAGCGAATGGAGAGAAGATTGATAATGTATTGATCCCTGCTGATATAAAATTGACTCCGAAGAAGATCACGATTGAGGGTAGTCCGATTGTAGCCCTCGAAGGTAAAGCGCGTCTGGCATCTGCAACTTCTTGGGAAGGGGTACTTTATCGTCCGGTGGTTCAGGCAGAGAAGACGGTGGATATTCGTTTGATTCCTTATTATGCCTGGGGAAATAGAGGAAAAGGAGAGATGACCGTATGGATGCCTCTTGCCAGATAATCATGATACAGAAATAAAGAAATGAGGATGAGAAAGTTATTTTTGACGGCTATATGTATTTTGTGTAGTCATTGGTTATGGTCCGGTGAAATATGGGTTTCTCCCAAAGGTAATGACTTTAATGATGGAACCCGCCAGTCTCCCAAAGCAACGCTGACTGCTGCTTTACGGCAGGCACGTGAATGGCGGAGGACGGGAGATGACCGTATACAGGGAGGAATCACTGTTTATATGGAAGGGGGAACGTACGCTCTGTATGAGCCGGTTTTTATTCGTCCGGAAGATAGTGGGACAAAGGAATCGCCGACGGTGATCCGTTCAGCGGTCAATGAAAAGACTGTGATCCGTTCGGCAGCCGATGAAAAGGTGGTGTTGAGTGGAGGAGTCCGTATCAAGAATTGGAAGAAACAAGGAAAGCTCTGGGTGGCAGATGTGCCGGCATTTAATGGGCGTCCATTGGATTTCCGTCAGTTGTGGGTGAATGGAGAAAAGGCTGTCCGTGCCCGTGATGTAGAGGATTTCGAAAAAATGAACCATATTTGCAGCGTGGATGAAAAGAATGAAGTTCTTTATGTTCCTGCGGTTGCGGTACGCAGACTTATTGATAATAAGGGAAAATTGAAGGCTGAATATGCCGAGATGGTGATCCATCAGATGTGGTGTGTGGCTAATCTTCGGATTTGGTCTATTGAGGTGCAGGGAGATAGTGCTGCGGTACGTTTTCACCAGCCGGAAAGCCGGATTCAGTTTGAACATCCTTGGCCGCGTCCAATGGTGACGACGGACGGACATAATTCTGCTTTCTATCTGACGAATGCCCGTGAGCTATTGGATGTACCGGGCGAATGGTATCACGATATGGATGCCCGTAGAGTGTATTATTATCCACGGGAAGGAGAGAAGATGCAGGAGGCGGAAGTAATGGTACCTGCCATTGAGACGTTAGTACAGGTAGAAGGTACTTTAGATCGTCCTGTGTGTCATATTCGTTTTGAGAAAATTACTTTTTCTTATACTACGTGGATGCGTCCGTCGGAGAAAGGACATGTGCCTCTTCAGGCAGGTATGTATCTGACGGATGGGTACCGGATTGATCCGAAGATGCAACGGGATTATCTGAATCATCCGTTGGATAATCAAGGATGGTTGGGTCGTCCTGCGGCTGCTGTCCGGATAGCTGCTGCCAGGCAGATTGATTTTGAGCGTTGCCGATTTGAACATTTGGGTTCTACCGGACTGGATTATGAAGAAGCGGTGCAGGGTGGTATTGTTCGTGGTTGTCTCTTTCGCGATATTGCAGGAAATGGTTTGCTGGCCGGTAGTTTTTCTCCGGCTGCTCACGAAACGCATTTGCCTTATGATCCTGCTGACCGCCGGGAAGTATGCACACACCAACAAATCAATAATTGCTATTTCACGGAAGTAGGTAATGAGGACTGGGGATGCCTCGCCATTGCTGCGGGGTATGTGAGTGATATTAATATCGAGCATAATGAAATTAGTGAAGTTCCTTATAGTGGTATCAGTCTTGGTTGGGGATGGACACAAACTGTGAATTGTATGCGTAATAACAGAGTTCATGCAAATCTGATTCATCATTATGCGAAACACATGTATGATGTAGCGGGTATTTACACACTCGGCTCACAGCCCAAAAGCTATGTAACGGAGAATTGTGTGCATAGTATCTATAAACCGGGGTATGTGCACGATCCTAATCATTGGTTCTACCTTTATACAGATGAGGGTTCTTCTTTTATTACTGTCCGTGATAATTGGACGGAAGGGGAGAAGTATCTGCAAAATGCCAATGGTCCCGGAAATGTGTGGGAGAATAATGGTCCGAAAGTGGATGATGCTATTCGTGAACGTGCAGGATTGGAAGCTGAATACAAGGATTTGCTGAACATTCGATAGTAGTTGATAACTCATTTAACTGCAATATGCGGTTCGTTCCACAGATATGGAACTAAAGGAAAATATATGTAGAACTAAAGGGAAACAGATGTGGAACTAAACATCAACTATTGTAGAACGAATTGTTTCTTATAACGCAGTCGGTTAATAATAGAAAGAATAATGAAAAAGAAATATATGATATTACTCAGTGCCTTGTCTTTGGCAAGCAGCACATTTGCCCAGACCTGGATTTGGTATCCGGGAGATTATGAAATCTGGCTGGGAAATCAAATGAACAACCGTCGTACAGAACGGGGTGCATTTTTCCCTCCTTTCTGGAAAACGGACAGTCATTATGTAGTTGTTGAATTCAGCAAGCAACTGAATCTTTCCGAGCCGGAAGAGATTTTTATTGCTGCAGAAGGAAAGTATAATGTCAAGCTGGATGGAAAGCTTCAATTCGGTATGCCGGAGACGATGACTCTTCCTGCCGGTAAGCATAACCTGAACATCAAAGTCTGGAATCAGGCTACTCCTCCCACCATTTATGTGAAAGGGAAGACGGTGAATTCTGATTCCTCCTGGCGAGTGACTTACGAAGATAAAGAATGGATTGATGAGAGCGGAAAAGCCAGTGATACATCTGCTACGATCTATATGGATGCCGGATGTTGGAACTTTGACGGGGCTACCCAACTTCCTTCCCAATTCAGTCTGATGCGTGAACCGCAGCAACCTGTTGCGAAGACAGAACAGGCTGAAGGAGGTATTCTTTATGATTTTGGAAAAGAGACATTCGGATTCATCACATTGAAGAACCTTTCCGGAAAAGGAAAAATAGAGATTTATTATGGTGAAAGTCCGGAAGAAGCAAAGGATAAAGCATATTGTGAAACTTTGGACAAACTGTTGTTAGAACCGGGACAAGTGACTGACCTCGCCATCCGTAGCACTTCTCTCTTAAATAGTTCTGATAACGAATATACGTTGGAGAACAGTAAAGCTTTTCGATATGTCTACGTTACCCACGAACCGGGTGTACAAATAGGAGAAGTATCCATGCAATATGAATATCTTCCTGAAGAGTATCGTGGAAGTTTCCGTTGCAATGATGAAGAATTGAACCGTATCTGGGAAGTGGGGGCCTATACCATGCATCTCACTACCCGCGAGTTCTTTATTGACGGTATCAAACGCGATCGCTGGGTATGGAGTGGGGATGCTATCCAAAGTTATCTGATGAATTATTATCTTTTCTTCGATAGTGAATCCGTGAAACGTACAATCTGGCTGCTTCGTGGCAAAGATCCTGTGACCAGCCATAGCAATACGATTATGGACTATACTTTCTATTGGTTCCTTAGCGTATATGATTATTATATGTATAGTGGCGACCGCCACTTTGTCAACCAACTGTATCCACGTATGCAAACGATGATGGATTATGTATTGGGACGTACAAATAAAAATGGTATGGTGGAAGGTATGACCGGTGATTGGGTATTTGTGGACTGGGCGGACGGCTATCTGGATAAAAAAGGAGAACTTTCTTTTGAGCAGGTTTTATTTTGCAGAAGTCTGGAAACAATGGCTTTGTGTGCTGATTTAGTTGGGGATGAGATTGGGAAGCAGAAGTATGAGAAGCTGGCCGCTACTCTGAAAGCAAAGTTAGAACCTACTTTCTGGAACAATCAGAAACAGGCATTTGTGCATAATCGTGTGAATGGTCGGCAAAGCGATGCTGTAACGCGTTATGCTAATATGTTTTCTGTATTCTTCCAGTATCTGAACGCAGATAAGCAGCAAGCCATCAAGAACTCTGTTCTTCTGAATGACAGCATTCTGAAAATCACAACGCCTTATATGCGTTTTTATGAATTGGAAGCTCTTTGTGCTCTGGGTGAACAGAAGGCTGTCATGAAGGAAATGAAAGCTTATTGGGGCGGTATGTTGAAGGAGGGTGCTACCTCTTTCTGGGAAAAATACAACCCTGAAGAAACTGGAACGCAACATCTTGCCATGTACGGCCGTCCTTATGGCAAGAGTCTGTGTCATGCCTGGGGAGCAAGTCCTATCTATCTGCTCGGCAAATATTATTTAGGTGTGAAACCTGTGAAAGAAGGATATAAGGAGTTTGCTATTGCTCCTGTATTGGGAGGACTGAAATGGATGGAGGGTACTGTACCCACTCCGAATGGCGATATCCATGTTTATATGAATGGCAAAACGATGAAAGTGAAAGCTACAGAAGGGGAAGGGTATTTGACGATCAATAGTCGTCGTCCACCCAAAGCAAATATCGGAACACCGGAGAAAGTATCGGAAGGAGTGTGGCGTCTCTGGATTGATTCACCCGAAGAAAGAATTGTTACCTATCATTTATAATTCATGGTTAATTAATATCAATCCACCATTGGCATTATCTTTATCACCAATATATTGCTTGTAAAGTGTAAAACACCTATATTTGCAACAAAACCATCAATAGAAAAGCGGATATAGCCGGTATAAATACAATATAGGGATGAAGCAGGAAGAGAAAAAAACTCGAAACAGACGGACCAATGAACAATTGGACAGGGATGTAATGTCCGAGCTCGAAAAGCTTGTGGCGGAACAGGGCTTCGGCAATGTCAATCTAAGCACTTTGACGAAAGCCGCAGGAATGGAAGCCAATGTATTCTATAGAAGATACGGTTCGATGGATAATCTCTATGACAAACTTGCCAAGCAATATGATTTTTGGATGAACAATGCCATCGATATTTCCAACTTGAATGTGTTGGGATCTAAAAAATTCTTTGCTGAAACATTCAAGATACTCTTCAAGAACTTGTCTGATAATCCCGTTATGCAAAAGCTGTTGCTTTACGAAATGTCAGTCGTCAATGATACCACAAAAAGAACAGCGGAAACACGAGACATCATGAACCTTAATTTGATTACATATTACGAAACGCTGTTTAAACCTGCAAATGTCAATATTAAAAGCATCGCCGCAATCTTGATCGGAGGAATTTACTATTTGATACTTCATAAGGAGTGTGCCAAAATCTGCACGATAGACTTTAATACCCCGGAAGGAGAAAAAGCCTTTTCAGAGGGAATAGACTTCTTGACTGATATCATTTTCAATAGATTGGAAGCGTATGAAAGAGACAGAAACGCAGTCCGGCAAATGCTGGCTGACGGTATAAGCGAGCTAAAGATATGCAAATACATGGGTATTAGTAAGAATGACTTGAAAATGTTGCTCTCAAAATAGACACGGTACAACTTTTTATATAGCCATATTTTATATGGCTATATTTTTTTATACAATGCGATTGGGATAATCGCATCCCTTTTCTTTAAAGGATTCAGATAAAATGATATTCGTCTATAAATCAATAGACTGAAAGCTGATTTGTTGTGCATTTATTCGAAATACAGGCAAATTTATTTAGCTCAAATCCTATAATAATTAAAATATATATCATATTTATAAGCAAAATACTTTTCTTATAATTTATTTATGCTACTTTTGTCGATTGAGTAATAAAACAAAAAAGCATGAAGAAAATTATGTTACTACTCCTTTTCGGAGTAATGGTACTTACGAGTACGGCACAGGAAAAAGTTTACCAGATAGAAGAAATTACCGTTATCAACTATGGGGATGGCCGGATGCTCTTTCGCCTGAACAATGAAGAAAAGACCCCGCTCAACGGCTCTCACCGCCTGATTGACGGCTATCACTCGGAGTACATTCTCGCTGACTTTAAGGATGGCATGTATCATGGTAATTACCGACATTTCAAAGAGAACAAACTACTTGAAGAGTGCCGTTACAAAGAGGGAAACAGGGATGGACTATACAAGCGCTATTATGGTGACGGACAGACCGTGCAAAGTGAGCGAACATTTATAGACGGCAAAGTGGATGGCGTGAGCAGAACGTATCACTCGAACGGCAAAGTTGAAACCGAAAAAGTATATAAGTTAGGAATTGAAGATGGTTATGACCGGCGATACGGCAGCGACGGCACTCTGACGCTCGACGAATGTTATAAAGACGGTAAACGCGATGGCAAATGGACTCAACACCTGTCGAGTAACCTCGGTGACATGGTTCGCATCAGCTTCTACAAGAACGGCTTGCCCGACGGTCAGTGGAGCGAAACGTGGAAAGACGGCAAGCCCCGTAGCAAAAGCAGCTATAAAGACGGCAAAAAAGAAGGTCTCTGGATTAAATATGGTAAAAGCGGCAAGCCTGAAAAGTCTACCACTTACAAAAACGATGAAAAGAACGGAGAAGAGATTACTTATTTCACTGACGGCACTCCTGAAAAGTCGTCAAACTACCTCAATGGCAAATTGAACGGAGTAACAAAGGAATTCTATTTTGGATCAGGCAAATGTAAATCGGAATATACTTTCAAGAACGGTGAGCGTGAAGGAGCATATAAACGTTACTTTGATACCGGAAAGTTGCGGGAGGAGGGTCGTTGTGAAGCTGACAGCGAGGTCTATCGCAAGGAGTATTACGCTAACGGCAAGCTCAAATCAGTTGCCGAGCGCAAGGGCGGAGGCTGGAATACCATTGAAAGATATGATTCGGAGGGTAACAAAGAGTAAATATTATAATATCCCTATTCCAAGCAGGTAATATTTTGGCAATTTTACCATTTTTGATAAATATCAAATTGAATAATTGGTTGGCTTTAGCTGTATATATATGACAAGAAAACAGATGAAATGAAGCAACGGAAAAAAAAGAGCAACAAGCAATCGAGGCGTGAAATCATAGCCGATGTCAAGCGTAGAGAGGCTGAGTGGAGAAAGAAAAAGAGAAAGGAAAGGTGGCGTATATGCAAATCCCATATCATGTTGTGGGGCACATTTATATCTTTCTTCTCATTACTTATATTCGTCATGCTGTCAGATATACGTAATACCTTCACCAACGTCATGCTTGGATTGATAGCCATTAACGGTGGGATTTACCTGTTTATGTACATCCTGTCTAAAGAAGCCCGGAATCTGACCATCCGGATACCTCTGAAAAATGGCGAAAGTACGGGAAATACGCAATGGTTGCCGGATTTTTCGGAAACTTTGGTAGAGCCTGAATATTTAAGCCGGTGTGATGACAAACAGATTGTCATTGATAATGATTACGTATTGGCGAGGATTTTTCTATTTTTGCTCCTTTTTATTATCTTTTTAGCCTTGGTCTATTTTGCAGATGCCACTCCTTCAAAACTTACAACTGAAGATTATGGAAGTACATTACTGCTTCTTGAGTTGTACTTGCTTATTCTGACACCAGGAATAAGTGCCATTCTACAGCCTTGGCGGCGAATTGTTTTTGATCGTGTTTCCAGGACCGTAACTATACCAGGACGACTTCTGCTGCATAAAAAAGAAACGATACCTTATAGTCAGGCTGAACTCACGATTCGTTATTACATGGGGCGTGGTTCGCTAGGGTGTGTGTCAAGTATAATAATTTCCAATTCCAATTCACCCAGTCTGTTAAGTGGAGTTTCCTTGATGGACGGTGATATGGATAAAGCCAGACGTTTTGCCCGCTTCATACAACTATACATGGAGGAAGAGGAATTGCCGGATATACCGGAATTTGAGAAATACAGGAATAAGAAGGAGCAGGAACATACTGAAATTGAGAAAGAAATCCCTATATGGAAGAGATGAATGTACCTTTAGATGCAAGAAGGCTTCTTTATCACGAAGCAAAGACTGTATTAGAACAAGTATTTATATCTCCAAACAGTAAAGATGTGTGGAATTTTTAAAAATAGAAACAGTTATGGAAATGGAAACAGATAGAAACCGCCCCTCTACAATCAGAATTATAGCTGGAATCATTGTATTGTTATGCGGATTTCCGGTATTTTGGGTTTGTTGTTATGGAATGTGGCGCTTTACAAATTGGTCTTATGAGGAGCTATGGATTTTTGAGTATGTATGGGGTAAGCTATTAATACTCTTCGTATCCGGAATGATATTTTTGATGTCGATAGGACTGATTTTGGTAGGTGTATTAATCGCAACAAAGATATGGATGGGGAAAAGCAGAATGATGGAGCATATTATATATCCCTTTCCAACTGTATTAACGGCTGAGCTTGCCGATAGCATGAATGTAGAAAGAGCTGATGATAAATTTTTCGTCTTCAATCCGAGTTCCTTAATCCGGAGTACTTTGATAGTCATCGGGGGGATTCTTTCATGCGCAGGAATAATCGTCATTTATCGAGAAATAAATGATCCATCTAGTGATCTTTATTCACCTCCCATAAGTGGAGGAATAGTAGCCTCTTTTTTTCTGCTTTTAAACGGATTATTTGCTCCTTCCCGTCGTTTTGTACTAGACAGAATGAAGGGTACTGTGACTTTTCCCCGCCATTTGTTTTTTCCACGTTGTACCATTCCCTTTTCAAAAGTAATTCCGGGGTATTCTAACGGAAACTTAGGTTTTGCACATCCTTACAGTGGAATTGTCATTCCTGTCCTTGGTGCGTATGATTCCGGCTGGTGGTCATTTTATGTCCTCTATATGGATAAAAATCGTCCGTTACCTCAAGGGGACACTTTCGATCCTTACAGGGAGAAAGACTTTTTACGCCGGAAGGCAGAAGGATTCCCTAAACCGATATATCCTAATACCATACTTGTTACAGATGCTTATATGGGTTATATATATGGTACGGATGAGTTTAAGCAGAGATTATCTAAAATAAAACACAGAATAGTATATTATTATGACAGAGTGTCATGGTATTGTCAGAAGCATGAAATAGAAATACCGAATGATAACGATTTGGTCTTAATCGGCATCTGGAAAAAACAATTTGTATTTAAGTTGTTCGCTCCTGAAAATGTGGAATACATTGTAATTCTCGACGACACTGTATTGACCGACTGTTTTCTTTGTGATAGTAACACAGCAGAGGTAAAATATATCAAATAGCCTGATATATTTACAATAGCGTTAGATTGATATCATAATTGGAAATGGGAATTTTAATTAAGTGCAAACATTATTAGGGAGAGAGAAAAATGAGAAAAGGAAAGAAAGTAGAAAATGCTTGAAATAAGAATAGGATTATGGATATTAAGACACTTTTGATTATGGGATTACTAAGTTTGGGACTTGGCGGATGCGCTAATGCGCAAAATAAGCAAGGGAACTCGAATGTTAAGGAACTTACTAAAAAACAAAAAGAGAAGTTGAAAGAAATGTATGAGATGTACCGGTATTTTCAGATGAAACCGGGCATTTCCGAATATGTGACTGTGGAAGAAAGGTCCGAACCTTTACCGTGGGTGGAAACGGAGAGGAAGGTTGATTCATTTCATGTGAAGGAGTGGCTTAGAAATGCCCAATTAGGGTTTGGAGAATTTTATATGGTAGACGGTAGATTGTCGCTACATGGTACATATGGGGCGTGCAAAGACCAGAGGGAGACAAAAGAATACCCGCAAGTGACACCCTCCGATAATCCTTATGAGAATAAACTTGCTAACATAAACATGCTTGGAAACATGAGAATCAACCTCATATCTCGCTTGCGGAGTACGGATGGAGATACACTGAAATTATCCACATTCTCTCGGTTGGATATTTCCGACGACAAAAAAGAACTGTCTATGTTGTTCCGCCCCATCTATGGAGACGCTGCCGACTTCGAGGGAGGTATCGAGGTAGAACTTCTTCCCCCTCTGCGCTGGAAACATGTACGCATCTCTCTTTTGCCGGAAGACGAAGGAAAAGCATATGAATTTGACGGTGTAAGATTCAATGTGTTCAAATCCAATCCCGGCGATGTGATACTTGAATATGACGTGAAGTATGCTGAACAAATGGATAACTGTAAACTTATTCTGATCAAGGGGCAAAAGTTAATAGACCGTGGCAATCAAATGACGAGTGGCGGCAAAGAAATATTGCAACTTTATAAACATCCTGACATGGGTTTTGGAGAGTGGTGTATCACCTTCATGGAAGTAAACTATGATTCGCTTGGAACAACACCGGAAGCGTTGAAACTTGCAACAGAAAACCACTATCAGCCGTCACCGGAAGAAATCCGTCACTTTCATGAAGCGTCAGGTGAGATAGTGGGATGTCAGCTAACGGATATACTAAACGATATTAATCCGAAAAGCTACAAGGAGTTTTATCAACAATGGATAGAAAAAGGCTATGAGGCTGCCATAGAGTTCAAGGGGAATTACGATGATGCAATGAGATGTTTCTATGAGCGTTATGGAAATGACAGTGAACCGTATATTGCTTTTTTACGTGGTGTAGACATCGGTTGTTCGTATGTGAAAGCTAGCCTGAAACCCGATTGGTATATTATAAATAGCTGTGCTATTGATTTTCTAAATAAATACAACAGTGCCGACGAGGATTCATTATACAGTATTGTTGTAAAGCATAGAGAAGAATATATAAACCTTGTCGTATCACGAAGAGAGACATTATCATTCTTGACTGATAAAGATATAGAATATCTTTCAAAAGATATAGTTGAAGATGAAAGTCCAATCATGTATTGCTGGTATAAAACCAATACAGATGCAGATGCCATGTATATTTATAAACCGGACGAAACGACGAGTGATAAACCTCTTATTAAAGTTCGTTATCATCTGGGCGGAGATAAGCCGGAAATTATTTATCCTGAATAACTATCGGTTATAAATGAGGGAAAAGAACGATCTGAATAATCACTTTTAAAATATATATAAAATGCGAACTATTACACGTGAATGCAGAGTTCTGACCATTATTAGATTATTATCAAGGATATAATAATTGGAAATGGGAATTTTAATTTGACATATCAGTTATGAGACTAAAAACAGTTATAATCATGGGAGTAACAAGTCTTTTCGGCTTGGTTGGTTGCGCAAAGGCACAGATAGGGAAACAGGTTTTCAACTTAGACAATCCGGACTACGGCCTAAATGTAGCCGCTATGATGTCTTCCCTCTTAGATACCACACAGCAGAAGATTGAAGCGCGGTACAAAGTAGATACCCTTAAATTTTACAACACGGAAACGGATGAACCGTTTTCGCCTTTGGTGGCTTACAGAAACAAGGGAGGCAGTAAAAGAACGGAAGCCACTTTCCGGGGATTTGACTTTACAGAACTCGGCATGGTAACAACAGAACAAGGCGCATTAGTGCAAGTCAAAGGCAAGAAGAATACAGACGAAGAAGGTTTCGCCAAGTTGGTGAAAGCAGCCACAAAGAAATACGGAAAACCACATTTTGGGGAGGGAACCGATTTTGAAGGACGACCCGGGCAACTGTACCGCTGGGAAACAAAGAAAGAATATATCCAGTTATATGCTAAAAGTAACAGCAGTAAAGACACACTTGTCATTGCGACGGCAGGCAATGAAAACGGGCTTGTCAATATGGAAAACGACAAGCCGTGTCTGGATGTGGCTCTATGGCGATGGAAAAAAGAATATCACGATTGGCTCGTCTTCGAACTGGACTATTGCGTGCTTGGAGAGGAAGCGCAAAAACTATCCAGCTTGTCTAATATTCAGAGTGCAGAGAATTATACACCGGCATGGGTGAAACCGTTCTTCATTACTGCACATAATCTGGATGCTTTGGAAAAATCGGGTGATGTATGGGGAAAAATCGAAGCCAGTTTCTATTACCGTATTCCGAACGGTAAAGTAATCGATGAAACCGGTATAACAGATTCTGTAGAAATCAACCGTGAGGCTTGCCTTCCTTGCTGGGAGTTTGAAGAGTTTAAAAGCAATTTCAAAGACGGACTTAGCACCACAGCATATATGGCTCGCCAAATGGAAAAAGACGTGAAGTTTACGGAACTGATGGAGGACAAAGAGCTGTGCCCCAATATTACGTATTATGGTGAAGCGAGATGGAGGGAAAAAGTGACAAAATCCGTTATTGTGACGTTTCATTCGAATGGAGATATAGAATGGGCGGAGAGATGCTTGACGGAAGATGAAGAACAGCTCCCCCTTGTTGCCGGTGAAACAAGATTACCGAGAACAAAGAGACTATCCGGTATTGTGGAGTTTGAACGGAATGAAAAAGGGAATATGGCGTTGAGAAGTCCTGATACATATGAATATGACATATGCGATATGTGCCTTATTATTGATGACAATGTACAAGAACGACTGCATGGAAGGGGATATGATATGGAGTATAAAACAGCGTACATGTTGGAAATACAAGAAGAACTGCGGAAAAGCGGTTTGGATTTGGAGCATACAACAGCACGTCTGGTGAGAATGCCGGCAATTCCTTTGGCTTTTTTCACTGACGGGAAAAAGGATATGTTTATGAATATCGACAAACAAGGTTACAGTATCTATACTCCTAATGGTCATGAATGGAAAGCAGGCAAAGTTTATCGGCTTTATGATTATCTGATAAATTGGTGATTAATCATGGAATCACATTATATGAAGTGAGGGGTTAATGTCAAATGAAAAAGATAAGCAAAGCAGTTTTTGTATTTGTGTTATCCCTGTTTGTTTGCGTGCAAATGGGATGTACACATCATCGTTGTGTCCCATTCAACCGGAAAGGTTGGGACGAATGGGACGGACATTATTATCTTCAAAAATAACAGGAAAAGAGAAGAAACTCTCACTCGATATGCATACTGTTTCTGCATTCATGTTCATTGCTCTTTATATGCCTAAAGATAGTAATGAGTTGTTTGAATTGTATTAATTCTGTATCTATGAAAGATTAGCGTTCTGATGTCGATACGTATACTCATTATTCAAGTGGTATGTTTACTTACAAAAAAATAGAAATTTAAAATTTACGATATATGGAAATGATGTTCATTATTATTGGAATAATAGTTGTGTTGGGTTTGGTCTTGAAATTCTATCAAACGAGTACGGAAAAAAATCAAATTATTATCGTATTGGCTTTGTCTATCACGCTGACGCTAATGTGTCCCCTTGTAGGCATAATTCCCCTTTATTACAGTATAAAAGCTTGGATAAAGCAAAAAAAAGATAATCCCTTATGGGAAAAGGAACTGAAAAGCGCATACAAATGGGCAAAAAGATGTGCTATAATTTATGTAGTGTTTATGTTTGTCTCTGTCATATTATATATTATACTTATGTACTGCGCTTACTATAATGTAGATTTATCTTGGCTTTTCTGATTTAAAAAAATAATGATGAACAAAAGGGTTATTATAACTATTGTGTTGACCATCTGCCTGTTTATTAATACAGTGGGTTGCAATGGACAAACTAAAAATAATAATATGGGAACAACATTAAAGGAACAGATGGCAAGTTATACAAGCAAACCGGTCTACTATGTAGAGTATAGCAGCAGCGGATGTCTGGTAGATATAAGAATAAATGACAGTAGTGTTCAAAAGGATTACAACCCAGGGGCAGTTGGCGGAGCCGTAATTACGGCAAACACTGCTATTCTTAAGAGTGGAAAACAGAGAGTTACCGTAAGGCTTATTCCATGCAGAGATGAGACTCTGATCACAGAAAAGGAGCCATTTACTATGCGTATAGGCTACAAAGATTTCATGAAACCATCGGGAGACGAAGGACGTCCTTGCCACTGGGTTATGGAGATGCCGCCAATTGTTATGCCCGAAGAGGGACTGCCATACTATGAGTGGAGCGGAGAGTTCGAGGCAAAAGTTCCTTATCAAGTCGTAGGTTGGAGCGACTGTATAGATTTAAGGGAGATTCCCGACATAGAGCAACGCGTTGTAGCTAAATTCAACGAGTTCCGCCAATTGTACATTGATGGCAAATATGATGAATTAAAACGCCTGCAATATTCGAAGCATTATGAGTTGGCTGTTATGCTGTATGAAGATGAAAATGATATAGAGAAGGATTTTACAAGGTCTTTTACAGAAGCTGAATCTCAGGATAAATCAGGTTATCAGCCTATAGAGGATTATAACTTGGTGTTCTATGCCGATGGCAGATTGGTAACACTTGAAAAGTATGATAAAGAGTTTGAATATTACCATGACAGCGCCCTATTGTGGTACTCTAAAAAAAATGAGGATGGAACTGCAGATTATCACTCATATATGTTGCAATTTGGTATTCGTAAAGGCACAAATGAGTTGGTATTAATACAATAGTAATAACATATGAAACAGTATCCTAATATGCGAGTTTTCTCTGCATCTAAGTTCATTGCTCTTTATATGCCTAAAGACAGTAATGAGTTGTTTGAATTATATTAATAAAGAGGCGATTAATGACGGGAGAATTAAACCGTTCCCGAGAGTGGCTAGAAAAACTAAAGACTAAAAATGTTATGCCAAAAATATACAATAACTTAGGATGTTACCCTTGTGCGAAGAGTATATCATGGAAAATGATTGATTTAAAACGTATAAAAGCTATTTTAAACTATAAAATCAATGAATAACGTATTAAATATCATGAAATCAAGAGTGTTGCTATATTGCACATTGCTTGTCATCGTTTGCAGTTGTACCAAAACGGTGAAACAAAGTAAAGATTTTGACATTGTTGAAACGAACGAATATGTAAACATATACAACTTTAAAGGAAAGTTGGACTCAGTGAAAATTACCCAAAAACAATTGATGTACGAGTCGAACGTACTGACTTCGGTAAATATATATACCGGTTTGCATACATACACTTATCAGAATAACAGTCTCTATTCCATCACTGAGACAAGTGAACCGAAAAGAAATATAATAAGAACCACCTATTATAAAGATAAGTCTGAGGAAACTATTGAGCTTAGGAACAATAAAGATACAATTAACTATTATTTCTACCAATATCGGGATGATGATAAAAAGCAGCTTGAGTATACGCGGATGATACAACGGCTTAACGGTAAACCGATTATCGATATTGACATTAATGATAATTACGAAAAATGGTGCTTTTATCACAAAGACTACTTGTTTAAGATTATCAGGCATGACTTCAACAGTTCTCAGACTGAAGAAACCTATTTCTTTGATACCATTCCTGACAAAGAGGATTTGCAATCCATACCAAAATCAAAAAACAAGCAATTCATTAAATACCATACGTACAATACCATAAATGATACTTTAATTGAAAAATACTTCACCAATGGGGAGATTGATATGGTTATTAGGAAATACAACGATAACGGTAAACAGGTAGAGCACACCTACGCTACCGATGGCTTTGAAATACTTCATATCCGGTATAAAGAGAAAGATATGGATGTAACCGTGACAAGCTCTCCTTTCATGGGTAATAGTACAGATAGCGTATACACTAAAAATGGAAAAGATATGAGAGTAGTCCGAGTCGATGATGAGGCGAGATGTCTGATAACATACGACTATGACCGGTATGGCAATTTAACAAAAGAAGTGAGAAAAACCAAGTTCTTTTAATGATTATAACATGAAAGCACAGAAACCAATGACCACCTATTTGACAGCAGGGAGCAAAAGCTGCCTATCTATTGCGATGATTGCTGGAAAGACGAAAGTGGAAGCATGGTGTCGAAAAATGAAAAAACAGACAAATGAGTACAAACAGGAGATTATTTCGTCTTCTTCTTAGTTAAGAAGTGAATTATATAATCTATAATATATATCAGAAGAATGAAAAATACCAGATTATTCATGTTTGCGGCATGCACACTTTTTTTAGCAGCGTGTGGCAGGCAAACCGTGAAGATTATGACTCCGCCAGATGCGTCAAATCGTGTTTTGTTTGGTGCGGAGCAGTTACAGGCTACCTTGGATAAAGCCGGTTATCAGGTAATGATGCAGCAGGGAGACACTACATTCTCCGATCCCGAAATCAAAACAATCTTGCTGACGGAAGTGAATGACACGACACTCAAGAAAGAAGGTTTTCACATTACGACGACCGGCAATCTGACCAGAGTGTCCGGCAGGGATGGGAGTGGCGTCATTTACGGATGTCGCGAACTGATAGACCGTGTGAATGACTCGGATGGTCGGTTGAATTTCCCGGAAGAATTAAAAGATGGTCCTGAAATGGTATTGCGTGGAGCTTGTGTAGGATTACAGAAGATGACCTACCTGCCGGGACATGGTGTATATGAATATCCGTATACTCCGGAAAGTTTCCCTTGGTTTTATGATAAAGAACAGTGGATTAAATATTTGGATATGCTGGTTGCCAATCGCATGAATTCATTGTATCTCTGGAATGGGCATCCGTTTGCTTCTTTGGTGAAACTGGAAGATTATCCGTTTGCACTGGAAGTAGATGAAGAAACATTCAAAAAGAATGAAGAAATGTTCTCTTTTCTCACAGAAGAAGCGGACAAGCGCGGTATCTTTGTGATACAGATGTTTTATAATATTATTCTTTCCAAACCTTTTGCTGAACATTACGGGCTGAAAACACAGGATCGTAATCGTCCTATTACTCCTTTGATTGCCGATTATACACGCAAGAGTATTGCCGCTTTCATAGAAAAATATCCCAATGTAGGACTACTTGTTTGTCTGGGTGAAGCGATGTGTACGGTAGAGGATGATGTGGAATGGTTTACAAAAACAATTATTCCCGGAGTGAAAGACGGATTACAGGCATTGGGACGTACGGATGAACCGCCTCTTTTGTTGCGTGCACACGACACGGACTGTAAACTGGTGATGGATGCTGCATTGCCGCTTTATAAGAACCTTTATACGATGCATAAATATAATGGCGAATCGTTGACAACTTACGAACCTCGTGGCCCCTGGTCGAAAATACATACGGATTTGAGTTCATTGGGTTCCATCCATATCAGTAACGTACATATCCTGGCCAATCTGGAACCGTTCCGTTGGGGCTCTCCGGATTTCGTACAGAAAGCGGTAACTGCCATGCATAATGTACATGGTGCCAATGCACTGCATCTTTATCCGCAGGCTTCTTATTGGGATTGGCCCTATACGGCTGATAAATTGCCGAACAACGAACGTGAGTTCCAATTGGATCGTGACTGGATTTGGTATCAGACATGGGGACGTTATGCATGGAACTGTCATCGCGATCGTACAGATGAGATGGGCTACTGGAACCATCAGTTAGGGAAGTTCTATGGAACATCTGACGAGAATGCAAGCAATATCCGCGTAGCTTATGAAGAAAGTGGTGAGATTGCTCCGAAGCTATTGCGTCGTTTTGGTATCACAGAGGGAAATCGCCAGACATTATTGCTGGGTATGTTTATGAGCCAACTTGTCAATCCATATAAATATACCATCTATCCGGGATTCTATGAAAGTTGCGGACCGGAAGGGGAGAAGCTGATAGAATATGTGGAGAAAGAATGGAAAAAACAACCTCATGTAGGTGAAATGCCTTTGGATATTGTTGCTCAAGTAATAGAGCACGGGGATAAGGCAGTAGCAGCTATTGATAAGGCGGCCGCCTCCGTATCTTCAAATAAGGACGAATTTGCCCGTTTGCAAAATGATATGCATTGTTATCGTGAATTTGCGTATGCGTTCAACCTAAAAGTGAAAGCTGCCAAGCTGGTATTGGATTATCAATGGGGCAAAGACATCAAAAACCTTGAAGAAGCTATTCCTTTGATGGAACAAAGCCTGGAGCATTATCGTAAATTGGTGGAATTGACAGACGAACATTACTTGTATGCCAACAGTATGCAGACAGCTCAACGTCGTATTCCTATCGGTGGAGATGATGGAAAGAATAAGACTTGGAAAGAATTGCTGGTACACTACGAAAAAGAATTGGAGAACTTCAAAGCTAATCTCGCCCTGTTGAAAGAAAAACAGAATGGAAATGCGGTGGCTGAAACTGTAGAGATTGCTGCCTGGGCTCCTGCAAACGTAAAACTGATCTCTAATTATCCGGCAGTGAAAGTGGAGGAGGGTACTTCTTTATTTGTCGATCTTCCGGGTAAGATAGAAGCAGTAGCTCCTGAATTGAAAGGAATGAAAGCGCTTCGTTTCAATGGAAACGAGCAGAGAGAGAAAGGCACGAGTATCACTTTCGAAACAGATGCTCCGGTGAAATTATTAGTAGCCTATTTCAAAGATGACCAGAAAAAGTATGCAAAGGCTCCGAAACTGGAAATCGATGCATCAGCCAATGATTACGGTCAGGCGGAACCTGTGTTGACGAATGCTGTCCGTATCAACGGAATGCCTTTGGCAAATGTACATGTATATAGTTTTCCGGCCGGAAAGCATACGCTGATGTTGCCCAAAGGTTATCTACAAGTGCTAGGATTTACTGCTGCAGAGATGAAGGTGCGTAATGCCGGACTTGCCGGGGATGAAGAAACAATGGATTGGTTATTTTACTAATATTTCACCACAGAGGACACGGAGGACACAGAGTTCTTCTCTCTCTCTTTTCCGTAAGTAAAACAGAGCGATAAATACGATTATAAATACGTAAGACTCTTTGTTACTCTATAGTGAATAAAAATAGTAAACCTCTGTGTCCTCCGTGTCCTCTGTGGTGAAAAATAAATTATCATTTAATGGTTATGCATTATTTAAGTATTAAACGATTAGAAAAAGTATCATGAAAAAGTTATTGCTGGCTGTTTTTAGTATAACCACTACTTTCTCTCTGTATGCGCAACGTGAAGTTCCGCAGGAACGGATGGAGCAGATTTATGAGGAGGTGAAGACACCGTATAAGTACGGTCTTGCCATCGCACCGGCAGACAATCATCATAAGATCGATTGCCCTACCGTTTTCCGTCAGGGAGACAAGTGGTTGATGACCTACGTTGTCTATAACGGTAAAAGTGGAACGGACGGACGCGGATACGAGACGTGGATAGCAGAAAGCGACAATCTGCTTGAATGGCGTACTTTAGGACGAATTCTTTCTTACCGGGATGGAAAATGGGACTGTAACCAGCGTGGCGGCTTTCCTGCATTACCGGATATGGAATGGGGTGGAAGCTATGAACTTCAAACTTATAAAGGCCGCCATTGGATGACGTATATCGGTGGCGAAGGCACCGGCTACGAAGCAGTGAAAGCTCCGCTTTACATCGGACTGGCATCAACAAAAGGAGATATTTCCACTGCCCACGAATGGGAATCTCTGGACAAACCGATCTTGAGCATCCATGATAAAGATGTCCAATGGTGGGAGAAACTGACTCAATATAAGAGTACTGTTTATTGGGATAAGGATAAAACATTGGGCGCTCCGTTTGTGATGTATTACAATGCAGGTGGCCGTCATCCGGAAACGGATTTAAAAGGAGAACGTGTCGGTATCGCTCTTTCCAAGGATATGAAGACCTGGAAACGTTATCCGGGAAATCCGGTCTTTGCACATGAAGCGGATGGAACGATTACGGGAGATGCACATATCCAGAAGATGGGAGATGTGTATGTGATGTTCTATTTCTCTGCTTTTGAACCTTCGCGTAAATATAAGGCATTCAATACGTTTGCCGCCAGCTATGATTTGGTGAACTGGACTGACTGGAAAGGAGCCGACCTGGTTATCCCTTCCAAGAACTACGATGAATTGTTTGCTCATAAGAGTTATGTGGTAAAGCATGATGGAGTGGTTTATCATTTTTATTGTGCGGTAAACAACGCAGAGCAACGTGGCATTGCCATCGCTACCAGTAAACCAATGGGACGTTCGGCGGTTCGCTTTCCGAAACCGGAAATTAAAAATCGTCGGTTAATCATTACATTGAATGAGGGTTGGAAGACTTGGAGAGTTGAGAATGGAGAGCTTAGGTCAGTTGAGAATGGAGAGTTGAGAGTTGAGAGTGAAAAGACTGTGAATATACCTCATAACTGGGATGATTATTATGGTTATCGTCAATTAACTCATGGCAACCTTCACGGAACCGTTCTCTACAAAAAGGACTTTACTCTCGACAACTCTCAATTCTCAACTCTCAACTCTCAACTTCCCCAACGGTATTTCCTTCGTTTTGATGGAGTGGGTACATACGCTACCATTAAAGTAAACGGAACGGACTTCGGACGTCATCCTGTTGGACGTACTACATTAACCTTGGACGTTACAGATGCAATGAAGCAGGGAACAAATCGCCTGGAAGTAAAAGCCGAGCATCCGGAAATGATTGCCGATATGCCTTGGGTATGTGGTGGATGTTCATCGGAATGGGGATTCAGTGAGGGGTCACAGCCCTTCGGTATTTTCCGTCCTGTGGTGCTGGAGGTGACCGATGAAATTCGTATAGAACCTTTTGGTGTACACATCTGGAATGATGAAAAGGCTGCTAACGTATTTATTGAAACGGAGGTTAAGAATTATGGTAAGGCAACAGAAACGATAGAGTTGGTCAATAAACTAAGTAATGCCGATGGAAAACAAGTTTTCCGTTTGGTGGAGAAAGTAACTTTGGCTCCGGGAGAAATGAAAGTCGTTCGCCAGCAAGCTCCTGTCGAGAAACCTGTTTTGTGGGATATAGAAAATCCATATCTCTATAAACTAGCCAGTATGATTAAGCGTGATACAAAAACTACGGATGAAATCTCAACACCGTTTGGTATCCGTACCATTAGCTGGCCGGTCAAACGGAATGATGGAGACGGACGTTTTTACCTGAATGGAAAACCGGTGTTTATTAATGGGGTATGCGAGTACGAACATCAGTTTGGACAGAGCCATGCATTCAGCAATGAACAGGTGGTTGCAAGAGTAAAACAGATACGTGCGGCCGGGTTTAATGCATTCCGGGATGCTCACCAGCCCCATCATCTCGACTATCAGAAGTATTGGGATGAAGAGGGAATCCTGTTCTGGACACAATTATCTGCTCATGTATGGTATGATACTCCGGAGTTTCGCGAGAACTTCAAGAAGTTACTTCGTCAATGGGTGAAAGAACGTCGCAATTCTCCTTCAGTGGTAATGTGGGGATTACAGAATGAAAGTACTTTACCTCGTGAATTTGCACAGGAATGCAGTGATATTATTCGTGAGATGGACCCGACTGCAAAGACAATGCGCGTCATTACAACTTGTAATGGCGGTGAAGGTACAGACTGGAATGTGATTCAGAATTGGAGCGGTACGTATGGGGGAGATGTGACTAAATATAGTCAGGAACTTTCTCAAGCCAACCAATTATTGAATGGGGAATATGGAGCATGGAGAAGCATCGGTTTGCATACGGAACCGGGAGATTTCCAAGTGAATGGTGTGTGGAGTGAAGACCGTATGTGTCAGTTGATGGAAACCAAAATCCGTTTGGCGGAGCAGGCTAAAGATAGCGTTTGCGGACAGTTTCAGTGGATATACAGCAGCCATGATAATCCCGGACGTCGCCAACCGGATGAAGCATATCGCAAAATAGATAAAGTCGGTCCGTTCAATTACAAAGGATTGGTTACTCCATGGGAGGAACCGTTGGATGTGTATTATATGTATCGTGCCAACTATGTTTCCGCAGCCAAAGATCCGATGGTCTATCTCGTATCCCATACATGGACTGACCGTTTTGAGAAAGGACGTCGCCGTGCTACTATAGAGGCTTACAGTAATTGTGATTCTGTGTTGCTTTACAATGATATGACAAATGAAAAGGCAACCTTCCTCGGACGTAAAAAGAACAATGGAACGGGCACTCATTTTATGTGGGAAAACCGGGATATTCGTTATAACGTACTTCGTGCTGTGGGATATTATAAAGGTAAACCGATAGCGGAAGACCTGATTGTGTTGAAAGGTCTGGAACAGGCCCCGAATTTCGAACTTCTTTATCAGGACAATAAAAAAATATTGAAAGGAGAGGCAGGATATAATTATCTATATCGTCTAAATTGCGGAGGAGATGATTATACGGATAGTTTCGGACAGTTGTGGTTGCAGGATAATACGAACTATTCTCATTCATGGGCAGAAAACTTCAAGGATCTGAATCCATATCTTGCCAGCCAACGTACTACCAATGATCCGATTCGTGGCACTCGTGACTGGAAGTTATTCCAACATTTCCGTTTCGGGCGTCATCAGTTGGAATATCGTTTCCCTGTGGCAGATGGAACCTATCGTATTGAACTGTATTTCACAGAACCCTGGCATGGCACAGGCGGAAGTGCTTCTACCGACTGTGAAGGGCTGCGTATCTTCGATGTTGCCGTGAATGATTCTGTCGTATTAGACGACTTGGATATCTGGGCAGAAAGTGGTCATGACGGAGTTTGCAAGAAGGTGATATATGCCACAGTGACAGGGGGAATGTTGAGAATTCATTTCCCGGAAGTGAAAGCTGGTCAAGCCTTGATTTCGGGTATCGCTATAGCTTCCACAAATGAGGAACTGAAACCAACGGTATTCCCAGCATCCGATTGGAGTTGGGAAAAGGCAGATAAAGAAGTGATGGAAAAGACTCCAAAAGAGTTGCTTCCTGAAGACAAGAACGCCCGTGTCAGTATATCATACGAAGCGGAAACAGCTACACTAAAAGGTAAATTCCAAAAGAAAGAATATCGTAAACAGATGGGAGTATTCTTTGGTAAAGGAAAAGGGAGCAGTATTGAATGGAATGTTTCTACCGGACTGGCTCAAGTGTATGCGCTTCGCTTTAAGTATATGAATACTACCGGAAAACCAATGCCTGTCATCATGAAGTTCATAGATTCGAAAGGGGTGGTATTGAAAGAGGATGTATTGACCTTCCCGGAGACACCGGATAAATGGAAGATGATGAGCACCACTACCGGAACCTTTATTAATGCCGGACATTATAAAGTATTACTTTCGGCAGAAAAGATGGATGGGCTCGCTTTTGATGCGTTGGATATTCAATAAAAAAGAACGAATGAAAATATATACTTTACTGCTTGGTGTCTTGTTTGTTAGCCCAATACAGGCACAAACAATACATGATTGGGAGAATCATCATGTTCTTCAGATTAATCGTGAACCGGCAAGAGCCGCTTTTATCCCTTTCTCTATACAGAAAGGAGACTGTTCGATGTCTTTGGATGGAACTTGGAAATTCCGCTGGACTCCTGTTCCCGATGAAAGGGTCCTGAATTTCTATCAGATAAACTTTGATGATAAAAGCTGGACGGATTTTCCTGTTCCGGCAAACTGGGAAGTGAACGGATATGGTACGCCTATTTATGTTTCAGCAGGTTACCCGTTCAAAATAGATCCCCCGCGAGTAATGGGAGAACCCAAAACTGACTATACCACGTATAAAGAACGAAACCCTGTCGGACAATATCGCCGTACATTTGTTTTGCCAGCCGGATGGGAAGCAAACGGGCAGACCTTTCTACGGTTTGAGGGCGTAATGAGTGCCTTTTATGTTTGGATCAATGGCGAACAAGTAGGGTATAGCCAAGGCAGTATGGAACCGAGTGAATTTAACGTCACGAAGTATCTGAAATCCGGAGAAAATCAGATTTCATTGGAAGTTTACCGGTATAGTGACGGTTCCTACCTGGAAGATCAGGATTTCTGGCGTTTTGGAGGTATTCACCGCAGTATTCACCTGATACATACTCCGGACATTCGTATCCGTGATTATGCTGTACGCACTCTGCCTGCATCTGCTGGTAATTATAAAGACTTTATTTTGCAGATTGATCCGCAATTCAGTGTGTATAGAGGAATGACCGGTAAAGGTTATATTCTGCAAGGAGTATTAAAAGATGCTTCAGGCAAAGAAATTGTTGCATTGAAAGGCGATGTGGAAGATATACTTGATTTGGAGCATAAAGCAAGCCGGATGAATGAATGGTATCCGCAACGGGGACCTCGTAAAATGGGACGTTTATCAGCCGTTATAAAATCACCGGAAAGATGGACGGCAGAAACGCCCTATCTTTATAAGCTGCACTTAACCTTGCAAAATGAGGAAGGAAAAGTATTGGAACAGATAGAACAAGCTGTGGGTTTCCGTTCTGTAGAAATCAAAAAAGGACAACTGTTGGTGAATGGCAGTCCGGTTCGTTTTCGTGGAGTAAATCGCCATGAACATGATCCCCGAACGGCACGTGTCATGAGCGAGGAACGAATGCTTCAGGATATTCTTTTAATGAAGCAGGCGAATATAAATGCAGTACGTACCAGTCATTATCCGAACGTCAGCCGTTGGTATGAGTTATGCGACAGCTTGGGACTGTATGTAATGGACGAAGCGGATATAGAGGAACATGGATTGCGCGGAACATTGGCAAGCACTCCCGACTGGCATGCAGCATTTATGGACCGTGCAGTGCGTATGGCGGAACGTGATAAGAATTATCCAAGCATCGTCATGTGGAGCATGGGAAACGAGAGTGGTTATGGACCGAACTTCGCCGCTATCTCTGCATGGCTGCATGATTTTGACCCGACTCGTCCTGTACATTATGAAGGAGCACAGGGAGTGGATGGCAATCCTGACCCGAAAACTGTCGATGTTATCAGCCGCTTTTATACCCGGGTGAAACAAGAATACTTGAATCCCGGTATTGCCGAAGGAGAGGATAAAGAACGCGCTGAAAATGCACGTTGGGAACGGTTGCTGGAGATTGCGGAACGCACCAATGACGACCGTCCGGTAATGACAAGTGAATATGCACATTCCATGGGGAATGCATTGGGAAATTTCAAGGAATATTGGGATGAGATATATAGCAATCCCCGTATGCTGGGTGGTTTTATATGGGATTGGGTAGATCAGGGAATCTACAAAACTTTACCCGATGGCCGTACCATGGTGGCTTATGGTGGTGATTTTGGTGATAAACCGAATTTAAAAGCGTTCTGCTTTAATGGATTGCTGATGAGCGAGCGTGAAACTACGCCTAAATATTGGGAAGTAAAGAAAGTGTATGCACCCGTCGAACTAAAAATGGAAAACGGGAAACTGAAAGTGACGAACCGGAATCACCACACTGACTTGTCTCAATATCGTTGCCTATGGACTGTGTCAATCGATGGAAAGCAGAAAGAACAGGGAGAAATTACCTTACCGGAAATAGCTCCCGGAGGGAGTCAGACGATAGATTTGCCAACTTTCCGCTCATTATCAGGTGAGAGTTCTTTAAACAGGAAACGAACACGGAACAGCATGACAAATCCTGCTTCCGACTATCGATTAAAGGTAAGTATCGTCCTAAAATCCGATGCTCTTTGGGCTAAAGCAGGACACGAGGTCACTTGGGAACAGTTCTGCCTGCAGGAAGGAGATTTAATCTCAACTGATCTTGTAAATAAAGGAAGGTTAAAGATAAAAGAGGATGGGCGGCTTTTCACGGTCAGTGGACGTGACTTTTCCGTTCAATGGAAGAAAACTCAAACAGGAACGATGACTTCCCTTATCTATAATGGAAAAGAGATGTTACACAGTTCCGATGATTATCCTATTCAGCCGTCAACACAGGTTTTTCGTGCTCCGACAGACAATGATAAAAGCTTTGGAAACTGGTTGGCTAAAGATTGGAAATTACATAAAATGGACAATCCGCAGGTCAGCATGGAGTCTTTCAGTCACGAAGTACGTCCGGACGGTGCGGTAGTAGTCCGAGTACGAAAAAATAATTTATATAAAGAAGGAAAAGTGACGACAACCTCCATCTATACTATTTGTTCGGATGGGACAATTGATTTGAAATCAAGTTTTATGCCACAAGGGACATTGCCCGAATTGCCTCGTTTAGGAATTGCATTCGGCATAGCACCTGCTTATAATACATTTACGTGGTATGGAAGAGGACCACAAGACAATTATCCGGATCGTAAGACTTCTGCTGCCATAGGGCTATGGAAAGGAACGGTAGATGAACAATATGTACATTATCCACGTCCACAGGATAGCGGTAACAAAGAGGAAGTACGTTATCTTACCTTGACGAATAAGCGCAATAAAGGTATTCGCATTGATGCGGTGGAAAATGTTTTTTCTGCATCCGCCTTGCACTATACTGCTCAGGATCTCTACAAAGAAACTCACGACTGTTATTTGAAACCGCGTGCAGAAGTTATTTTGAATCTGGATGCAGCTGTACTCGGATTGGGCAATAGCAGTTGTGGACCGGGTGTTCTAAAAAAATATGCAATTGAAAAGAAGGAACACACTTTACATATACGGATCAGTAAACTATGACATTATTAAAATAAAATAACAAGAATAACAATGAGAAAAGTAACCGCTTTATTATCGACTTTAGCGTTAGCAACTACTTTGACCGCCCAGAATCTTCCGCAGACGGAACGACAGTACCTTTCCGGTCGTGGTTGTGATGACATGGTAGAATGGGACTTCTTCTGTACCGACGGACGTAACTCCGGCAAATGGACGAAGATTGGTGTACCATCATGTTGGGAACTACAAGGATTCGGCACTTATCAGTATGGAATTACTTTTTATGGTAAACCATTTCCGGAAGGTGTTGCTGACGAGAAAGGTATGTACAAGTATGAATTCGAAGTACCGGAAAAGTTTCGGGGACAACAAGTAAATCTTGTATTCGAGGCTTCAATGACGGATACGGAAGTCAAAGTGAACGGGCGAAAGGTCGGCTCGAAACATCAGGGGGCGTTTTATCGTTTTTCATATAATGTCACTGACTTTTTGAAATATGGCAAAAAGAACCTGCTGGAAGTAACCGTAGCCAAAGAAAGTGAAAATGCCAGTGTAAATCTAGCCGAGCGCCGTGCTGATTATTGGAATTTCGGAGGTATCTTCCGACCGGTATTCCTGGAAGTAAAACCTGCTATTAATTTGCGGCACATTGCCATTGATGCACAGATGGATGGAACTTTCCGTGCCAATTGTTACAGTAATATTTCCAATGATGGAATGAGTATCCGCGCTCAGATTCTGGATAATAAAAACAAGAAACTGGCAGAAACCACCGTACCGGTGAAGACAGGAGGAGATTGGACATCTTTGCAATTGAAAGTTTCCAATCCGGCTTTGTGGACTGCGGAAACTCCTAATCTTTACAAAGCTCAATTCTCTCTGCTTGATAAGAACGGTAAAGTATTACATTATGAAACTGAGAGCTTCGGTTTCCGCACGATTGAAGTACACGAGAGTGACGGACTTTACATAAATGGGGTACGTATCAATGTACGGGGTGTCAATCGGCATAGTTTCCGTCCGGAAAGCGGTCGTACGTTAAGTAAGGCAAAAAATATCGAGGACGTCCTGTTGATTAAAAGCATGAATATGAACGCTGTCCGCTTAAGTCATTATCCGGCAGACCCCGAATTCCTGGAAGCTTGTGATTCTCTCGGACTCTATGTTATGGACGAGTTAGGAGGGTGGCATGGAAAATATGATACTCCGACCGGAGTACGCTTGATAGAGGGAATGATAGAACGTGACGTGAATCATCCGTCTATTATCTGGTGGAGCAATGGTAATGAAAAAGGATGGAATACCGAATTGGACGGAGAGTTTCATAAATACGACCCGCAGAAACGTCCGGTTATTCACCCGCAAGGCAATTTCTCCGGTTTTGAAACAATGCATTACCGCTCTTACGGAGAAAGCCAGAACTATATGCGTTTGCCGGAAATCTTTATGCCTACAGAATTCTTGCATGGTTTGTACGATGGCGGTCATGGTGCCGGATTATATGATTATTGGGAAATGATGCGCAAGCATCCCCGTTGTATCGGTGGTTTCCTTTGGGTATTGGCAGACGAAGGTGTGAAGCGTGTGGATATGGATGGCTTCATTGACAATCAAGGAAACTTTGGAGCTGACGGTATTGTAGGACCACATCATGAAAAAGAGGGGAGCTACTACACAATCAAACAGCTATGGAGTCCTGTGCAGATTATGAATACTTCTATCGACAGGCAATTTGACGGTAAATTCTCCGTAGAAAACCGTTATGATTATCTGAATCTGAATACCTGCCAATTTGTTTGGAAACAAGTCAAGTTTCCTAAAGTGACAGATACTTCAAATGCTACTACTCAGATCCTGAAAGAGGGTAAAGTGCAAGGAAGTGATGTAGCGGCTCATGCTACCGGTATACTGGATCTTAAAACAAGCATTCTTTCCGATGCAGACGCTCTCTTTCTGACAGCTATTGATCAATACGGACACGAACTTTGGCGTTGGACTTTCCCTATAGATAAACTGAACCAACCGATAGAACAGTATTCTCCATTATCTAACCGCTCCACTTATACGGAAACAGAAAAGGAACTCACAGTAAAAGCAAATAACCGCACATTTGTATTCTCCAAAGTGGACGGACAACTGAAAGGAGTATCTATAGATAACCGTAAAATCAGTTTTGCTAATGGTCCTCGTTTTATAGCCGCTCGCCGTGCCGACCGTTCATTGGATCAGTTCTACAACCATGACGATGAGAAAGCAAAGGAGAAAGACCGGACTTACAGCGAATTTCCTGATGCAGCCGTATTTACTAATTTGGATGTAAAAGAAGACAGAGGGAACTTAATCGTTACAGCTCATTATAAATTGGGCAATTTGGATAAAGCTCAATGGACAATCAATCCAAGTGGGGTAGTTACGCTTGACTATACTTATAATTTCTCGGGTGTAGTAGACCTGATGGGAATCCGCTTTGATTATCCCGAAGATCAAGTACTTAGTAAACGTTGGTTGGGAGCAGGACCTTATCGTGTATGGCAGAATCGTATTCATGGTACACAGTACGATATTTGGGAAAATGACTATAACGATCCCATACCGGGCGAAACATTTACCTATCCGGAATTTAAAGGTTATTTCGGTAACGTTTCCTGGATGAATATTCGCACTAAAGAAGGCCTAATCAGTCTGACCAACGAAACTCCGAATTCTTATATCGGAATATATCAACCCCGTGACGGACGTGATCGTTTATTGTATACACTTCCGGAAAGTGGTATTTCTGTCTTGAATGTGATCCCTCCGGTGCGCAACAAAGTTAATTCTACTGATTTATGCGGACCTTCCTCGCAGCCTAAATGGGTGGACGGTTCTAAGACTGGACGCATCGTATTCCGATTCGAATGATATTTGCCGCCATATAATAGTATTTATTTTACGCTCAAAGAAGTTTCTTAATAACATCTTTGAGCGTAAAATAAATACTATTATCCTTGAATGAGTACAAAATAGCCCTATTTACGTCCTTTTTATAGAAAAAATATAGAAAGGAATGAAAAACCGACTAAAACAACAAATATTTGCATTTACCTTGTTGGTATGGACTGTTGCATATTCAAGTAACGCCCAACAAACAGGCTCACTTCGTGAACTATTCCAACACCCGTCCGATGAAGCGAAACCTTGGACATTCTGGTACTGGATGTATGGCGTTGTATCTAAAGAAGGAATTACTGCGGATTTGGAGGCTATGAAACATGCAGGGCTCGGAGGAACTTATCTAATGCCAATCAAGGGAGTTAAAGAAGGGGCAGAATATAATGGCAAAGCACAACAGTTGACTCCTGAATGGTGGAAAATGGTGCGTTTCAGTATGGAAGAAGCGGATCGGTTAGGGTTGAAGCTCGGAATGCATATTTGTGACGGTTTCGCATTAGCAGGAGGTCCTTGGATTACTCCGGAAGAGTCAATGCAAAAAGTAGTATGGAGCGATACGATTGTAGACGGAGGGAAACTCAACGCCATTCGTCTGCCAAAGCCGGAAACTTATGAAGGCTATTACAAAGACATTGCACTATTTGCTCTACCGACAGAAGATGAAACAGACGAAACGCCTACAAAGATTACTTGTGTCAATCTGACAACAACGAAAAATATAAAACCGGCTCAAACAGTGAATATGGATGCAGCAGGAGTGATCCGCTCTTCCTATCCTTGTTATATTCAATATGAATATGCACAACCGTTTACTTGCCGCAATATAGAGATCGTTCTAAATGGTAACCATTATCAAGCACATCGTTTGAAGGTAATGGCAAGTAGTGATGGGGTTAACTATCATTTTGTGAAACAGTTGATACCAGCCCGTCAAGGATGGCAGAATACGGATGAAAATTCCACTCATGCAATTCCTGCAACTACTGCCCGTTATTTCCGTTTCTACTGGACACCCGAAGGAAGTGAACCGGGAAGCGAAGATATGGACGCAGCAAAATGGAAACCGAACTTGAAAATCAAAGAACTGCGTTTACATCGAGAAGCCCGTTTGAATCAGTGGGAAGGAAAAGCCGGACTGGTATGGCGTGTTGCTGAATCTACTAAAGAAGAGGAAATAGGAAAGAAAGACTGTTATTCACTCTCACAGATTATCAACTTGACTGATCAATATAAGAATCTTCCGACCGATACCTCTAAAGAGAAAACATTGACGGCTATTCTCCCAAAAGGAAAATGGAAATTACTCCGTATGGGGCATACGTCTACCGGACATACGAATGCAACAGCCGGTGGGGGAAAGGGATTGGAATGTGATAAATTTAATCCTGTAACAGTACGAAAACAGTTTGATAATTGGTTCGCACAAGCATTTGTAAAGACCAACCCCGATGTAGCGCGTCGTGTATTGAAGTATATGCACGTGGATAGCTGGGAATGTGGAAGTCAGAATTGGAATTCTAATTTTGCCTCAGAATTTCAGAAACGTCGTGGTTATGACTTGATACCTTATCTGCCGTTGTTGGCGGGTATTCCGATAGAAAGTGCTGAACGAAGTGAAAAAATTCTGCATGATGTCCGTACAACAATTGCTGAATTGGTAGTAGATGTGTTCTATCAAGTATTAGCAGATTGTGCTAAAGAATACGATTGCCAGTTCTCAGCCGAATGTGTAGCCCCGACAATGATAAGCGACGGTTTACTACATTATCAAAAGGTAGATCTTCCTATGGGAGAATTTTGGCTGAACAGTCCTACACATGACAAACCGAATGATATGCTTGATGCTATCAGTGGAGCACATATCTACGGAAAAAATATTATTCAGGCTGAAGGATTCACCGAAGTACGCGGTATATGGGACGAATATCCCGCTATGCTGAAAGCATTGCTGGATCGTAACTACGCATTGGGAATCAATCGCCTTTTCTATCATGTATATGTACATAATCCTTGGCTGAATCGTAAGCCCGGCATGACATTGGATGGTATCGGTCTTTTCTTTCAAAGGGACCAGACTTGGTGGGATAAAGGTGCCAAAGCATTATCCGAATATGCTACCCGTTGCCAATCGTTATTACAATATGGGCGTCCGGTAACCGATATAGCCGTTTTTACAGGCGAAGAAATACCAAGACGTTCGGTACTGCCGGAACGTTTAGTTCCCTCCCTCCCGGGAATATTCGGTGATGAACGGGTGGCAAGCGAACGTATCCGTTTGGCAAACGAGGGACAGCCTTTGAGAGTACGTCCGGTAGGCGTTACGCATTCGGCAAATATGGCAGATCCAGAAAAGTGGGTGAATCCACTTCGCGGATATGCATACGATAGTTTTAATAAAGACGCACTGCTTCGTTTGGCAAAAGCGGAAAACGGTAGAATAACGCTACCGGGAGGAGCTAGTTATAAAGTGCTGGTACTACCTCTTCCACGTCCAATGAATCCCGAACCTATATTATCTCCGGAAGTACAGAAGAAGGTTAATGAGTTAAAAGAAGCAGGAGTGTTAATTCCTTCTCTTCCTTATACAGAAAATGATTTCTCAGAGTATGGATTAGAACGTGATATGATTGTGCCCGAAGATATTGCATGGACACATCGATGCGGTGCGCTCGGTGATATTTATTTCATAGCCAACCAGCGGGGGGAAACGCGTACATTCACTGCCAGTATGCGTATCAATAGAAAGCCGGAATGTTGGAATCCGGTAACGGGCGAGATGAATGCCCATCCTGCCTATCAGATAAAAGATAGCCGGACGGAAGTGACTCTTACATTGGCCCCCAATGAATCTGTTTTCATTGTATATCCCATAACGGAGAACAATGAAGGAAAAGGACAGGAAGCCCCGTTGCAAAGAGTACAAAAAAGCAAGGATAAGCCGACTGAAAAGTCCAAGAATATAGCGATAGAACCGGAAAAATATACTGTAACATTTGTGGCTGACAATCAAACTGTCACTCGAAGGGAACTTTTCGACTGGAGCAAAGAAGAGGACAAGCAGATTCGATACTATTCCGGAACTGCTATTTATAAAACCACTTTCTCTTGGAAGAATAAACAGCAAAAAGGTCAAGAAGTGTATTTGCATTTGGGAACCGTTTACAATCTGGCTACCGTCTATGTCAATGGAATAGACTGTGGAACTGTTTGGACAGCTCCCTATCGGGCTAATATCACTGCAGCTCTGAAAAAGGGAACAAATGAACTTGAAATAGAAGTAACAAACACATGGGCAAATGCCTTGAAGGGGGCAGATGAGGGCAAAGCACCTTTTGAAGGTATCTGGACAAATGCAAAATACCGGAAACAGGAGGATACATTACTGCCGGCAGGATTGCTCGGTCCGCTATGGTTAGAGCAAAACAATAAGTAATTAACATAATAATATGATAATGAAAAATTCAAGACTCAAGATGAGCATTTTATTAGCTGGTTCTCTGTTGGCTACATGCTTGTCAACACAGGCAGAAGTAAAGTTACCTGCTATTTTTTCTGACGGCATGGTGATGCAACAACAGACAAGCGCGAATCTATGGGGTACAGCCACTCCCAACAAAAAAGTAACGGTAACTACCGGCTGGAACGGGAAACACTATGTGGTTACAGCAGACAAGAATGGTGCATGGAAATTGTCTGTTTCCACTCCTGAAGCCGGAGGTCCTTATGATATCACTTTCAATGATGGAAATACCAAAACACTGAGTAACATTCTGATAGGTGAGCTATGGTTATGTTCCGGACAAAGCAATATGGAAATGCCTATGAAAGGATTCAAGAACCAACCAGTAAAAAATGCTAATATGGATATTCTTCACAGTAAGAATCCGAGTATTCGCCTGTTCACCGTAAAACGTACTTCTACTTTTACCCCACAGAACGATGTTATCGGATCATGGAAAGAAGCAACTCCGGTCAGTGTACGCGATTTCAGTGCGACAGCTTATTATTTCGGCAGACTGGTCAATGAAATATTGGATGTGCCGGTAGGTTTGGTTGTAGCTGCTTGGGGTGGTTCCGCCTGCGAAGCATGGATGACAGCTGATTGGCTGAAAGCCTTTCCCGACGCGAAGATTCCTAAATCCGAAGAGGATATAAAATCAAAGAACCGTACTCCGACCGTGCTTTACAATGGTATGTTACATCCTCTCATCGGCATGACTATGAAAGGCGTTATCTGGTATCAAGGGGAAGATAATTGGAATCGTGCCCATACCTATGCAGATATGTTTACGACGTTAATTAACGGATGGCGTGCCGAATGGAAACAAGGCGACTTCCCTTTCTATTATTGTCAGATAGCTCCGTATGATTATGGAATTATTACAGAAAAAGGTAAAGAGATCATCAACTCCGCCTATCTTCGGGAAGCTCAGTCTAAAGTTGAACATCGTGTGAAGAACAGTGGTATGGCAGTATTGCTAGATGCAGGTATGGAAAAAGGAATCCATCCTTCAAAGAAAAAAACAGCCGGCGAACGTTTGGCGCTTCTGGCACTGACGAAGACATACGGAATAGAAGGAGTAAATGGCGAAAGTCCTTATTATAAAAGTATCGAAATAAAGAATGATACGGTTATTGTAAGTTTCGAACGTGCCAATATGTGGATTAGCGGTAAAGATTGTTTTGAATCACAGAATTTTGAAGTGGCGGGAGAAGATAAAGTGTTCTATCCTGCAAAGGCATGGATTCAACGCAGTAAAATGCTGGTAAAAAGTGATAAAGTTCCTCATCCAGTAGCTGTCCGTTATGGATTCAAGAATTATGTAGAAGGAGATGTTTATTGTGACGGACTGCCTCTGGGATCTTTCCGTTCGGACAATTGGTGATCCTACTCACCACACTGTGGTGAACGAAACAAACTAATGAAGTGATAAATTTATGAATTATTTACGTCGCATTTTTGTTCTTTTATTCGTATTTGTTAGCGTGTCAGCTCTTTGGAGTCGGCATACTAATGTCATTTGGAACACTCCCAGTCGGAATTCTTCCGAATCCATGCCCTGCGGTGGTGGTGATATCGGCATGAATATATGGGTAGAGGAAGGTGATATACTATTCTATCTGAGTCGTAGCGGTACATTCGACGAGAACAACTGCCAACTGAAACAAGGACGTTTTAGGATTCGTCTGTTTCCTAATCCATTCAAAGATGCAAAAGATTTCCGACAGGAACTGAAATTGAAAGACGGGTATGTAGAAGTATCGGCAGGAGGCACACAGATACAGTTTTGGGCAGATGTTTATCATCCGGTAGTCCATGTGGAAATCACCAACGCACAACCTTTGCGGACAGAAGTCTCTTATGAGAACTGGCGGTATAAGGAACGAATGATCAGAAAAGGAGAGGGGCAACAATGCTCTTACAAATGGGCACCCCCGAAAGGAGCTGTTACCACTGCCGACTTTGTTTCTTTATCTTCCAAAAGGGAACTACCAGGAATGACAAAAAAAGGAAACTTGCTTTTATTCTATCACCGTAATCCCGAACAAACAGTTTTTGACATTGCCGTAGCGCAACAAGGAATGGAAAATGTCAAATTTCAAATGATGAATCCTTTAAAGCATCTGACTTTCGGTGGCTATCTTTTCGGGGATAATCTGGAATATACAAGTACAACAGATAGTATCTATGCCGGTACAGACTACCGTGCCTGGAACTTTCGCTCCTCAAAAGCTTCCCGGAAGGAGCAGTTCTGTATCGTCCTGCACACAGAACAGACGGCAACAGTAGAACAATGGGAACAAGACTTGCAAATCAATCTGCAAAGAATAGCCCCACAAGGAAAGATTTCATCAAAAATTGTATCACAGGATAAAAAACGAACTCGTCTGTGGTGGAATGCCTTTTGGCAACGCAGCTTTATCGAACCTATTGGAAATACAGAAAACAAAAATGATAGCGATATAAAAAAAATTACCCGAAACTACACTCTTTTCCGCTATATGCTAGGTTGCAATGCTTACGGTAGTGTCCCGACCAAATTCAATGGTGGATTATTTACCTTTGATCCCTGTCATATAGACGAAAAACAGGCCTTCACTCCTGATTACCGTAAATGGGGAGGAGGTACGATGACCGCACAGAATCAGCGGCTTGTATACTGGCCGATGTTGAAAAGCGGAGACTTCGATATGATGTCTTCCCAATTCGATTTCTACAACCGCATGCTAAAAAATGCAGAACTCCGTACCCAAGTATATTGGCAACACAATGGAGCGTGTTTCTGTGAGCAAATAGAGAACTATGGTTTGCCTAATCCTGCGGAGTATGGCTTCAAACGTCCGGAATGGTTTGACAAAGGACTGGAATATAATGCATGGCTGGAGTATGAGTGGGATACTATACTGGAATTTTGTCAAATGATATTGGAAACCAAGAATTATGCAAATGCAGACATTACTCCATATCTGCCTTTAATTGAAAGCTCTCTGACATTCTTTGACGAACATTATCGCCAACTTGCTTCCCGTCGAGGACGGAAAGCGCTGGATGGTAACGGACATCTTGTCCTGTTCCCGGGCTCTGCTTGTGAAACCTATAAGATGACTAACAATGCCAGCAGTACAATTGCCGCTTTGAAGACTGTATTGGAAAATTATGGAAAGAAAGATGAAATGCTGAAAACGATTCCTCCGATTCCATTGCGATACATAGAAATCAAGGATTCCTTGAATCCCACAGCTTCACCCGAACTGAAGCAAACGATTTCTCCTGCTGTAAGCTGGGAACGAATCAATAATGTAGAAACTCCGCAACTGTATCCTGTATTTCCCTGGCGCATCTACGGAGTAGGAAAAGAAAATCTTGAATTAGCCCGTAATACTTATTTCTATGATCCGGAAGCAATCAGATTCCGTTCTCATGTCGGGTGGAAACAAGATAACATTTGGGCAGCTTGTCTGGGATTGACCGAAGAAGCCAAAAGGTTGGCCCTCGCCAAACTGTCAAACGGTCCACATCGTTTTCCTGCTTTTTGGGGACCGGGATATGACTGGACACCCGATCACAATTGGGGAGGTAGCGGTATGATAGGACTTCAAGAAATGCTATTGCAGACTAATGGTGAGCAAATACTCCTTTTTCCCGCATGGCCTAAAGAATGGGATATACATTTCAAGCTTCATGCACCGGGTAAAACGACAGTAGAAGCAACCTTGAAAGACGGAAAAGTTACAGACTTGAAAGTTCTTCCCGAAAGTCGGAAAAAGGACATAATAATAATGATTTAAAAAGTCTACATCCCTATATTATGAAATGAAAGAAGCCATAAATAAAAGTATTATGAATAAAAGACTGTTTTTAATTTTATCAGCTTTTCTATTGTTATTCTCACTGATAGAGAAAGGGTGGGCAATAGAAACTTACCGCCCCGAAACATCAGTTGCCGGATTCATTCAGCTTCCCGGTAGCGGACGACAAGTGTATAACTTCAATCCGGGATGGAGATTTTTCAAGGGGGACATTCGTGGAGCCGAATCCGTTGATTTCGACGACCGTTCCTGGACAATTGTTTCCACTCCTCATACAGTAGAGTTAATGCCTGCCGAAGCTAGCGGCTGCCGTAACTATCAAGGTCCTGCCTGGTATCGCAAGCATTTCGTACTTCCTGCGGAAACCAAAGGGAAACAAGTCCTGATCCACTTTGAGGCAGCGATGGGAAAGCAAGTCCTTTACCTAAACGGAAAGCGTATTCAAGAACATATTGGCGGTTATCTTCCTTTTACTTTAGATTTGACAGCCAATGGTGTACAGGCAGGAGACTCTTGTCTGCTTGCCGTTTTTGTAGACAATAGCAATGATAAATCCTTTCCTCCCGGCAAGCCCCAATATACGTTGGATTTTGCCTATCATGGCGGTATCTACCGTGATGTATGGATGATAGCTAAATCACCGGTATCCATTACTGACGCGATAGAGTCCCAGACTATTGCAGGTGGTGGAGTTTTTGTTCATTTCGACAAGATCAGTGAAAAGAGCGCACAAGTTTATGTAAATACGGAACTACAAAATAAGAATCAGCGTTCCGAAACCGTTACTGTGGAAACGGCCTTGACAGATACTGATGGAAAGGTTATCAGACGAGCTTCCGGCAAGCTTTCCCTGAAACCCGGAGAAAAGAAAACGATCCGGCAGCAGATAGAGATAAAGAACCCTAAACTGTGGTCACCCGATTCACCTTATTTATATAGAGTGCAATCACGAGTTAAAAAAGGCAATCAGTCCATTGACGGAGGCATCACACGTATCGGAATCCGCCAAGCGGAATTTCGTGGCAAAGATGGTTTCTGGCTGAACGGAAAACCCTTCGGGCAATTAGTAGGAGCCAACCGTCATCAAGACTTTGCATACGTAGGCAATGCCCTGCCTAATTCTCAGCAATGGCGGGATGCAAAACGCCTGCGGGATGCCGGTTGCACAATTATCCGGGTAGCACACTATCCACAAGATCCTGCTTTTATGGATGCTTGCGATGAACTCGGTATGTTTGTTATCGTAGCTACTCCGGGATGGCAATATTGGAACAAGGATGTGAAATTCGGAGAATTGGTTCATCAAAACACCCGCGAAATGATTCGTCGTGACCGTAATCACCCATCTGTTTTGATGTGGGAACCTATTCTGAATGAAACCCGCTATCCGCTCGACTTTGCCTTGAAAGCACTCGAAATAACCAAAGAAGAATTTCCTTATCCGGGACGTCCCGTAGCTGCTGCCGATGTGCATTCCGCCGGTGTGAAAGAACATTATGACGTTGTTTACGGTTGGCCGGGAGATGACGAAAAGACTGATAGGTCGGAGCAATGTATTTTCACCCGTGAATTCGGAGAGAATGTAGACGATTGGTACGCTCACAACAACAATAACCGTGCGAGCCGCAGTTGGGGGGAACGTCCGCTGCTCGTACAGGCGCTGTCTTTGGCTAAAAGTTATGATGAGATGTACCGTACTACCGGTCAGTTTATCGGTGGAGCGCAATGGCATCCGTTCGATCATCAGCGCGGTTATCATCCCGATCCTTATTGGGGAGGTATATATGATGCTTTCCGACAAAAGAAATATGCCTACGAAATGTTCCGTAGTCAATCACCCGCCAATCTTCACCATCCGCTGACAGAATGTGGACCAATGGTATTCATTGCTCATGAAATGTCACAGTTCTCCGATAAAGATGTAGTGATATTCAGTAACTGCGACTCGGTGCGTCTTTCTATCTATGATGGGACGAAATCATGGACTAAGCCCGTAATTCATGCTAAAGGGCATATGCCGAATGCACCTGTTATATTCGAAGATGTATGGGATTTCTGGGAAGCACGCGGATATAGCTATACACAGAAGAACTGGCAGAAAGTAAATATGGTTGCCGAAGGTATCATTGACGGAAAAGTGGTGTGTACACAAAAGAAAATGCCTTCCCGTCGGTCTACCAAACTTCGTTTATATGCAGATACTCAAAAAGTAAATTTGATAGCGGACGGTTCGGATTTCATTGTGGTAGTTGCCGAAGTGACAGATGATAGCGGTAATGTACGTCGTCTGGCAAAAGAAAATATTGTGTTCACTGTAGAAGGAGAAGGACAAATTATTGGTGACGCTACCATTGGCGCCAATCCTCGTACTGTAGAATTCGGTTCGGCTCCTCTGTTGGTCCGATCTACTCGGAAAGCCGGAAAGATTAAAGTGAAAGCTCATGTACAATTTGAAGGAACACAGGCTCCTACGGCTGCCGAATTGGAATTTGAAAGTATCCCGGCCGAATTTCCTTTTTGCTACAAAGAACAAACAATCACTTCACCTACGATGAAAACCGGTTTGTCGGAAAGGAAATCGGAAGGAAAGGTACAGCTCACCGAAGAAGAACGCCAACGAGTATTGGACGAAGTAGAACGTCAACAGACTGAATTCGGAACTGAAAAATAGCACAAGAAACAATAAGAAGATAGTGATTCTAGTCACTATCTTCAAAAAAAAGACTACCTTTGGGAGCATTAAAACCTCTATTATTATCATAAATGAGAAAACGGAATATTCTAATACTATTATTATCGTTGATGGGCGTATGTGCTTTTGCCTATCCAAATATGATTGTAGAACATTACACGGCTGAACGTGGTTTGCCCAATAACATCGTCAACTGCACTTTAAAAGGGACAGATGGATTTGTCTGGTTTGGCACATGGTACGGATTATGCAGCTTTGACGGAGCTAAATTCCGTTCGTATGATAATCGGGACGGTTTTTATTCCGCAGATATTCCTCCTCGCAAGATTCAGCGTATTGTAGAAGATAAGAATGGTTTTCTATGGCTCAAGACTATTGACCGCAAACTATATTTATTTGACAAGAAGCATGAAACTTTTCATGCCGTCTATGATGATGTAAAAGAATACTCCGAGAATATTCAGATTATCAAGATTCAAACGACAGAAGACGGAGACGTTCTACTGTTGACTAAAGATAAAAGTTTGTTGCGTGCACATACCGATGAAACAGGCAAGATTACAATGAAGCAGTTGCACGACTCACGCCCCAACGTGAACGTATATGATATGCGTTTGAAACATAATGTATTTTGTGAGACTGCTGAATTTATTAACTGGATAGGCATGGATTATCAAATTCTGTCTCTTAGAAAAGGGAGTGCTTTGAAAGATAAACCTGCCGATTTTATACAGAAAAAAGTTTCTGCCGATCCCAAGTTGTTCACTTGCGCTTCTTATAATTCCAAGTTCCTGTGGCTGGGAGATCAAAACGGACATATCTATAGTATTGATCCTCAAAATGGGGTTGTGAATCGTTACGAGATACCGGAGATCAAGCAGGCTATCTCTCGTTTACTGGTCACCGAGTCCGGCTTGATGTATATAACTACCAATGACGGAGCATACGAATACAATATCGGTTACAAACAGCTAACCAAACTACCGTTTACAATCCCCCAAGAGGATAGTGGCATCATATTCTATGACAAATATGATAAAATATGGTTTCAGGAAGGCAATCACGCATTGATATATTATGATCCTCTGAATAAAAGCAGTCATCGTTTTACTTTTCCCAATCAGAATACCATTGGCAATTTTGAGATGCAGGATGCAGGTGAGCAAGGAATGTTTTTTCTCACTCCGGGCGGAGAAATTCTTCTTTTCGACAGGGATAAACTGGAAATGACCCGTATCAATCAAATGAAACCTTTCTCTGAGGATCTTCCCAATCAGCTTTTTTTTCATTTGTTATTGGATAAAGATGGAATCCTTTGGTTAGCATCTACCGGTAGCGGGGTGTATCGAGTGAATTTCCCCAAAAAACAATTCCAGTTGCTGACCGATGTATCTCCCGTTCCAGTTTCTACAGAAAAACAGACATCCTGGAATCAAGGAATCCGTGCTCTCTATCAGGCACAAAACGGAGATATTTGGGTAGGAACCCGATGGCAGGCTTTATACCGTCTTGATCGTAACGGACAAGTGAAGCAGATTTTCTCGGACCGTAACTACCTGTTGGGAGCAGTCTATCATATTATGGAAGATAAAGACGGAAATCTATGGTTCTCTACCAAAGGTAATGGATTGGTGAAAGCTGAACCGGATATGAACTCACCTCATGGACTGCGTTTTACCCGTTACAAGAATGATCCGAAAGATTCAAACTCCATTAGTAATAATGACGTATACTTTACTTACCAAGATAGTCAAGAACGCATTTGGGTAGGATTATTGGGAGGAGGATTAAATCTGATTGCCGAAGAAAACGGAGAAGTTGTTTTCAAACATAAATACAACGGACTGAAACAGTATCCTCCTTATGGACTATATATGGAGGTACGCACAATGACAGAAGATGAAGACGGCCGGATATGGGTAGGAACAATGGATGGTTTAATGTCTTTCGACGGACATTTTGCAACACCCGAACAGATACAATTTGAGACTTACCGTCAAGTCAGCGAACGATCCAATGTCGCTGATAATGATATTTATGTGCTATATAAAGACACTGACTCACAAATTTGGGTAAGCGTATTTGGTGGAGGTCTGAACAAACTTGTTCGATATGATAAAGAAAAGCATGAACCGATCTTTAAATCATACGGCATACGTGAAGGAATGAATAATGACGTGGTCAAGTCAATTGTAGAAGATAAAAACGGAAATCTCTGGTTTACAACAGAAATCGGTTTGTCCTGCTTTAATAAAGCTACCGAACAGTTCCGCAATTATGATAAATATGACGGTTTCCTAAACGTAGAATTGGAAGAGGGAAGTACACTTCGTACATTAAACGGAGATTTATGGCTCGGTACACGACAAGGTATATTGGCATTTTCTCCGGATAAGTTGGAAACACAACACATGGACTATGATACACGTATTGTCGATTTCAAAGTATCCAATCGCGATCTGCGGAGTTTTCAGGATTGCCCCATTCTAAAAGAATCCATTATTTATACCGATGCGATTCAACTGAAATACAACCAGTCCATGTTCACAATAGAATTCGCTGCTCTGAATTTTTATAATCAGAACAGGGTATCTTATCGTTACATACTTGAAGGATATGAAAAAGAATGGCATTATAATGGAAAGAACCGGATTGCTTCTTATACCAATGTGCCTCCCGGTGATTATATTTTCCGTGTAGAAACGCTGGATGAAACCAATCCCGAACTTGTTTCGAGCCGCACTTTAGCCGTTACGGTTCTTCCGCCCTGGTGGTTGAGTTGGTGGGCAATGATTATTTATGTCATACTTGGATTGGCAGCTCTTTATTTCGGTTTGCGCCTGGCTTTCTTCATGATCAAAATGAAGAATGATATCTATATCGAGCAAAAAGTATCGGAAATGAAAATTAAGTTCTTTACCAATATTTCCCATGAACTTCGCACTCCCTTGACATTGATAAAAGGACCTATACAGGAACTGAAAGAACGGGAAAAATTATCCCCGAAAGGATTGCAATATGTTGATCTGATGGAGAAGAATACCAATCAAATGTTACAATTGGTGAATCAGATATTGGATTTCCGGAAGATTCAGAATGGCAAGATGCGCCTGCATGTTTCTTTGATTGATTTTAATGAAATGATAGCTTCTTTCCAGAAAGAATTCCGTGTACTTTCAGAAGAGAATGAAGTTAGTTTCACTTTCCAGTTACCGGACGAATCTATTATGGTATGGGCAGACAAGGAAAAATTAAGTATTGTCATCCGCAACATTATATCCAATGCGTTTAAGTTCACGCATTCCGGCGGAAGTATCTACGTCACTACCGGATTGACGGATGACGGAAAACGCTGTTTCGTACGGGTAGAAGATAATGGAGAGGGCATTCCACAAAGTAAGCTGACTGAAATATTCGAACGCTTCTCACAAGGAGAGAATACAAAGAATCCATACTATCAAGGTACAGGCATTGGTCTGGCACTTTCTAAAGAAATCGTAAACCTGCATCATGGCTCTATTTATGCTGAAAGTCCCGAAGGACAGGGAGCCGTATTTACAGTTGAACTTCTAATGGATAAGGAACACTATCGTCCGTCGGAAGTCGACTTCTATGTCAGTGACACGGAAACTGCTCCAACCTCTTCCGAAGAAGAAGCTGTTACGAATATTCCTTCGGTAGAAACTACAGAAGAAGAACCGGAAATAGACTCTTCACTACCGACCCTGTTATTAGTAGAAGATAACAGAGATCTTTGTCAACTGATAAAATTGCAATTAGAAGACAAATTCAACATCCATATTGCCAATAATGGAGTAGAAGGTTTGAAGAAAGTCCATCTTTACCATCCGGACATTGTGGTGACAGATCAGATGATGCCTGAGATGGACGGGCTGGAAATGTTACAGTCTATCCGTAAAGATTTCCAGATCAGCCATATTCCTGTAATAATACTGACTGCAAAGAATGATGAAGGTGCCAAGACAAAAGCCATAACTTTGGGTGCCAATGCTTATATAACCAAACCATTCAGCAAAGAATACCTGTTGGCACGAATCGACCAGTTATTGTCTGAGCGAAAATTATTCCGTGAACGTATCCGACAGCAAATGGAGAACCAGACAACGACGGAAGAGGATAGTTATGAACAGTACTTGGTAAAGAAAGATGTACAGTTCCTTGAGAAAATCCATCAAGTGATCGAAGAGAATATGGATGATAGTGATTTCAATATAGATACAATAGCTTCCGGTATCGGTTTGAGTCGTTCGGCATTCTTTAAAAAGTTGAAGAGCCTGACCGGGTTAGCCCCCGTAGATTTGGTTAAAGAAATTCGTCTGAACAAATCTATTGAACTGATTAAGAGTACGGATTTAAGTGTTTCCGAAATTGCTTTTGCTGTCGGATTCAAGGATTCCGGCTATTACAGTAAATGTTTCCGGAAGAAATATAACCAGACTCCCCGCGAATATATGAATGAATGGCGGAAAGGAGAGAAATAACCGGTTACAAAACGCTTTCTTAATCGTCTTTTTAGAAAACCTATTAAGATTCGAAAGAATGAACAACATCAAGAAAGTATTATCAGCATGGATGCTGGTTGCCTGTGTATTACCTGTGGCAGCGCAGTATCCGGTGATTCCGGACTCTGTAAAGGCAAGAGGGGCAAAACAAGAAGCCGAGTTTGAACATCAATCAAATGTAGCATGGGAAAAAGCTCTGCCGACAGTTTTGGAAGAGGCACAAAAAGGACGTCCCTATAAACCGTGGGCTTCAAAACCGGAAGATTTGGTAAAAAGTAATATCCCCGCTTTTCCCGGCGCAGAGGGAGGGGGAATGTATACTCCCGGTGGTCGTGGAGGGAAAGTAATCGTAGTCACCTCGCTCGAAGATTCCGGTCCCGGAACATTCCGTGAAGCTTGTGAAACGGGGGGAGCACGTATTATCGTCTTCAATGTATCGGGCATAATACATCTCAAGAGTCCCATCAGTGTACGTGCGCCGTATGTGACCATTGCCGGACAAACGGCTCCGGGAGACGGCATTTGTGTGACAGGACAGTCTTTTCTGATTGATACACACGATGTTGTTATCCGTCATATGCGTTTCCGTCGTGGTGCACAGGATGTTGCCTTTCGTGATGATGCGGTAGGCGGAAATGCAGTCGGGAATATCATGATAGACCACTGTTCGGCAAGTTGGGGACTGGATGAAAATATGTCTATCTACCGACACGTATACAATAGAGGTGCGGATGGACACGGACTGAAACTTCCGACTGTAAATATCACTATTCAGAACTCTATATTCTCCGAAGCGTTGGACACTTACAATCACGCTTTCGGTGCTACCATCGGCGGGCATAACAGTATGTTCTGCCGTAATCTATTTGCTTCCAATATCAGCCGTAACAGTTCGGTAGGGATGGACGGAGATTTCAATTTTGTTAATAATGTCGTATTTAATTGGTGGAATCGTTCTGTGGACGGAGGAGATAATAAAAGTTTCTACAACATGATTAATAATTACTTCAAACCGGGTCCCATTACTCCATTAGACAAACCGATCTCATATCGTATCCTCAAACCGGAAGCCGGACGTGACAAAAACCGTCCTTTATCTTTTGGAAAGGCTTATGTCAACGGAAATATCATTCATGGAAATGCAAAAGTGACAAAGAACAATTGGGATGGCGGTGTACAGCTAAAAGATGACGTAGACTCAGAAAAGTTCCTTCCGCAAATTAAATCGGACGAAGCATTCAAAATGCCTCCTGTCACTATAATGGATACTCCAAAAGCCTATAGCTTTGTATTGGACAATGCAGGAGCCAACTTTCCAAAACGTGATGCGGTTGATTTCCGTGTGATCAAAACAGTACGGACGGGTAAAGCCATTTATGTAAAAGACGCTCCGGAATTTGTGTCACCATATGTAAAGAGACGTTTACCGGCAGACTCTTATAAACAAGGAATTATTACAGACATCCGTCAAGTAGGCGGGCTCCCCGAATATAAAGGAGAATCGTATGCCGATACAGATAATGACGGGATGCCGGATGTTTGGGAAGTTGCCAACGGGCTGAATCCGAACGATCCTTCCGACGCAGTGAAAGATTGTAATGGGGACGGCTATACTAACATTGAGAAATATATCAATGGTATCGATACAAAGAAGAAAGTGGATTGGACAGATTTGAAAAACAATCATGATACACTTTCTAAAAGGAAAAGTCTGTTTTAGCCAAATAAATTGATAATAAAGTTTATTGTAATGAATATACAAATAAGAACTATCCTTTTGGGATTATTAAGTATCGGGTTTGCGCAGAGTCATGCGCAAACCTTTGCTTTACAAGTAAAAGACGACCGGATAACTTACCTTAATGACGAATTTGGAAATAGGATTCTCGATTTCTCAACATGTGGTTATCAGGCTTCGGAACAGGATATTCCTTCCGTTCGGAATGTCGTATTTGTATCCTGGAAACCCGGAGATAATACAACAAGAATTCAACATGCCATAGACTATGTAGCCTCCTTGCCTCCTGATATTTCAGGTTTCCGTGGTGCTGTGTTATTGGATAAAGGCGAGTTTTCCCTGTCCGGAAGTATCCGTATTGCTACATCCGGAATCGTATTACGGGGAATGGATAAAGAAAGTACAATATTATTAAAGAAAGGAGTGGATCGGGGTTCCCTTATCTATATGGAAGGAGAAAACGACTTGGTAATAAAAGATACATTACAAGTACTCTCAAACTATGTTCCGGTAAATACAAAAACGTTGGAAGTCGCTTTGGGGACTTCTCTGAAAAAAGGAGACCGGATTATGGTAACCCGTCCTTCCGGTAAGGAGTGGATTGCTTCTTTAGGTTGTAACATCTTTGGAGGAGGAATCAGCGCCTTAGGATGGAAAGAAGGGGATATGGATTTAGCATGGGATCGGGTTGTTAGCGATATTAATGGTAACCTGCTTACCTTAGATGCACCGTTGACTGTGGCATTGGATGCCAAATACGGTGTATCTACCATTATGACATACCAATGGAACGGACGTATTGATAACTGCGGTGTAGAGAATCTGACATTGGTCTCAGATTATGACAAACACTATCCGAAAGACGAGGATCATTGTTGGACAGGGATTTCCATCGAAGCTGCAGAAAACTGCTGGGTAAGACAAGTTAATTTCAGGCATTTTGCAGGAAGCGCCGTAATCGTTCAACGGACCGGTTCTAAAATCACTGTCGAGGATTGCATTTCGAAAAATCCCGTTTCCGAAATAGGAGGGATGCGCCGTTGTACTTTCCACACATTGGGACAGCAGACTTTATTCCAACGTTGTTATTCGGAACAAGGCATTCACGATTTCGCGGCCGGATTCTGCGCTGCCGGTCCTAATGCTTTCGTTCAATGCGATTCGTACCAATCTTTAGGATTCAGTGGTTCTATTGATGCTTGGGCGTGCGGTTTACTGTTTGATGTCGTCAATATCGATGGACATAATCTCACTTTTAAAAATTTGGGGCAGGATAAGAACGGAGCCGGTTGGAATACGGGCAACAGTTTGTTCTGGCAATGTACCGCTGCAGAAATAGAATGTTATACTCCGGCAAAAGATGCACAAAACCGTGCGTATGGTTGCTGGGCACAGTTCTCGGGAGACGGAGAATGGGCACAGTCTAATAATCATGTCCAGCCGCGCAGTATATTTTATGCCCAATTAGCGGAACGCCTGCAAAAAGAATCTGCAGACCGGGCACGTATCCTGCCTAGAAATACAAGCGCAACAAGTAGCCCTACCGTAGAAGTAGCTATGGCATTGGCAAAAGAAGCTTATAATCCTCGTTTGACATTGGAGTATTGGATCGAAGAAAATAAATTTATCCCTTCAGTCGTGCCAACAGGAGTCAAATCAATCGATGATATTAAAGAGAAAAAGACTATTTCAAACAAACAACGGACGCAACCGGAAATAAGTATTGTCAACGGACGTATTCAAATGGATGGTGTATTGCTTGTAGGAGGTAGTCATACAACTCCTTGGTGGAATGGAAAACTTAAAACCAACTTCTTGAAAAAAGCAAGCCCTGCCATCACCCGCTTTGTGCCGGGACGCGAAGGATTGGGACTGACTGACCGTATCGACTCTGTAGTCAGCTTCATGAAACAGAAGAACATACTTGTTTTTGATCAGAACTATGGATTGTGGTATGACCGCCGTCGGGATGACCATGAACGTATCCGCCGCCGGGATGGAGATGTATGGGGTCCATTTTACGAACAGCCATTCGGACGTAGTGGTCAGGGAACAGCTTGGGAAGGTTTAAGCAAATATGATTTGAAACGCCCCAATGCCTGGTACTGGTCGCGCTTGAAAGAATTTGCAGAGAAAGGAAGTAAAGATGGACTGCTTCTATTCCACGAAAACTACTTCCAGCATAATATTCTGGAAGCCGGAGCACATTGGGTGGACTGTCCGTGGAGAAGCAGTAATAATATCAATGAGACCGGATTTCCGGAACCCGTTCCATTTGCCGGAGACAAACGTATTTTCGTAGCAGATATGTTTTACGATATCAGTCATCCGGTACGCCGCGAGTTGCATAGGCAATATATTCGCCAATGTCTCAATAACTTCGCAGATAATTCGAATGTCATTCAACTGACAAGTGCAGAATTTACAGGACCGTTGCACTTCGTACAGTTCTGGTTGGATGTCATAGCCGAGTGGGAAGCTGAAACCGGAAAGAAAGCTAAAGTAGCATTGAGTACGACAAAGGATGTGCAGGATGCTATTCTTGCAGACCCTAAACGGGCTGCTGTGGTAGATGTTATTGATATTCGTTATTGGCATTATAAGAAGGATGGGATCTTTGCGCCGGAAGGTGGGAAAAACATGGCTCCCCGCCAGCATATGCGTAAGATGAAAGTAGGAAAGATAACCTTTAATGAAGCTTATAAGGCAGTGAGCGAATACCGCCGGAAGTTTCCTCAGAAAGCTGTAACTTTCTATGCGCAAAATTATCCTTCTATGGGATGGGCAGTATTTATGGCAAGTGGCTCGTGTCCTGTTATTCCGTGTAAAGACAAAGCTTTCTTAAAGGATGCGGCAGTTATGGAAGTGGAGGAGACCAATACTGATCAATATAAGAAATTGGTAAAATCTGATACGGGAAATATCATTTATTCCAAGTCTGGAACAGAAATTCCCATTCATTTATCGTCCGGAAAATATGTATTAAAGTACATTCACCCTGATTCCGGGAAAGTGGATATAATAAATAAATCACTGAAAATAAAAGGTTTATATACTTTAAAGGTACCAGATAAGAAAGAAGGTATTTATTGGTTTCATAAGCTATAAGATAGAAAATCCCGTTGAATGATCTTCAACGGGATTTTTGCTTTATATCGGTAAATTCTAATAAAAGAGTGTTATAAAACATGATACTTATTTTTTCAATCCACAAACCAGATTTTACCTAAGGTTGTGACGGATACTGCCTAGTTTTGCAACATCAAATCAATCGAATTAATGCTATGATGGGACAAACTAATAATTCAACCGAAACTTTATTCGCTTCATTTCAAGCGGGGAATATGGCAGCTTTTTCTCAGCTATATGATTTATATATCAATATCCTTTTTAATTATGGGCTAAAGCTAACTTTGGATAAAGAGTTATTGAAAGATTGCATCCATGATGTTTTTGTGAAGCTTTATACTAAGAAAGATGAACTAGGAACTATTGATAATCTGAAATCCTATATGTTCATCTCATTAAAGAACAAGTTGTGCGATGAACTTCGTAAGCGTATGTATATGTCCGATACAGCTATTGAAGAAGTCGATATGCTGGCTCCTACAGACGTAGAAAATGATTATGCGGAAAAAGAACAGCGCAAAAATGAGTTTTTCCTTATTAAGCGTTTACTAAACCAACTATCCCCCCGCCAGCGCGAAGCACTCACTCTATATTATATAGAAGAAAAGAAATATGAAGATATTTGCGAAATTATGAACATGAATTATCAATCTGTACGCAACTTGATGTATCGCGGATTGACAAAGTTACGTGATTTGGCAAGTTAATTATGGTAAAAAGAGTGCTTTATTGAGTACATATACAGGATAACACCGTCCTATTTACGTAAACGCTTAAAAAGGATGTGATATGTATTCTAAGGTAAAAGATTTTTTGACGGATGATGACTTTATCAACTATGTGCTGGGGGTGGTTCCACAGTCAGCCTCCAAATGGGAGGCTTATTTCAAGGAACATCCGGATGAACTGACAGACGCGGAAGAAGCCAAGGCAGTATTAATGGCTCCGACAGATGTTGCCTGTGATTTTACAATGGCTGAAAGCAAAGAATTGAAAGATAGGATTGTTAGTAGTATAAAAGATTTTTTGGGTATTTTATAATTAGGTTAGGTAGTTGCTATTTTTTTTGTACTTTTGCGCCCAATTAAAAATATCACATTCATGAAGACAAGCGAATCTTTATTATCGATAGGTAAATTTATAGCAGAATATTCGGCCCATTTAATGGGCGCAGGAGTACATACTTCGCGGGTAGTGCGCAATTCCAAACGTATTGGAGAAGCTTTCGGACTAGATGTAAAGTTAGGCGTATTTCATAAAAACATCATTCTGACAATTGTAGATAAAGAGACGAACGAAGCTTGTAATGAAGTTATCGATATCCCCGCACATCCCATTAGTTTTGAACACAACTCTGAGTTAAGCGCATTAAGTTGGGAAGCGGTAGACAATCATCTGTCATTGGAGGAACTGACAGCCAAATACAAAAAAATCGTTTCCGCCCCGATGATACATCCTCTTTTCGTCTTATTGTTAGTCGGATTCGCCAATGCATCATTCTGCAAATTGTTCGGTGGCGATTTAATATCTATGGGAATTGTCTTTTCTGCTACCATCACAGGATTCTATCTGAAACAGCAGATGCAAAAGAAAAAGCTGAATCATTACATTGTTTTTATCGTTTCAGCTTTTGTTGCTTCCCTTTGCGCTTCTACAGCCTTGATTTTCGATACAACTTCAGAGATAGCAATGGCTACCAGTGTACTTTATCTTGTTCCCGGTGTTCCTTTGATTAATGGAGTGATTGACATAGTCGAAGGATATGTACTGACTGGATTTGCCCGTCTGACAGAAGCCTCCTTGCTGATTGTCAGCATTGCTATCGGACTTTCTTTCACATTACTAATGGTAAAAAACAGTTTAATTTAATATGATAGCACTCGACATTCTTACTGACGGATTTTTTGCAGCAGTGGCAGGTATAGGATTTGGTGCGATTTCCGATCCTCCTTTGCGGGCATTTAAGATGATTGCCTTATTGGCGGCATTGGGACACGCTTGCCGTTTTTGTCTGATGACTTATTTAGGGGTAGATATTGCTACAGCTTCTTTATTTGCCGGCTTAGTGATCGGTTTTGGTAGTTTATGGTTAGGGAAAAAAGTATATTGCCCGATGACAGTACTTTATATTCCGGCTCTGCTTCCGATGATTCCGGGCAAATTTGCATACAACATGGTATTTTCACTTATCATGTGTTTGCAGAACGTGAATGACCCGGAAAATCTGGATAAGTTCATGTCAATGTTCTTCTCCAACAGTCTGGTGGCAAGCACGGTAATTTTCATGCTGGCAGTAGGAGCCACTTTCCCGATGTTCCTATTCCCACATAGAGCTTTTTCATTAACAAGACATTAAAACTACTTTTATGGAGATTTTTTGGAGAACAATTGCATATTATAATTCAGCTACCTGGCTTTTACAGACAGTCATCATTCTGATTGGTATTGCATTGACCGGATTGCTTATCAGTAAACCGCGCACATGGGTGAAGACGGCGATGAAGTTTTATATGATAGGACTTTATACATGGATTTCAGTAATCTACTATTATGTCTATTGCGAAGAACGTAGTTACAATGGAGTGATGGCTATGTTCTGGGGAGTAATGGCTATTATTTGGATATGGGATGCGATTACGGGATACACAACTTTCGAACGTACCCACAAATACGACATCCTGTCCTATGTCTTGTTGGCAATGCCATTCATATATCCTTTAGTATCATTAGCGCGCGGACTTTCCTTTCCGGAAATGACTTCTCCGGTAATGCCTTGTTCTGTGGTTGTGTTTACCATTGGGCTATTATTGCTGTTTGCTCACAAGGTGAATATGTTTTTAGTCCTTTTCCTTTGCCACTGGTCATTGATCGGATTATCCAAAACTTATTTCTTCCAGATTCCGGAAGATTTCCTGTTGGCAAGTGCCACAATTCCCGGATTGTATCTTTTCTTCAGAGAATATTTCCTGAACAATCTGCATGCCGACACCAAGCCGAAAGCCAAATATATCAATTGGCTATTGATAAGCGTTTGCGTCGGACTGGCTGTGTTGCTGACTACTACCATGTTTTTAGAATTAGTTCCGAAGAATTGATCCAGAACATATAGAAGATATTCAAATCAAAAAAGTCTTTCTAGCTTTAATGGCTATGAAAGACTTTTTGCATTATATCACATTTACTTAATTGCGTAGAATATCCGCAGAGCATACTGCATCACCGCATCAGGCAACCACTTTTTACTCTTTGCAAACAACACCTGTATCCAGGGACCTACTTTCGTTCGGAAAGGAGGATTTGTACGCTCCACTATTTTACAGATTGCAGCAGCCAACTTCCGTGGATGGCATCCATTACGTTCCTCTTTTTCTATGATCTCCAATGATTTCCGGAAGCTTTCTCCATAATCGGTATCCAGTCTTGTCTGTTCGGAGATATTCCGATTATCAGTAAATCCGGTGTTGAAGTCTCCCGGCTCTACCACGCAAACCTTTATATTGAACGGATGGACCTCTAAAGCCAATGCTTCGCTATATCCTTCCACCGCAAATTTGGAAGCAGAATAAAATCCCTGATAAGGGATGCCCATTACACCACCAATAGAGCTGATATTGATGATCTTCCCTTTTCGGTTTTTACGCATGACAGGCAATACTTCCCGGCACATATTCACTACACCAAAGAAATTGGTATTCATCTGTATGTTTACTTCCTCTTCCATAGCAAGTTCCAATGCACCGCCAATACCCATCCCGGCATTATTAATCAGTACGTCAATCCGTCCTTGTTCCGATAGAATCCTATCAACAGCTTGACGGATAGAAAGTGAATTGGTAACATCAACAACCAGCATTTTCACCTCATTCATGTCTTCGGAAAGTTTCCGACTTGTCCCATAAACGATGTGCCCTTGTACTGATAACATTTGAGCGGTAATCTTTCCAAACCCGGAAGATGCTCCGGTGATAAGTATGACTTGTGGTTGCATATTTTTTTATTTGCGGTATGGTACTAACTGTTCAATTATCATTTCTTCAGGATAACAGTCATTTTCTCCCGCCAATCTTCACCATTCTTCGGCTGGAAAGTTTCAAATCCCAGTTCTTTGCCGATTTGGATATTCGAGGCGCCGTCATCTACAAATAAAGTTTCAGAAGGAATGATATTGCAATCATTCACCATATAATCGAATATTTCCGGCGCAGGTTTTGTGTGACCGACCTGATAAGACAGATATAGTTTATCACAGTAATCATTCAACGGCTTTTTCCTTGACGAGAAATCAGGGCTGCATGCCCATGACATAACAAAAGGATTAGTATTACTTAAAATATACACATGATATGATTTTCTCAATTCTAATATATAATCGAGTTTATTTAGATTCACTTCATTGAAAAAGCCCAGCCATGCCTGTTTGGTTTCCTCCATCGTCAATGAACGGCCACATAAATTCCCCAGTTGTTTCCGAAACTCATCCGCACTTAGCTTACCTTCTTCCAGTTCTTGAAAGATGCCGGTCTGGTGATATTTATCCAGACGGGTGTCGGCATCTGCCAATCCCAGTTTGATAAATGCCTGAACCGCTTTGTCGCGATCAATATCCACAATCACACCACCGAAATCAAATACAATGTTTTTAATCATGATATATCATTTTTAATTTGCTACAAAGATATTATAAAATCATTAGAGACTTCTTCATTTTAGCACAGAAATAGTAACCTTTTATGCAATCGGGTAGTAGTCCCGTTATAACGTGACAATGGTCACCTTATAGGGTGATAAATGGCACGTTACAACGGGACATTTGTCATTCTGCAAGATGACTATTTATTTTCAGAAAGATGAGAAACTTTAAATATACGAAATTAAATAGTAAAAAACAAGAGTGGCACTTACTTTTCCTAATGCCCCAATGAGCTTTTCAGAGTTGGTATATTTTCGTTTAAACAAGCACTTTCAGTAATTCGGGTATAATAATCTGTAATATATATAGTTGAAAAATAAATTTCCCTGATTAACTTTGCAAAGTTGAAATATAGATGGTTCAATCCTGACAGTTTTAGACATTTAGATATAACTACTATAAATTGAAAATTAATTAGTTTATGCTACGTACTATCAGACTTACAACCGCCATTGTGTGCTTTACACTTATTACCCTGCTCTTTCTCGACTTCACGGGTACATTGCACACATGGTTCGGATGGTTGGCGAAAATTCAATTTCTGCCGGCTTTATTAGCCTTGAACATAGGTATCGTATTGTTTTTAGTTGTACTTACATTCCTGTTCGGACGTATCTACTGCTCTGTTATTTGTCCGTTGGGAGTGTTTCAGGACATTGTTTCGTGGGTATCCGGCAAACAAAAGAAAAACCGGTTCCGTTATTCACCAGCAATGAAATGGTTGCGGTATGGCGTTTTAGGAGTATTCATTATTATGATGGTTGCAGGATTGAACTCTTTGGCTATCTTGCTGGCACCGTATAGTGCTTATGGCCGGATAGCTTCCAGTCTTTTTGCACCGGTCTGGCAATGGGGAAACAACCTGTTGGCGTACTTCGCCGAACGAATGGATAGTTATGCTTTTTATGAGGTAGATGTATGGATAAAGAGTCTTTCGACGATGCTGATCGCCATTGTTACCCTTGTTGTTCTTTTCATTCTGGCGTGGCGCAACGGACGAACCTATTGTAATACGATCTGCCCCGTAGGTACTGTATTAGGGTTTATATCCAAATATGCGATATTCAAACCGGTAATTGATACTTCCAAATGCAATAGTTGCGGTTTGTGTGCCCGCAATTGCAAAGCATCGTGTATTAATCCGAAAGCTCATGAAATAGATTATAGCCGTTGTGTGACTTGTATGGATTGCATCGGAAAGTGTAAACATGGAGCCATTACATACACAAGACGGAAACCTAAGAACGAAACAGCTACGAGCGAAGATACGAAAGCAAAGTCTGTCACTACTGAACAGGTAGACAATGCCCGTCGTAGCTTCCTTTCAGCATCGGCCATTTTTGCAACAACTTCTGTACTGAAAGCACAAGAGAAAAAAGTAGACGGAGGATTGGCTACTATCGAAGATAAAAAGATTCCCCAAAGAGAAAATCCGATCTATCCTCCCGGTGCATTAAGCGCACGCAATTTCACTCAACATTGCACAGCCTGCCAATTATGTGTCTCTGTTTGTCCCAACCAGGTATTGCGCCCATCGGACAACCTATTGACATTGATGCAACCGGAAATGTCATACGAACGTGGATATTGCCGTCCCGAATGTACTAAATGTTCGGAAGTTTGTCCCGCCGGCGCTATTCATCTCACCAGTCTTGCCGAGAAATCAGCTATTCAGATCGGACATGCCGTATGGATTAAAGAGAACTGTGTACCTTTGACAGATGGAATGGAATGTGGCAACTGTGCCCGCCATTGTCCGACAGGTGCCATACAGATGGTAGCTTCCGATCCTGAAAAAACAGATTCTCCAAAGATTCCGGTAGTAAATGTAGAAAAATGTATCGGTTGTGGGGCGTGTGAGAACCTTTGTCCGTCCCGTCCTTTCAGCGCTATTTATGTGACAGGACATCAGATGCATAGAATTATTTGATCTAAATCAGTATAAGATTATGGAAGATAAAAATAAGAAAGATATAAATAGAAGAGATTTCATTAAGATTGTAGGTATTAGTGCAGCCACGTCGACAGGGCTATTATACGGATGCTCTTCAAAAGGTACTTCCTCTTCAAGCAGCGCAACAGGAGAAGGAGAGGTGCCTACCGATAAAATGACTTACCGCACGTCTCCGACTACCGGTGACCGTGTTTCACTCTTGGGATATGGTTGTATGCGTTGGCCTCTCAAACCTGCTCCCAACGGTAATGGTGAAGTAATCGACCAGGATGCCGTGAATGGACTGATTGATTATGCAATCGCTCACGGAGTAAACTATTTCGATACATCTCCGGCATACGTACAGGGCTTTTCCGAAAAGGCAACGGGTATTGCATTGAGCCGTCATCCCCGTGACAAATATTATATCGCCACCAAGTTATCCAATTTCTCTCCCGATACATGGTCTCGTGAAGCATCGCTCAAGATGTACCACAAATCGTTTGCAGACCTGCAGGTAGATTACATTGATTATATGCTGCTTCACGGCATCGGCATGGGAGGAATGGAAGCCCTTAAAGGACGCTACCTGGATAACGGAATGCTTGACTTTCTGGTGAAAGAACGGGAGGCAGGACGTATCCGCAATTTGGGATTCTCCTATCATGGGGATATCGAAGTGTATGACTATCTGCTTTCACGGCACGATGAATTCAAGTGGGATTTCGTACAGATACAATTGAACTATGTAGACTGGAAACATGCCAAAGAAACCAATACCCGGAATACGGATGCTGAATATCTGTATGGAGAACTGCATAAACGAGGAATTCCATCTATCATCATGGAACCGCTTTTAGGAGGTCGTTTGTCTAAATTGAATGACAACCTGGTGGCACGGCTCAAACAACGCCGTCCGGAAAGCAGTGTCGCTTCCTGGGCTTTCCGTTTTGCCGGTTCATTTCCGGACATTCTGACTGTGTTAAGCGGCATGACTTATATGGAGCATCTGCAAGATAATCTCCGCACTTATTCTCCTTTGGAACCGTTGACAGATGAAGAAAAAGAGTTTCTCGAAGAAACGGCACAATTAATGTTGAAATATCCAACGATCCCTTGCAACGACTGCAAATATTGTATGCCATGTCCGTATGGGTTGGATATACCTGCTGTGTTGTTACATTACAACCGTTGCGTCAATGAAGGGAATGTCCCCAGGAACGGGCAGGATGAGAATTATGCAAAAGCCCGGCGTGCTTTTCTAGTCGGATATGACCGTAGCGTGCCAAAACTTCGTCAGGCAAGCCATTGCATCGGTTGTAACCAGTGTGTAGCACACTGTCCGCAGAACATTGATATTCCGAAAGAGCTGCATCGGATAGATCAATTCGTAGAACAATTGAAACAAGGTACTTTATAAAAGAAAAGATGGAAGAGTTAATCAATTTACTACATACGGGAGGATATTCCTGTACTATTGCCAACAAAGGAGAAATCCGTACTTTCACTCAACGCGGTGTGGCTGATATCTATGATTTACTGACCCAGGAACCGGAGTTTCTCAAAGGAGCCTCGATTGCTGATAAGGTGGTCGGAAGGGGGGCTGCCGCCCTGATGATTCTGGGGGGTATCAAAGAGTTATATACGGATATTATCAGTACCAAAGCTTTGGAGTTGCTTCAGAAATCAGATATAAAAGTTGGTTTTACGGAGAAAGTACCTTTTATCTGGAACCGTAACCATACAGGAGGATGCCCTGTAGAGACAATGTGCAGCGAAGTGGAATCGGCAGAGGAGATACTACCGCTAATTGGTGATTTCCTCGAAAGAATCAGAAGTAAAAAATAAAAGAGTAATTTGAACTTAAAAAAACAATAAACATGGAAACAACTACTGTAAAGTTCTATTCACTAAATTACAACGATGTGAAAACCTATTGGGCAGCCTTGTTATTCATCGTTGGTAATATTCTTTTCCCCCAATTATTCCATCTCATGCCTCAAGGAGGAATAATCTGGCTACCAATCTATTTCTTCACACTGATTGGAGCTTATAAGTACGGATGGAAAGTCGGCTTATTGACAGCTATCCTTTCACCTATTATCAATTCCTTATTTTTCGGTATGCCCGCTCCTGCAGTATTACCCGCAATTTTACTGAAATCCATACTGCTTGCCATAACTGCCGGTTGGGCTGCACAACGTTTCGGACGTATTTCTATCCCGGTATTGATTGGTGTAGTACTTATTTATCAGGCCGTAGGTACTATAGGAGAATGGATATATAATGGTAATTTTTACAGTGCTATTCAAGATTTCCGTATCGGAATTCCTGGGATGTGCCTGCAAGTATTAGGAGGCTATATATTCATCAAGTATCTGATTCGCAAATAAATCAATCGGTCGCCTCTTCCTCTTCGGGTTCATCTTCTACTACAACAACAGGGGAGAGGCTTTTTCCTTCTTTAGCGTACGTGCTAGGACTCATTCGATAATATTTTTTAAATACTTCCCGAAAATACTTTGTTTCCGAGAAACCACTCATATCTGCTATTTCTCCGATATTATGTTCACCTTCTTTTAATAATCGTGCTGCATATTTTAAACGAGTCACCCGAATTAATGCTGTCGGAGATTGTCCGGTCAACGCTTTCAATTTACTATATAAACTAGTACGGCTCACACCCTGCAATTCACAAAGTTTGTCAACGCAAAAATCAGTATTATCGATATTCTTTTCAATATTTTTCTTGACCTCCGATATGAATTTCCAGTCGAGACTATTCATTCCATTTGCTGATGGTACAGGCTCGGAGTCTATTTCAAGATTAGCATACCGCTGACGCAATAAAGCACGGTTGGACAAAAGGTTGGCAATACTTGCCTTCAATAACTTCACACTGAAGGGTTTGACGATATATTCATCTGCACCGATTGCGAGTCCATCAAGAATATTTTTCTCATCCCCCAAAGCTGTAAGTAATAATACCGGAATGTGTGAGGTTTCAACATCCTTCTTAATAGCAGCACAGAGTTCATCTCCTTGCATTTCAGGCATCATAACATCGGAAAGAATAAGTTCCGGCCAAAATTCTTTTACTATCACTAAAGCCTCCCTGCCATTACAACAGGCTTGCACATAATATTGAGGAGAAAGCAGACTAACCAAGTAAGAACGTAATTCATCATTATCTTCTACAATAAGGATACGTTGCATTTCTTTCTTGGCTGTGACAACTTCTGTATTTGCTACATTTGAAAAAACATTCGGAACTGTTAGTCCCGGTGTTTGTAGCTGAATCTTAGGGGAGGAAGCCGAAGTTGCCTCCTGAGTACTCTTATTGTTTTTGGGAAATATAATTTGAACAGTCGTCCCTTGATGTTCCACACTTTTAATATGAATCTTACCCTTGTGCAGACGAACCAACTTTCCAACCAACATTAGTCCTATGCCACTGCCCGTGACTTTAGAATTGATGGCATTACTGGCACGGAAATGAAGTTTGAACAACTTCCGTTGTTCAGAGGCAGGAATACCGATACCTGTATCACTAATAACCACCTTCCAAAAATCATTCATATCAGAGACAGAGACACTGACCTTGCCATTTTCTGCTGTATATTTCAATGAATTCGATATAATATTTTTCAGAATAGAATCCATTTTCTCTTTATCAAACCATACATTCAAGTAGTTGAAATTACTCTCATAAGTAAAATCTATATGTTTGATAGTAGCATACGAAGAGAAACTATTACATACATCCTTCAAATATGTGTTCAATTCATATTCAGAGATGCTCAACTCGGAAGAATATACGTCAGCACGTTCAAAGTTGATAAGATTAGTCGCCAATCGCAAAAGGGAGTCTACATTCCTTAATGCAGCCTTTGTACGGGTTATTCCAGTGTCAGTAAGTGGTTCTTCGTCTAGGAGTTCTTCCAAAGGCGCTTTTATCATAGTAAGTGGAGTCCGTATATCGTGAGCTGTATTAATAAAAAATTGGGTTTTCTCATCTGATATGTTCTTTTGTTTCCTGAGATTTATCACACGTAAAATAAAAGAGAATCCCCAAATAACCAATAGTACATAACATAGGATAGCCCACCAACTCAACCAAAAAGGGTGTGCGATAATGACTTTCATTGTACGTTCTTCAAAAATAACATCATGTTCTTCTCTGGATATAGCGCGTACGTGTAAAGTATATTTTCCCGGAGGCAGATTGGTGAAACGTATCAGACTATTTGTTCCCGGTTGTGTCCATTTTTCATAGAACCCTTCCAACTTCCAGGAATAAAGTGTATTACCCGGAGAATCATAATTGATAGTGGAGACTTTTAGAGAAAAGGTATTTTGGTCATGTTTCAGTTTCAACACATCTGTTTCGTCTATACATTCTTTTAAAGGAGAATCTTTGCCGTCCGGATAAACAGGCTGATAAGATACATGAAAATCACTGAATATCATTCTGGAGAATTTATAAGAAGGGAACTTTACATTCTCCGGAACTTCAATAGCCCCTTCCGTACTACCAAATACAAAACTTTTATTCATACGTAATGTACCCGAAGAAGCATTAAAATAGGCAGGTAATAATCCTTCTCCTCTAGTCCAGTTATGAAAATGTTTCTCTTTTACAAAGAAACAAGTAATACCATTTTCCGTACTCATCATAATACGACCGTCCACTTCAGGTAAAATTGTAAAAATCCGATTGGAAACTAATGCGGAATTGTCTGTATAATAGTGCTCAAAAGACTGTTTCTGTATATTGTATACAAATACTCCTGCTCCATTCGTACCAATATATAGCAATCCATTATTTGCCTGGTAAAGTGAATTGATATATACACCTTCCAACTCTGATCCAACATATTGATATTTACCGGAATTTCTATCCAATAAGTATAATCCGGAGGCTGTTCCAATCCACATATGATCTTTGTCATGTTCAACAATTGAAGTGACAGATGACACTCCCGGATATAGGCGTACCTCATTCGTTCCTAAATCAAAGCACTTTAGATTATAATATCCCCCGGACCATATATTTCCTTTCGAGTCTTTTATCATATCACGGATATATTTATCAGGGCGCATATTAACGGAAGTAAGCAAGTATGGAGAGAAATATTCAACGGATAATTTATGCTTGTTTATTTTATAAATTCCCGAAGTATAGCCTCCTGCCCAGATTATGCCGGGAGAAACTTCACACAAAGTAATAAAGATATGATTTTTATCTTTTAATTGACGGTCAAAAGAACTTAGGAATGAATGCCATTGTCCTGTGGAGGAGTGGTATAAACTAATTCCATTGCTGGTTCCAAACCATAAGTCTCCATCGCTATCCTCAATTACCGCATGCACCTGATCATTGATTAATGATTGTTTATTACCCATTGAATGTTTCATCCAATGATAATTCTCATACCGATAATCTATAACAGTGATTCCGGTAGGGTAGTTGGAAAGCCAGATTCTCTTTTCTTCATCGACAAAAACATTATTAATATTATTACCATTCATTTCATTATAGCTTTGATAGTTAGCTACAATGTATTGCTCCATCTGGCAGGTATTTATATTAATCTTATAGACTCCCATCCCTTCAGTTGATATCAATAACTGTGATTCATCCAATGGTGCCATGCAGGTAATACTTACATCACTTAAATCAACTTCGGGCCTTATTATTTCCCGGTTATTCATATCATATACAAATAGGCCTCTCTCAAACGAACCGATAAGCAGTCGTTTTGATGCTTGATGGTAATATAATTCGTTTACCTGCACATGGAAATAATCCAATGTTTCGGTAGGAATAATTTTCAAAGTACCATTTTCCAATTTAAGATATCGAACACCAGTCTCCGTTGATATAAAAAAATAATGGTCGTCCACTTGTTCGATTGCAGTGATGTTGCTGTGTAGAATATTGGTAAATTGAAGTATCTGAGCATTTTCTGTGTTATACAGTAATATGGAGTGTTTACGGCATAACCAAATATTATTACTCCGGTCCATATAGCCGTAACTAATGGTTTCCAGACTATTCGGCAACTTATATACCAGCTTGAAATCATCATATTTCCTTTCATATTGGAAGACGCGTCCTTGTTTGCCAATCACCCATGTTCCTATATGGGGATTGGTATATATCCACCCTAAATGAATAGGAGATTCCAGAGTCTTGTCATCTTTATTCAGTCTATAATGTTTGATATCCTTGCCATTGTAACGATCCATGCCTTCATTGGTAAGAAACCACATATATCCTTCAGCGTCTTTTTGTATACTGAATATCCTTCGATTGCTCAAACCTTCTTCTATCCCTATATATTTGTATGTTTGTGCAGTGACCCAAATAGGAAAAAAGAGGAGAATATAGATGATGTATTTCATATAGGCATTTGTTTTTAACTACTTCTAATAAGCATTGGGAAATAAAAGTTAACAAACTTATACAAAAGCAATGAGAAAAACAAAGAAATACAGAATATTCTATCGAAAACTTTCATTTAGAAAGTATTTTGCTACTAAAGTTGTTTTTTATGACTTGCTAAGTTGCTTTTATAGACCCATATGCTAATAATGAAATAAACAATAGTCTGAATCCACAAAGTTATATATTCCGGTTTTATGTCTGCCATATCGGCACCCATAGAGTTTAGCTTTACAAAAGCAAGTGTACCCGGTGCAGCCGGAAGAATATAGTGTGCTATTTTCCAATACCATGGCATTAATTCCATAGGATAAGAAACTCCGGAAAGAAATATTAATCCAACTGAGAAAAAAGCAATCATGAGTAATGGAGCTTCCGAATCTGTAAAATATCGCGAAGCAGCCAATCCTAAAAAAGAAGTGGCCATCAGATAAGGTATTAACAATAATATAATGTAGAATCCATTTCCAATATTAGGAATACTAAAGAAATAGGGAAGGAGTCCTAATAAGAAAAAAGAAAAGACTGCATATAAGGCACAATATACAAAAGTTTTTCCCGTCACCAAACGAATGGCAACTCCCCAGCCATACCCAAAAGGTGTATAAGCACGAATTCCTCTGTTGGCATGTTCGTCACCGGTCAACATACCTATCACCATTAGCAAAGTCTGGAAAATAATAATCATCATGACTGCCGGAATCAGATAAGAGCCATATCCTTCCGTATAATTATAGAGTGCAGTTCCCACTACATTTATCGGTTTTGCCATAGCTACTGCCAATAATCCTTGAGGGGGTAAAAAAACAGCACCATCCGACCGATATTTATCATTGATAGCTAACATGACACGTGAAGAAGCGCCTTGTAATGCTTCAAAATAGAGGAAGGCATCGGTCGTTGCATATAAAGAAAATACAGCTTCATCTCCGCGAAATACCCGCTCCTCAAAATCATGCGGCAAGTAAAGTATTCCTTGCACTTTTCCTTCTTTCATCCACTCTTTGGCTTCATGATAGTCAATTGCCTGATCATAAATTTCCGCTTGAGGGGTCGCATCCAACCATCGAATAAAATTACGACTCAATTCGCTATGGGAATTATCAACAACGGCAACAGGAACATCCGTTACAATATTAGGAGCGTACATATAATTATAAAGCAATCCATACATGAAAATTCCTCCCATCAACACCAGTAAAACAGCATAACTAGTGCTGATGGCAAGAAACTCCCGACGGATAATAAATGATAGCTGTTGTAATTTACTTAATGTTTTCATATTTATGACTTTCTATAGCTCGTTTTAAATGGGGTAGTAACGATAAAGCCAACAAGGGGAAGATGCAGAGTATCACCATTGACGGCCAAAGATAGATGAATCCACCACCTCCGTAAAGCATGGTTTGTATAATCTCTGTAAAATGACGGACAGGGAACAGATAAGAGGCATCTCTTACTAACGGATACATATTAGAAACCGGAAAAGTCACTCCCGATAAAGTAGCCCCCAATGAACCTACCATAGAAACAACACTTATTACCAGAGAGACTGCCGGGAACAGGGAAAATATGAATAATCCGAGAGCCTGTGTAGCAATAACAAAGAGTACGGTTATTATGTTTATCAGCCACCAGCTTCCTTGAAAAGGAATATGCAGGATACCGAACATGACATAATTACCCAGCCATCCTATCAGAATATATATAAAGGTATAGGGGAGTAGTTTGCCCAACACGGCAGTTACCATATTGCCTTTAGCAGTAGCCAGCCAATCTGTAGCTGTGCGGAACTTGATTTCAATTCCGACCGTATATACGGTAGTCAAGAGAATCAATACCTGAAATAATACGAAAAAGAACGGCTGACTCAGATAAACGGAATAATCCAAGCTGGGATTATATATCGGATGATTGTTGGCTTGTACCGGCAACAGGAATGTAGTAATTTGCTGTTGATCTGTCCCGAGAGATACCGCTTCCATTACAATGGGAGATAGGGATACGGGAGCCAATGAGGTTTCAAAGGCAGCCATGAGCTCACCACCTACTGACAACAAGGCATAATGATAATAATAGGAAAGAGTTGCATTCTTTCCAGTAATAGCATTCTGTTCAAATCTCGGAGGTATGGAAAGATACCCGTAGATTTCTTTTTTCTGCACGGCCTCGCGGGCTGCAGCCTCATTTACATAATGTTTTACCACCTTAAAAGTGGGCACTGCAGAGATATTCCGTGTAATAGCCCGTGAAGTAGCAGTATTGTCTTGGTCGATAATGCCTATCGGGATATTCTCCATCTGCCCGTTACCGAAAATGGTAGCCATAAAAAAGAGAGTAAACAACGGCAAAACAATACAGACACCGAAATAAAGGCGTCGTGACGTCATTCGCCGCCACTCTCTGAGTAGTACGGAGCGAAAAGGTGAATATGTTTGTGATAAATCCATTCTATGATTAATTTTATTTGCCGATTAATTTAGCGTTAGCAACACGGACATACCGGGACGCAGATCATCTACCTTTTGCGTCGGACGAGCATGAATCTCAAATGTACGCAAATCATAACTTCCGGTTTGCTTGGTTGATTTCCACGTGGCGAAGCTACCTAGCGGACTGATATAGTATATTTTAAATTCAACATCTTTTTTACCGATAGCAGGTATATCTGCGATGAAAGTTTCCCCCATTTTAAACTGCGGCATCAGATCTTCACGTACATTGAGAACAACATGTACGTCATCCATTACAACCAAACTCATGATAGGAGTACCCGGTGCAACCAACTCTCCACGTTTTGGGAAGATGGTTGCTATTTGCCCGTCCTCCGGTGCTGTCAGCCGTGCATCGAGCAATAAAGCGGAAACTTCATTCACTGTACTTCTGGCAGCGTCTACCATACTGGCGGCAGACGCTTTATCTTCTTTTTGTGCACCATCTACAGCCATTTGGTATTGTTCATACGCTGCACGTTCGGCTGCAACAGCCGCTTTATACATCGCTTCCACTTCATCTTTTCTCTGAGAAGTTACAACACTATCTTTATATAAAGTAAGAATACGATTATACGTTGTTTGAGCAAGACCGAGATCACTCTTTGTCTTGTTCCAGAGCTGTAATGCAGTAGCTACAATCTGGCGACGGGTTCCAGCGTCTATTTTTTTATTCTGTTGTACGGCAACCTGTTCCAAAGCATTTACCTGTTGATACTTGGCATATATTTCAGGACTATTGATTACAACAAGAGTATCCCCTTGATGTACCCAATCACCTTCCCTGACAAAGAATGTGTCTATACGTCCGGGAAGTTTTCCACTAATACGAATTTCAGTCGCTTCCGCTTGCCCTTGAAGAACTAACGGTTGTTTATGCATCAATATAATTCCCAGCGCTGTAAAAACGCCGACAGCGAACATAATAATGACGAAGGCCCATGAAAGGGTTCTACTAGCTAATTTCATTGTTTGTTACGGTTTAGGTTGATAGTTTGCAAATTGTTCAGGTGTGCCACAGAGTGAAAGTAGATTCATCAGTGCCACATCATATTCATAATATGCTGCCAAACGAGCCACCTTTACATTGGCAAGCATGGTTTCAGCATCAATAACTTCGGTAGAAGTTGCCATTCCTTCAGTGAAAGATTTCTTCCGGATACGAACCAATTCTTCACTTAAAGCAATTGTCGCATTCAATGCCTTCACATTATCCTGCGCTTTTTGCAACTGCGTATATAACTTATCTATACCAACAGCCAGATCGTCACGAGCCTTCATTTGCCCTAAAGCAAGCGTCTGTTCCGTTAACTTCGATTGGCGTATTTTCTTCTCACGATCCAAACCATCGAACAGATTCCACGTAAACCCGATACCTATCATCGTACGCGGTAACAAATTACTCTGAATACCATGCGAATATAAGGTTTGTTTTCCGAAAAGGGCTATATTCGGCATATAGCCACTTTGTGCAATCCGCACTTCTTGCTTGGCAATATGCTGCTGCAACCGTAACTGGTTAAGCGCATAGTTCCCGCTGTTTACAGAGAAGTCAAAAAGCATCTTAGGAGGTATTGAATCATTCATAAAAAGGGGAGAAGTAGGTACTATATCGATATCTGTATCTTTTTTATTCAGCAAAACTTTTAAAGCACTTTGCACTACTGTTTCTTCTTTTCGTGCAGCTTCCAATGCACGCTTAGCTTCATCCATATTTACTTGGGCAAAAAGTCTTCCGGCTTTATCAATCATACCTGCAGCTTCTAACTTCAAGGCATTCTCATAGTGCTTTTTCAACCCATTATATGTTTCTTCACGAACAATCACGACCTGTTGTGCCAACCGAAGGCCATAATAGCTCTCTGCCAATAAATTCTGTTGATTGGCGGATACTTGTGCCCGGTTCTCCCGTGCCAGATCAACCATCGTTCTTCCGATATTAGTTGCTCGGAAACGTTTTCCACCTGAAAAAAGGACCCATTCTGCAGACAAATCGACAGTAGTCAAGTTGCGTGGAGTCAAAGGAAATACAAGTGTGTTCGCACCTATTTTATCTAATATTGATGAAATGATCTGATCATCCGGAATAATAGAATGTACAAAGTCTTTCGCCGGGTCGGTAAATTGTGACAAAGGCTGCTTCACTTCAATCTTTTCCGACATATGCACAAATGCACCTGTGGACTGAAGACTGGGATACCAAAAAGCATTTAGTTTATCACGTTCCGCTTTGGCTATCTCAATACTTTTATCCGCAATTTTCAAGCTCCGATTGCCCAGATTGAGCAGATGCAATGATTCTTCAAAACTTAATGGTGTCTGTGCATCTATCTGACTGATGGAAAAAGGCAAAGTCAATAGTACAAAAAGTAACTTATTTTTTTTCATACTGGTTAGGTTATATCTTATATTGAGACATTCTAACAGATAAAAAGAGAAGTTTGTTCATTTCTACTTTTTCTTCCATTAAAAAGTAGAAGATTTTATTTGAGATATAAAAATTATGTTTACCTTTGCATCATCGTTTCATAGGGTTTCTTAGCCCGGAAACATTAGCAAGTATGCGGTAATAGCTCAGTTGGTAGAGCACTAGCTTCCCAAGCTGGGGGTCGCGAGTTCGAGCCTCGTTTACCGCTCTACTGATAATCAGGTAGTTACCTTAAAATGACTACCTGATTTTTGTTTATATAATAAGACGTTAAACAGTGGTTGAACTGACTAAAGTTCAACCAAGAGTTCAACCAAAATTTGTCATGAATGCAACTATTAACGTCGTATGTTGTAAGTGGAAGACGCTTGCAAATGGAGAAGTACCATTAATGTTACGTATCTGTAAGGATGGTAAGAAGAAGTATCAGAGTTTGGGAATTTCTATTCCTGTTAAGTATTGGGACTTTACTAGAAATAGGCTTAAACCTAGTTGCCCAAATAGAGAATACATTCAGAAGATAATCCTCAATAAGCAGGCAGAACTTCAGCAACGAATGTTAGAATTAAAATCAGAAGACAGGGAGTATACCGCCAATATGCTTCTTCTCAATGATACAGATAGGACAGTTAAACATAAGACAGTTGGTGAGTTCTATCAGGATTTAATAAAACAATATGCAGATGAAAGTAAATGTGGCAATAGACTCATTTATAAATCTTCATATAATTCTCTTTATACCTTCACTAAAGGTAATTTAGATATTCCATTCAGTGCAATCAACACTTCTTGGCTTTGTAATTATGAGAAATGGTTACGTTCTAAAGGTAACAAAGAGACAACTATGAGTTTGATGTTACGTACTTTACGTAGTACATATAATAAGGCTATTGAGAATAAATATGCACGTAAATCAGACTATCCTTTCAATGAATACAAGATTGGTAAATTTGATGTCAGCACAGAGAAGAGGGCTATCGCCAAAGCTGATATAATGAAGCTGACAGCCGATATATCTTCTGTTGGCAAGCGACAATACGTACAATTAAGTAAGGATATATTCATGTTTAGTTATTTATGTGGTGGAATCAATTTTACTGATATTGCCAATTTAACAAGTAAGAACATTGTTGACGGCAAGAGGTTACATTATATACGGCAGAAGACAGGTAAACTTATTAAGTTGGGATTATCTGATACAGCTTTAAGAATTATTGAACGGTATGCCCCTGATAGTCATGGATATTTATTTCCCATTCTAAATGTAGAGGTACATAAGACAGCATTGCAGAAACAGAATAGAATCCATAAGATGTTAAGTAAGGTTAACAGTAATCTTAAATTAATAGCTACACAATCAGGACTTGATATTAACTTAACTACTTATGTAGCCCGCCACTCGTTTGCGACTGTATTGAAGAAATCAGGAGTAAATATTGCATTAATAAGTGAAGCGCTAGGACATTCTGATTTAGCAACAACACAAATATACCTTGATAGTTTCGATAACGAACAGATAGATGATGCAATGAAGAACTTATTATAGCACTTTCAATTAATCCCACTTGCAGCCATTGTAGGTGGGATTTTATTATTATATTTGAAGCATCATTAACTAAGTAGTCATCATTAAGACATGAAAGATAAACTTTACAATTACGGCAACACAGAAGCGCACAATCTAATCAAGAAGTTAATGCTTAGAGGTGAGAATCTTACCATAGGCTTCTTCAATGAGGATATAACCAACTACTCATGTGCATGGATTGAATCAAAGACGGTCAGTGCATTTAAGTATGTAATCTTTAAGGCAGACAACTTCTATTGGCTCATGAACTATCTTGTCAATGGTGAAGTTGAGGACATTGATGCGAAGCCGTTTGGAATACAGGGAGAGGTGGAAGAAGAGGAAGACTTCCAACTATGTATATTGAAGAACTTTATTGAAAGCAATATCACTGTACAGTTCAGTCCTCTGCATAGAGACGGGAGCGGCTTTGTAAGAGCTCTATCGGTATTTGACAACGGGAAGGTAATATTTAAATTGAAGAAGACAGACGAGCTACTGGACTATCTAAGGGGACGTGACATCATTTTACTTTAATAAATGGAGACCACATATATTGAGATTGATTCACCGGACAAACATCTGTCAGATGTACTGGAAGAGATTCCTTCCAATGTCATTCTTTATAAGACTCTGACTGGTATTGGTGCGACTTATAGCGAGATTAAGGCTAAGAGACATTCCATTGTTATAGAACCGAATGTTCCTGTAATCACAGGTAAGTGCAATTCTGCCAAACACAAGGATGATAACCTGTTGGGTGTCTATGAAGGTGTCACGACAGACAGGATTATCAAATACCTAAGGGCAAGCAGAGGTAAGTATTATAAGATACTCACTACCCCCGAAAGCTTCCCGAAGGTTAAGAATGCGTTTCTGACATTTAGCGGTAAGATATATAATACCTGCTTCCTGCTTATTGATGAAGCTCACAAGACTATAAAGGATGTGGACTATAGAACTGATATTGTCCTGCCTATGAATGACTTCTTCAAATTTAAGGACAAGGCACTAGTATCTGCAACTCCGCTTAAATTCAGTGACCCACGATTTGAAGAGAACCATTTCAGTATCATTAAGATAGAACCTACATACGATTACGCTAAAGAGATTGATGTTAAGCCTGCAACCAACGTATTAAGGGAAGTTTGGGAGGAATTGGATTGGATGCCATTTATTACAGGACAAGGTAAGGACAACCCTTACTTCATATTCGTAAACTCTATAGACATCATCTACTCTATAATGTCCCGATTAAAGCTGTTAGACAAGTCTTCCGTGTTCTGTGCCCCTAAGAGTATCGACAAACTAAAACAGAACAAGTTTACAAGATGTTATGAGAATTGGGAAGTAGACAACATGAGACTGTATAACTTCTTCACAAGTCGCTTCTTTAATGCAGTGGACATCGAACTGGATTTCAAACCTTATGTCATATTAGTTACAGATGTGTTCTTTGCAGACCAAACCATGTTTGACCCATACTCTGATGTAGTCCAAATTATAGGCAGGTTCAGGAATGGAATAGCGGCTGTCACACATATTACCAATACCAACCGTGACCTGCCACAGAGGAGTGAAGAGGTACTGAATGAATTTGTCCGAACAAGCGAGGAAGTATATAAAGTGCTCAAGACCTTCTACGATGCAGCACCCAGTAAGGGAGCGAGGGAAGCATATAGGGCTGCAATGGACAGTCTGCCATTCAATCAAATGTTGGACATAGACAAGAACAAGAATTGGTTTGCTATTGACAACTATATAAATGATGCACTGGTAACAGGGTATTACCATGATAGTAAGTCACTTCAACAGGCTTATGAACAACATAGCGATGTGCTAACAACTTATGTATTTGTAACGGCTGACAATTCTTTCCTTACAGATGAAGACTTGCGGTTCAAACGTGAATTGAAGATGTTAAACACAAAGGATAGGCGGAAGCAGATTGTTAGATTGCTGACATTTCTAGGCAGTAATGACCTGACAGAACAGGAACGGGAATATAAAGCTGACTTGCGAAGAACTGACCCGTTCATTGTTGAAGCATACGAACTGGTAGGCAAGGAAGTGATTGAGGAACTGGATTACTCCTATGCTGAAATCAAGAAGCGGATGATAGTTGCCCAGTTCCTTACAGATGCTAAAGGGACGGAGACAATTCAGTTAATAAAGGCTTCATTCAAGGTGGGAATGAAATACAGGCTCACGTATATTAAAGAGGAACTGACCCGCATATTCCAGTTGTTAAGAGTTACTCCACCCAATAAGATTACAGCCCAAAGTATTAATCTATACTTCGATACTCAAGATGCATGGATTAGGAAGGACAAAGCCCTGTTGCTTATAAGCGAGAAGGTATAATTAATCATTCAACCTTTTAGGGAAGAATGTTTGAATTATATACCCCGTTTTATAAAAGGTTGAATATACCCCCATAACCCAATAGTTCGGACATTACACTCTGGACTATTGGGCTTCATTATCACTTATAGACTATAATTCCAAGTTGGGATATAAGGGTTAGACATAGTCCCGAACTTTGACTATCTTTGTATCACTTCAATCAAACCATATCCAGATTACCCGTCATCTCACCCAGATTCATTACAAATGACCTATTTAAATCTTATTAATAACAATGGATGAGTATACTTACGAACAAATCAGAACTAAAGCCTTAAGGCACAATGTATCAGACAATAAGTTCCAGATTGGAATGTGGGCACAATTCAATGGCTATATGAAGTGCAAGCGGAAACGGAATGGCAAGATACGTACCATATATGTAGCATTACAGAGACTAACCTATTAACAGCTATGATAATACATATACCTACAGGGAAGCAGTTCGCCAACAGGAAGGAAGCTAAGATTTACTTTGGTACAGCTTACTATTACAAGTTGGAACGGGAGAAGAGAGACTTACTATTTACCACTAATGTTCAATCAGCTACTAATGAATATTACCAAACAACATTTAATAAACAGGACAAGCAGAAGAAGTGATAGCGCAACTATTAATAAGTCAATGCTGAACACCTTAAATGAACCTGACATATATAGATTCTTCTGCCTGTCCCTATATAGAAACAGCTATTATAATGTAAGACTACGGATTAAGGATATAGCTAAGGTCACAGGTGAGAAGGAAAGCACATTAAGGAACTTCAATAAGAACATGGATGCAGTATTAATAAGGAAGAGATACCCCGCTCCAATCAACCACCCTGTATATGAATTTACAATGAGAAGTCTGTATCAGATACCTGCCATAGACTATAAAGGCTTTATTACACTATCCCATAAGTTCACCCAAGTTAGGCTAAGCGTGAAAGTGAAAGGGTATTATATCAAGCTCTTACTAATTGCAGAGGACAATACTGTTCCTCTTACTAATATAGGAATAGCTGATAAGTTGGGACTAAGCAAGAACACAGTATTTAAGTATAATATTGAATTACTAAAAGCTGGATTGTTAAAACTGTTTCCCGACAGATTGGAACTTACTCCTAAAGAGCTGCTATTAAGTAATGATGAAGCCAAACAGAAAAGAGAGTGGTATCCCACAACTAAAGATTTACTACCTAATATAATTCTTAGCTTTAATAAGTAAGTAAAGAGGTCATTTTATACCTGTTATTAATGATATTAAGAGAGGGTATAATTTGACCTCTGTCTGTAATATATAGTCTTTATATGCTTATGAAGTAGTATTAATAAGAATGGAGATAGCACCTTATTAAGATACTGCCTTTTAATATGATTTATATTATATGGTTGAAGACTTTGTTACTCTACACATATATCTAAATCACTTTTTTACTCTGATTTGAGTGTCAATAAAATACAAATCCTTGTCAATACCGTACAGCACATTGTTGGGGACAGCGTCAAACACTTCATATTGGTCGTTATGAAACTCGTCTATATAATCCATTTCAAAGCCAAGCGCTTCCATGTATTCAACAATTTCATCTTCTGTTGCTTCCCGTTCTGCCAATATGTAAGGTTGTGTGAGAACTGCACTGAACTCCTGGCGGCTGTTATAAGAGAAGCCAATCATCTGATAGGGTACATTACTAAAGAACTTATTGTGTGCATTAATGCGAATGAAGAAGTTCTCCAAATCATCTCCAGCGTACTCAAAGTTGTTCAGCTTGATGACAGACGATTTACCGTTATGGAATACTTCATTCTCACCACCCTTGTCCATGTAGGTAATGTTGAAGTGTGACAAGTCAATCCATAAATTATTGGCGTTGGCAAATTCTATCAGTTCTTTAATTTGCCTTCTCTTATAGCCCTCTGTTGGTTCAACTTCTCCTGCTGCTTCCTTACTTCTTCCGGTGATACAGGCTGCTTGCTCCAAGAGATTATTGATTGGCGGGTACGCTCTATCCATTGCTTGTGAAATTCATTAATGTATTCCATAATTCATATAATTATGAGTTTATGCAAATGTAGCCAATCTATTTGAATCTGACAATATAAAGATGTATTAAGATACTACCTTTTAATAAGATATATTCATGTTATATACCCCAACTCAAATTTGGTAGTATCTAAATCAATGCCCCCACCCCTTAGATTAGGAAAGTAGTTCCATTCAAGATTTATGCTTTTATAAAGTGGAACTATTAATGAGACAGCGAGCATGAGGTATATGTTGTGCGCTTTATAGTTGTGTTACCCTACAACACCCCCTCACCAATCATTAGGAGAAGTGAAAGGATTACATGAATTGCCATTCAGTCCACAAACCTTTTGAGTGTCTGAATATATAGGCTTATCAGTCATTGATATATGTCTTTGTACCAAGATGCACAAAGGGAAGTGGCAAGAATGGTAATTCGTATTAAGTCCTCATTTCGTCCTTAAATACACTATTTACTAATCTATTATTATGCGTATGGAAGATTTAAAGATGTTATTAACGATTGGAGTAATTCTAATTGTACCTGTAGTCTTAATACCACAGTTCTTTATTGGATTGTTAATACTGACTGTGGCTTGCTTAGCTTTCAGACAGAGGAACTTCTAATATTAACTTTATAAATTACAGATTATGGAAACGACATTACAGATTATGCCAGTACAAAGAACTAGTAGTATGAACTTTGGTGAGTATGCAGAAGAAGCGGTAATAGTTGAAGAGCAACCTACCAAACAGAAGCGACCGTTGTTTATTGAAGCCAACACGATTGAAGCAAGTTTGGAGCATCTAAGGAATGATTGTATTATACCCGTGTTCGCTAAGGACAACGAAGCTACATTGTCTCATGTGGCTTTCATTGAAGCGGTACAGGATGCAACCAATACATTCTTTAGCGGTGAACAAATTGAATCGCCAGATATTCGTGTTTCTCATGTAATCAAAGGTAGGATTCCCGAAGCGATACATAAGCCAGCCAATCAGTTATTAGAAAGTGACAAGACTATCTACTACGAAAGATGCGCTTTTGTTATTGAAGTTCCTACAATCTATGAGACAGTACACGGTAACAGGCTAACACTTACTATTGGTGGTGTCAGAGCTTATAACCATACCAATCTTTATTCAAAGAAAGGTGCGGAACGCTTTAAAGTGTTTATTGGCTTTACTTGTAAGGTTTGCACAAATCTATGTGTATCTACGGACGGTTATCTTAGTTGCTTGGAAGTTACCAATACAAGGGATTTATACCAAGCGGTATTGGAGATGTTCCACAAATACGATGCAGCCAAACACATACACTTGATGCAGTCTTTAGGCAATACCAGTATGACAGAGCATCAGTTCTGCCAACTACTTGGAAGAATGAGACTTTATCAATCATTACCGCAAGGCTATCAGAAAGATATACCTAAAATGTTGCTTACTGATACACAGGTTAACAATGTGGCTAAAGCGTATATCAATGACGAGAACTTTGGCAGCTTGGGGAATGATTTGTCTATGTGGAAGTTCTACAACTTGCTCACAGGTGCAAATAAGAGTAGCTATATAGATTCATTCTTGGATAGAGCCTATAATGCTACAGAATTGGCAACAGGGATATGTTCCGCTTTACATGGTGACAACAAATACCAGTGGTTTCTTAATTAGTCGTACTTATTAACAATCAGAGATTATGTTACAAATGTTATTAGTTATAGCATTTTGGGTACTTGTCTACTTCGTGATAATTGCCCTCTCACCCGTACTGTTCGTCCTGTTAGTTCTTTGGACTATATACAAGACTATAACAGCTAAATAGTACATTGTGGTATTAATGAAGGAAGGGTATCTATATACTATATATAGGTACTCTTTCCCTTTCAATGGTTGGTAGTATAATATTCACTTCTGCTATTAGTGAACGTTTAACTAGTAGTCAGTAAGTTAGACATTCCAGTTTAAAATTAATATTCACTCTTATTAGTTTTACTATAAATCAGAACATTATGTCACTAAAGTATTCAAGTACAACAGCAGACTACCTGCAATGGAGCGAAGCAATGAATCTAGTAAGGAAGTTGGCAAAAGATAGTAATTATAAGATGTCACTTCTTATTGCTTTGGGTTGCTTTACAGGTCTAAGAATCTCTGACATTCTAGCTTTAAGATGGAATCAGATACTAGATGCAGACGAGTTTACCGTTACAGAGATTAAGACAGGGAAGCAGAGGACGATTAGGATTAATATGCAGCTACAGCAACATATCAGAGACTGTTATGAGCATATAAATCCAGTTGGTATAAATGCACCTGTATTGATAAGTCAGAAGGGAACAGTGTACACAGTTCAAAGAATCAATGTCATGCTGAAAGAGATTAAGAGGAAGTACAGGTTACATATAGGCAATTTCAGTTGCCATTCCCTTAGAAAGACTTTTGGCAGACAGGTCTATAATATGAACAGCGATAGTTCGGAGCTTGCACTTGTCAAGCTCATGGAGCTATTCAATCATTCCAGTGTATCAATTACTAAAAGATACTTGGGATTGAGACAGGAAGAGTTACTTAATACCTATGACTGTCTTAGCTTCTAATAGTTGGGTTGGTATAAAAGTTCTAAATTCCTGTTTATATGGGGATTTGGCAAGTTTCATACCAACCTTGAATTATAGACTACAAGTGTCTCTCAACTTTTAATAAGCAATAGCTCTTGCAAATTAAACAGCTTTTAGTAACTTTGTAGCAATTTCAGACTTCTATGGAGATAGTTCTGAAAGGACATAGTTAACGAAGAGCGTTTGATATATTATCCTACGTTGAAATCTGGACAATTTCATAAGTCAAGGATAATAGGCAAGAGCGCTCACGTCAATGTTATATACCTATCTTATACGGATAGTCTATATATCGTTTGGCGTGGGCTATTGTTTATTACTTGACTTAGGGCAGTCCAGAGCCTCAGCGTGGTAATATTCAGTAGTTCCCACGTCTTCTTGTATGTAGTAGCCAACTATAGGGAACAGGTTGGCATTAATACAGGTATATAAGAAACAGACAGTCTATCTACTTTAATCAGTCAACAATTCTATTAAAGAAGTGTGCAACTCTATGTTGTGTTCCTCACACTATAACTAACAACTAAAGCCTGTTCGGGAACAAAAGGGCATCTATTAATGATATGAAGAAAGTAATTCTATTGTATGTGATGATTCTAATTTCAAGTATCATGTATGCAGATGAGATTAGGAATGTAAATGGGGAAGCTAGAGGTTTTAGTAATACCAGTGTAATTATTAAGATAAAAGTACAAGACAATGGTACAGTTACTGCTATCGCTTTGTATAATGATTATGCTATACTCAACAAGGACAAATGGATGAGTATATATGTACCTATGCGTAAGATTGAAGATGATATAGCTAATCCTAATATACCTAAGGAAACTAAGGAGTATCTGTTAAAGGACTATCCTAAGAAGAAGTATTATGGTAATACTAAAATCAATAAGAAGCCTGTGACGATTATATTTTAATCATAAATGTCGCAACTCTTTATTGACTATCATTAATTATATATCCAAAGGGATTTAACTATATATTAATTAACTAAGAAGGAGTTTACAATGAAGAGATTGAACGTAAATATATTATACTATTGTATAGTGTTTGTATTAATTACATTATCTAGTTGTAAAGGAAAGAATGGCACTTATAGAGATGGTGTATTCTATCCAAATGATGAGAAGCTAGCGGGTAGTAAGAAAGTTACGAAACCAGATGGACATGAATATATAATGTTTTACAATAGAGATGGGACGCCACAAAGCGGAGAAGGAATGCACCATCCTACCTGTCAGAAGTGTAAACAACTGAAGAAGGAAGGGTACTATGAACATCAATTTATATTAAGAGACGGAAAGGCTGTTCATGACCCAAATTGCTCTGTATGTAAAGAATGGAACAACTAATATGCAGCTACTTTAAGGTAATGAAGAGCGAATTTATAACGTTAATAATATTGTTCTCATTAGTATCTTGCCAATCCAGACAGCAAGTAACAGCACCTACTTGCACTATAGACAGTACATTACAAACTAATGCTACTGCCATATTGGGAAGTAAGCTATCAGAGGTAAATGCCCAATCTGGGCAGGTAGTAGTAATGGAAGTTCAATCAGGGCAAATTAAGGCTCTGGTTGGACTTACCAAGAAGGACAGTGCAGACTACCAATCTTGTGAGAACCTCTCTGTATGGCAGTCTACGGGTCTGATGCACCCAATATCACTATTAGCAGCCTTAGAAACTGGTAAGGTGAAATTGAGTGATAAGGTTGATACTGGGAATGGTATCTACCAAGTTCACGGTAGAGAACTTAAAGACCATAATTGGCATAGGGGCGGATATGGTGAACTTACAGTACAGGAAGGATTGGCAGTTAGTTCCAATATAGCTATTTATCAGACTATGGAGAAAGCATTTGGTAGTAATCCCCAATCATGCTTTGACTTACATGCTAATATGAGCTATGGCAAGCCAGATAGTATAACAGGGATAGCCAATTTAAAGCCTGCACACTTTATAACTCCTAAAGACAACAACTGGACTAAGACAGCCTTTGTATGGTTTAGTATTGGTTATAACCAACAGGTATCGCCAATTCAAATACTGACCTTCTATAATGCCATTGCTAATAATGGAAAGATGATACAGCCTCAACTATATAAGGATAGTGTAGTAGTTATTAATCCACATATAGCAAATAAGGCTAATATTGACAGTTTGAAGAAAGCTCTAGTACTTAATATTACTGACGGACTAGGACAACCTGCCAAGTCTGATAAGGTAGTAGTTGCAGGTATGCAGGGAACTAGTTCGCTATCTACTAATGAGGATACTACTAAGGATATGTATGCAGTTGAGTTCTGTGGCTACTTCCCTGTTGATAATCCCAAGTATAGTATCATAGTTACTATTAATAAGACTGGATTGCCTGCAAGTGGTGGACTAATGGCAGGTGATGTATTTAGACAGATTGTTGATTGTATTCCTGCGAATTGATACATCCAAAGCTGTTAGATAGTATTCAACCTTTCTAAGACATATATTCATATATAATACCCCTATGTTAGAAAGGTTGAATACTTATGAATGGTAAACGGGATATGCGCAAGAAGTTTGTAAAGTCTAGTAGACCTACTTATAAGAAACGTATTCGTAAAGCTCAACAAGGTATGAGATTTGTAAACTATAATGTTGTAGAGAATCCTACTATAGATTATAAGGATATAACTAATCCTATTAATCCATTTAGCGAGTATAATTTTAATACAACTTATAATACTCCACAAGGATTAGTAGTACCTACTAGAGAAGACAGTAAACCTGATACAGTAGAAGAAACTCCTGTAGTAGCTAATAATCCTACAGTAGAGCCAGTAGTTAATAAGCCAGTTACTAAGACTGCCAAATCAACTTGGAAGAGTCCATATACAAATAGAAAGCAATGGACTACAGAGCTTATTAATGCTTATAAGAAGGCTGGTATTACTAATGACAATGCAATTAGAATGTTGTTAGCACAAGACGCACTAGAATCTAGTTGGGGTAAATCTGCACAAGGTAAGTACAACTTTGGTAATCTGACTACTGGTAGTTCATGGAAAGGTGACTATGTAACTGGTAATGACAAGAATGCTAAAGGTGAAGCTATTAAGCAGAAGTTTAGGTCTTATAACTCTATGGATGAGTATGCAGCAGACAAGATACAATTCTTAAAGAGACTATATGACTTTGATGAGAATGATGATATTAATAAGTTTGTAGCTAAGCTTACTGGT
>ENA-UOIV01000097-UOIV01000097.1-human-gut-metagenome-genome-assembly--contig:-C59-NODE-97-length-102325-cov-21.939738_pt1 | contig 102325 bp, 96 predicted proteins | sample MGYA00242333_ERZ723880 | MGnify/ENA metagenome assembly ERZ723880 | reverse complement strand
GCGCGTGCGATGAACATCGCGTAGCGATACAGGTTCATGGCATCTCCTTGATGGGGTCTTCGTACGGCAGACATCGAGAAGCTTATCATCATTCAAATCGACGGTGAAACCCACGCATGCCTGACAATACACAAAATCTTCACAAAAGGATTGGGCTTACCGCATACGCTCCGCCTGAATAACGGTCCGGGGATGAATCAGGGGCGAGCTAAGGGTTGCATCTCGTGTTTCCGTCATGATTTCTGGCAAAATAGTGAAGCTGAACATGCGCGGAATCGACCGGAATCGGAAAGGGACTAATCATGCGAGTTCTCGGCAATATCCTGTGGATCATTCTTGGTGGATTGGCCATCGCAATCGGATGGGCATTGGTGGGACTGATTCTGTGCATCTCCATCATCGGCATCCCGTTCGGCATTCAAGCGTTCAAGATGGCGGGACTCACCTTGACGCCGTTTGGCAAAACCGTGCAATACGGCGGCGGAGTCGGCTCTGCCTTGGCCAACATCCTGTGGGTGGTGCTGGTCGGCTGCTGGATGGCGCTCGGCTATCTGGGTGCAGGCGTGCTCAACTGCATCACCATCATCGGCATTCCGTTCGGCATCCAGTCGTTCAAAATGGCCAAGCTCGCGCTCTGGCCGTTCGGCGCACAGATCTACAGTCTGTAACAATTGTTTCTGCAGTAGGTCCGGTGCAGCGCATTATCATCGTGCGTTGCACCGGACTTTTTTATATACAACAGGCATTTCACACACCGTGATTTGACGGATTCGGACGTAAGACCTTATGGTGTGCACACCATGATTCAACACATCGCATTCAGCAGCAACGGCGTGAACGAACACGCCAAGCGTCAGCAGATGAACCTGCCGGCGATGCTCGAATGCGCCTTCAAACAGGGTTTGCGCACTGCTCAGTTCCAGCCAATAACCGGAAACAAGCGCAGCCTGCTCGCTGCCATACAAATCTGATCAGTACACCTCTCATTGGCGCATAGCTGAATCATTGCCGGTGATATCGAGCCGACTCGTTCGCACCATGCCTCATAAACGCACCTGCACGAGCATGCGTTCTTGGCATAGTCGCAACTCAATGCACCGCAGCAAAACCCATTGCATACCATCACATATTCAGAAAGAACAACAGATCATGAAGTATTTCACTACTGACACGCATTTCGGGCATCCGCTGGTCAGCGTGCTGCGCGGATTCACCACGTTCGACCCTGGGCACACGCAGTATGACGCTCTCCTCTCCTCGCAAGGACGCAAGGCCGCCGAGGATTGGGCGAAGGGCGTGGTGCTTGACGATTCCCGGCTCAATTTCCGCAAGGCCGCGGACACCGATGCACACGATGAAGCAATCGTGGCCAATATCAATCGGATTGTCGGCGAGGACGACGAGCTGTGGATTTTGGGCGATATCGGATACCGAACATCGGTCCGGCATCTGAAGAGCTGCCTGCGTCAGCTGCGCTGCAGGCATCTGCACGCGGTTATCGGCAATCACGATGACTGGTGGCTGGACGATGCACCCGCGCGAGATCTGTTCGAATCGATTGAGCCGAACAGCACGGCGGAGCTGACCGGTCTCGGAATTGGCCGCCCGCAGGCGACGGAGACCGTCAATCTATCGCATTTCCCCTACCGTGAGGATCTTGCCTATGGCTGGCCGGATGATGCCGTACGTTTCCGCGATCAGGCATTGCCGTTCGACGGACATCGTCTGCTGTATGGTCACACGCACCAGCTGTCTCCGGAGGGCGCACGCCACGAAGCCCTCAACGTTGGACTGGACGCATGGAATCTGCAACCGGTAAGCGAAACACAGATTGCCGACTGGTTCCATGCACACGCGACCGATTCAACGCACGTATCACCGCTGGATATGCCCGACTCCCCCGGGCCGGCGCCCATTGACTCCGCCGCACAGCAGGAACCAGGCGGCTCGGTTTCGGCAGCCGAATCATAATACAAGCAATATTGGGGCGAGCAGAACCTTATGCCATCGCTGGCACCTGTCTCGCCCCACAGCACAACGAAAGGAGCTTGGCTATGGCAAAGCTCATTATTCTGCGAGGACTGCCCGCTTCGGGCAAGTCCACGTGGGCACGCTCATGGTGTGAGGACCCCGCCAACACGTGGCCGCATTGCGTGATTTCTCTCGATGACATTCGGCTCATGATCGCCGGCTCGGCACAGGTCCGAAACCGACTGCAATCCGAGCACGGCAAGCGATTCAATGACATGGTGGTTGCCATGGGACGGCACATGATTGCCGACGCATTGGATGCGGGGTGGGATGTGGTGGCAGATGCGCAACACGCTAATCCCCGGTATGCAGCCGAACTGGCGCTACTCGCTCAACGTCATGGCGCACTGTGGGAAACGAGGGATTTTGACGTTCCTCTAGACGAATTGTTGCGTCGCAATGCGGCGCGTGATACCGCTGACCGTGTTCCGGAAGATTACATTCGTTCGTCCTGGAAGCATTTTCACACCGCGATGTTCCGCCCGTTGGAACCGGGCGATCCGAATGGAAACCTGTTGGAGCGTATGCGCGCGGACCCTTACGTTCGGGTTATTCCGGTGCGCGGCGAAACAGACGTGTATGCGTGCAATTTCACTGCAGAGGCATTTCGTGAACATCGGTGGACGGATCGCACCATCAATGCGCGAGGGCTTTTTGTCGGCGGCAACGGTCAGGTGGTGCAACGCGGGTTCGAGAAGTTCTTTGCTGTGGACGAGACGGAGGAGACATCGTTCGCCCAAGTCGTCAATCACGCTCAAGAACATCCAGAGTCGTTGCCCGTGCGCGTTGAGCGCAAGGAGAACGGATTTCTCGGGCTCGTGGGCGCGGCGGGAACTCCTGGATTGTTCCGCTTCTGGTCGAAGTCGGGGCAAACGGATTATTCCGCGCTTATCGAGCGCCCGTTTCCTTCAGATTCAGCGGTACGTGCCGAATTGTGGCGTATGTTGCATGAGTGGAATGTCACGGCGGCGTTTGAAGTCATCGATCGCGAGTCCGACCGGCACATCGTTGGATACGAATCATCCGGGCTGCGCTTGCTGCATCTGATTCGTAATGCCGAATCGTTCTCCATCGATGCCGCTCACGAGGAAACGTTCACTCTTGCCGGCGGCTTCGTGCGGCCGGAAACGGTGGCGATCTGCCATTCGCCGGAAGAAGTCGCCCAGGCAATCGGCGAAGCCAAGGCAAGCCCGCGTGAAGGCGTGGTGCTATATTTTGCCGACGGTTGGATGGTGAAGGTGAAGTCAGACCGGTACAAGTTGGTCAAGGCGATGCGCCCTCTTATGCAACGCGTGCTGCTGCGTGGTCGTTCCTTCAACAAGTCCGGCGACATTGCCGATTTGGCTCGCCGTATCATCGATTACGCACACGAACACCACATCGACCTGGCCTACGAGCGGCAGGCATTCGGCGAGCGCGATATCGATATGACCAAGGTCAACGACATCGTGGACCACGTGCGGTGACTGCTGAGTTCTAGCGCAATATCTTCTGACCAACGTATGTATCACGAAGGCATGTGTCGTGAAAGCATGTATTGCGCTAGAACCAAATCATTCTCGTGGAGGCCGGATAATGAATCTCTATGCTTTGAACATGACGCACCATATGCCGGCATTTCCTTGCGCGAACAACTGTTCATTACGAACATTGTACTGATGCCGTTACAGAACAGAAGAGGGTGCTGTCCTAGCGCCAACCATCCGACCCGGTTCTGCCAGGCACCGAACCGATTCGACAAGGACGCCGTGAAAGACATCATGTTCGGACGGGATGACACGAAGAAGGACTCCAACGGAGTGACCGTCATCCCCTATTCCAAACTAGACGAGCGTGCACCCGTGGAACTCGCCGCATAATCCATCTCAATACTGCATACTTGAAACCGCCTATAGCTGCTCTTCGTAAACACTGAGGCGGTTTATCGTGTCTCTTTGCGTCTCGTCACGATGTTTATCGCGGAGCGGGCATCGCCGACATCCGCGACATCTATGACAAGGTCGTGCTCGACGAAATCGATGAGAGCGATCAGCCGGACGGCGACCTGTTCCGGAAAGGCGATGTGGAAATACAGGGGCCGCAGGGCTGGTCGTACAGACCGGAAAACGTCCGCTGAAAATACAGGTATCGAAATCATTGAGGAATGTTCTCGTCACAGGAGTCGACGAGAACGCGGAAGCCCAAGAAAGGTGGACGCAAACACCTCATCTCAACGAGGTTCATAAAGGTTCGTAACATGAAGAAAGGTCCGGGCAACCAACACTGCTCGGACCTTTCCGCAACACTCCCCCTCAGTCGCTTTCAGCGACAGCTCCCCTCAGAGAGGGGAGCCGAGGAAAACTACTTGGAAACGTTGAACTTGAACTCCACAATATCTCCGTCGGCCATGACGTAGTCGCGGCCCTCCTGACGGAGCTTGCCTTCCTCCTTGATCTTGGCCATGGAGCCGTCGGCGGCCACGAAATCGTCGTAGGAGACGATGTCGGCCTTGATGAAGCCCTTTTCGAAGTCGGTGTGAATCACGCCGGCGGCCTGCGGGGCGGTCCAACCCTTGTGGATCTGCCAGGCGCGCACTTCCTTGACGCCTGCGGTCAGGAAGGTCTGCAGGCCGAGGATGTCGAAGCCCACGCGGGCCAGCTGGTCGAGACCGGACTCGCTCAAGCCAGCGTCGGCCAGCATTTCGCGGGCATCCGCCTCGTCGAGCTCGGTCAGGTCCGCCTCGAACTGAGCGTTGAGGAACACGGCCGGAGCCGGGGCCACGGATGCGGCGAGCTTAGCCTGCAGGTCCTTGTTGGCCAGCTCGTTGTCGTCCACGTTGAACACGTAGATGAACGGCTTGGCGGTCATCAGATGCAGGTCGTAGACGGAATCCTTGTCGAAGCGGCCTTCGCGTGCGGCCTTGTCGAGCGTCTCGCCGGCTTCAAGGATGGTCTTTGCCTGCTTGACTGCGTCCATGTAGGCCGGCTCGATCTTCTTGCCCCTCAGATCCTTCTCCAGCTTGGGCAGCGCGTTTTCGATGGTCTGCAGGTCGGCGAGGATCAGCTCGGTGTTGATGGTGTCGATGTCGTCGGCCGGATCCACCTTGCCGTTGACGTGGACGATGTCGTCGTCCTCGAAGGCGCGCACGACCTCGCAGATCGCGTCCGCCTCGCGGATGTTGGCCAGGAACTTGTTGCCCAGGCCTTCGCCTTCGGAGGCGCCCTTGACGATGCCGGCGATGTCCACGAAGGTGACGGTGGCCGGCACGATCTTTTCGGTATGCACGAGCTTGGCAAGCACTGGCAGACGGTCGTCTGGCAGCGGCACGATGCCGGTGTTCGGCTCGATGGTGGCGAACGGATAGTTCTCCGCCAGCACGTTGTTGCGGGTCAGTGCGTTGAACATGGTGGACTTGCCGACGTTGGGCAGTCCGACGATTCCGATAGTAAGAGACATGATTCCCTAGCTTAGTATTAGGCTTCGATGGCGTCGACGGCCTTGATGACCGCACCGCGGAACGCGCTTTCCTCCAGCGAGGTCACACCCTTGATTGTGGTGCCGCCCGGCGAGCAGACGGCGTCCTTCATGACGCCCGGATGGGTTTCGTTTTTGAGGTATAGCGCACCGACGCCTTCCACCATCTTCGCGGCTAGACGGTAGGCGGTGGCACGTTGCAGGCCGTATTTCACGCCCGCGTCGCCGAGCGCCTCGATATACATGTCGGTGAATGCCGGTGCGCAGCCTGCGATGCACATGCCAATGCCCATATGCGCGGAATCAACGCGTTCGATGAGGCTGATCGATGAGAACAGCCGCTCGAACACTTCGGCTTGCGTGTCGGTCAGCGTGTTGTCGGCTTCGGTGACGAGTACCCCCTTGCCGACGGCCATCGGCGTGTTCGGAATGGTGCATTGGATATGCGCCGCGTTGAAATCGGCGCCGAACAAGTCTCGGTATTTGTCAAGATCCCAGCCCGCCGCGATGGATACGACGAATTTGTCTTCGTCGGCAATCGCGCCGATGACTGGCTTGATGACACTTTCGATTCGGTACGGTTTGATGGCGATGACGACCATGTCGGACGCTGCAACGACTTCGGCCGCGTTGTGCAATGGCTTTGCACCCACTTTCATCGTGGTCTTTTCCAGCTTGTCGTAATGCGCGGCGCAAGCCACGATGTCGGCACCGTCGACGGCGCCGGCTGCGACGAGTCCTTCGGCGATGGCCTGCGCCATATTGCCGTATCCGATGAATCCGATGGTTGGATTGGACATGGTGTCCTCCTTGTCGTCTTTTCTAATGGACGTAATTGTTTTGGATGCGATGGTTTCGGAGAATTTCGGGAATGTCAGAACAGTTCTTCCAGGTCTCCCCTGTTCAACGCCTCGTCGAACAGGTGCTTGAACACCACGGAACCATGTACACCGTCGTGCTCGAATTCGTTGGTGGTCCAATAGTGCGATCGTCCCACACGGGACAGCGTATCAAATTGCAGACCGGAGTCGACGTACATGTCGTCGAAATAGACGGCGGCCTGCAACGGCACCTCGTTACGCGCCAACTGGTCGGCATCGTAGATCGTGCCGAAATGCGTGTCTTCCATAAGCACATCCATGGCTGGTTTGAACGGACGCAACGCACGTTCCTGCTCGAACATCCACGGGAACATGGCCTCGCCGGTGAAATTAAGCGGACAAATGTCACCCGCGAATTCCGGATGCTCGCCGCGCACGCGCTGGGCGGCCCAGCAAATCGGCGTTTTCAGCTCGCCGTTGGCGTAGATGAACTCCTGCAACGGCCAATACAGCGGGCGAGATGAAGTCGCATCCATCACGGAAGACAGGAATTCGTCAGACAGTTCCGCCGAGGTCGAGGCCGACCCGTCGCCGTCAAGGAATGCCTGGTCAAGAATCCAATGCACGCGTTCGAAACTCGGCTTCATGCCGAAATCGGATCCCAAGCATTGGAAGCGTTCCACCGTGAGCGGATCGCCGTTCGGCAATGTGACCTTGCGCGATTGCAGAATGTCGGCGACGGCCGCGGCACGTTCGATATCGATCGGGTAACGCTCGTAGAACTGCTTCGTCTTTGCCGCCATGCGCGGGAATGTATGACGGTACACGTCGGTCGCATCGGCGGGAACATGAGGAATGCCGCCCGTGGTGAAACTGGCGATAACTCCTTGCGGGAACAGCGAAAGATACGTCAACGTCAGGAATCCGCCATAGCTTTGGCCAAGCGTGACCCAACGTGCGCCCCCGAATTCGGTACGACGCAGATGCTCGAAGTCACGAACGATCGAATCGGCGAGGAAACGCTTCAAAAACGCGGCACCGGCCTTGCCGTCGCCATCCATGCCCTCAATCACATGCGTATCGACACGAGACGAACGCCCAGTACCACGTTGATCCGGCAACACCACGCGGAAATGCTTGATAGCCTCCTCAATCCAACCATCGGAACTTGGACCGAGCGGACGCGGACCGGAACCACCGGGACCACCCTGCAGGAACACGAGCAGCGGCAGATCATCATGCACATGTTCGGGAGCGGTGACCACACGGTAGAACAGGCTGATCGATTCGCCATCGAACCCATGACCGGGCTCGTGACCCGTCCAATCCAACGGCACCTTGATGGAACGATCCTCAATATGCAATCCGGGCACGTAGTATTCGCTCAGCAACGTCATGCATTCACCTTTCCTTTGGCGTCATCGGCATATTCAATGCGAGTAGTGACTTTTTGATGGCTTCCATCCCACCCACATGCGGAGACAACCTTACCTCACAAAAGCGGCTTTACCTTACCGCTATTTCATTCCTGCGCATGATGGCGTCACAGCATATCTGGCGCTAGGGTGGAGCATATGTCGAATCTCAAGCAGCGTCTCTTGTCATGGATGCATGGCCATGTTTTCGCAGGCGATCTCATCATCACGCTTGTTATAGGTGTTCTGCTGTTCGGCGTGACCGGCGGCATCACCTATAATCCGGGATTGCTGTTTGACCTTAAGCCTTCCACGCAGATGACATGGGAAGCGGCAATGCTTATTCCGCTGCTAATCCGTCGATGGCGGCCACAGACCGGAGCGTTGCTCTGCGTGGCATTGACCTTGGCGCATCTCATATTCGGCCCTTGCCTGTTGGGTGCCGATATTCTGGCATTGTTCATGCTGTATTCAGTGATCGTCTACGGCAATCCCAAAAACACGAAAGCCTTCATTATTCTGGCGTTGACCATCGGTCTTCTGGCTTCGGCGCTGGCGGCATGGACCATGACCAATGGACCACTGCTCACCGGAGGCAAAGTGCATACATGGAGCAGCTGGAATGACTCAAATCCAAATGGCGTTATGGTCACGGAAGACACTCTCGGTTCCATCTACACAGGAACATCCATATCGGAAGTCGCCGACATGGTGGCGCATTCCATGCTGGTGCTGACGCCGATTTTCGAAGTATGTATCATTTCCACCGTCATTGTAGCGTTCTGGCAGCGTGCCCGTCTGGCAACCATTCGCATGATGCGGGAACGCAATGAGGCAATCGCCGCGCGAGACCAGGGTGAACGCGATATCGCCGCGTTGGCGGAACGCGCACGCATCGCACGTGACATGCACGATGTGGTGGCGCACACCCTGTCAATCATCATCGTGCAGTCTGATGGTGGTCGCTATGCAGGCACGCATGATCCCGCGGTGGCCAGAAACACCATGGAGACGATTCGACACGAATCGGAACGCGCACTGCATGACATGCAACGTCTTCTGGGAGTATTCGGGGGTTCACCGCACGCCGATTATAACGATATCGGCAATCTTGTGGAACAAGCGCAAAACGTCTCCCCCGACATTCGAATCCGACGGAATATCACCGGCACCGCCAGCCCGGAACAACTCGGCGAACAAGCCTCGATAGCTTCCTACCATGTAGTGCAGGAGGCACTGACGAATATCCGCAAGTATGCGGGGCCGCACGTCGATGTGCACATTAAAGAGTCATGGAACAACGGTTTGCTCACTTTGACCATCACCGACAATGGTCATGGCGCGGCGGCCAATATCGACGGGCATACGCCAGGTTACGGCCTGCTGGGCATGAAAGAACGCATCGAATCGGCCGGAGGCTCGTTGCAGGCTGGCCCTAAACTCGGCGGAGGCTTCGAAGTCATGGCCACCCTGCCTTACGGCGGTAAAGAACAGGTGACAGAAGAAACCGGCGAACAGTATGCCTCGGAACAGTCCGAATCGTGCAACACAACTGCCATATCCAGCAAAGCGAAACTATCCGACGAAGCAATCGCACCTCACACAGTCGTCAACATATCGGCGCGAATCCCAGATCAGCCATCGGAGCAAACGAAGGAAACCAACCAACCGACCGGTCGCGATCATCGTTCGAATGCCCTGCAACATTTGCGCATCACCGCACCCAATCTGCATGATTTGCTCAAATCATTGAAACTGAAATCCGTAGAACTTGCAAATACATCCAATTCGCGAGGGCTGAATTGGGTGGAACGTGTTTCCGCGTGGACGCAGCGCCATTATGCGCTCATGGATTCCGTTGGTGCCGTGGCATTGGTCATGCTGCTGAATCGCATGTCGGTTACGTTCTTTTTTGATAGTTCACCTCATGCGCAGCTCTCAAATGCGATCGCCGCATGCTGCTTGCTGGCGCTGGCTCTTCGACGCAGGTTCCCCGAGACTTGCGCGCTTATTGTGTTCGTATTGTCAGTTGTGCAATTGGTGTTTTTGGGATCGATTGAGGTTGGACATATCGTAGCGTCGCTGTGTGCGCTGTATTCAGCCGTATTGTATGGGCGTGAACACGCATGGCGTTGGACCGGTCTTGCCGCCGCTACCTGTTCGGTGCTGATGGGCTTGAAAATCGCGGCTGATCAACACGGATACACTACCTTGTTCGGCGCCATCGCCGCTTTTGCAGGCTTGACGAAACCGGTTTCAGTCACGTCAAGTACTACGGCGGCGTTCTTTACCGGCGTTATGTATACGGTTGCAGTGCTGATGCTGTGCGCCGGCATTATGGCGTGGGCACGTTGGGCTCGTTCCAGTGATTCAAACGCACTGGTGTTGCAGGCGCGAGAGGAAGCGCTGGTGGCCGAGCAGGAGAAGCAGCGTATTCTCGCGGCGAATATGGAACGTGACCGTATCAGTGCCAGCATTCAGGCTGAAGTCACCGCCACGTTGAACAGCGTGATTAGTCAAGCCGTCGATGGTATCCGCATGCTGGATAGCGCCGAAGCACAAGGCAAAGAGCCTACCGCCGACGAGATTTCCACAGCGTTCAAAGCCATTGGCGAACAGGGGCGCGCCGCGCTTAAACGTATGCGCGAACTGCTTGGCGTGCTTCGTGAGACTGGTTTCAGCGATGACGCTCATGCCGGTAGCGCGAACGAACTGCAGTTGAGGCCCGCAGCACCGTTGGAGGAGCAGCTGCAGCGCGCATCTCAATAGCCGATTCAAGTTTTCAGGGAGATTTAAGGGTTTGTTTCGCGCTGTGAGCGGAACAATGCCGATAAGGTGGAGAGTATGAGTGAAGAACAGAAGATTCGTGTGGTCATTGCCGATGATCAGGAATTGGTACGTGCCGGTTTCGCCATGGTGATCGGGTCCCAACCTGATATGGCGGTTGCGGCGCAGGCTCGCGATGGTGCAGAGGCTGTGGCGTTGGCGGAAACACTGCATCCTGACGTGGTGTTGATGGATGTGCGTATGCCCGGCATGGATGGTATTGAGGCGACTCGGCAGATCAGTTCGTTGCAGCATCGCTTTGCTGCCGATGGAACGCAATCAGAAGTCGCCCGTACCAAAGTGATCATTCTGACGACATTCGATTTGGATGAATATGTTATGGCTGCGATCACTGCCGGAGCTTCCGGTTTTCTGCTGAAAGATACGGAACCGGAAACGTTGTTGAATTCGATTCGCACGGTTTTTCAAGGTAATGCGATTATCGCACCGTCCGCCACGAAACGTCTTATCGAGAAAATGATGGAAGGCGATTTCATGGCTGCGAATGTTGGCGCACATGGAAATTCCACTACTTCTTCCACTTCTGATTCGACGTACACCGATCCGGAATTAGATGAACTGACCGATCGCGAGCGCGAAGTGCTTATTGAGATCGCGCATGGATTGTCGAATCAGGAGATTGCCGACAAGCTTTTCATCAGCCTGCCGACGGTGAAAACGCATGTGGCGCATATTCTGGCGAAAATCAATGCACGTGACCGTGTGCAGGCGGTGGTGTTCGCTTACGAAAACCATTTGGTCTGATTGATTTGTTGTTTTGCGTATGCATGATACGCGAAAAGGACTCCTGCCATGTTTGTGGCAGGAGTCCTTTTCGTTGTGTTTGCTATGAAGCTTAGGCTTCGGCGAGCGCCTCAACAGGAGGCGTGCTCACTGCCCTGCGTGCGGGGAATACGCTGGCGAGCAATGCTGCCACGGCTGCCACGGCGAGTACGATGCCGTTAATGCCCCATTCGAACGGGAACACCACTTTGCCGTACATACTGAACACCACGTATGCGCCCAGCCAGCCGAACAGGGTGCCAAGTAGTACGCCCGCGATGCCGGATACCAGCGAGATGAGCAGGGCTTCCACCGCGAGGGAGCGTCGCAGCTGGCCTCGGGTCATGCCGATGGCGCGCAATGTGGCGGATTCTCGGGTGCGTTCGATCACTGACAGCGACAGCGTGTTGGCCACGCCGACAAGTGCGATGAGCACGGCCACGGCGATCAATCCCACCAGAAGCATCATCATGGAGTCGATCATGTTCGCCCATACGATGCGTTCGGCGATCGGTCCGGTCACTGTCGCATCAGCGCTCTTCTCCAATGCGGCCTGCATGTCGTTGTAGATGCCGTCAACGGAAACTCCTGACTTGTCAGTATCTGCCTTGACCAGCAACACATGGGTGGCGGCATCGAGGTCACCATTGGTGAAATGGCTTTCATCCACGAATCCGACAGCTCCATACTGTGCGGATACGCGACGGTAGTCAGCTTGGTTTGCTTGCAATGTCAGCGAACGCGTAGTGACGCCGTCCTGATTCCATTCGGTGGAGAAATCAGCCGTGCCATTGGCGAACTGCAGTTCCTTGCCGGTTTGCGCATTGTATGTTGGCATGAGCACGCTATCACTGTCGATGGAGGCGTTACCCAAGTTGGCACGCATGACCTGCTTGACCTGATCGATGTTCTTCACACCGACCAGCAATGCGGACGTAGGCTGGGTTCCATCCGCTTTCTCCAAGGTCACGGAAACCGCCGGCGCATACAATGTGTCGGACACGCCGTTGATGTCGGCTACATCCTTGACCATTTGCTGACTGATGTCATCGCCCATGGCCACGATGTCGACGCTATAACGGGTGGCGAGCGCACCATTCATAGTCTCTTTGGCGCTAGCGGCACCGGTTGCGATGGTGGAAACCAGGGTGACGCCGATGAGCAGAGCGGCACCGGTTGCTGCGATGCGTCGCGGATTCTTCTGAATGTTGGCGTGCGCAACCGTTGCGGAAGGGCCTGTCAGCGAGGCCAACGCTCCAACGCCCTTCATGAGGGCCGGCATCCAAAACACCGCGGTGACTACCATGCCGAGGAACACCAGTGCGGCACCGGCGATGGCTATGAGCAGAATCATCGTGAATTGATCGCTGTTCGCTTCCTCGCCGCCATTGGTGGCTTGTACCTGCCAGATGGAAAATACTGCCATGGCGATACCGACCACCACCATCAGAATACCGATTATGGCTCGCGTGAGGCTGGAACGACGGTTGTCGGTCAGTTCGATCGGGCGCAATGCCTCCAATGGTGTCACCGCAGTAGCGGAACGTGCGGATCCCAAGGATGCGAGCACCGTCACCACAATACCGAAAAGAATGGGTACGACGGCGGCTTGCCAAGAGAAATTGAATCGCATACCCTCTTGCATGATGTCGCTGACGCACATGCCCCACATGAGCAGACTTCCCAGCACCACGCCAAGCACGGATGCGACGAAGCCAAGCACTGCCGCTTCGGACAGCACGGAACCATACAGCTGGCCTTTTTTCGCGCCGATGGTGCGCAGCAAGGCGAGTGTGCGGCGGCGTTGCGCCACGAGTACTTGGAACGTGTTGGCGATCACCAGTGCCGCCACGAACATGGCAAGCACGCCGAAGCACATAAGGAATGTGGTGGCGATGTTGGTTTGGTTGCCGCTTAAGGATTTGATGCTTTCGTCACTGATTTGCTGTCGTGACATCAGATCGAAATGCTTTGGCAGCAACGCTTTCACACCGTTGATGGTTTTTGCGGATACGCTGTTTCCATCCAAGGCAAGGTCGAGATACACCATTGTTGTTCCGGTGGCGTTGAAATCGTCCACTCCCTGCATTGCGGCAAGCAGATTGTTGGATCCTACGATCGCACCACCATAGTATGAGTAGGCGCCGTTCGGATCGGATGTGAGTCCTACCACGCGCACGTTGTCCGCCTTGGCTTTGCCATCGTCGCCTACCGCATATCGGGAGGTCAGGCTTACAGTGTCTCCAACGCCGACGTTCAACTGTTTCGCCATGTCTTCCGGCAGCGCGACTTCGTTGGAATCCTTCGGCTGGTCCCCTTCCGTGATATTCACGGGGAGCATGTTCTTCTGTGCCGCGGTGGAGATGATCTCGCCGCTGATGGTGCTGTCTCCCTTGGAAACGCTGGCGCCGGTTTCCACCGAGGCGCGGATGCCGTCGACTCCTTCGATGCCGGCGATCTGGTCGAGATGGAAGTCGCCGACAGTGCTGGAGTACGCCTCGTCGAGTTCCTCATCGCTCAGGTCGGAGCTGTTGACGGTCACCGCATAGTTGGCGTTTCCGAACATGGCGGTCAGCCGCCGTGTCAGGGAGTTGTTCATGGCATTGCCGAACAGGAAGGTGCTGGCGATGAACGCCGTGCCGATCATGATGGCGATGCCTGCGGGTATGAGCATGCGCTTGGTTTTTCGCATGAGTTTCAAAGTGATGGACCACATGGTGAATTCTGTTCCCTTCTTCGAATGCTTCTACAGTGCGTTTAGTGGGAATGTCTCGCGGAAGCCGCATTCATTGTGGCGGCTTCGCGTTCCTTCATCAACAGTTCACTCATCTGGTCTGCTGTCGGCTTGTTCACGTCCGCCGCGATCTGGCCGTCGGCGAACACGAGCGCACGGTCGGCGTAAGACGCGGCGACCGCATCATGCGTGACCATGACGATGGTCTGTCCGAGTTCGTTGACCGAACGCTTCAGGAAGCCGAGCACTTCGGCGCTGGAGACGGAGTCGAGGTTGCCGGTCGGCTCGTCGGCGAACACCAGCTTCGGCTTGGCAATCAGCGCGCGGGCGATGGCCACGCGCTGCTGCTGGCCACCGGACAGCTCGTTCGGACGATGGTTGAGCCGTTGCTTGAGTCCCAAGGTTTCTACGAGCAGATCGAACCAGGCACGGTCGGGCTTATCACCGGCCAAAGTCAGCGGCATGAGGATGTTCTGCTCTGCGGTGAACATGGGCAACAGGTTGAAGCTTTGGAAGATGAAGCCGATCTTGTGGCGACGTAGCAAGGTGAGCTGCTTGTCGTCCATGCGGGTCAGGTCGGCGCCGCCGAACAAGATATGGCCGGAAGTGGCGGAGTCGAGACCGGCGAGCGTGTGCATCAGCGTGGATTTGCCGGAACCGGATGGGCCCATGATGGCGGTGAATTTGCCGCGTTCGAAACTCACGTTCACGCCGCGCAGGGCGTGAACCATATTGCTGCCGGTGCCGTAGTTCTTGACCAAGTCGACGGCCTGAATAGCGATGCCGCGCGATGCGGCCGGGTTCTGCACGTTCATAATGCCTCTCCATATTGGGCCGGGCCTTATGCCCGGATGATGATTCCAACTTATGAAGAAATAACGGCGCGCCCCATCGTGCGCCAGACTGAATTGGGCGGTCGGCCACGCGCCGGCCCTCATCCTTGAGGATTATGTCGTCTCAGGTCTCACACTATTCATGCCTCTGCGCAAACAGTGTGAGGCATACAGACGCAAGAAAGCCCGCACTGCATGACGTCAGTGCGAGCTTTCTACTCCTTGAGTCAAGTTATCGGACGGAAGGCACCCCATGCGGCTCGATGATTCGCGATGCACCCCATTAGCATCGCGCCCCTTCTCATCGGGCCGTCAACCCTCCTGTCGACCTCACTTGGCCAAGCCGGAAGCGCGAAGGGCTTCGAAGCCGCCCTTCAGGTCATCGAGAATGTCCTCGATGTTCTCGGTGCCGATGGACAGGCGGATGGTGCCCTGGTGAATGCCCTGGTCCTCGAGCTCCTCCACTGTCTCCTGGGAGTGCGTGGTGGAGGCCGGGTGAATCACGAGGCTCTTGGCGTCGGCCACGTTGGCCAACAGGCTGAACAGGTGCAGGTTGTCGATGAACACGCGTGCCGCGTCCTTGCCGCCCTTGATGTCGAAGGTGAAGATGGAGCCGCCGCCATTCGGGAAGTACTTCTTGTACAGCTCGTTGTCCTTGCGGCCTTCGATGGACGGGTGGGAGATGGACTCGACTTCCGGAACGGTCTTCAGGTAATCGATGACCTTCAGCGCGTTCTGGACGTGGCGTTCGACGCGCAGGGACAGGGTTTCGGTGCCCTGCAGCAGCAGGAAGGCCGCGAACGGGGACAGGGTGGCGCCGGTGTCGCGCAGCAGGATGGCGCGCACGCGGGTCACGAAGGCGGCGCCGCCGAGGGCCTCATAGAAGTTCAGGCCATGGTAGGACGGATCCGGCTCGGTCAGGGTCGGGAACTTGCCCGGCACTTCGGCCCAGTTGAACTTGCCGCCTTCCACGATCACGCCGCCGAGGGTGGTGCCGTGGCCGCCGATGAACTTGGTGGCGGATTCCACAACGACGTCGGCGCCGTGCTCCAGCGGGCGGAACAGGTACGGGGAGGCGAAGGTGTTGTCCACGATCACCGGCAGGTGGTGCTTGTGGGCGATGGCGGTGATGGCCTCGAAGTCGGGCAGGTCGGCGTTCGGGTTGCCGAAGGTCTCGAAGTAGACGAGCTTGGTGTTCTCCTGGATGGCGTCCTCGAACTCCTGCGGGTTCTCGGCGGAGACGAAGGTGGTGGTGATGCCGTCGCGCGGCAGGGTGTGGCGCAGCAGGTTGAAGGTGCCGCCGTACACGTTCTTGGCTGCGACGATGTGGTCGCCGGACTGGGTGATGTTGCGCACCGCGTATTCCACGGCGGCCGCGCCGGACGCGACGGCCAGGCCCGCGGTGCCGCCTTCGAGGGCCGCGATGCGGTCCTCGAACACGCCCTGGGTGGAGTTGGTCAGACGGCCGTAGATGTTGCCCGGGTCCGCCAGTCCGAAGCGGGCCTCGGCGTGGTCGAAGTTGTGGAAGACGTAGGAGGTGGTCTGGTAGATCGGCACCGCGCGGGAGTCGGTGGCCGGGTCGGCCTGCTCCTGGCCGACGTGCAGCTGCAGGGTTTCAAAACGGTACTTCTTGTTGTTCTCGGCCATGGTATTCTCCTTGGTTGTGCTAGGTCGCGAGGATTTTTCCTTGCCACCCGCCTGCCGTGTTCGGGCGGTTGGCGAGGTGTTGGTTATGAAGTTACGACGCTTGGGCCGCGCGGCGCAAGCTGAACGTTATCGGACTTGCCTATAAGGGCTTATAAAGCCTTGGAATCATTGACGTGAGCGACTGTCAGAAGTCACGAAAAAGTCGTTGAAATTATCGCGACACGCCGGGCCGCACGCATGCGCTTTCAAGGTCGACTGCGGTCACGGTGATATCGCTGCCATGCCTTTCGCGCATGGCTCAAGTGTCCGTGATGATTGCTTGTTCCACCCGTCACCAAGACGGTTTGCCCGCTCGGTGATGACGTCTGTTTCATTTTTCTGCCGCCCGGTTACATGGTTTACATGACGAACGACTACAGTCAAACATCGCCAATGAATTATTCCGCCAACATGGTGAAGGGATTCGAACAGACATGACCGATGTAACTCTGTATGACCGTGATCCGAACTATATTCCGCGCGTGGCCGCCGTGCACGACATGTGCGGCTACGGCAAGTGCTCGCTGACCGCCGCGATTCCGATTCTCTCGGCCGCCGGCTGCGATGTATGCCCGGTGCCGACCGCCCTGTTCTCGGCGCACACACGCTATGCAGTGTTCACGTTCCATGACACCACGGATATTCTCTCCGGTTACTTGGATGCCTGGCAGAAGGAAGACGTGGAGCTGGATGGCGTGTATTCAGGCTTCCTCGGCTCCCCCGATCAGGTGGCGATCATTCAGCGTCTCTACCGCGAATATCCGAACGCGCTGCGTCTGGTTGACCCGGTGATGGGAGACGCCGGCGAAATGTACCCCACGTACACACCGGAGCTGTGCGAGGCAATGGGCGCGCTGGCCGATGGTGCCGACGTGTTGATGCCGAACCTCACCGAAGCGAGCATTCTCACCAAGCGTGACTATCCTGGCCAGGATATTGATGAGGCCACGGTTAACGAGCTGCTTGGTGCTCTGCTGGAGTTGGGTGCCAAGAACGTGGTGCTGAAGGGCATTGACCATGGCGATGGCAAAATCGTCAACTATGTGGCCAGCGCTTCCACCGGTGTTGCCGGCAAGATCGAGCTGGCTCATGAGAAGTTGCCATACATGATTCATGGCACGGGTGACGCCTTCGCCTCTGCCCTGTGCGGCGCGGTGATGGCCGGCCGCGGCCTGGCCGAGTCGGCCGAAATCGCCGGTGAGTTCGTGCGTCACGCCATGGTCAGCACCCGTAACCAGCCGCATTTCGAGGATCGTGGCGTCAGTTTCGAACTGAACCTTGGCGAACTCACCGATTTGGTGAAGTGACCGCACCTTGGCTCCCCTCTCCGCTCACTGGGTCTGACGTATTCAGCGAACAATCCGATGGGTTGTTTTTTCGTCACAGGGAAGTCGACTGGTGAGCCTTGGTAAACCTTCTGAACTAATGGTGGATAACCGAGTTTTCATCCACACGTTATCCACAACACGCCAAACCGCGTCATAGTATCCACATTTGCCGGTTGCGCTTGTGCTCTTACATAAGTAACCCGCACAGTGGAATCATGAACGCTTTACCACCTACTCAGCCGACGACGAAGTCCGGCATCGACGCCGGTCTTGCCTTTCACCAGCCCATGCTGGCTTCACCTGATCCGCAGGCAATGCTGCCTTCGGAACGGATTGCGGCCACGATGGGCGACCGCAATCTGACGCCCAAACAGTTCGGCGCGCTCGGCGAGCAGTATGCCGCCGCGTGGCTGGAGGAACACGGTTGGACGACCTTGAGCCGCAATTGGCATACCCGTTACGGCGAATTGGACATCGTGATGCTCAATCCCGAGTACACGGTGGTGTTCGTCGAAGTGAAATCACGCCGGTCCATGCATTACGGATATCCGCAAGAGGCCATTACGCCGGCGAAACAGCACAATCTCAGGAAAGCCGCCTGCGATTGGCTACTTGACCGGCGTAATCGGGTGCCGCATTCGGCGGTCCGTTTCGATGTCGTCACCATCGTGCTTCGGGTGGGCAGGCCGCTCGTGCATCACATTGAAAATGCCTTCTGAAGCCCCCCCCAAAAAAAACAGCCACGTTGCGAAACACATTGTGAAAGGAGTAGACATGGCTATCGGCAGCACCCTCTCAGTCGGACTGATCGGCCTTAAGGCCTTCATCGTCCAAGTGCAGGCTTTCATCAGCCCTGGCTTGCCATACTTCAGCATCATCGGATTGCCGGATGCATCGTTGTCCGAAGCCCGCGAGCGCGTGAAATCAGCGTGTCAAGCCACTGGATTCGGTTGGCCGCAAACCCGTGTGACCGTGAACATGAGCCCTGCGGCCATGCCCAAACGCGGTTCGTCGCATGATCTGGCCATCGCGGCCAGCGTCCTATGTGCGGCGGGTGCCATAGGGCATGATTGCCTAGAAGATACCATTGTGCTCGGCGAAGTGAATCTTGACGGCTCGGTGCTGCCGATTCATGGGCTGCTCCCGATCATGCTGCATGCCGAGGAACGTGGCGTGCGCAAAATGATTGTTCCCCATCGCAATCTTGACGAGGCTTCGATGGTGGATGGACTGGATGTAGTGGGCGTGAGGCATGTGGGTGAGCTCATCGAACTGATGGGCGGCGATGCCACCTATACGATTCCCGATACACCGGTTACCGACGAGACCACCACGGATCAATCGCCCACAAGTCATCCCAACGATTGTGGCGATATGAACGAGGTTCTGGGTCAGGAGCATGCCAAATGGGCACTGCAAGTGGCGGCGGCAGGCGGGCATAATCTCATCATGACCGGCCCGCCAGGCAGCGGCAAAACCATGTTGGCCTCACGTATGCCCGGCATCATGTGCCCGTTGAACGAGGCGGAACAGCTGGAGGTGGCATCGATTCGATCGCTGTGCGGCATACTGCCTCAGTACGGCATCACCGACATGCCGCCGTTCGAGGCACCGCACCACACCGCCAGCACGGCGGCCTTGGTGGGTGGTGGCAGCGGCATCGCCGTTCCCGGCGCAATCACACGCGCGCATCGAGGCATTCTGTTTCTGGACGAGGCACCGGAATTCAGCGCACGCGCCCTGCAGACGTTGCGCGAACCATTGGAATCCGGGTATGTGGCGCTTTCCCGTTCAAAAGGCAGCACCTACTACCCGGCCTCATTCCAACTCATCATGGCGGCCAACCCCTGTCCGTGCGGATACTATTACGGCACCGGCGAACGTTGCGCTTGCCGGGAAAAAGACCGTATACGTTATTTCTCGCGATTGTCCGGACCGATACTGGATCGTGTGGATATTCAGATGGCGGTGCCACCAGTCTCGCGCATTGCCGCGCAAAGCGAGCCAATCGGCGAGTCCAGTGCCGGGATACAAGCTCGTGTGATTCGTGCCCGTCAAGTGGCCAAAGACCGGTTCAGACAGTATGGATGGGTGTGCAACGCGCAAGCTTCGGGCAAATGGCTGCACGCCAATACATCGCTGAAAGCGATGGAATTGGTCAATCGGGCCCTGTCCAATCATCAACTCACATTGCGCGGGGCTGATCGCGCCATGCGTCTGTCTTGGACGCTCGCCGATCTGGCCGGCCGCGTATCCCCCACTGAACAGGACGTCCATCAGGGCATCGAAATGAGAACGAGGATGACATGAGTAACGCTACTGATATCCGGCAATCTGGCGGCACCGCAGGAAGTGTGGATCACACCGATACGAGTCTCGCCGTTTCGCGCACTATTCCCGTACCTCCCACGGATACGTTGTATCGTGCCGCGCTCACGTTCTGTCTTGATGGCGCGGATGTGATGATGTACGCCACGCTCAAAGGCGCGGAAAACGCCGAATCCCTCTGGCATGCGTTGGCGCAATCCCATCCAAGCCAGCCATCTGAAATCTGCGGCCCGGCGCTGTCACGTATTGACCGCATGTTCGTGGACGGCCTCACTCGATGGGGCCGCAAGGCGTCGGCGAACGCGATGCGCTCCTTCCGCAATGCACTGGCCTGCTGGCATAACCGCATGATGGACCTGCCCTCGCAAGACATCATCCAACTGGCCGACTGGTTCACTATGGATGGCACGCAATGGATTATCGGCCCTGGCCATCCATGTTGGCCCTCGCAGTTGGCCGACCTGTCCATTCGCTCCGATTGGGCGCCACCGCTGTGTTTGTGGATCAAAGGCGATCCACGCGCATTGACCAGTTGCGCCAAACCGGTCGGCATCGTCGGTTCACGGGACGTGACCGAATATGGCCGGTATGTGGCACACACCGTAGCCGAACAGGCAGCCGTTGCCGGGCATCTGGTCGTGTCCGGAGGCGCGATGGGCACGGATGCGGCGGCACATTGGGGAGCGTTGAATGCGCTGCACGGCAGAATGCCCGCCAATGTGGGCAAAACCGTTGCCGTATTCGCCGGCGGGCTCAACCATATCGGACCGATGCGTAACCGCACGCTGTTCGAACGCATCGAGGCGCAGGGTGGTGCACTGATCAGTGAACTGTGCCCCGGGACGATTCCCGAAGCCCGTCGTTTTCTGCTTCGCAACCGCATTATCGCGGCCATGTCTTCCACATTGATTGTGACGCAAGCCCGGTTGCGTTCCGGAGCGCTCAACACCGCGGGATGGGCATGCGAATTGCTGCGCGAAGTGTATGCGGTTCCCGGTGACATCAATCAGCCTTGCAACGCCGGGTGCAATAAGATGATCGGCGACCACCGAGCGATGATTCTGTGTGCCGCCACATCCACCGAGGATATATGCCATGAACGGCATAAGCCCGTTATGGCAGCATGCCCAGGCATATCGAAATCCACAGGTCAGGACTCGTCCGAAAACGAGGAGGCCATGGAAGTGCCGGCAACGACTCCGTTATCGCCAGCATCCTCGGAATCATCGGCGTCACAGGAGTCGTCACAAGATTCAGGTCATTCGAAACGTTCGAAGACCAAGCATACTCAGCCTACGCGCACTCAATCCAAGGATGGGCCGGCGAGCGCAACTGCCGATTCCGGTAACGACAAAAGCAAGGGTGAAGAGCTTCCCTCGTCACATCAGATGCCGGATCTTCGTGTCAAGCCGAAGCCCGATCCCGAGAAGGAAGCCCAACAACGTATCATTATCGCCAAGCTGCCGGAAATGGAACGCACATTAGTGGCATTGATTCGTGAATGCCGTAAACGACATCTCATCGTCACCCCGGACGCACTATTGCGTGTGGCGCGAGAGACGGTACCCGACGAGATTCCCAATATCGGCACCATACTTGAGCTACTCGGCGCATTGGAGCTGAAGGGAGTGATCGAGCGGGATGCCGGCATACTCAAGCTGAGCAGCCGTGTCGGCTAATCGGCTTCCATGACACGGCTCGAAGGCTGTTCGGCGGGTGTGCGAGAATCGAACCCATGAGTCCGAAACGTTTGGAAGATATGTATGATGCGGTGATCGTCGGCGCCGGAGCGGCCGGCCTGTCGGCGGCGTTGGGACTGCTGCGCTCCCCCGAGATCACCGAGCTCAAGGAACAAGGCGTGGACCCGAAGATCCTCGTGGTCTCCAAACTGCAGCCGCTGCGTTCGCACACCGGTTCAGCCGAGGGCGGCATCGCCGCGAGCCTGGGCAATGTGGAGTCCGATGACTGGCACTGGCATTACTACGACACCATCAAGGGCGGCGACTGGCTGGTGGACCAGGATGCGGCCAAACTGCTCGCCGAATACGCGCCGCAGACCGTGATCAACCTGGAGCGTCAGGGCGTGGCCTTCTCCCGTACCGAGGACGGGCATATCGCCCAGCGCCGGTTCGGCGGCCACACGCGCGAGTTCGGCGGCGCCCCGGTCAAGCGCGCCGCCTATGCGGCCGACCGCATCGGCCACCAGATTCTGCACGCCTTGTGGCAGCAGTGCGTGGCCGCCGGCGTCGAGTTCGCCGAGGAATGGTATGTGACCGACCTGGTGCTCGCCGACGACGGCAAGCAGGCGGCCGGCATCGTGGCCTTTGACACGCATTCGGGCAAGATTCAGGCCATCCACGCGCGCAACGTGCTGCTTGCCACCGGTGGCGCGGGCCGACTGTTCCACACCACGTCAAATTCCTGGGATCTGACCGGCGACGGCATGGCCTTGACCTTGGCCGCCGGTCTGCAGCTGGAGGACATCGAATTTGTGCAGTTCCACCCCACCGGGCTCGCGCACACCGGCATCCTGCTGTCCGAGGCGGCCCGCGCCGAGGGCGGCATTCTGAGGAACGCCGACGGTGAGCCGTTTATGGAACGCTACGCTCCGGAGCATAAGGATCTGGCCGCACGAGACGTGGTCTCCCGCTCCATCATGGCGGAGATCGACGCCGGTCGCGGCGTCGCCGACCCGAAGGACCCGGATGGTCCGAAGGACTGCGTCTGGCTGGATATGACCGGCATCGACCCCGAACGTATGAAGGAAGTGCTGCCGCAGGTGGTCGAAACCATCGAGCAGTACGCGAACCTCGATCCGGCCAAGGACCTAGTACCCATCAAGCCCACTGCACACTACACGATGGGCGGCATCCCCATCACCACCGACGGCGAGGTGTACCGTTGGGCCGACGGTGCCGTGCAGGTAGTCGATGGACTGTTCGCCGCTGGCGAATGCTCTTGTGTCTCCGTACATGGTGCGAATCGTCTGGGCGGCAATTCTCTGCTCGACGCCTGCCTGTTCGGCACACGCGCTGGTCAGACGATGGCCGCACGCATCGCCGAGAACCCGGTTGACTCCCCCATGGCCGATGATTCGGCCGATGACATGCTGACCGATGCCGCCGATCAGGCTGCCGATTCTCGCAAAGCGGAGCTTGACGAACTGCTCGCCGGGCCAATAGATGATTCAGACGATGGAGTGCCCACCGCCAATCCTTATCAGCTCATGGCCCAACTCGGATCAGTGATGGAGCAGGCTCTGGCCGTACGTTGCACCGCTCAGACCATCGATACGGCGTTGACCCAGATCAACGGTGACATCACACCGGTTGCCGATACCTTGCGGGCCCATGACAAGACCGCCGCTTTCAATCAGGAGGTCACCGCCATCTGGGAAGTCCGTCATCTGATCGAACTGGCCGAGGTCATGCTGCACGCTTCCGAATCCCGTCAGGAATCTCGCGGATCCATGCAACGCCTTGATTTCCCCGAACGCGACGATGAGCATTTCCTTGCTCACTCGATGGTCGCCGATGATGGTTCGGTAAGTTTCAAGCCGGTGCACATCACCGACTATCCGCCCAAGAAGCGCGAGTACTGATCCGCTGGTGGTAATACCCAAGCCGCCTAGGGCTTGTGGCACAATAGGTTGGCTAATATTGGACTTGACATCCCACTGTTTCATGGAGGCAGAACATGGCTGAGGCGAGCAACACGACGGTTACCCTGCAAGTGCATCGTTTCACGCCGCGACCCGAGCGTGCCGAACGTGCACGCGGTGGCAGCCCGTTTGCCAAGAAAGGCTCCCCGTTCGGCGGCGGCTCGGATTCGGCGGCGCGCCGTCGTCCGCGCGGCAAGCAGTGGGTGCAGGAGTACACGATTCCCGCGCGCCCTTCGGATACTGTGTTGGATTGTCTGCTGACCATCAAACGCACCGTCGACCCGACGCTGGCCTTCCGTTATTCGTGCGGTCATGGCATGTGCGGTTCGGACGCCGTGGCCATCAACGGCACCCCCACCCTGCTGTGCACAGCCACCATCCGCGATTGGGCCAAGCAACCCGGCGCCATGCCCGAAGTCGATGACGAAGGGTTCCGACACACCGGCACCGAGGCTGAGGAATCCGACGATTCCGCGGAAAACGTCGCAAACGCGGCGGCCGCCCAGAACTCAGCCGCAAACGGTTCGCTGGGAGTCATCGAACTGGCGTCCCTGCCCGGCTTCCCGCCGCAGCGCGACCTCATCGCCGACATCGACCCTATGCTCAACCAGATCAGGAAGCTCACCCCGTATCTTCAGGCGGACGGCGTGCTCGCCACCACCGCCGAAGGCAAGGTGGACGTGTTCGAATACCTGCAGAACCCCGAACAACTCGCCAAATACGAGCTGCTGAGCAACTGCATCGCCTGCGGCGTGTGCGAAGGCGCCTGCCCGGTGTACGCCGGCGGCGACGCCTTCATCGGCCCGGCCGCGCTGATTTGGGCCTCCCGTTTCGTCAACGATTCGCGCGACACCAAGGCCATGGAGCGTATGGATGCCATCGACACCGCCGACGGCGTGGCCGCCTGCCAGTCCGTGCGCGCCTGCTCCCGCCACTGCCCGCGCGGCATCGATGTGGGCGAGGAGATGTGGCAGATCGTGGCTAAGGTCCGCGAGCGCTAAGCCGCGCCGCGGCTGGCTGCGGCGATCGCCTAAGCACATGCGTCGATGCATCCGCTGGGTGCCCGCACGAGAGAAGACATGAAAGAACGAATTATGGACAGAACGCAGTACACCAACCTCGCCAAGGCATGGGAATTCACCGAGGAACACGCGCGCGAACGTGAATCCGATGCGTTGACCGACACCCGTACGGCCGCCGACGAGTCCGGCCAGTTGCAGGGTTCGGCGGCGCAGGCCCGTCTGCTGGGCATGCTGGTGCGCATCACCGGCGCCGCTTCGGTGATTGCCGTGGGCACCGGCTCGCTGGTGGAGACCTTGCAGCTCGCCCATGCGCTGGATAACAAGGGCCTGCTGACTGCGGTCGATTCCACAGCTCAGGGCATCGCGCTGATTCGCAAGGCGTTCGCCGAGCTGCAGGACGAGACCGACACCACGTTGCGTGCGGTGAACGCCCCGGCCAGCGTGTTTCTGCCGCGCCTCAACGCCAATGATTACGATCTGATCGTGGTGGCGGGCGACGCCGAGAACTATGCCGCCACGTTCGCACAGGCCTCCCGTCTGCTGCGCACGCACGGCGTGATCGTGTTCACCGATGTGCTGGCGTTGGAGGACGGTCAGGGCGGCGTGATCAATCCGGCCGACCGCAGCGACAAGGCCATCGCCATGCGTGAGCTGCTCACCACCGTCGAAGATGACGAAGGTTTCGAGTCCACGCTCACCCCTGACGGCACCGGCCTGCTCATCGCCTACAAAAAGTAACTCTGTCCTTGGCTCCCCTCGGAGAGGGGAGCCACTCTATCTCGCTTACCTCACAATTGCGCTGACGGCCACGTCCACGGCTTCGTCGGCGTCATCGGTTACGGTGACCAGTTTCGGGTCGATCGTCGAGATCATGCCATGCTCGGCCACCGGACCGTTGAGCCAGTCAAAGAGCCCCTGCCAGTATTCCTTGCCGTAGAGCACCACCGGAATATTCGCCACCTTGTGGGTCTGGACCAAGGTCAATAATTCGAACATCTCATCCAGTGTGCCGAAGCCTCCCGGGCATACGATCACGCCGGAGGAATACTTGATGAACATGGTTTTTCGCACAAAGAAGTACCGGAAGCTCATGCCGAGGTTCACCCACTGGTTCAACCCCTGCTCGTGCGGCAATTCGATGCCAAGTCCCACCGATTTGCCGCCGGCCAGTGCCGCTCCCCTATTCGCGGCTTCCATGATGCCGGGACCACCGCCGGTGATGACGGCGATGTTGCGCTTGGCTATCTGGCTACCCATGCGCCGTGCTGCCTTGTAGATCGATTCGGTGCGCTGGGTGCGTGCGGAGCCGAAAATAGAGACCGCAGGTCCGAGCTCGGCGAGCGCCCCGAAACCGTCCACGAATTCCGATTGGATGCGCAGCACACGCCATGGGTCCATGTGCAGCCAGTCGGTGTCCTGATCGGGTTTCAGCAGGTTGGCGGTGGTGTTGTCCGAGGGAATCATCTGGCCGCGTAGAATCACCGGGCCGCGATGATAGGTATCGCCCAGCGGCGAGGCGTCCTCCAGATCGACCGGGTTCACCGGTGTGGCCGCAGCCTCAGTTGCCGTCTCAGCCTCCAACGCCGCCGCATCATTCGCGGCTGTGGCTTCCAATGGTTCCATATCGTCCACGACTGCGGACTTGGATGCGGCCTCGGCTAGATTCTTTGCTTCAGCGGCCTTTTTGCCGTCGTTCTTCTTGGATTTCTTCTGCTTCTTTGCCATCCAATGTCCTCCTGTACGGCGCTATCGACTCTTCGCATTCTAGCGCCTGAAGCTCTGCGTACGTTTTCCGCGAAATCATCCTTGACTTCGTGAAGAACGTACGGTGAGTGACACTGAGCGTACGTTTTCCGCGAAATAAGGCCTCATCTCGTGAAGAACGTACACTGAGCGCGTCTCAGCGTACGGTTTTCACGAAACAAGGCCAACAATGGAGTAGGGACCATCTAAGCCATCAGTGGCGGAAGTCGATTTCCACACTGGCGGTGCCGTCGGCGAGGGTGCCGGGGTGTTCCGTGGGCGTGGTGGGCTCTGTGGTGTGGCTTGACTGCCCGATGCCATCACCATCAATCGATTCGTCATCCTCCGCATCAGCCGCTGCTGCGGCTGCGGTCTTCTCGAATCGCTTGGACTGACGGCTCAGCAGCACACCGGAAATCGCGGCGGCGATCAGGGAGGCCACCAGCACGCCGAAGCGCGCCTCAGCGGAAAGTTCCGCGTTCTTGTACGCCAGCGAAGCGATGAGGAAGGACACAGTGAAGCCAATGCCGCAGGCGACGGCAGCGGGAATCATGTCGCGCACACGCAGCCCCTTGGCCATCTTGAGCCCGCCCACATGCGTGGACAGCCATGCGGTGGTGATGATACCCAGAGGTTTGCCGACCACCAAAGCCACAATCAGTGCGATGACCAGCGGCGAGGCCAACAATAGCGGGCTCATCGACTCGAAGTGTACGCCGGTGGCGAACAAGGCGAAGATGGGCAGGGCCAGCAGTGCGGAGAATGGCTGGAGCTTGTTGGCATAGCGTTCGGCACGCGGCGAGAGTTCGCCGTGCATTTCACGAGAGGGGGTCAGCAGGCCAACCAGCACGCCGGCCAGTGTGGGGTGCACGCCTGCCTCGAACATCATGATCCAAGCGAGGATACCGACGATGCCAACCGCGATCCACGGCACTTTTTTCAGTCGTACGAGGTATGCCCAGATGGCGGCGCATACGGCGATGCCGATGAACCAATACCAGGCGTTAATCGAGGAGAAGAATACGGCGATCAGAATAATGGCCAGCAGGTCGTCGACGGTGGCAAGCGTCATCAGGAACGCGCGGATCGAACCGGGCAGGGCCTTGGCGAACAGGGCGAGCACGGCCAGCGAGAACGCGATATCCGTGGCGGTGGGCACTGCCCAGCCGTGCGACATCTCCGAGAACGGGATGCTGCTGCCGGTGGTGGTCAGAATCAGCGTGCCGGGTTCACCAGGCCCAAGCTGAGAGAACAATGCCGTGACGGCCAGGAACAGGATGGGCGGGGCGATCATGCCGCCCACCGCGCACAGCATCGGCACGGCGGCCGCTTTCGGATTGGCAAGCGAGCCGGTGGTGAGTTCCTGCTTCAGTTCGAGGCCCACGGTCAGGAAGAAGATGGTAAGCAGACCATCCTGGGCCCAGTGGCCAATAGGCAGGTCGAGATTGGTGTAGGGGATGAACAGATGCGTTTCCGCTACGGTCTCGAACGCATGCGCGGTGGCGGGCAGATTCGCGAGCACCAGGCCGGTGAGCGCGAAGCCAAGCATGATGAGTCCGGAAATACGGTCTGAGGCGGCGATTCGCCTGATGGTGGACCAAAGTCCCTTCTTCGCGCCGGCGGTCGTGGCCATCGCGTCTCCTTGCTGCACTCTCTTGGATGAACCGTATGTAATAGTACGGAATATCTCAGGACGTTCCGCTCCGGGCTGAGTCGCGAAGGGCAACCTTAGCCCAACCCTGTGTGGCCGACTCAACCGACTCAAACGGGCCAATACAATTGGAAAAGCCTCGGAAGCATTTCGCTTTCGAGGCTTACTGTGCGCCAGACAGGATTCGAACCTGCGACCTGCTGATCCGTAGTCAGCTGCTCTAATCCGCTGGGCTACTGGCGCATGTTGTCTTTCAGACAACTCGATATATAATACACGCCGTTCAGCTGAATGCAACTCGGCGTGTTGCGGCGAGTCGCACCATCCCGACCACTACCGCAACGGCGTATTTACTGGCCTCACGCCTCGTGTGTACGGACTCGGTCAAGCAAAACCGACTGCGCAACTTTGAGACGTCCCTGCGGCACATCCACGGCTTCGCGCAGGAGTTTGGGCGTGCTGGAACCCTCTACGGACGCCTTGTCCACAATCACCTGCCTCACATCATCCAAACTCGGCAACTGGAACATCGTGTCCTGCAACGTACGTTCGATAATCGAACGCAAACCGCGTGCGCCGGTCCCCTGCTTGATAGCGATATCAGCAATCGCCCGAATGGCCTGTTCTGTGAATTGCAGATCGACGCCGTCGACGGCGAACAGTTTACGGTACTGCTTGATCAGCGCGTTGGCTGGCTGGGTGAGAATCGCCGTCAGATCGTCTACGGTAAGTTCCTTCAGCACACTGGTGACCGGCAAACGTCCGATGAACTCAGGCAACAGTCCGAACTCGGCCAGATCATCGGCATTGACCTGTTCGAGCAATTCCTCGTCTTTCATGTCGGCGTCGTGCCAATTCGCGCCGAAGCCGGTCTCTCGACGGCCTAATCGCTTGCGAACAATGTCCGTCAGCCCCACGAACGCACCGCCGCAGATGAATAGGATGCCGCGTGTGTCCATCTGCGCAACGTCCTGCTCCTTATGCTTGCGCGTGCCTTCCAACGGCACGGAGGCGATGGTTCCTTCCAAGATCTTCAGCAACGCCTGCTGAACGCCCTCACCGGACACGTCACGGGTGATGGAGGTGTTCTCACCGGATTTGCGGGCGATCTTATCGATTTCGTCAATGTAGATGATGCCGTGCTGGGCTCGGCTTACGTCGCCATCCGCAGCTTGGAGGAGACGTTGGAGCACGGTTTCCACATCGTCGCCTACATAGCCGGCTTCGGTCAGGGTGGTGGCGTCGGTGATGACGAACGGCACGTTCATTACGCGGGCCAACGCCTGCGCAAGATAGGTTTTGCCCACGCCGGTGGGGCCGAGCAACAGAATGTTTGACTTGGCGACCTCGACGTCAGCCAAAGGGTCATTGCTGCGGCGGGCAGCACGCGTCTGGGTGGGAACGGATTGCTTGGCTTGTTTGCCGGTCTGGCCACTGTGCCCGTTATTCCCGTCAAGCTGCTCAGCGGACTCCTGAAGCTCCATGTTGACGCGCTTGTAATGGTTGTATACGGCTACGGATAATGCGCGCTTGGCGTTCTCCTGACCGATGACGTAGCGGTTGAGATAATCGAAGATCTGAGCGGGCTTGGGCAGGCTCAGCGAATTGACCTCGGCATCTTTGACACGCTCCTCGGAGATGATGTCCACGCACAGGGCGATGCATTCATCGCAGATGGAGGCATTGGGACCGGCCACCAGTTTTCGTACCTGATGTTCGGTTTTGCCGCAGAACGTGCAACGGGGTACGTCCTCGTTGTAGCTCACCACACGTCCCATGATTCTCCTTTGCCGACTACGCCGCACCGTCGAACCGCCACGCTGCGCATTATCATTGTCATCCTTGAAATACAATACCCCCGGTCGTTGCCGACCGAGGGTATTGCAATGTCCGGAAGTTTTACTGGCGGTGTTCCAACACCTCGTCCACGATGCCGTATTCCTTGGCTTCAGGAGCGGTCAGGAAAGTGTCCACTTCGATGTCGCGGCGAATCTTCTCGACGTCCTGGCCGGTGTGCTTGGCGAGGGTCTCCTCCAGCCATTCGCGCATACGCAGCATTTCCTTGGCCTGAATCTCGATCTCCGTGGCCTTGCCGAAGCCTTGGTCGATGGCCGGCTGGTGGATGAGCACACGGGCGTTCGGCAGCATCAGGCGCTTGCCCTTGGTGCCGGAGGCCAGCAGAATGGCGGCGGCGGAGGCGGCCTGGCCGAGGCACACGGTCTGCACGTCGGGCTTGATGTACTGCATGGTGTCGTAGATGGCGGTCATGGCCGTCATCGAACCGCCGGGTGAGTTGATGTACATCATCACGTCACGGTTCGGATCTTGGGATTCGAGGACCAGCAGCTGGGCCATCACGTCGTCGGCGGAGGCGTCGTCCACCTGCACGCCGAGGAAGATGATGCGATCCTCGAACAGGCGGGAGTAGGCGTCCTGGGTCTTCATGCCATACGGGGTCTTCTCCACGAACTGCGGCATGATGTAACGGTTGGTCGGCGCGGGCTGGGCTGCGCGGGCGGAGGCCGGCATGAAACCGGCTACGCCCTGACGGCCGGCCAAGCGGTCGGCACGGGCGGCGAACTTTGCTTCTTCACTTGCCATGAGTCTCACTCCCCCTGCTGGTTGTTGCCGATGGTGTCCGGCGTGGTCACGAGCTTGTCCACGAAGCCATAGTTGAGGGCTTCCTGGGCGGTGAACCAGTGGTCGTATTCGTTGTCGCGGTAGATTTCCTCGAGGGTGTGGCCGGTCTGCTCAGCGGTCAGCTCGCTCATGGTCTTCTTCATGTCCATGATGAGCTCGGCGTTGATGCGCACGTCAGTGGCGGTGCCGCCGATGCCGCCGGAAGGCTGGTGCATGAGCACACGGGCGTGCGAGGTCAGGTAACGCTTGCCCTTGGTGCCGGAGCTCAGCAGGAACTGGCCCATGGAAGCACACATGCCCAGGCCCACGGTCGCCACGTCAGGCTCGATGAGCTGCATGGTGTCGTAGATGGCCATGCCGGCGGTGATGGAGCCGCCCGGCGAGTTGATGTACAGCCAGATGTCCTTCTTCGGGTCTTCGGCGGCCAGCATCAGCAGCTGAGCGCAGATGCGGTTGGCCATATCGTCCTTGACCTCTTCACCCATCCAGATGATGCGGTCTTTGAGCAGACGGTTGAAAATCGGGTCGACGGGGCCGGCCGGGACGTCATCGCCCGCCATGACCGGCAAGGTCGCAAAGGTATTGCTCACCTTGATTCTCCTTCTAATTACTCGAACATTGTTCAGACTACCGCCTTGAAGCGACTGAAGGCGTCTTTTCGCGTGCTTTTTGGCGGGTAGCGTAGGGATTTCGGGTTATTCCAAGGTGTCGAGGACGTCGTCAATGAGGAGGCGGGTCTGGGAGGCGGCATCGTCGCCCAGACGCGGGAAGCGACGGGCGGCATTGGCGGGGCTGGCACCGGCGGCTCGCGCTACGTTGGACTTGCTGGCACCATGGGCCACGGCTTTTTCCGCGAGCCGATCGACCAGTGAATCGGCGACTTGGCGCATCTGTTCGGCCACCCATAATTGGGCCATATCCGCAGGTAAGTCGTAGTCTTCGGCCACATCGCTGGCTGCCTCCTGAATGGCGGCCCATAACACCATGAATGGCTTTCGATAGTAGTCAATCTGCTCAGTGAGCGGCTCAGCGGCAAGCAATTCAAGTGCCGAGCGAATTTCTGTATTTTCTGACATAGCTTTCTTTACCTCGGCTCCCCTCTCTGAGGGGAGCCGTCGCCATAGGCGGCTGAGGGGAGTTTCGACCGGGGCAGCTCCCCTCAGAGAGGGGAGCCAGAATATATGTATTTACTTACTTACGACTCAGCAACCACTTTGATATCAACGACGACGTGGCCACGGCCATGCCGACCGGTACAAAGAAGGTAATCGGCGCTTCAGAGAGCTCCATCACCAAGCACATGGCCATAAGCGGTGCCTGCTGTGAGGCCGAAAGCAACGAAGCCGCACCGATCAAGGCACACACAGTTACCGAATCAGTCGGAAACATCAGTATCCATACGAGACCGAGCATCGCACCCAGCGTGGAACCTAATGCGATGCCGGGCTGCAGCACACCGCCCGACGCACCGGAGCGAATGGTCATCAGCGTCACCAGCGCTTTGGCAACAAAGGTGAGTGCCAACACACCCAGCAACATCCAGATATTGGACTGGGACAGCGGGAAACCGGCGTTCATCACGGATCCAGAAGGGCCGCTCCCACCCTGAAGCATGGCCCAGAACGATGCCATTCCAGAGCCCGCTCCCCCGCCAGAGGCCGAATCGGATACATTACCGCCGCCCGTCAGCAAGTTCCATGGAGAGGCGGCCGCTGAAGATGCCGACTGCATGGCACCAGCAGTGCCGGCGGTTTCAGGAATGAATGTGCTGAATCCAAGTTGCGCTGCGGCACGGCCGTTGCCCATCACCTGCGGCACAACAATCGCCACCAAACCGGTGATGAGACCAGCCAGCGTCATCTGCCACAGAATAGCCTTACCGGTTGGCTTGTGCGCTTCCGCCCATTGCGAACCTTTTCGGAACAATGCGCCGCCCACTCCACATGCCGCACCGCAGATCAGAGCGAACAGCATTAACGTTGGCGTGGATTCCGGTTGCATGGCGGTAATGTCGTAGAACAGGCAATGCCCTTTGATCGCAACCGCCACGAATGCGGCAATGGCAGACATGCCCAGTCCAAACGCAACTTTTTCGATTGTCACATCTACCAACAGGATTTCGACGGCGAAGAACATGCCGGCCAGTGGCGCGTCATAGACGCCTCCTAGACCGGCACCGGCAGCCACTGCCACCACCATGCGCCGGTCGATGCCGTCAACGCCCTCGATATGGAACAGGTCGCAGAAACGTTGCGCGAGCATGGCACCGAGTTCGCGTGGGGCGACTTCTCGGCCGATCGAGGCACCGGAGCCGACGATGAAAATCTGCAATACCACATGCGCAATGGTTTGCCAGAAAGGCATTCGCTTTCCCGCCACGGCCTTCTTGACTGAGGGCACCGCAGTCGTTTTGTGTCGCAGCAGATACCAGATAATGCCTGCGATGCTGAGTCCCACGGTCACCGATATCGCACGGCGTGCAGCGGGCACGCCGAATGGACCAGGCAATTCTGGGCCTTCGATGTAGCCGAGCAGCACATGTTCAACGCCGTAGAGCAACAGGGTCAGCAGACCTGCTCCCACACCGATGAGCACGCCGAGCACAATGGTCGCCGCAGCGAGCCAACCAAGGCGTTTGATAGTAACCGTTGGCTGCATGTCAACCTCCGCACCCTATGCAACGAGTATGCCTTGGGAACTCCCCTCAGTCTCGCCACGCTCGACAGCTCCCCTCAAAGAGGGGAGCCAAAGAAATAGTCCTTTTGCCAGAATAGGAAGAGCCCGGAACCATGAAACACGATTCCGGGCTCAAACAATCACGCTAACGCGATGAGGCTATGCTCACTCAGCATCCTTGGCGTCATCCTTGGCGGACAGTTCGTCGGCCACGGCGGCAGCAGCGGAAGCGGCCTCGACGGACTCGGACTCTTCGTCCTCAGCGGCCTCGCCCAGGAAGGCGGAGAGGTCCACAACCTCGCCATCAGCGGTGAACTTGACGGCGCGCATGCCGGCGAGCAGGCCCTTGGAACGGCCGACTTCCTGCACAGCGGAGCCAAGCTGGCCATTCTTGATGATGGCCTGGATGAAGTTGTTCGGATCCATGCCGTACTGCTGGGCGATGGAAGCGAGGAAGTTGAACACGTCGGACTGGGACACCTGAACGTCCAGCTTCTCGGCCAGAGCGTCGAGCACCATCTGATCGCGCAGATCCTTCTCCACGGTCTCCTCGGCCTGAGCCTTCTGCTCCTTGGTGGCCTTCTCCGGATCCGGGGTCATGCCCTTGAGCTGCTCTTCGACCATGTTGGCCTTGACGCCCTTCGGCACCGGGATCTCGAGGCCTTCCTGCAGCTTGGCGATGAAGGCATCGCGAGCCTCGGTGGCCTGACGGCCTTCGGCGTCCTGAGCGGCAGCCTTGCGGATGTCAGCCTTGAGCTCGTCCAGAGTGTCGAACTCGGAAGCTTCGGAAGCGAACTCATCGTTCAGCTCCGGCAGTTCCTCAGCCTTGACGGAGTTGACCTTGACCTTCACGGTGGCCTTCTGGCCCTCGTGCTCGCCGGCTTCCAGCGTGCCTTCGAAGGTGGTCTCCTCGCCGGCGGACAGGCCGTCAAGGGCCTCGTCCAGACCGTCGAGCATGGTGTTGGAGCCGAGCTCGTAGCTCACGCCTTCCTGGGAGTCGACGGTCTCGCCGTCAATCTCAGCAGTCAGGTCGATGTTGGCGAAGTCGCCCTTGGCGGCCGGGCGGTCCACGCCGACCAAGGTGCCGAAGCGCTGACGCAGGGTCTCGAGGCGCTTGTCGACGTCCTCATCCTTGACTTCCGGCTTGGAGATGGCGATCTCAAGACCGTCGATTTCCGGCAGTTCGATGTCAGGACGACGCTCGACGGTGGCGGTGAACTTCAGCTTGGTCTCGTCGTTGGCGGACTGCGGAACATCCTGCACGTCGAACTCCGGCTGAGCCATCGGACGAATCTTCTTCTCATCCAGGGCCTTGGAGTACAGCTCCGGGACCGCGTCGTTCACGGCCTCACCGGCGACGGCGGCGAAACCGATGCGCTGGTCGATGATCTTGCCGGGAACGTGGCCCTTACGGAAGCCGGGAACGTTCACCTGCTTGGCGATTTCCTTACGGGCCGCATCCAGATACGGGTTGAGCTCTTCCGGTTCAACAGTGACGGTGAGCTTCACCTTGGTGGGCTCGAGGTTACGAACGCTGATCTTCACGCTAATGACTCCTCAAAAGTCGTTATTTCTTACAGTTCTGCCGTAAGGCAACCTCTACATGATAACGCCACTTACGGACGGTGCAATGAGTTTCACTTGCCAGTTCCTTGCGCCCTGCTCGATCAGGAACGTCTCGACGTCCACTTCCACCGGGTCTTCCACCCAGCACAGGTTGCGTAGGATCTGTGGCTTGATGATCATCTCGGCCGGCGTGCGGGTGTCTTCGGCGATGCGGTTGATCACACGCCGCACCCGTTGCAGACGGTCATAACGCTCCGGATGGCGCTGTTGCCACAGCCGCATGGATCGGGGCGCGTTCACCACACCGTTTTCGTCCTGTTCGGGGGCGGGCATGGTAGGCCATTGGGTGGGCTTCAGGGCTATGGCTCGATCGATGGCCTGCTTCCAGACCTTCGGTTTGACCGCACGCTGAATCGGCGCGTACCGCTCGAACATTTTGTCCTGCTCGGTGCCGGTATGGATGCGCACACGCTCGTTCAGGGATCGGAGCGCGCGGAATTGGGCAGCATTGTGCGGCTTGTTGGTCGCCGCCTCGATGATTGATGAATCGGCCAATAACAGGCTGGGCGCAATATCGTATTGCCGGGCGAGTCGGTCGCGCTCCTCCCATAGGGATTTGGCGATGGCCAAGCCCCTTGGATCACGACTCAGCTGGGTGATGCGCGAGATACGCAGCCAAGGAATCGGATGCGGTTTGCGCGGGGCAAGGCCCGCAACCAAAGCGTGAGAAAACTCTTCAGCGGCCCACTCGTCCTTGCCTGCGGCTTTCAGGTCACGACGCATCATGGTTTCAAGTTCGATAAGCACCTCCACGTCGAGCGCCGCATAGTTGCGCCAGTCGCGCGGCAGCGGACGGTAGGACCAATCGGCGGCGGAATGCTCTTTGGCTAGCGTGATGCCGAGGTAGTGTTCGGTGACGGCGGCCAGACCAAAGCGGTGCAGGCCGAGCAATCGCGCCGCTATTTCCGTGTCGAACAGGGCTTTGGGTTTGAGCCCGATTTCGGCGAATCCGGGCAAGTCCATCAGAGAATCATGCAGAATCCACGTGGCGTCGCCCACGGCGTCATTGAATTCATTCCAATCAGCTCCGGCCCGGGTCAGGGCGACGGGATCAAGCAAGGCGATGCCTGCACCCTCACGTTTGAACTGAATCAGCCAATCCTCGTGTCCATAGCGGAAGCCGGACGCCCGTTCGGCGTCGGCGGCCAGCGAGCCCGTCGCCTCGGCCATCGCATCGCAGACACGATGATAGCCGTCCAGCGTCGAAGTGACATCGGGTACTCCCCCGCGAGGCTCTTTCAGCAGTCGGGGTTCGGTGTCACGGACGTCACTCAACTGGCGTCATCCTCCTCAAAACGGATGGTGGATCTGATGAATGCGGCCCACGAGCGGACTTGTGCGCCGGCGTCCATAGTACCGTCCGGCCCGGTCCCGTCAAGCGGGGTCCATGAGACGCGAATCTCACACCCGGCGCTGGTGGAGCCGGCCATCGAGCCAAAAGCCGTGTTTTGGGTCACGGTGACTGTGCCGGATACCGAATCCGGCTCGATGCCGTCGAAATAGTCGCACATGTCATCCCAGTACATGCCGGGGGTCAGAGAATCGTTTTCGGCGGTTTCCAGCGGCAGTCGCGCGAACGCCACGCAACGCCAGTTGGAATCCCAGTCAATGCGCAGCTCATGAGCATAAAGCATCATGATCCAGCCTGTGGCGATTCGTGATTCGGCATCGCTGCCAAGACCGGCGGAAAAGGCATCGCCGAGGGCACGCTCTCCCGCTTCGAATTCCACGCCGATACCATAATCGGCCAAGGTGGAAGGCACGGGAATCTCCCGATAGCGCACGTCATGGATGCGCTTCATGGTGCTGACGGATTCGACGGCTGCCCATACTTCATCCGGCACACCCTGAGGGCGCACGGGGCGTCCGTCGTTGGACTCTCCCGTAGGAAATGCGTAGATGTCGGCCATATCTCTAGGGTATGGGCGAACGGGCCGAATCGTGGTATTTACGCGCGGTTCGGCCCTGCAATTTAATACACGGTGAAGCCGTGGTCCTTGAACTGGTTGGTCACCCGTTCGCGGGTGGCGGCGTTGGGTCCCTTCTGGTTCTCCAGCGGGTATGGGATGCGCAGTTCGTGCCACTTCGGGCGGCCAAGCTGGTGGAATCCCAGCACGTCGATGTGTTCGACGGCATCACCGAAGGACTCGCAGATCTTCGCCACGTTTTCGACGTTCTCTTCGGAGTCGGTCAGGCCCGGCACGAGCACAAATCGCACCCAGATCTTCTTGCCGGCCTTGGCCAGTCGCTGGCCAAAATCGATGGTGGGCTGCAAGGTGCCGCCGGTGACCTTGTGATAGGTCTCCTCGTCGCCGGATTTGACGTCGAGCAGACACAGGTCGATGTCCTCGAGCATCTCGTCGGTGTAATTCGTGTTGAGGAAGCCGGACGTATCGAGGCAGGTGTGCACGCCCATCTCCTTGGCGGCATGGAACACACGCGAGACGAAGGCGGGCTGCATCATGGATTCGCCGCCGGAGAAGGTGATACCGCCATGCGTGGCCTTGAACAGGTCCTTGTAACGATCGACCTTCTTGATCATGGCGTCAAGGTAGACGGGCTTGCCGTCGCGCATCTTCCAAGTGTCCGGGTTCTGGCAGTACTGGCAGCGCAGCGGGCAGCCGGACATGAACACGGTCATGCGGGTGCCCGGTCCATCCACGGAGGTGTTGATGTCCCAAGAGTGGACGAAGCCGATATCACCGGATTTCAGGGCGGAAAGGCGGTCACGTCGGTCGAGTCCGATTGGGGATTCAAAGCCGGAAAGGCCACCCATCAAAGTCTGCGAGGCATAGGTCTTCGATTCCTTGAGCATATGCCTGGTCGTGGTGCGGAACGTGGGTGTTGCGGGCATCGTTGTCCTCCTGTTCCAAATGATGCGAAAGTCTGTGGGAAATAAGGAAGGGGTGGAGCCGTGCCCCACCCCTTCAGTTAGTCATTGCCGCGGTTCGCGGGGTTGGTCATCAGTCGACGACGGCACCCTGGTGGAAGGTACGGGAGATGACGTCGAGCTGCTGCTCCTTGGTGAGCTTGACGAAGTTCACCGCGTAGCCGGAGACACGCACGGTCAGGTGCGGGTACTTTTCGGGGTGCTCGACGGCGTCCTCCATGGTCTCCTTGCGCAGAACGTTGATGTTCGCGTGGTAGAGGCCGTGGCCGTTGCCGGCGTCCAGGATGCCGACCAGGTTGCCGATGCGCTCGTCCTCGTCGCGGCCCAGGCCATCAGGGGTGATGGTGTTGGTCAGCGAGATGCCGTCAAGAGCGTCGTTGTAGTCGATCTTGCCGACGGAGAACATGGACGGCAGCATGCCGTGGGAGTCCATGCCGTTCTCCGGGTTGGCGCCCGGAGCGTACGGGGTGCCCTTGGCGTGGCCGGACGGGAAGGAACCGGTGTTCTTGCCGTACTCGACGTTGGAGGTGATCGTCAGGATGGACTGGGTCGGGACGGCGCCGCGGTAGACCGGGAGCCTCTTGACCTGGCCCATGACCGTGGAGACGACCCACTTGGCGATGTCGTCGGCGCGGTCGTCGTCGTTGCCGTAGACCGGGAACTCGCCCTCGGTGCGGTAGCCGACGATCAGGTCGTCGTCGGCGCCCTCAACGTACTCGTACTCGTGGCCTTCCAGGGTCTTCGCGTCCTTGTTGTAGATCGGGTAGACCTTGGCGTACTTGACGGCGGCGAGGGAGTCGGCGGCGATGGACAGACCGGACATGCCGCAGCCGAGGGTGCGGTACACTTCCTTGTCGTGCAGGGCCATCTCGATGGACTCGTACGCGTACTTATCGTGCATGTAGTGGATGATGTTCAGGGCCATGACGTAGGTCTCGGACAGCCATTCGAGGGCCTTCTCGTAGTTGTTCTTGACCTTCTCGTAATCGAGGGTGCCGTCGGCCTCCGGGGTAATCGGCTCGATCACGCCCTTGTCGATGACCTGCATGCCGGTCATCTCGTCGCGGCCGCCGTTGATGGCGTACAGCAGGGCCTTGGCGGAGTTCACGCGGGCGGCGAAGAACTGCATCTGCTTGCCCACGCGCATCGGGGAGACGCAGCATGCGATGGCAGCGTCGTCGCCCCAGTGGCTACGAATTTCCTTGTCGGACTCGTACTGGATGGCCGAGGTGTCGATGGAGATCTTGGCGCAGAAGCGCTTGTAGGCCTCAGGCAGCTTCGGATCCCAGAAGATGGTGATGTTCGGCTCGGGGCCAGGTCCGAGGTGCTCGAGGGTCAGGGTGTTGAGCAGACGGAACGAGGTCTTGGTGACCATCGAACGGCCGTCATCGCCGAAGCCGGCGTCGGACCAGGTCGCCCAGTACGGGTCGCCGGAGAAGATCGAATCGTAGTCCTTGGTACGCAGGAAGCGCACGATGCGCAGCTTCATGACGATGTTGTCGATGAGCTCCTGGGCGTCGGTCTCGGTGATCTTGCCGGCCTGGAGGTCGCGCTCGATGTAGCAGTCGAGGAAGGCGGAGTTGCGGCCGAAGGACATGGCGGCGCCGTCCTGGGACTTGATGGAGGCCAGGTAGCCCATGTAGGTCCACTGCACGGCTTCCTGCGCGGTCTGGGCCGGACGGGACAGGTCGAGGCCGTACTCGTTGCCGAGGTTGATGAGCTTCTTCAGAGCCTTGATCTGCTCGTCGTGCTCCTCACGGAAGCGGATCCAGTGCTCGATCTCCGGCTCGGTGAAGTCGTTGCGGTACGGCACGGAGTCCTTGTCGCGCTTCTTGAAGGCGATGAGCTTGTTCACGCCGTACAGGGCGACGCGGCGGTAGTCGCCGATGATGCGGCCACGGCCGTAGGCGTCCGGCAGACCGGTGAGGATCTTGTTGTGGCGGGCGACCTTGATCTGCTTGGTGTACACGCCGAAGACGCCGTCGTTGTGGGTCTTGCGGTACTTGGTGAAGATCTTCTTGATCTCCGGATCCGGTTCCTTGCCGGCTTCCTTGATGGCCTGCTCGACCATGCGCCAGCCACCGTTCGGCATCATCGCGCGCTTGCAGGGAACGTCGGTCTGGAGGCCAACGACCACGTTATCGACTTCCGGGGAGTCGATGTAGCCGGCCGGGAAGGCGTCGACGTCGGCCGGGGTATGGGTGTCCACGTCGTAGACGCGCTGCTTGCGCTCCACGGCCAGGTAGTTGTCGTCGAGGTACTTCCACAGGTGCTTGGTCTTCTCGGTGGCAGGAGCCAGGAATGTCTCGTCGCCCTCGTACGGGGTGTAGTTCTTCTGGATGAAGTCGCGGACGTCAATATCCTTCTGCCAGTTGCCCTCGGTGAAGCCGGCCCACGCCTTGGCGTCGAGCTCCTCCTGGGAGACAGCTGCATTTTCCACTGCGGTCATGTCACTCCTTAAATGGGGTTGTAGGTTTCGCATCTTCACGGAACCCTTGGTTCAACAGTGTAGTTGGCACTTGCTTGAGAAAAGCTGAAATTGGGAGTGAGCTATCTCACATTGTTTCTGTGAACGCTACCATTCCAATGGCTTCTAGATATTGATGGGACTATTGCACGTCTCCAGATATGGGAAACCGCTCATACTGTGATGTTCGTATGAGCGGTTCGGTCTTGAGATTGACAGCAGAACCGTATCCGTCAGTTTTCGACCGTCAATCCTCGGGGCGAGCCTGTGCGGGTTTCACGCCGTAGTTCTTCCAGCGCCGGTTCTCCTCCTCCCATCTGGCATTGCGGTCCACCACGATGTCCCACGCATGTTCGGCGTCTTCCTTGGTCTTGTACGGACCCATGCGCTGTTCGATCGGTGAGACCATGCCCAACTCGGCCTGCTTCTTGACGGTGTTGAAATACCACTGCTTCTTGTTATCGTCTGTCATTGGTACCTCCTCAACGGTATTACTTGCTCCCGCTGGCGGGAGCAATATATGTTTATTCCCTGAATGCGTTGGTGACGGGCAGTCGGCGGTCGCGGCCGAACGCGAGGGCCGTGACCTTCGGTCCCAGCGGGTATTGGCGGCGCTTCCATTCGGCGCGGTCCACCAATCGCATCACGGTGTCTACGGTGACCTGGTCGAAGCCGTCGGCTAACAGGTCGGCGCGGCCGTGCGCGTGTTCGATGTATGCGGCGAGCACCTTGTCGAGCAGCGCGTATTCGGGCAGGGAGTCGGAGTCCTTCTGCCCGGGGCGCAACTCGGCCGAGGGTGCCTTCTCGATGGAGGAGACCGGAATCATCACGCCGTCCTTCAACGGGATGCCGGTGTTGCCGTCCTCGTTGCCCACGATCTTGAGACCGCCGATGCCGACGCCTGCGGCCGCGGCCTTGTTACGCCAACGGCTGATCTCCCAGACACGGGTCTTGAGCAGGTCCTTGATGGGTGCGTAGCCGCCTACCGCATCGCCGTAGATGGTCGAGTAGCCGCAGGCGAGCTCTGACTTGTTGCCGGTGGCCACGGCGAGCAGACCGCGCGAATTGGAGCTGGCCATCACGATCACACCGCGGATGCGGGCCTGCAGGTTCTCGGCGGAGACGCCATCAAGGTCAAGTTGCTGTTGGTAGGCGTTGAACAATGGCTCAATGGGCTGGACCTCGTAATGGGCGCCAATGTTGGAGGCCAAATCGGCGGCGTCGTCTTTGGAACCGTCGGAGGAGTACATGGAGGGCATGGAGATGCCCCAGACGTTCTCGCCGCCGCATGCGTCGGCCGCCATGGCGGCTACCAGTGCGGAGTCGATGCCTCCTGAGAGGCCCAGCGTCACGCCGGTGAAGTGGTTCTTGGCCATGTAGTCCTTGAGGCCGAGCACGCAGGCGGTGTATACCTCTTCGTCCGGGTCGAGTTCCGGAACGATCTCGGCCTTGGCCTGATGTTCGGCGGCGGAATCGAAGTCCCAGAACGTCAGGTTTTCCATGAACATCGGGCTGCGTTCGATAAGCGTGCCGTCGGCGTCGACCACGAAGCTGCCGCCGTCGAAGACGAGGTCGTCTTGACCGCCGACCTGATTCAGGTAGATGACCGGGGCGTTAACCTCGGCGGCACGACGCTGGGCGAGCTCGAAACGGGTGTTGGTCTTGCCTTCCTCATACGGCGAGCCGTTGATGGTGAGCAGCAGGTCGATGTTCTTGGTGGCCAGGTCGGCCACCGGGCCGCCGTCCTGCCAGATGTCCTCGCAGATGGCCACGCCAATGGTGGCGCCGTCCACGTCGAGGGTCACGGAGCGGTCGCCGGCGGAGAAGATGCGGAATTCGTCGAACACGCCGTAGTTGGGCAGGAAGTGCTTGTCGTAGCCAGCCCAGACCACGCCTTGGTGCAAGACCACCAGTCGGTTGCGCGGCTTGGAGGTCTTGCGGTCGGTGCCCACGGTGCCGACCACCACGAACAGATCGCCGAGGCCGTCGTCGTTGAGCTGGGTGGCGAGTTCGTTGGCCTTGTCCCATGCGGCTTGGCGGAAGGTGCGGCGCAGGGCCAGATCCTCGATGGGGTATCCGGTGAGGGTCATTTCCGGGAAAACAACCACTTGGGCGTTTCCTGCGGCGGCTTTACGGGAGTAGTCGAGCACCTTGGCGGCGTTGGCGTCAAGCGCGCCGACGCAGGTGTCGATCTGGGCGAGTGCGAAGCGAAGCTGTGTCATAGATTCTTAGTGTAGCCGCGTATGACGTCGGATTGCCTGTTCTTCCGGCTTGGCGTCATTCATTAGGTCGTTTTTGCGTTCATTAGGTCACTGCAATGCGATATCAGTCGTTGCAATGGCGCGATTCCAACAACCAGTATCGCCGTTCACCGACCTAATGGACGATGAATCGACCTAATGAACGAATGCCACTCCCCTCAGTCAGCTTCGCTGATAGCTCGTCCTGCACTTATGGACGGGCGAGGCCCGCGCATATCTGGTTCGGCTGTCGCCTCACCTTCGGCTACAGACAGCCCACTGGGCTGTCTGCCTAACGCCTCAGCCTCCGGAGGCGAGCCAGAAAAGGATTTACTTCAGCTCGTTGAGCACGCGCAGAGCGGTGTTGACGTAGAAGTTGACGAAGGTGGGAATGGATTCGTCGAGACCCACGAAATGCGGGCTATGCCAGTCGGCGCAACCTTCCTGGCCGTTTGACCCGACGAACGCGAACACCGGCAACGTCACCTTGGCGAATTCGCAGAAGTCCTCCCCCGCCATCGACTGACGTATCGGTTCGAGCTGCGCGTAGTCGTTGACATCCGCCGCCACGGCCTTGGCGAGACCTGGATCGGAGACCAGCGGGTCTTGAAAGTCATCCCAGACCACGTCGGCGCTGATGCCGTATGCCTCGGCGGTGTGTTCCACCACTTCCTTGAATCGGCGGCCGACCAGATTGCCATCCGACTTGTGGAAATAGCGCACAGTCCCTTGGAATCCGGCTTCGGCGGGCACCACGTTCCACACATGGCCGCCGTGCACTTCGGTAACGGACAGCACCAGCGGGTGGAAGGGCGTGACGTTGCGGCTCACGATGGTCTGCAGGCTCAGAATAATACTGGCGAGCGCTTCGATGGGCCCGGTGCCCTTGTACGGGTAACCGGCGTGGGTGCCTTGGGCGTGGAGGGTCACGCGGAATTTCACGCAGCCGGCCATCATCGGCTCAACGCCGATGGCCAGCTGGCCGGGCGCATAGTTGGGGTTGTTGTGCGTGCCGATAATGGCTTCGACGTCATCCACGAGTCCGGCGTCGATCATGGCGCGAGCGCCTTGGCCGGTCTCCTCACTCGGCTGGAACAGAATCTTGATCGAGCCGGCGAACTTGTCACGGTGCTCGGCGAGCCAGAAGGCGGCACCGAGCAGACCGGTCATGTGCAGGTCGTGGCCGCAGCCGTGCATCACGCCTTCATTGACGGAGCTGAACTCCAGTCCGGAGTCTTCCACGATGGGCAGGCCGTCGATGTCAGCGCGCAGCCCGATACGCGGCCCGGGACCGGCCTCGCCCTGAATGAGCCCCACAACACCAGTCTCCAGCGGGTTGTGCAGGATCTCGATGCCGTGCGCCTTGAGCTGGTCGGTCAGATAGATGCTGGTGCCGAATTCACGGAAACTACGCTCCGGATGGGCGTGCAGGTAGTGGCGGATAGTGATGAGTTCGTGGTCGATGTCGATATGTTCACTCATGGTTCCCGATTCTAGTAGCGCGAAGAATATATTGCGGCCCTCGCTCCATATTGGCGAGGGCCGCGATCTATGGGGTCAGTATGCCTTGTTATTGCTGGCGTTTGAGCAGTCGTTTGGCGATGGCGTTGGCGATGCCCTGCACCACCTGGACCAGTACGATCATGATGATCACGGCCGTCCAGGTGACGGTCTGGTCGAACTTCTGGTAGCCGTAGGCGATGGCGAAGTTACCGAGACCGCCACCGCCGATGTAGCCGGCCATGGCAGACATGTCGAGCACGCCAATGAACAGGAAGGCGTAGGCCAGGATCAGCGGTGCCAGGGCTTCGGGGATGAGCACGGTGCGGATGATGGTGAGCTTGCCGGCACCCATCGAACGCGCGGCCTCGATTACTCCCGGGTCGACCGGCACGAGATTCTGTTCGACCAGACGCGAGGTGGCGAAGGTGCACATCACCACCATCGGGAAGATGGCGGCCACGGTGCCGATGGACGTGCCGACCACGACGATGGTGAGCGGCTGCATGGCTGCCAGGAAGATGATGAACGGAATCGGGCGCACGATGTTGACGATGATGTCAAGGATGCGGTAGACGACCGCGTTCTCGAACAGGTTGCCGGGGCGGGTGCCATAGAGCACCACGCCGAGGATCAGGCCGAGGAATCCGCCGATGACGAGGGTGACGAGCACCATGGTCAGGGTCTGGCCAATGGATTCGAACAGTAGTGGACGCAGCACGTTCCAGTCGCTACGCGGGTTGGCGAGGATGATCATGCGTTGGCTCCTTCATGTGCGGCGGCGGACGCGGCGGGCGCGGTGGCAGTATCGGCCGCCAGTGGGTCATGGGCGCGGTCTTCGGCGTAGGAGGCATGTCCGGCGACTGCGTCGGCGTAGGCCACAGGCTTTGCGGCGGTGCCGAAGTCGATGACGTCGCTATTGGCGGCGAGCTCGCGCAGGAATTCGTCCACATGCCAGCCGGGCCCGTTGAATTCGTAGGTGATGGCACCGATGGCGGTCCCCTTGACCGTGTCGATGCCGCCGTAGAGCAGGCTGGATTCGACGCCGTATTTGGCGATGAGTTCGGAGATATTCTGTCCGGATGCCTTGAGTTCATGGCCTTGGGTGCCGGAAACGTCCTTTTGGCGGATAAGCACGGTGACAATGCGGCCCGACCATTCGTGATGCAATCGCTCGACCCGGTCTTCCTCGGGCAGGCCAGACAATGCGGTGGCAATGAATCGCTTGGTCACCGGCTGCTGGGGTGCAGCGAACACATCGTATACGTCGCCGGATTCGACCACGCGTCCGGCGCTCATTACGGCCACGCGGCCGGCAATCTGCTGGACCACGTTCATCTGATGGGTGATAAGCACAATGGTGATGCCGAATTCCTCGTTCACACGCTTGAGCAAGGCCAGCACTTCGGTGGTGGTTTCCGGGTCGAGCGCGCTGGTGGCTTCGTCGGCGAGCAGAATCTCCGGATTAGTGGCCAGTGCGCGGGCGATGCCGACGCGCTGCTTCTGGCCGCCGGACAGCTGCGAAGGGTATTTGTTTGCGTGCTCACTGAGGCCCACGAATTCAAGGAGTTCGTTGACACGACGATCCTGATAGTCCTTGCGCCAGTGATCGAGTTGCAGTGGGTAGGCGATGTTCTGGGCCACGGTTTTGGTGGAGAACAGGTTGAACTGCTGGAAAATCATGCCGATTTTCTGGCGGATGGGCCGCAGCTTGGTCTCACTCAGAGAGGTGATATCAGTACCAAGCACGGTCACAGTGCCGGAGGTGGGTCGTTCGAGCGCGTTGATAAGCCGGACCAGTGTGGATTTGCCTGCACCGGAATAGCCGATGATGCCGAAGATGTCACCGCGATCGATGGTCAGGCTGACGTCATCCACGGCTCGTGCGATGTTCGCGCCGCGTCCGCGTGTTTTGAATTCCTTCACGACATGGTCGAAGGTGATGATGGGGTCGCTCATAGTGCTCCCTGATGCTGGTTGTTGGTGTCCGGTCACGGAAGCGGAGCGAATCCCGATTGTTGGCTCGGGTACTCGCTCCGCTTGGTGGTAATGGCTATGGACAGGCTAGTCGTGCGCTCGTATCAGCCGCGGCTCACTGCTGGGCCTTGGCATCCTTCTCAATGTCGGACAGGAAGCCTTGCAGCTCGCTGGCGCTGAACTTGTCGGCGAACACCGCGGTACCGCCGGAGTTCTCCTGCAGGGCGTCGAGCACATCCTTCTGCTGGTAGATGGAAACGAGCTTCTTGTAGGTCTCGTTGTTCACGTCCGCCTTGCGGGCCACCCACACGTTGATGTAGGGGCGAGCCTCTTCGGATTCGGCGTCATCCTGGTAGATGGCGTCCTTCGGGTCGAGACCGGCATCGGCCACGTAGTCGTTGTTGATCACACCAGCGGCGATGGTCGGGTCCTTCAGGGTGGTGGCCACCTGTTCGGCCTTGAGCGGGGTGACCTTGACCTTGCTCTTGGCTTCGTCGATGTAGGCCGGGGTGGAGAAGGCGGTCCAGTCGCCCTTGAGCGTCACGAGACCGGCGGCCTTGAGCACGCCGATAGCGCGGGCCTGGTTGGTTTCGTCGTTCGGAATGGTGACGGTGTCGCCCTGCTTCAGGTCCTTGATGTCCTTGACCTTGGTGGAGTACACGCCGAGCGGGTAGATGGCGGTGCCGCCGATGGGCTGCAGGTCCTTCTTGTTGCTCACGTTGTAGTTGGCCAAGTAGAGCAGGTGCTGGAATTCGTTGAGGTCCAGCTCGCCGGAGTCAAGGGCCGGGTTTTCGGAGGTGTAGTCCTGGAAGTCGACGATGTCGACGTAGATGCCGGCCTTCTCGGCGTCCTGCTTGAACTTGACCCATTCGGGGTTGGTAGCGCCGACCACGCCGATCTTGACCGGGTTGCCCTTGCTGCCCTTGGCGGACGACTCGTTGGCACCGGCAAACGCGCGGTAGCCGAAGAACGCGGCCACGGCGATAATCGCCACGACCACGATGGTGATGATGACGTTGCGGGCGGTGTGGTTCACACGCACCGGCTCGTTATTGTTAGGAGCGGCCGGGGTTGCCGGCTGGGTTGCTGCTGTCATTGGATTTCCTCTCTCCAAAATTGATGTCGGGTAACACCATAACGCGCTTGAACCGCGAAAGTGACGGAAAATGGCCGATTGCCATATAGGTGTCTTTTATGGCGCGCATGCAATGTCCGGGATTCGTGCGTTTGATAACCCGCTATAGGCGTGCCGAACACGCCGGAAAGCACGTCGAGAGGGGCTTTGACAATGGAAGCTATGACTACCGATACTGCCAATGCCGATATCCGAGCCGTATTCTTCGATATCGATGGCACGCTCACCAGTTTCACGACCCATACGGTGCCGGATTCCACAATCGAGGCGATTCACCGGCTGCAGGCCGCAGGCGTCAAGGTGCTGATTTGCACGGGCCGCGCGCCTTCACAGATGCACGTGGTGCTGGATACCATGCCGGTGACGTTCGATGGCGTGGTGGCGTTCAATGGGCAGTATTGTTTTGATGACACCGGCTTCTTTGCCTCGCAGGCCTTGGATACTGCTGATATTGAGGTGATTCTCGACTGGCTGGACCGTCACCCCGATGTGGTGTGCAATTTCGGCGAGAAGGATTACGTGTACTTCAACCAGTCCAATGATCTGCTTCGCGCCACGTGGAGCAAACTGGGCAAAACCGCACCGACCCGGTATTTCGAGGACCCGCGCACCCGCGCGCTGGATCATGAGACTTTCCAGATCAGTCCCTTTGTCGGGCCCGAGCTGGAGGCCGAACTGGTGGGACTGTGCAGCAATGTGCGCGGGGTGCGTTGGCATCCGGATTTCACGGATCTGATTCCGGCCGATGGCGGCAAGCCGCGCGGCATCCAGCGGTTCATGGCGCATTACGGCATCACGCGCGAGCAGACCATGGCCTTCGGCGATGGCGGCAATGACACGGATATGCTCGCCTACGCCGGCATCGGGGTCGCGATGGGCAATGCGACCGCCGAGCCCAAGGCCGCCGCCGACTACATCACTGACGATGTGGACCACGACGGTGTGCGCAATGCCCTGCTGCATTTCAGGGTGCTACGCGATTAAAACATCACAACAGTTCGCTTTGTTCTGCCCCGCCGTGACAGGGCTTATGAATAAGCAAAGGGCTCGGGACGAATCCCGAGCCCTTTGGTGTTAGCGAACTAACAACACCGTGGAGGTGTTATCACTCGTTGTCGCCAGCGGTAGCGGCGGTAGCGGTGACGGCACCCTTCTTGTCGGTGTTCACGCCGGAGTACACCCAGTCGGTGTAGTCCGGGTGGTCGTAGCCGTTGTCGACGGCGAACTGGAAGGCCTCATCACGGAACTTCTCGAGCTCGTCGATCTTGTCGGCGTACTTGTCGGCGTCGATCATGCGCAGAGCCTCAGCGGTCAGCTCGTAGCGGTCGATGCGGTTGACACGAACCATGTCGTACGGGGTGGTGGTGGAGCCCTCCTCCTCGTAGCCGTGGACGTTGAAGTTGTCGTGGTTCGGACGGTCGTAGATCAGGCCACGCACGTCGTGAGCGTAGGAGTGGTACGCGAACAGCACCGGCTTGTCGGCGGTGAAGATGTCGGCGAACTCCTCGTCGGTCAGAGCCTCGTCGTTCTCCTTGGCGGACTGCAGGGAGAGCAGGTCGGCAACGTTCACAACCTTGAACTTGACGCCCAGTTCCTTCAGCTTGTCGGAAGCAGCCATGATCTCCTGAGTCGGGACATCGCCGGCGGCGGCAAGCACGACCTCGGCCTCATCGTTGTTCTTGGCGGTGGAAGCCCAATCCCAAGCGGCGGCACCCTTCTCGAGCTCGGCACGAGCCTCGTCCAGGGTCAGCCAGGTGGCAGCAGGCTGCTTACCAGCGATGATGGCGTTGATCTTGTTGGTGGACTTGTAGCACTTCTCGGCGATGGCCAGCAGCATGTTCGCATCGGTGGCGAAGTAGATGCCGATGACGTGGTCGTTGTGGAAGCACTTGTTCAGCAGGACGGAGGTGACACCCGGATCCTGGTGGGAGAAGCCGTTGTGGTCCTGACGCCAAACATGGGAGGAGACCAGCAGGTTCATGGAGGCGATCGGCTTGCGCCACGGAATCTCGCGGACGGTAGCCTCAAGCCACTTGGCGTGCTGGTTCAGCATGGAGTCGATCACGTGGACGAAGGACTCGTAGGAGCTCCAGATGCCGTGACGACCGGTCAGCAGGTAGGCCTCGAGGAAGCCTTCCATCTGGTGCTCGGACAGCTGCTCAACGACCTGGCCGGAGACGTGCATGTGCTCGTCGACCTCGTCGGAGATGTAGCCGGCATCCCACTGCTTGTTGGTGACTTCGTAGGAAGCCTGCAGACGGTTGGAAGCGGTCTCATCCGGTCCGAAGATGCGGAAGTCGCGCGGGTTGTTCTTGATGATGTCGCGAGTGTAGGCACCCAGGGTACGGGTGGCCTCGAGCTGGCCCCAGCCGTGGCCGTACTCAGCCACTTCCTTGACCTCGTAGTCCTCGAGGTTCGGCAGCTTCAGGTCGTTGCGGATCACACCACCGTTGGCGTTCGGGTTGGCACCGATACGCAGCTCGCCCTTCGGCATGAAGGCAAGGACGTCGTCCTTGACAGCACCGTTGGCGTCGAACAGCTCTTCCGGCTTGTAGGACTCGAGCCAGTTCTTGAGAACCTCGAAGTGGGCCTCGGTGTCGCGGGCGGAAGCCAGCGGCACCTGGTGGGAACGCCAGGAGCCCTCGGTCTTCTTGCCGTCGATGTACTTCGGGCAGGTCCAGCCCTTCGGGGTGCGGAAGATCAGCATCGGGTAGAACGGACGGTGCACGTTGTCGGTCTGAGCGGTGGCCTTGATGTCGCAGATCTCGTCCCAGATGGTCTCCCACAGCTCGGCGAAGCGACGGTGGATGGACATGTGGTCCTCATCATCGAAGCCAGCGACGAACTCGTAGGGCTCGTAACCCATGCCGTGGAAGAACTCGTGGAGCTCTTCGTCGGAGATGCGGGACAGGATGGTCGGGTTGGCGATCTTGTAGCCGTTGAGGTGCAGGATCGGCAGCACGATACCGTCGGTGCGCGGGTTCACGAGCTTGTTGGACTGCCAGCCGGTAGCCAGCGGGCCGGTCTCAGCCTCGCCGTCGCCGACGATGGCCGGGACAAACAGGCTCGGGTTGTCCATGATGGCGCCGTAAGCGTGGGACAGAGCGTAACCCAGCTCACCACCCTCGTGGATGGAGCCCGGGGTCTCCGGAGCGAAGTGGGACGGAATGCCGCCCGGGTAAGAGAACTGACGGAAGAACTTCTGCAGACCAGCTTCGTCCTTGGTGATCTTCGGGAAGGTCTCGGTGTAGGTGCCGTCCAGGTAGGACTGGGAGGTACCGGCCGGGCCACCGTGGCCCGGGCCCATGATGATCACGGTGTTCTGGCCGTGGTCAGCAATGAAACGGTTGATGTGGCCGATGAGGAAGTTCAGGCCAGGGGTAGTGCCCCAGTGGCCCACCAGACGGTGCTTCACATCTTCGCGGGTGAAGGGCTCCTTCATCAGCGGGTTGGAACGCAGATAAATCTGGCCGATGGAAAGGTAGTTGGCAACGCGCCAGTACTTGTCAACGCCTTCGAGGGCTTCCTCGGAAACCGGAGCGTTGAGCTTCTTCCAAGGGGTGCCAATAACAGGACTCGTCATGTGTACTCCTGTACTCCTGCACGTGATCGTGCGATTGATTATTTCTGTTCGGTCACGGTCCCTGACCCTTGCGGTGCCAAGGTTTTCCGTTCCCAATCAATCGTCATGGTACGAGGACAACGCGACTTTTGAACGATTTCTTGCGGGTGTGTTCGAAATTGTTGCGGATATTTCAGTATTTGTGCGGTTCGACTGACCGTTTGTCAACATTAGTTTTTTCAACATACTTTTTCAAAACGGCGGAAGCATGCGGAAATCCAGCATTTGGCTAGAACAGCGCACGTTCGATTTCCCATGTTCGAAATCGGCGTGTTGTCCGTCTACAGGCATGTAGTTTGTTCGATTTGCGCACATAGTCTCTGCGTGTCGGCCTTGTCGCCTTGACCAGTGATAATCAGGGGTGTTCAGCCCACGTAAAATTCCAATGAACGTTAGGGGAATATCAATGGCAAACGGTCCTGTGCTTGTCGTCGACTTCGGCGCCCAGTACGCCCAGCTCATCGCCCGCCGCGTGCGCGAAGCAGGCGTGTACTCCGAGCTGGTCCCTCATTCCATGCCGGTCGACGAGATCCTGGCCAAGGATCCGAAGGCGATTATTCTGTCTGGCGGCCCGGCCTCCGTGTTCGAGCCCGGCGCGCCGACCATAGACACCAAGGTATTCGAATCCGGTGTTCCGGTGCTTGGTATCTGCTACGGCTTCCAGGTCATGGCCTATGAGCTCGGCGGCAAGGTGGATAAGGCCGCGCTCGGCGAATACGGCAAGACCTCAGCCACCATCGACGACGCCGCCGGCATCCTCGCCGACTCCCCCGCCGAGCAGACCACGTGGATGAGCCACGGTGTGGCGGTCGAACAGGCCCCGGCCGGCTTCGAAGTGCTGGCCCACACCGAAGGCGCGCCCGTGGCCGCCATGGCGGACGAATCCCGCAAGCTCTATGGTGTGCAGTGGCACCCGGAAGTCAAGCACTCCCCGCTTGGCCAGAAGCTTATCGAAAACTTCCTGCACCGTTGCGCCGCGCTGCCCAACGACTGGGATGCCTCCTCGATTATCGAGGATCAAGTCAAGAAGATCCGCGAGCAGGTCGGCGACGCCGAGGTGATCTGCGGCCTGTCCGGCGGCGTTGATTCCGCCGTGGCCGCCGCTCTGGTACACAAGGCCATCGGCGACCAGCTCACCTGCGTGTTCGTGGACCACGGCCTGCTGCGCAAGGGCGAAGTCGAGCAGGTCAAGCACGACTTCGTCGCCGCGACCGGCATCCGCCTCATCACCGTCGACGCCGCCGACGACTTCCTCGACGCCCTCGCAGGCGTCTCCGAGCCGGAGCGCAAGCGCAAGATCATCGGCGAGAAGTTCATCCGCACCTTCGAGAAGGCCCAGCGCCAGGTCCTCGAAGAGGCCGGCGCCCGCGGCAAGGAGGTCAAGTTCCTCGTGCAGGGCACGCTCTACCCCGACGTCGTCGAATCCGGCGGCGGCGACGGCGCGGCCAACATCAAGAGCCACCACAACGTCGGCGGCCTGCCCGAGGACATCAAGTTCCAGCTCATCGAACCGCTGCGCACTCTGTTCAAGGATGAGGTGCGCGCCATCGGCACCGAGCTCGGTCTGCCCGACGAAATCGTCTGGCGTCAGCCCTTCCCGGGCCCGGGTCTGGGCATCCGCATCATCGGCGAGATCACCAAGGAGCGCCTCGACCTGCTGCGCGAGGCCGACGCCATCGCCCGCGAGGAACTCTCCAAGGCCGGTCTCGACCGCGACATCTGGCAGTGCCCGGTCGTGCTTCTGGCTGACGTTCACTCTGTCGGCGTCCAAGGCGACGAGCGCACCTACGGCTCGCCGATCGTCCTGCGCCCGGTCAGCTCGGAAGACGCCATGACCGCCGACTGGTCCCGTGTCCCCTACGATGTGCTCGCCACGATCTCCACGCGCATCACCAACGAATGCCGCCAGATCAACCGCGTCGTCCTCGATTGCACCTCCAAGCCGCCGGCGACCATCGAATGGGAGTAAGCCGATAGGGCTTTGACCTGCTCTTTTGAGTGCCGTGGTGTACCGCTGAGTTTCGTTTCGTACGAGAGTCATGGCAAAACCGCCAGCGACGGCAGTGAGTAAAAACGATTTCCTAGCCTCCGTTCCCTCGTTGGAACGGAGGCTTTTTCTTTGCCGTTTTACTCCCTTTCACCTGCGATTTCGCCATTTACTCCCCGTGTTTCAAGACAACAAGGCACGGGGAGGTATTCGAGGGAATGGGAGTAAGGATTTATCCCAAGTGAGTTGACGCGCGGTTTTTGTCCCCGAGGGCGAAACGGGGCCGTTTCGGGGCCCGTGAAACTCAAATCGAACTCAACGGGCATTTTTTGCTGGGCGTTCCAATGTTCCCGTTCCGTGGGATACCCTGATTCTCTCTGTGGTACTGTTTGTGGTGTTTCCTCTGGCTGGCGGTATGCTGACCCGTTCGGCTGTCATCAAGCGGAAGGGGCAGTGTACTTTGAGGAGACTTTCATCCATATGTTTGACAGTGTAACTACCATTGGCTTATTGCTGACGCTGGTGATGATTTTCTCGTTCCAAGGCAATACCATTCTGGAAAAACCTCTGCACATTGTTTTGATTGCGGTACCGCTGATTTTACAGACCTTCCTGATTTTTGCGATTGCGTATATCGCTTGCCGGGTTTTGAAGCTGCCCTACAAGATTGCTGCTCCCGCCGGAATGATTTGTGCTTCCAACTTCTTTGAACTGGCTGTTGCTGTTGCAATCGCCTTGTTTGGAACGACTTCCCCTGCGGCACTGGCAACGACTGTGGGTGTGCTGACAGAAGTTCCCGTGATGCTGTTCCTTGTAAAAAACGCAAATAAAACGAAAGACTGGTTCAAATATGAGTAAGAAAAAGGTGGCATTTATCTGCGTCCATAATTCCTGCCGCAGTCAGATTGCCGAGGCCTTGGGAAAGCACTTGGCTTCCGATGTGTTTGAAAGCTATTCCGCAGGAACGGAAACAAAACCGCAAATCAATCAGGATGCTGTCCGCATTATGAAAGAACTGTACGGGATTGACATGGAGAAAACCCAGTATTCCAAACTGATCTCGGATATTCCTGCCCCTGATATTGCAATCTCCATGGGGTGCAATGTGGGCTGTCCTTTCATTGGTAGAGCATTTGACGATAACTGGGGATTAGAAGATCCGACCGGAAGCGAAGATCAAGTCTTTGTCGAGATCATTCGAGAGATTGAAAAACGGATTCTACAGTTGAAGCAGTCCCTTATTTGATTGAAATAGCACTCTGCTTGTGGTATAATACAGATGATCCAAACCATTGCTTTTCTGCTGATAACATTTGGCTTGATAATCTTTTGATAACAGGAGTCCGACAACGCCGTATAAGTTGGATAATTGGTATCAAATTGAGCAACTAAGAGTCAAATCCCCTAAACAGTATTGTTTAGAACCAGTTTTACTTTGGCGAGTGGGAGTAAACTGGAGCGGATTTTGCGCAATCGAAATTCCGTCCGTAGAGTGTCGCAGTGTGCCGCCACGTACGAAAAAGCGTAAAGCCACCTGTGATTTTGGGTGAGTAAAAACTATTGAGACCCTCTGGAAACAACGTTTTCAGGGGGTCTCTTTATGCCTTTTGACCTGCAGTTTCAGTCATTTTTACTCTAAAAGCGCGTACACCACGGACATGGCGACACGCAGCGGACGAAGAGTAAAGGATTTTTCGGAGAGTGAACTGTCCCAGTAGTTTGTCCCACCACCCCAAAAACGCCCCTGAAACTCAAGTGAAACTCAATAGGAACGCAAGGGCGTCATCGTGCGAGCACCGCAGCCTGAGCCGCCGATACCAGGCTCGTTTGCGACGCCGTCGCTGCTTGCCTGGATCGTCAACGGCAAGTACGTCATGTCGCTGCCGCTCTACCGCATAGAGACAGACCTCAAGGCGTGCGGCGCGACGATATCGCGCCAGGACATGGCGAACTGGATGATGAACGTGCACGCGCGCTGGCTGGCGAAGGTCCATGAGAGAATGAAGGTCGAGCTGCTGTCGCATGTCAGGATTCATGCCGATGAGACCACGGTTCAGGTCCTGAAAGAGCCGAACCGCGAGGCGAAGAAGAAATCGAGGATGTGGCTGTTCTGCTCGGCGCGCTGCAACGTGCCCGTGTATGTATTCGAATACCACGAGACCCGCAGGAAGGGCGTTGCCCAGGAGTTTCTTGCGGGCTGGTCCGGCACGCTTACCGCCAACGGCTACAAACCCTACTTCAATCTCGGCAACCCCAACATCGCCAACACGGCGTGCCTCGTCCACGTGCGCCGCTACTTCGCCCAAATCGTGAAGATCGCCGGCGGCGACGCCAAGGCGGCGTCTGCGGCCAGCGTTGCGCTCGAGGCAAGGCGCAGGATCGACGCCATGTTCAAGGTCGACTCCAAGTTCGACGACATGGAGCCGGGCGGCAGGAAGGCCGCCCGCGACGCGGAGCTCCGCCCGCTCATGGAGGACTTCGGGGGATGGGCGCGGGCCCAGCTTCCCCTAGCCTCGCCGAAGCTGGCGCCGCACCGTGCGCTGCAGTACGCTGTGGAGTTCTGGCCCTACGTCATGAACGTGCTCGAAGACGGGGCACCTGGAGCTCTCGAACAACGTCGCCGAGCAGGCCCAGCGAATCTTCGTCGTAGGGCGCAAGAACTGGCTCTTCAGCGATGCGCCGCGCGGCGCGCGGGCGTCTGCGGCGATATACAGCGTCACCACCACGGCCAAGGCCAACGGGCTCAATCCCAGGCTTTACGTCGAGTGGCTGCTGACCGAGATGCCCAACGCCGGCGAGCTCACCGATGAGGTTGTGGACTCGTTCCTGCCGTGGTCGGATAGGGTGCCTGAGTCCTGCAAGCTCGACCCAGCCGCTGCCGAGAAGGCCAAAGAGATGCCTGACGACTTCATAATTAACATCGACCCCGATGCGTTCGACGACGAGATGGCGAACAACGCCGAGGAGGGCCTGTAGCGACATAGCGGCCTAAGGCATACCGCAACGCAAAGATGGAAACGTCCAGGACTTTTCCATCCGTATGCCGGAATGGTCCTGGACGTTTCCTGCTACGCGGTCATTTTGACGCTTACGCTCTAATGCCTCCACCGCTTGTCACGGGCGGGGTAGACGATCCAGGCGGATGCGTAGCTTGCGATAAGGCAGACAATGACGCAGACGATGCTTGTCTGGAACCCGAATGAGTCATTGATAACGCCCCAGATTACGCTTGCGAAGCCAATGCCGATGTCATTGGCGAGCAGGAACAGGGCGTTTGCGGCGCCCCAGCGCTCTGGCGGGGTGTTCTTTACCGCTACGCTTTGATTAAGTGGCAGGCTTATGCCAGTGGCGAGACCATAGAAGATTCCGGACGCCAGGAAGACAGGTTCCCCGTACGGTGCGGCAAGTAGCATAAGGCAGCAGAGGATGCCGCACGCGACGGCTCCGGTCATTGTTTTGATTGCAGGTACGGTGTCCATGAAATGCTTTGAAATCATGCGAATGATAATCATGCTTACCGCGCTGATGGTGTAGAAGAGACCGGCGTGGGTATAGCCGAGAGTAGTACCGTACAGACCGGCAAAGAAGACGCCAAAGCCAAAAGTGGGGCACATGATCATCTGTGGGATGGCGCCAGGCAATGCGCGCGGCTCGAAGATGTTGAATGAGTCACGCAGGGTTCTCTTGGACACCTGGTCGCCTTCAGGATACTTTTCACTGTTAATTGTTTCGGATGTAGTTACTGTGGTGGAGCTGGGTGCCTGCCCGTCTTTTGAGTCGAGTTCGAGCCGGGTTTCCATTTTGATTCGGTATGCGCTGGAGCTTGGCAGAGTTTGCCATTTACTTTCATAGCGTGCGTTGAGGGCGATTACAAGCCCTGCAAACCCAACCAGGGCAAGGCTGACATAGAGGTTCGTTGAGGGATCGGTTCCTACTAGGTAAAGTGCGAAGGCTGGGCCGATGCTCATGGCGATAGCCTGTCCGAGGCCGTGGTATCCAATGCCTTCGCCGAGCCGTTCTTGCGGTAAGACGCTTGCTGCGGCGGTCGAGGCTGCTGTTGTTGCTGCGCCAAAGCCCACGCCTTGCAGCAAACGGCTGATTGTGAAGAGGGGATGCCCTGAACGACAGCGGACAGTGCTGTTCCTGCTATGAGGATAGCGATGCCGGCGATGATAACGAGTGAGCACTTGCCGTTGTCGATAACAGGGCCGACGAACAGTCGTGCTAACGCGGCGGCAATGGAGAAGACGAGTGCAAGTACGCCGGCAAGGCTCGCACCGTAACCTTGGCCTGCCAGGAAGACGCTGGTTCCACTGTTGAGTCCTTGGCCCATGACGAAGCAACAGAAGGTCAGCGCGATGATAAGCACGAAAATAAGCGACCACAGCTTCGGATGGTCGTCCTTACCGATATTTGGCATGAGAACCCTCCTATGATTCCAATACCCGTATTCTACGTCTGCAAAAAGTGAGATGTAAGCGCCAAAATGACCGCGTCTTAACAACCCGCTGGGCTTGAGGCAGAATCATCGCATCGACTTATCCTGGAAACTGCCTGACGAAGGCGACAGGATGCTTGTCAGCAAGGCGGCAAATCTTAACGAGAGCCAAATCCAAGAGCTTGCAAATCTTCAGCGAGGCGTTGCAGCAATATATCAGAACGAATGGACCGAACCTGTCCTCTGTCACATCGAACCGCATGAACGCGGCCTAGAGTACTCGCCAACACAGAGCAAGCACAGCGCGAAGGACAAGGTTTCTTCTGAAGAGCTTCGCTATCTCAACTCTTGTGTGCTTAATCCGTTCAAGCTCGATGAGCCAAGGGAATACAACTTCTGCGACTGTGTGCACAAGATGGACATACCTGACTCCATGAAGGCACGCTTGATTGAGATGGCAGGGACTCCTCTGTCCTCGAGGAAGCCACTGTTTGAATGGTGTGCTTATAGGTATTTCAATATTGGACGCATCCTCGACGACGCCAGGGATTTATCTGCCGACAGCCTCAAAGAGAGGCTTTGCTCCCATCTGCTTTCAAGCTGGAAATTCGAAGATGACTCCTCACCCGAAAGCTGGGGACCAATCCAATACCTGTTCATTCAGTCGATGTTTAACGCTCATCTCAACGAGCTGAGAAAGAGGGGTACCGGCATCGAGACAACGGAAAAGGCCTCAGCACTCGCCGAAGTATCAGCGGTCTTATCTCAAACAAGGCCGGTGATCTAAATGGCGTTTGAAAATATAGAGCAATTAATGCCGGATACGACCGAAACGAGATTGGCCTTCGAGGAGGCGCAACGCACCGTTGCTGATTGTGCAGATGCCGCATGGCGGGATATTTCTTCCGGCGATGTCCTAACCGCGAGCATTTCAACAGTTCAAGAAGCCGCAGATGACGCCTGGAAAGCATGCGAGCCAACACTCAACGCTGCAGGCGAAACTGTCCGCGATGGCGCAAGGAACGGAGCTTATCTTGGCGGCAGGTTCGTACTTGGAGTTGCCGACGTTGGAGAAAACGCATATGTCGGTGTTCAATCGAATATTGAACTACTGGCCGAAGACGAAGAAGCAGCGGTGAAAACCGCGCAAACACACGCTGTTGACGATGCAGCCAACGCCTGGGGCGACTTCATGGAAGCCGATGATCAGATACGGGAAATCGGAGACTATGTCGAAACTGGAGGCGAAATCGCCACTGAAGTTGCGCTTGGTGCCGTAGCCGTCACCGCTTCTGCCCCTGCAGCACTCGCTGCTGGGGCTGTACTCGTTCTTGACGAAATGGGAAAGAGCTTGGAAGCCGGCGCTGAAGACGGTGAGATATCTCAGGAGGATATCGTCGGAGAAGTCGTTGCGGGAACTGTTACGGCAGCAACGCTTCTTGCCGGACGAGGTCTAAATAACTTTCTTGCCTCAAAGGCAGCAGAATCGGGCGCAAGCTCACGAATTCTGGATGATGCCGGAAAGGCAATTTACGAAGGCGACCGACTGCTTCCCAATAACGAGTTTGCGATCGACGGCGTGAAGTGTGCAACCGACGATCTCGGGCAACTTTACCGCGTTGGCGACGACCTCGTTCCGAACATGAGCTATGAGATCAATGGGTATAAATACGTTACCGATGCAATGGGTAGGGTCGAATCGGCCGAAGGCTTCTTACAACTAAAGACCCACGAAGGTCGTTTGACCATCAAGGACACTATCCAGTCAATCGGAAAAGGGTTTGAAGAGCTTTTTGATCAAAGAGGCCATCTGATTGCCGACCGATTCAATGGATCAAATGGCCTTGAGAATATTGTCGCCATGGGCGGCGAGGTTAACCAAAAAGCCTATGCAGCAATCGAGCAAAAATGCGCCGATGCTTTGGCTGATGGCGCTGAAGTGTTTTTCAAGGTTGAGCCACTTTATGAGGGCGGGTCATTCAGGCCTAGCTCGTTTGCTATCACGGACATTATTGACGGCGAAGAGACGGTTACGTTTCTTCTTAACACTGCAAAGGAAATGTAATGAGTGAAAAGAAGATGCTACAAGGGATAGCTTCAATTCTTGAGGAAACCCTCCCCGAAGACTGGAGCAAGGTCGTGTTTTACGCCGAGTACGCCGAGGGTGCGTTCTCTATTGAGTATTACGTTGCTGGCAGCGGAAAAGACGACTTCGTTAAATGCTTTGACCAAAAAGGCGTTTCGAGGGCATCCTTGATGAAAAACTTTATGGCTATCAACAAGTTCATTGAACCTGAAAGGGCCGCGCTTAAGCCCGAAAAGAGATGGGGATCGATGACGCTTATTCTCCATTCCAACGGCAAGTTCAAAGTTGATTACGACTACTCCGACATGACAGAAAACGCTTACGCCCGAAAGAAGGCCTGGAAAAAGAAATATCTCGCCTAGCAACGAACGGTCTGGGAAATCACCGCAAAGCCACCCGTGCATACTCTTCGAGCGCACGCGTCGTCGGCAACGTTTCAACCAGCGCGTTTTTGGGAGCCATGCAAACCCCTGTTCAACATTCCTCGGGAGTAATTGCTCTCTATGACGAATGGGATTCCCCATCGGGGAATCCCATTTTTTGTTGCCGACGACGTCCGGTATAATTTTTCCGTTTACGACGTCGTTCGGAAAGGGATGCCGACCTCTATGCGCCAGGGATTCGACAACGAAAAATACATCGAGCTGCAAGCCGCCAACATCAGAAAGCGCATCGCGCAATTCGGCGGCAAACTCTATCTGGAATTCGGAGGCAAGCTCTTCGACGACTACCACGCCTCGCGCGTGCTGCCCGGCTTTGAGCCGGACACCAAGTTCCGCATGTTGGAAAGTCTGGTGGACGATGTGGAAATCGTCATCGCCATCAACGCCAACCATATCGAAAAAGGCAAGACCCGCGGCGACCTCGGTATCCCCTACGACGAGGACGTGCTGCGACTCATCGACGTGTTCCGTTCCCGCGGCTTCCTCGTCGGCTCCGTAGTGCTCACCCAATACGCCAATCAGCCCGCCGCCGACGCCTACCGCCACCGCCTCGAGCAACTCGGCGTCACCTGCCGCCTGCACTACCCGATCGCCGGATACCCGCACGACATCGAACGCATCGTTTCAGACGACGGATACGGCAAGAACGAGTACATCGAGACCACCCGGCCGCTCGTCGTGGTCACCGCGCCCGGCCCTGGCTCCGGCAAACTCGCCACGTGCCTGAGCCAGCTCTACCACGAGCACCAGCGCGGCATCGACGCCGGCTATGCCAAATACGAGACGTTCCCCATCTGGAATCTTCCGCTCAACCATCCGGTCAACATCGCGTACGAGGCTGCCACCGTCGACCTCGACGATGCCAATATCATCGACCCCTTCCATCTGGAGGCGTACGGCGAGACCACCGTCAACTACAACCGCGACGTCGAAGCATTCCCCGTGCTCAAGGCCATGATGGAGCGCATCATGGGCGAAAGCCCCTATCAGAGCCCCACCGATATGGGCGTCAACATGGCCGGATACGCCATTGTGGACGACGATGCCTGCCGCGATGCCGCGCGTCTGGAAATCGTGCGCCGCTACTTCGCCGCCGCCGTGCACTTGAAGCGCACCGGCACTGGCGAGGAACAGGTGGAGCGGCTGCGCTCCATCATGAACCGGGCCGGCGTGACCCCCGATCTTTCTCCCGCCCGCGCCGTGGCTCTTGAGAAGGAGGCCGCCACCGGTGCCCCGGCTGGCGCCATGGTGCTGCCCGATGGCCATGTGGTCACCGGCAAAACCGGCGACCTGTTGGGCGCGGCCAGCGCGCTGCTGATGCACGCGCTCAAGGCCGTCACCGGTGTTGACGAAACCATTCCGGTAATCGACGATGCCGCCATCGAACCCATCTGTCGGCTGAAAACCGAGCATCTCAACAGCGTGAACCGACGCTTGCACTCGGATGAGACGCTGATTGCATTGTCAATCACCAGCGCCACCAGTCCTGTGGCCGCTCGCGTCATCGACGGGCTCAAACAGTTGCGGGGCTGCGACGCCTTCTTCTCCGTTATCATCTCATCCACGGACGAGGCGCTGTATCGCAAACTCGGCATCAACGTGTGCTGCGAACCGAAGTACGAACGGGTGAGTCTGTATCACCGGTAAGCGCCACCGATAAGCGCGGTATGCCGCGAATCGTCAAGCCGGTAATCATGCAGCATGCGGCCTGACGATTCGCTGCTGTCGCATTGTCTCTCCCCTCGGCCATGCTGGGCTTGTTTTCCGTTTGTTGGAGAGAACGGGGAATGCCATCAGCACTACGGAAAGAGAAGGATTATCCGTGAAGCGGTTCGTGGGTTTAGACGGTATTAAAGGACTAGCGCTGATAGCCATTGTGCTGTACCACTGCATGCAGCAACGGCTGCCAGGCGGATTCTACGGAGTCGACGTGTTCTTCACCGTCTCTGGATTCCTGATTGCCGTCAGTTTGATTCGTTCTCTGGCGAAAACCGGATCGCTGAATCTCGTGCGATATATTCCCAAGCGTGCAGTACGTCTCTATCCGGCGCTGTTTCTGCTGATTCCGGTCATCGTCTCCGTCGGCTGGCTGTTCGATCACGACATTCTAGTTTCCATCCGCGACCAAGTCATCACCGTGCTGCTGGGCTGCTACAACTGGTACGCCATTGCCGGAGGCCAAAGCTATTTCGACCAAATGAACCCGCAGGTGTTTCGCCATCTGTGGTTCATTGGCGTGCTCATGCAGTTCTACGTCATCGTGCCGTTCATCGTCTGGCTGATGTGGAAGCTCCGCCAGACGAAACTGTCTTCACTCATCCCACTGGGACTCGCGGCGTTCAGCAGTATCGCCATGTGGGTGATGTATGTGCCCAAAGGCGACCCCACCCGCGTCTACTTCGGCACCGATACCCACAGCATGGGCCTGATGCTGGGTGTGGCTCTCGCCTGGTGGGTCACCGCTCCTCAGTTGGGCCACGCTCGCCAGAGGGCTGTGCCGATGCCCCGCACCATTAGCTCGAGCGCTTCGGCAGCCGCACATCGGGCTCCGTTACCTCAGATTCCCGTGGAGCATCGCATCTGGAATGCGGCGGCACCGGTATTGGCGTTCCTCAGCCTGATTGCCTTGGTCACCATGGCGGTTATCGGCAAACAGGATGCATTCGCCTTCCGCGGTGGCATCATATTGTCCAGCTTGTTGTCCGTGCTGCTGATTGCCGGTACCATCTCCGACGATTCCTGGATGCAAAGCCTCATGGTGTTCAAGCCATTGGCCTCCCTCGGCAAGTATTCGTACGGCATCTACCTGTGGCACTGGCCGTTGTGGATTCTTTCCAGCGCCCTTGCCCCGAAGATCTTCAAGGCAGTAGGGCCTTGGCCTCTCATCATGACCGCGTTGCTCACCGCCATTGCGGTGATGATTTCCTGGCTGATGGTGGAGAAACCGGCGGCAACGCACTCGGCGGTATCCGTCGTGGTGCCCCTTCGCACGAACAAGAAGAATCATGTGGCCCGGGTTATTGCCGTTGACGTTATCCTGGTGCTGTCGTTGGCCGGCTGCGTGCAGGGCATTGCTCATGCACCTGCGAAAACCGCCATGCAGATCCAGCTGGAGCAACAGGCCGCACAACTGGAACGTATGCAGAAAACCGAACACGTGCTGCTGCGCCATGCCGTGCCGGCACCGCCCAAGCCCAAGCATGAGATGCCCACCGGCGATCAGATTACCGCCATAGGCGATTCGGTGATGCTGGCCTCATCACAGGGCCTTTCGGAAGTCTTCCCCGGCATTCAGACCGACGCGAGCGTTTCCCGCTCCATCATGGTCGCCCCCGAACTCATCGGCAACGCTCTGTCCGCCGGCAGTCTGCGGCAGTGGGTGTTGATCGGCCTTGGCACCAATTCGGCAATCACCCCCGATCAGTTGGACCAGATTCGTAATATGATCGGCCCCGACCGCGTGCTGGTACTGGTCAATGCCCACGGAGACCGTACGTGGATTCCACCTACCAACCAGGTGCTTGCCGACTATGCGGCCGCACATCCGGACAATGTGGTGCTGGTGGATTGGGATGCCACAGCCAACGCGAACGCGCAGGTGCTCGGCTCCGACGGCATCCACCCGAGCATGGATAGCGATATCTATGCAAAGGCGGTCAGACAGACCATCGAACAATGGATCGCAAGCGGCAGGTGAACGGCAGGCAACGCTGAGTTGTCCAACCGGTCGTGAAGAACGGCTATGCTGAAGACTGCATCAACGAGACCACACGTTGGGAGACATGGTGAGCGCAATCCTTGAAGGAAAGCCCGATAAGAATCTTATTCTCGTTACGGGAAGGATTCATCCGAAGTTGGCTGAGGATGTCGCCGAGCAGCTCGGCATCGACGTCCTTGAAACCACCGCATACGATTTCGCCAACGGCGAGATGTACGTGCGCTACACTGAATCGGTGCGTGGCGCCGATGTGTTCGTGCTGCAAAGCCACTACAAGCCCATCAACAAGGCGATCATGGAGCAGCTCATCATGATCGACGCATTGAAGCGCGCCTCGGCCCGTTCCATTACTGCGGTCTGCCCGTTGCTCGGCTACTCCCGTCAGGACAAGAAGCACCGCGGCCGCGAGCCCATCTCCTGCCGTCTGGTGTTCGACCTGCTGAAGACCGCCGGTGCCGACCGCATCATGTCGGTCGATCTGCATGCCGCGCAGTCCCAAGGCTTCTTCGACGGCCCGGTCGATCATCTGGTGGCCATGCCAGTGCTGGTCGACTACATCCGTGATCGTTTCCAGGGCCATCTCGACAACGTCGCCGTCGTCTCCCCCGACGCCGGCCGCATTCGCGTGGCCGAGCAGTGGGCGCAGCGTCTCGGCGGCGGTCCGCTCGCTTTCGTGCACAAGACGCGCGACATCACCCGCCCGAACCAGGCGGTCGCCAACCGTGTGGTCGGCGACGTTGCCGGCAAGGACTGCGTGCTTGTCGATGACCTGATCGACACCGCCGGTACCATCGCGGGCGCATGCCACGTGCTGCAGGACGCGGGAGCCAAGTCGGTGACCGTGGTCGCCACGCATGGCGTGCTCTCCGGCCCGGCCGTCGAGCGACTCAAGAACTGCGGTGCGCGCGAGGTCGTGCTGACCGACACCGTGCCGATTCCCGAGGAAAAGCGCTGGGATGGCTTGACCGTCCTGTCGATCGCCCCGCTGCTGGCCAGCGCCATCCGCGCCGTATTCGAGGACGGCTCGGTCGCCGAACTGTTCGACACCTACCCCGAGCACCACGGTCAAGGCTTCCTGTTCGCCTGATCACGTGCGTGTTTGTTCGTGGAAAGCACACGATGCGAGACGCGACATGGCGTAGTCTTTCGGTAAATACCGACAATATGGTATAAATGAACACTTGTGGGCCGAAAGCCCACGACTCCCCCATGGTGTAATGGCAGCACACGGGTCTTTGGAACCCTTTGTCTTGGTTCGAGTCCAGGTGGGGGAACGGCTGACGGCCGCTCGACATCCGGGCGGCCGTCTATTGTTTTGAGGTGTTTCCACCCTCAATAGACATTCCGATCGAAGGGAATACGTCAGTTATGGCATTATCCGCAGCCATCGTCCTCGCAGCCGGCGAGGGTACCCGCATGCGTTCCAACAAGCCGAAGGTGCTGCATGCTTTTGCAGGCAAGACCTTCCTGAACAGGGTCATGGATTCGGTGGCCGCCCTGAATCCCGACACGCTGGCCGTGGTCGTGCACTTCCAGGCCGAGCGCGTCGCCGAAGCCGCCCGCTCCTATGACGAGCAGGTCACCATTGTGAACCAGGACGACATTCCCGGTACCGGCCGCGCCGTGCAGTGCGCAATGGCGCAGCTCACCGAGGCTGGCAAGGTCGATGGCCCGGTGCTGATCGCCGCCTCCGACATGCCGCTGCTCGACAGCGAGACGCTGCACCGTCTGGTCGAATTCCACACCGCCTCCGGCAACGGCGCCACTGTGCTCACCACCATCCTCGATGACCCGACCGGCTACGGCCGCATCATCCGCGATCGCGAAGGCAACGTGCTGCGCATCGTCGAGCAGAAAGACGCCAACCGCAGCGAACTCGCCGTGCAGGAAGTGAACACCTCAGTCTACGTGTTCGAGGCTTCCGTGCTTACCGAGGCAATCGCCGGACTGAAGTCGAACAACGCGCAGGGTGAGTTCTATCTGACCGACGCGCTGGAAACCGCCAAGGCCGCTGGCAAAGTCGGCGCGTTCGCTGCTCCGGATCCGCTCACCGTCGAAGGCGTGAACGACCGCGTGCAGCTGGCCGCGCTGTCCAAGACCTACAACCGCCGCGTCTGCGAGCGCTGGATGCGCGACGGCGTGACCATTCTTGACCCGGAAACCACTTGGATCGAGGACGATGTCCAGATCGGCCGCGACGCCACCATCCTGCCCGGCTCCTTCCTGCAAGGCCACACGGTGGTCGGCGAGGACGCCATCGTCGGCCCGTACACCACCCTGATCGACGCGACCGTGGACGAAGGTGCCGTGGTCGAGCGTTCCCGCGTACAGGAATCGCACATCGGCGCACGCACGAACATCGGCCCGTGGACCTACCTGCGCCCGGGCAACGAGTTCGGCGAGGATGCCAAGGCCGGCGCGTTCGTCGAAATGAAGAAGGCGCACATCGGCAACGGCACCAAGGTGCCGCACCTGAGCTACGTGGGCGACGCCCAGCTCGGCGACCACACCAACATCGGCGGCGGCACCATTACCGCCAACTATGACGGCGTGCACAAGAACAGCACCACCATCGGCTCCGGCTGCCACGTGGGTGCCGGAAACCTGTTCGTGGCCCCGGTTGAAGTGGGCGACAATGTGACCACCGGCGCCGGTTCCGTGGTGCGCCACGCCGTGCCGAGCGACACGATGGTCTACTCCGAGAATACGCAACACAACGTCGAGGGCTGGAAGCCCGCCTGGGAGCGCTGAACCATGCCCGCACTTCAGGATTCCATCAACGCCGTCCGCGTGGCCGCCGAGGCCGCGGACCGTATCAAAGCCACCGACATCGTGGCCTTCGACGTAGCCGACCTGCTCGGCATCACCGACATCATGATGATCGCCGGCGCCTCCAACGAGCGCCAGGTGCTGGCCGTGGCCGAGGAAATCGAAAAGGACCTGTTCCTTAAGTGCTCCGGCCGCCAGCCGCGCTCGCGCGAGGGCCTGACCGAGGGCCAGTGGGTGCTGCTTGACTACGGTGATTTCGTGATTCATGTCATGCACGAGGAATCGCGCGAATTCTACGGGCTCGAACGACTCTGGCGCGACTGCCCGGCCATCGATCTTGAACTCGCACACCCGGAAACGGCGGAGCATGCGGAAGATGCTGCCGTCACCACCGCGTAACGTGCGAATCACATAACGCTGATATTCGCTGATATTCGCGTGTCGGGCTGCCTGTTGCCAAACATCATTGACGGCATCAGGCAGCCCTCCCCTTTTTCCTGTTTCCTCACTGGAACCGAAAGGATCGTCACTATGACCAATCATGTTCGTTCCGTTTTCCTTATCCGTCATGGACGCACCTCCTACAACGCCGCTCACAAGCTCCAAGGCCAGGTCGACATTCCGCTGGACGCCGTGGGTGAATGGCAGGTCAAGCAGACCGCCGCGGCCTTGAAAAGGCTGTACGTCGATCGTCGGCAGGAAATCAACCACCGGTTCATTGTCTGCTCCGATTTGAAGCGTGCGCACGCCACCGCGCAAGCTTTCGCCGACGTATTGGGTGGAATCGAGCCCGTCGATGATCGTCGCGTCCGTGAACGCAGCTTCGGTGATTGGGATGGCCATGCCGTGGCCGAACTGGCCGAACGCTACCCCGAGGACTTCCGTTCCTGGATGGAGTCTCGGGGCGGCGAGCTGAAGTATGGTGCCGAGCCCAAGGAAGCTGTGGGCAAGCGCGGCGTAGAGGCTCTTGAGGACTGGTCCACGCGTGCCGGAGACGACACGGACCTGTTCGTGTTCTCGCACGGCGCATGGATTGCGCAGACATTGCAGACCCTGTTGGGCATTTCTGCAATCGATCCGACCTTTTCTACGGTGGTTTCATTGCGTAATGCGCACTGGGTGCGCTTGGTGCCGATGGACAATCCCGATGGCACTGTGCGCTGGCGTCTGCTGGACTACAATCACGGTCCGGCCATCGCCGACACCGACGAGTGGGAACGCGAACGCTGATCGTGTCACGGCTCCCCTGCTGAGCCAACAGGTTCAGTGTATTCGAAAAACCGTTCAAGCAGTAATTGAATAACCCAATGCCTGAATAATGGCGGAAACAAGCCAAAAAGTGTCGCCAAATCCCACTTTTGCCATTTGGCGACACGCCGGCTTTTGCCAGAATCGACATCTCGTCGTAATGTATACGAGGTCCAAACAACGGGCCAACAATTGAAAACGGGGCTATAGCGCAGCTGGTAGCGCATCTCCATGGCATGGAGAGGGTCGGGGGTTCGAATCCCCCTAGCTCCACGACGAAGCCATCAAATCAGGCGATATGGTGGTTTCTCCGCTGGTTCATGGCGGGTCTTGCGACTCCCATGAATCGGATAGCTTCACTCGGGGCTATAGCGCAGCTGGTAGCGCATCTCCATGGCATGGAGAGGGTCGGGGGTTCGAATCCCCCTAGCTCCACAATCAAGGCCGGTGCTTCATGCACCGGCCTTTCTCGTTTTCTGGCCTATCGGCCGACTTTTGCGCAACATTCCCGGGAATGCGTCGCAAAACAGGGACTGGAATGCATGCAGTGCGATACTTTCCCCGGAAAGTATCGCCAAGGGGACGCTCTTCCGATTGGCGCGACACCGGCGTGAGCAATAACAGTAATCGCCACTACAATGAGGTGTGGTCCCTATCGTGTTGATCATCAAAGGAGACAAAAACATCGTGACCGTTACCCGTGTATATATCGCCAGCCCTGAAGGCGCCAATGGCCGCAACGTCGTCGCTTACGGCGTGCTCAACGCATTGACTTCCAAGTACAAGACCATGGTGTTCCGCCCTGCTGTGTCCAACCACGACGACTTCACCCCCATTCTGCTCGCCGAGTCCAATGCCGGACTCGGCGTGGCCCTGTCCACCGGCCTCGATGTGCACAAGGTGCGCGAGGATAAGGACACCGCCCGTGGTGACATCGTCGGTGCATTCAACGACGCCATGGATGTGTCCCGTGCGGATGCCGCACTGATCGTCGGCACCGACAAGTCGCATGTCAATGATCCGACCAGCTACGAATTCAATGCGAATGTGGCCGCCGACCTGAAGGCCGGCGTGTTCCTGGCCGTGTGCACCATCGACCGCTGGCCGCACGAGCTGGACGAGACCGTCAAGCTGTCCATCGAGGGCATGGAAGCCGCCGGCAACAAAGTGCTCGGCATTTTCGTGACCGGCTGTGAACCGCGCCACGCCTTCTCCGTCAAGGAAACCCTCGCCAAGTACGGTCTGCCCGTCTGGACGCTGCCCCAGATTCCGTTCACCGACGAATCCACCAAGGATCTGGCGCTGGCGACCTTCCGCAAGAACGCCCCCACCGATGAAGTGCTCGCCGCGCTCGATGTGGACGTCACCGCGCCCATCACCCCGTATGCCTTCCAGTTCGACCTGCTCGGCAAGGCCAAGAGCAATAAGAAGACTATTGTGCTGCCTGAAGGCGAGGAAGACCGCATCATCAAGGCGGCCGACTACCTGCTCGAGCGTGAGATTGTGAATCTCATCATCGTGGGCGATAAGAATGCCATTCTGGCCCGCGGCGAGGAGCTCGGCCTCAAGTTCCTGGACCGCGCCCGTTTCCAGGCCATGGATGACGAGAACGTCTTGAAGCCCATGGTTGCCAAGCTGTGCGAGCTGCGCGCCAAGAAGGGTATGACCGAAGAGCAGGCCCGCAAGCAGCTGGCCGACGCCAGCTACTTCGGCACAATGCTCGTGGTGCTCGGCTACGCCGACGGCCTGGTCTCCGGTTCCATCAATTCCACGGCCAACACCGTGCGTCCGGCCCTGCAGGTCATCAAGACCAAGCCAGGTCAGAAGCTGGTCTCCGGCGCCTTCCTCATGTGCTTCAAGGATCACGTGGCCGTGTTTGCCGACTGTGCCATCAACCTGAACCCGGATGCGGAGCAGCTCTCCGAAATCGCGCTGCAGTCCGCCGAGACCGCACGCGCCTTCGGCATCGACCCGAAGGTCGGCATGCTCTCCTACTCCACGCTCGGCTCCGGCAAGGGCCCGGATGTGGATATTGTCGAGGAAGCCACCAAGCTGCTCAAGGAGAAGGCACCGGACCTGCCGGTGGTTGGTTCCATCCAGTTCGATGCCGCCTGGTCGCCCGACGTGGCCGCCACCAAGGCCAAGGGCAACGATGTGGCCGGACACGTCAACGTGTTCGTGTTCCCGGATTTGTGCGCCGGCAACATCGGCTATAAGGCCGTGCAGCGCTCCTCGGGCGCGCTGGCCATCGGCCCGGTGCTGCAAGGCCTCAACAAGCCGGTGAATGACCTGTCCCGTGGTGCCCTGGTGCAGGACATCATCAACACCATCGCCCTCACCGCCATCGAAGCGCAGTGAGCCCGGCTTAGCTCCCGCCAGCGGGAGCCACTGTAATGCTTATTTTGTAGCAAGCAACGAGTAATCTAATCAACGGTAACCCGTGTCTCACGGGAACATTCAATCACAATGGAGGATGCCCACAATGGCGAAAACCGTCCTTGTCATCAATTCCGGCTCCAGCTCGATCAAGTACCAGCTGGTTGATCTCGAATCCGGCGAAGGCCTCGCTTCCGGCCTCGTCGAGAAGATCGGTGAGCCGGTCGACGGCCACTACAAGCACGAGTACAACGGCGAAAAGCACGAGCTTGAAGAGCCGATTCACGACCACGAGCAGGGTCTGAAGCGCGTGCTCGGCTTCTTTGAGGAGTACGGCCCCAAACTGTCCGACGCCGGCATCGTTGCCGTCGGCCACCGTGTGGTGCAGGGCGGTTCCATCTTCCCGAAGCCGGCCCTCGTGACCGACAAGACCATCAACCAGGTCAAGGATCTGGCTGTGCTCGCCCCGCTGCACAACGGCCCGGAGGCCAAGGGCGCCGAAGTCATGCGCTCCCTGCTGCCGGACGTTCCGCAGATCTTCGTCTTCGATTCCTCCTTCTTCTTCCAGCTGCCGAAGGCCGCCAGCACCTACGCGCTGAACAAGGAAATCGCCGATCAGTACCACATCCGCCGCTACGGCGCCCACGGCACCTCCCACGAGTACATCTCCTCCGTGGTGCCGGACGTCATCGGCAAGCCGGCTGAAGGCCTGAAGCAGATCGTTCTGCACATCGGCAACGGCGCTTCCGCTTCCGCTGAGGTCTCCGGCAAGCCGGTTGAGACCTCCATGGGTCTGACCCCGCTTGAGGGCCTGATGATGGGTGGCCGTACCGGTGACATCGACCCGGCTGTGGTCTTCCACCTGATCCGCAACGCCCACATGAACGTGGACGAGCTCGATGCCCTGTTCAACAAGCGTTCCGGCATGATGGGCATGACCGGCTACGGCGATCTGCGTGAGGTTCACCGTCTAGTGTCCGAAGGCAACGAGGACGCCAAGCTGGCTCTGGATGTCTACGTGCACCGCATCGTCAGCTACATCGGCAACTACACCTACCAGATGGGTGGCTGCGACGTGATCACCTTCACCGCTGGTGTGGGCGAGAACGACGACGTGGTCCGCAAGATGGTGTGCGACAAGCTCGCTCCGTTCGGTGTCAAGCTGGACGAGGAGAAGAACGCCACCCGCTCCAAGGAACCGCGCATCATCTCCACTCCGGACTCCTCCGTGATCATCGCCGTGATCCCGACGAACGAAGAACTGGCCATCGCCCGCAAGTCCGCCGCAATCGCCGAGGCTGGCACCGATACCTACGGCAACACCTTCGCCAAGTAAGTAACCGCCGTTAGGCATCTCACCAATCTCTAGTTGCAACACTATGGGGGCTGATTCCGATTGGAATCAGCCCCCATTCGTATATGGTCATGAGACCACTACCCCCGCGTCATACTCCCCTCAGTCGCCTCCGGTGGACAGATCCACTCAGAGAGGGGATCCAGGCCCTATAACTTGGCTCCCTTCTCTGAGGGGAGCTGTCCGCGTAGCGGACTGAGGGGAGTTCCACCAGAACACAGGACCCCTTACTGCCTCAGCATGCCACTCCACATACCGACGAAATCAGGCAAGGTCTTGCGCGTGGTGGCCACGTTGATGACCTCGATATCGGGAATACGCAGCCCCAGCATCGCGGCGAACGTGGCCATACGGTGATCAGCATAGGTTTCCATCACGGCACCGTGCAACGTCTCCGCCGGCACCGGTTCGATACGCAATCCATCAGGCAATTCCTCAGCCGCTCCCCCAACACGACGAATCTCGTTGACCAATGCCTCCAGACGATTCGTTTCGTGGCCGCGCAGGTGACCAATACCAACCATGTCTGTCGATTTATCAGCAAACACCAGAATCGCCGCCAACGAGGGCGCAATCTCCCCGGCCGCCGTCAAATCGAACGTACCCAGCCCACGCACGGTGCCGTCACCGGTCACCTCGCAATAGCGCACGCCGCCGATGGTCGGGAACGATACTTCGGCACCCATCTGCTCCAGATATCCGGGCAACAGGCCGCCCGGCTGGGTGGTGGTTTCAGGCCAATGAGGCACCCGGACCGTGCCGCCGGCGATCAATGCCGCGCCGAGGAATGGCGCCGCGTTCGACAGATCGGGCTCAACGGTCACCTTGCTCGACAGTTGCATTGCGCGCGGTTCAACCGTCCATGTGCGGGCGGATTCGTCGGCCTCAACCGCACCGCCGGCACCGGTCACATCGGCCACGGTCATGCGAATGTGCGGCAGGCTCGGGGTCTTCTCCCCCGTGTGCGCGAGGTGCAGACCGCCAGGCAGTTTGGAACTAATCAGCAACAGGCCGGAGATGAACTGGGAAGAACCGGACGAATCGATGCTGACCTGCGCCTGGGCAGCCGGCAAGGTTGCAGGCGGCGTAATAGTGAACGGCAGACGGCCAACCTCGCCGTGGTAATCAACCGTTGCACCCAGCTGTTCCAAACCGTCAAGCACCGGCTTCATCGGACGTGCATAAGCCTGTTCGTCGCCATCAAAATTCACTGGGCCATCTGCAAACAGGGCAAGGCCGGGCACGAAACGCATCACCGTGCCGGCCAGTCCGCAGAACACATTGACGTTGCCATGGAATCGGCCGGATACAGGAGGAGTAACCGTTACGGTGGTGTCGGTTGCGGAATCCACGTCGCAGCGGACACCGAGGGCTTCGAGTGCGCCCATCATAAGGTCCGTGTCGCGCGAACGCAGCAGGCCAATCAGAGTAACGGGCTTGCTGCCGAGGGCGGCGAGAATCAGGTAGCGGTTGGATAGGGACTTGCTGCCCGGCACCGTTACCGTAGCGTTCAACGGCTGTGCGGCGAGCGGGGCAGGCCAGAGATTCGTGAGTCGTTCAGTCATAAGGCCAAATCTATCAAACAAATTATTCACCGGTCGGCAGCGATGCGGGATTCGATCTGCTGATCAGGTGCGGAAGACGGCTGCTCAAAACCGCCTTCGATGGCCTGCGCGTGCAACAACTGAGCGGCCGCGCGATCGGCCTCGATGGCGGCGATCTGGCGCGAGAACACGATGAACCAGCCGAGGAACGCCAGACCAGCCAACGCCTCCACATTGGTGAGGGTGTTGTGACCCATCATCATATTGACCCAGAATGCAGCGCATACGAGCGCGGTCAGGTCGGAGGCCACCATCACTGCTTTGGACAGGCGTGGCGCAAGCCACGGCAGGAGCACGAACAGCAGCAGCATGACGAACGGCAGGCCTTTGGCGCATATATTGTGCAAGAGATTGTGTGGCGTGTACCGAAACACGCCGATGCCGATGAATGCCAGGCCGGCCACCATCAGCAGGAAGGACAGAATGGAGATGCGCAGCATGAAATGTGGGATTTCGTAGCCGCGATTCGGATCTCTGTTGGTGCGGTCGTGCCAGAGGCGCTGTAGCCGTTCGGTGGTCACCAGTTCGGAGATGGCGAAGTAGCTGACGATGATGATGCATGTGCCGGCAAGAATCAGCGTGGAGTTGAACATACGGGCCGCAAACGTGGTTCTGTCGCCGAGCTGCGAAAAGTTGTTGTGATACCAGTATGGGTCGTCGGTGGTCATGCCGGCGGTGACCACGCCGGAGATGACGAAGAACGGCAACAGACTGGCAATAGTTTTGGCGTTCATCATCTCCGCCTGTACAAAGGTCATGTACCCCACCACGCCGGCGAAGGCGGCGCAGACGCTGGAGATATAGCCGGAGAAGATGGCATTGCCCATCATGTCGTTGGCCGCACCGATGAGTGCAAAAGACGACAGGAAAATGGTCGAGGCATACACCACCGAAAGGGCGACGATTTCGAAAATGCGACGAATCGGTGCAAACCAACCATGTTTGAGGTTCAATGAACGTGATTTGCGCGCATAGCCAATAATGAAGGAAATGACGCCGCATGCCGCCACGATGCCCGAACATACCATGAATCGGCGTTGCGTCAGCTGCCAGATGGCCGGCGCGTATTCCATGTACAGGTTCATCGATACCGCGCCAACGACGGCGCAAATCAAGAAGGAGATGAGTCCGGAGGTTTCTGCACGCTGATGACGTCCCATGCCGGGCCTCCCCTATCTATTCGATGCCGCGTTATCTTTCAACAACAAACAAAACTCCCCCCGAGGACAACGCTTTACTAGCAAGCCAGCGGGATTTGGCTGTCGCCATTCTACTGAAAATCTGAAACACTACAAAAAAACGATTATGTACGGGCTTCTTAGCCTTTGCGACTATCGTTACCGCCTTGCCGAGTACCGTTGTTCATGCAGAAAGAAAGCAGTATTGGACACAATCGAATGAGCGTGTCAGTATCGTTGAAAAAGTAATGAATGACGGTTCTATCGGTTCAACCTTTAAGGGACGAACCAGCCGCGGTACCATGGCGCTGATGCATGACTATGCCGAGCTCATCAATGAATTACGTCCGACAGCAGAGCAATTCACCGAGATCGAGCAATACTGGGTCAAACGAATTCAGGCGTTCTTCACCAGCAAACCATTCAAGCTGGAGTCCGACAACTCGCTTTCCGTTGATGCGGCCGTGGAACATCTGCTGCGGCAGGCAGCGCAGCGGCGAAGGGAGAATCCGGGCACCATGTACGTCGGCACCGTCCTGCAGCATCTCGTCGCGGCAAAGCTCACCATCGTTGCTCCGGAAGTGGAAATCAACGGCGCGTCCGTTGCTGATGATCCGAGTCCGCGGCTTCCAACGGTGAGGCCGCGGACCGTCTCACAAAACCGTCCGCGGCTCCGCCCTCCTGTTTCGTCGCAACTGACTACACCGACGGGTTCGGGCGCTTCGTCACGAAAACGCCATTGCGATGCACCGTATACGCGCCGCCGTCACTGCCCCGTTCCGCCCGGAACAGGACGATCGGCTCCCCTGCGATGTCGCGCAGTTCGACATCCGATCTGCCACGTGTCAGATAGAAGTCGAATATGGCGTCGTCGGATTGACGCACGGTGTGCAGAACGTCAGAGGTCACGCCGCTGGCGGGCGACCGCAGGTTGGCTTCCGGCTGCCGGCCATCCTGCGGCTGCGCGGCAAGCCAGCCTCCCACGAATCGCGTCAGATCGCTCACGCCCAGATCGCAGCCGAGGAAATACGCCTCCCCTTCGCCGTACGTGTTGCGGGTGATCGCGGCCATGCCGTCAAGCTCCCACTCATCCGCTTCTTCGCCGGCATACGAGGCAAGCACCTGCACATGCGGTCCGGCGACGGTCACGTCACCGAGCTTGTCGATGACGCGATCGAGCCAGTCGAAATCCCAATGGTCTTCGATGGGCTGGAGGCGATCTCAGCTGAAGATGGCAAGGGCCACGGTGTTGACGCCGGCCTGGCCCATCAGGCGGATGTCGTCATCCCAGATTTCCTCCGGCCATTGGTCGGGACTATAGTCGCCACCGAAAGCGATGCCGCGTCCGTCCGCGGTCAGCAGTTTTGGCCATACGAAGTCACGTCATGCACGCACGGTTATCTCCTTTGGCAGGCGGCGCAGGGCCACGGCCCATATCGGATACCAGCTGATAGACACTCCTGGCCGATAGTCGACACGCCGCCGGTTCCGGCCCCACTGCCGGAACCGACATGGGTATGTTCATGACCGCCGACCGCAGGAACGAACAGGCCCGTCCGCCACGGACCGCATCTTGCGGTTCAGGCGGACGGGCCTTATGGGAGGGATGGGAACGGGAGATCAGTTCTTAATAACTGCCTGCGCCTCATCGTCGACGATCTCGCCGGAAGCGAGCTTGGCTTCGAGCTCCTCAACGATCTGCGCATGCATCTTCTCATCGATCTTGACCTTGAACCAGAACACGACGAGGCTGAGGATGATGAGAACAAGCGGGACGTAGAAGGCGAAGGTCTTGAACGTGGCGATGTTGGACGCGGTCATGTCGGCTGCCGTGGCATGACCGGTCATGCCAGCCGCGAGGGCAACGGCACCGACCGCACCGTTGGACATCGCGCCGCCGATCTTGTCGAGCATGGGACGCACCGACAAGGTGACCGCCTCGTTGCGCCTGCCGTTCTTCAGCTGGCCGTACTCGATGGAGTCGGTCAGCGACAGAATCGCGGTCATCTGGATGAACTGCGCAGGCACATAGAAGAAGATCAGGGCGACGATGACGACCGGCAGGTTGCTGGAGAACAGGGCGAGCATCGTGTAGCCGATGATCATGGAGACCATGCCGCCGGTGAACAGGTAGCGACGGGGAATCCAGCGGTTGAGAATCGGGTACAGCGGCGCCATGATGAATCCGGCGATCAGCGGGATGATGCCGGTGATGGAGAAGGCGGCAGGCTCGTCAAGCACGAACACGAAGAGGTAGTACATCACACCGGTCGTGATGACGTTTGCGATGGCGTACAGCAGGTAGGACAGGGCGACCCACAGCAGCTGGTCGTTCTGGAACAGCGCCTTGAACGCCTCGAACGGGTTGCCGTTCTTCTGGGCCTTGGCACGCAGCGCGCTGGTGCTTTCCTTGGTGCCAAAGGCGACGGTCCAGGCGGTAATCAGGCCGAGGAGCGCGACGATGAAGCCGAAGGAGGTCCATCCGGCCTGGCCCTGGCCCTTGGCGCCGGTGAACGTCCAGGTGAAGTAGCTGACGATCGGGATGACGATGACGGTGATGCCGTTGTAGCCGATAGAGCCGGTGAAGGTGCCAAGGGCGGTGTAGGTGGAACGTTCGTGGGAGTCGGAGGACAACGCCGGGATCATGCCCCAGTAGGAGATGTCACGCAGGGAGTAGAACACGTCAAGCACGATGAACGTGATGATGAACAGCACGATGAACAGCGTGGTGTTCACGTTGACCAGTCCGAACATGCCGGAGAAGATGAGCACGATCAACACGGAGGAGACCAGTCCGCCGATGAACTGCCACGGGCGGAAACGGCCCCACTTGGTGGTGGTGTTATCCACGAGGTTGCCCAGCAGCGGATCGATGAAGATCTCGGCGATGCGGATAACGACGATCAGGCCGGTGATGACGGCGATCATTTGGGCGGCGAGAGCCTTGCTGTAGCTGACGAACAGGCAGCTGGTGACGTACGTGACGAAGTACGTGCTCATCGCGTTGTAGAAGGCAGCCTGCCCCAAGTTGCCGCACGCGTAGGCGATGCGCTGGCCTAACCCGCCCTTCCTGCGGACGTCACCGTCCGCGACATTTTCGTTGCTCATTAATCTTCTCCTTAAGAACCCAGAGCATGGAATCACTCATTGATTTTGTAAAGTAAGCATACAAGTTTTATCACCGTAAGCATACAAGTTTTATCACTGAAAGTAAAAAGCATTAGTAAACAAGGAGATAAACAGCGTGTCGCAAGGATGGGATAACATGAGCTGAACCGAGACATTGCATGGACGCGGCGTAGCGTCGACGGCAAGCAGTGCCAGTGATTTGGAAGCGGTAAACAGGATTTGCGTTTTATATAAAAACTGTTTATCCTTTTCGGTAAAGGAGGCCCCGGCCTCTTCCATAATATCATTCACAACGAGGTAATGACAGAAAGCAGGAGAGCATGACAGACGTCACACATGTCGATCGCGCATCGCAGGCTTGGCTGACCGACCCGACGGTGTTCGAGGTGAACCGGACTCCGGCCCATTCCAGCCACAAGTGGTACGCCCGCGACCCCCAGAGCGGACAATGGTCCGATCTCAAGCAGAGCCTTGACGGCGAGTGGCGGGTCGAGGTCGTTCAGGCCGCCGACATCAACCTCGAAGAGGAACCCGCGACGGCCGAGTCGTTCGACGACTCCTCGTTCGAGCGTATCCAGGTTCCGGGCCACCTGCAGACGGCCGGTCTGATGAACCACAAGTACGTGAACGTCCAGTATCCGTGGGACGGCCACGAGAACCCGTTGGAACCGAACATCCCGGAGAACAATCACGTCGCGCTCTACCGCAGGAAGTTCACCGTCTCCGCCCCCGTGGCAAACGCCAAGCAGGCCGGCGGATCGGTGTCGATCGTGTTCCACGGCATGGCCACGGCGATCTACGTGTGGGTCAACGGCGCGTTCGTCGGCTATGGCGAGGACGGCTTCACGCCCAATGAGTTCGACATCACCGAACTGCTGCACGACGGGGAGAACGTCGTGGCCGTCGCCTGCTACGAATACTCCAGCGCCTCCTGGCTTGAGGATCAGGACTTCTGGCGTCTGCACGGCCTGTTCCGCTCCGTCGAACTCGCCGCCCGCCCGCATGTGCACATCGAGAACACGCAGATCGAAGCCGATTGGGATCCCGAGGCCGGCACCGCCTCCCTCGATGCCGCGCTGACCGTGCTCAACGCGGCCGACGCGGCCACGGTCCGCGCGACCCTGAAGGACGCCGACGGCAACACGGTGTGGCAGACGACGGGCGACGCGGAGGCGCAGACCGCGATCTCCAGCGGGCCGCTGCAGGGCATCGCCCCTTGGAGCGCCGAAAGCCCGACGCTGTACGAGCTTGACGTCGACGTCATCGACCAGGCGGGCGACGTCATCGAATGCACGTCCCAGAAGGTCGGTTTCCGCCGCTTCCGCATCGAGGACGGCATCCTGACCATCAACGGCAAGCGCATCGTGTTCAAGGGCGCCGACCGCCACGAGTTCGACGCCGAACGGGGCCGCGCCATCACCGAGCAGGACATGATCGATGACGTGGTCTTCTGCAAGCGCCACAACATCAACTCCATCCGCACCTCGCACTACCCGAACCAGGAACGCTGGTACGAACTGTGCGACGAGTACGGCATCTACCTGATCGACGAAGCCAACCTCGAAGCCCACGGCAGCTGGTCCCTGCCCGGAGACGTCCTCACCGAGGACACCATCGTGCCGGGTAGCAAGCGCGAATGGGAAGGCGCCTGCGTCGACCGCGTCAACAGCATGATGCGTCGCGACTACAACCACCCGAGCGTGCTGATCTGGTCACTGGGCAACGAATCCTACGTGGGCGACGTGTTCCGCGCCATGTACAAGCACGTGCACGACATCGACCCGAACCGTCCGGTGCACTACGAGGGCGTGACCCACAACCGTGACTACGATGACGTCACCGACATCGAGACCCGTATGTACTCGCATGCCGACGAGATCGAGAAGTACCTGAAGGACGACCCGAAGAAGCCGTACCTCTCCTGCGAATACATGCACGCCATGGGCAACTCCGTGGGCAACATGGACGAATACACGGCGCTCGAACGCTACCCGAAGTATCAGGGCGGCTTCATCTGGGACTTCATCGACCAGGCCATCTACGCCACCCAGCCCGACGGCACCAGGAGCCTGCGCTACGGCGGAGACTTCGGCGACCGTCCGTCCGACTACGAGTTCTCCGGCGACGGCCTGCTGTTCGCCGACCGCAAGCCTTCCCCCAAGGCCCAGGAAGTCAAGCAGCTGTACTCGAACGTCCACATCGACGTGACGAAGGACTCGGTGTCCGTCAAGAACGACAACCTGTTCACCGCCACCGGCGACTACGTGTTCGTCCTGAGCGTTCTCGCCGACGGCAAGCCGGTCTGGCAGTCCACCCGGCGTTTCGACGTGCCCGCCGGTGAGACCCGCACGTTCGATGTCGCATGGCCGGTGGCGGCGTACCGCGCCGACGCCCGCGAACTGGTGCTGCAGGTTTCGCAGCGTCTCGCCAAGGCGACCGATTGGGCCGAAAGCGGCTACGAGCTCGCCTTCGGACAGACCGTGGTGCCCGCGGACGCCACCGCGACGCCCGACACGAAGCCGGCCGATGGGACCATCACCGTGGGCCGTTGGAACGCCGGCGTGCGAGGCGCCGGACGCGAGGTCCTGCTGTCGCGCACCCAGGGCGGCATGGTCTCCTATACCTTCGCCGGCAACGAGTTCGTGCTGCGCCGTCCCGCAATCACCACCTTCCGTCCGCTGACCGACAACGATCGCGGCGCCGGTCACGGTTTCGAGCGCGTCCAGTGGCTGGGCGCCGGCCGCTACGCCCGCTGCGTGGACAACGTGCTCGAGCAGATCGACGACAGCACGCTCAAGGGCACGTACACGTATGAGCTCGCCACCGCGCAGCGCACCAAGGTGACCGTCTCCTACACGGCCCACACCGATGGCCGCGTGAACCTGCACGTCGAATACCCTGGAGAGCAGGGTGACCTGCCCACCATCCCGGCGTTCGGCATCGAATGGACGCTGCCTGTGCAGTACACGAACCTGAGGTTCTTCGGCACCGGCCCGGCGGAGACGTACCTGGACCGCAAACACGCCAAGCTCGGCGTGTGGAGCACCAACGCTTTCGCGGATCATGCGCCGTACCTCATGCCGCAGGAGACGGGCAACCATGAGGATGTGCGTTGGGCCGAGATTACCGACGATCACGGCCACGGCATGCGCGTCAGCCGCGCCGATGGTGCCGCGCCGTTCGCGGTAAGCCTGTTGCCGTACTCCAGCTTCATGCTTGAGGAGGCTCAGCACCAGGACGAGCTGCCGAAGCCGAAGCACATGTTCCTGCGCGTCCTTGCCGCACAGATGGGCGTTGGCGGCGATGATTCCTGGATGTCGCCGGTGCACCCCCAGTACCATATCCCGGCGGACAAGCCGATCAGCCTCGATGTCGACCTCGAGCTGATCTGATCAGAATTGATCCGATAGTCCACCGTGCAAACGATGTGGCCCCCGACTTCCTCGCAGGAAGTCGGGGGCCACATCGTTTGCACGGTCCTTGTTAGTCCAGCGGATGCGCCGGATATCGATGCAGATCCAAACCTAGTCGTTGTAGAGCATCAATGAATAAAGATGTCACTCATAAGCTATCAAGAGAATCCAGAACCTTTTGAATTCACATGCTCGACACGCAATGTATCCAGCGTCGTTTACAATGATTCATTGTGCCTTAATGGCGCATCGGGCTATAGCGCAGTTTGGTAGCGCGCCTGCTTTGGGAGCAGGATGTCGCCGGTTCAAATCCGGCTAGCCCGACCAGAAACCCCGGAATCTCAACGATTCCGGGGTTTTTCCTTTTATCCGGTTCAAACCGATTTATCCGATTTTATCCGATGACCGCAGAACCTACGCCGCCTCGTCCGGTTCCTCCGCCCTGGCACGGCCCACAGCATCGGCCACCTCATCCAGCTTCTCCGGCCACAACCGCGCATACGTGTCAAGCGTGACCATAGCGCTCGAATGCCCCAACTGGGACTGCAACGTCTTCACGTCGCAGCCGTTGGCAATCGCGATGCTCGCATACGTGTGGCGCAGGTCGTGGATGCGCACGCCGGAATCCTCCATACCCGCACGCCTGACGGCCGGACTCCAAATGCGCGACCTCCACGTGTTGACCCACAGATTGCCGCCACGGGCCGCACGGAACACATAATCATCAGGATCACGCCCATCGCACTGACGTTCCAAACCAGCCACAAGAAATTCAGGGAACGCCACCCAACGCGCCTTCCCGTTTTTCGGGGAACCGAGAATCATCTTCCCGTCCTTATCCTCCGCCCAGGTGCGGCGGATGCGCGCTCGCCGACGGGGAAAGTCCATGTCCTTGACCTGCAGAGCGAAGGTCTCGCCGATGCGCGGCCCGACGTAGGCCTGCCATCGAACGATGAGCGTGTCCTGCGGGTCGTTCTTTACTCTGCCGGCCTCGATGGCTAGATCCTCCACCTCGGGAATCGAGAGAAATACCATGTCGTCGTCATCGTCGACGACGCGTGGAGTGGCGACGGACTGCATGGGATTCGCGGTGATATATCCCTGTTTCAGAGCATGGCCGAGCACACCGCCCATGACCACGCGCACGATGTTGCGGATCGACCGTGGCTTCAACGCGCGAGTGTTTTCCGTTCCGCGTTTTCTGTCGGCCGGATAGCCGCCCTCCGACAGTTGGTTCACCCATTTCTGTATCGCTTCCGTCTTGATGTCCCCTATGGGGGTGTCGCCCCATTGGGGGTTGATGTAGATTCTAAGTTCTCGCTTGTAGCGGCGCAGGGTGCCGGGTTTGATGTCGGCTTTCGTTGCCGTCCACTCCTCGGCGACCCGACGGAATGGCTTCTGCGCGAGCTTGGGGTCGTGGTAGCGGCCGCGCCTGATGTCGTCCTCCATGGCGGCTTTGAACTCCTCCGCGTCCGACAGGAGCCGGAACGTTTTGGACTTCTCGGTCTTCACGCCCTGTGCCTCGGCGTACCAGCGGCATCGCCAGCGGTCGTACTTTCCGTAGGTGCTGCTGCGGTGTTCGGCGGGCACCTTGGCCTTCATGGGGTCTTTGGCGTTGGCGAGACTGCGCTTCATCGCAGCAGTCGGCGGATTGCCGTTCTCGTCGTTTTTGAGCCAACGGTCAACGATGAACACTCGTGCCATAGGTATGCTCCATCTTCATCTCACGTGCTCATAGAGCAGCGCCCTGTAGTCTTCGATGATTTGGACGGTGACGTTGAGTTCGGCGGCCATCTGGTAGGGGTCGCCATCGTACATTCGTTCCGCCAAAGCGTATTCCGCCGGGTCGATGAGCAGTATGGCGGTCTCCCTTCGGCAGCGGCGTTCCATCTTGCCGCCCATGCAGCCGCTTGTGGTGTCGTCGCCGTGCCTCCAGTGGACGAGCTCGTGCACGAGCGTGCAACGTTTGCGCGTGTAGGTGATGCGCCGGTCGATGAGGATCGTGTTCGTCTCCAGGCAGTAGATTCCGTCCAATATACCGGGAAGGAGCGCGCTGGACACGTTAAGCTCCGGAGCCACGTCGTACAACGCCATTCGCATCCGCCCATAACTCATTCGTGGCGACAGCGGCGGAAAAGAGACAGTCTCCGTTCGCCTCACCGCGTCGATGATGCCTGCATCGCGGTTCATGATGCGACCTTTCCGTGCCCGTATGGACACACCGACATTGACAGTCCCGGCGCTCGCGGACTTAACTTGTGGGAGGGGATCGGCTTTGTGGATTACGGCTGGGTTCCCGAATGGGGAGTAGGACTTTGGGTCGAGAATTCCTTTGCTCCTGTGGCCGGTCTCCGATTATTTCTGTTTTTAGCTTGTGATGTTTGATTTGACTTCTGGAGTGTCGTGTGCAAGAAAAGAAGTAGCTCATCTGCCTAGTTGTAGAAGGAGTTTCCTGGGTCGCTGCGGCGGCCCTTGTTTCTTTCTACTGTATTTTGTCTCCACGATTCTTGGCCTGCTCGTAGCGGCGCAGCTGTTTTCTGTAGCTGTGTTCCTGATCTAGATAGTAAGCGGTGACGAGCATGCAGTATGGCCGGGGCTTCTCTGGATGCGGTTCCAACACCACCAGATAACGCTCCGGGTCCACGAGGATGTTCACCCTTGTCCGTCCTCTCCATGGTTCCTTCCAGACCATTGGTTTCTCGCAGATTGTGTAGGCGCATTGCGGGCATTGACGGCAATACTGGACGGTGGGTCGTGGATATCGTATGCGCTCGCAGCGTCGGACATCCGTGATTCGTTCCCCGGTGGCATGGTCTTCAGTGCTGGTGATGTGGAAGAATCCGGCCCATTTGCCGTCTTCTTCTTCCTCGTGGCGTCTAACGGTCACGGTCAAATTGTCATAGGTTGGGTGTGACAGGATGAAGTCTCTGCGGAAGATGTCGTATAGGCGGTTCTCGTACGAGCTAAATTCCTCCCCTATGTTCTGTGTTTCGAGTTCGGGTATCCAGTGAGGCGTCATGACCGTTCACCTTCCCATACGAAGATGTTGAATTTTCGCGCGCCCAGACTGGTGGACTGAGTGAGGCGCAAATTGGTCTTAGAGCGAATGCGCTCGATGATTTCACGTTTCGCCCCCTGCGGCAGGGGAATTGTCGTTCTGTTAGCTCGGCAGACCGCCCCGTTGATGATGTCCACTATCTGCATCATTTGCACTTCGTCGGAGCGTATTGGTTGTACTTTCTGGATACACTCGTGGTTGAAGTCGTAATGGCTGTTGGCGCATACCTCTTCGAGTTTTTTGGCTCGTTGAGCAGAGTGCGTGTCTTTGATGTCGATATATACGTTGTATTGGTTCACGGGGTCGAACAGCCGGTTGAGCATCGTGAAGTACATCTTGTAATACCAATCGTTGTGCGACTGGTGGAACGACTCGTGCCGAAGCCTGGTCTTATCCGCCACGAGCACACGGAAACGCAAATCGTCATCATAGAAGAAGTAATCCACGAGCTCTCTGTATAGGTCGAGCTTTGCATTGCTCAGCTTCGTCCATTTAACTTCGGTTCGAGCCTTGACCCCATGCCGTTTCTTGATGTCCACGATGTTGTCGCTTATTTCCTTTTTCTTATCCTTCGGCAGTATCAGGGCACCTAGTACCATAACGTTGCTGTCGTCGTTTTCCAGATGACAGCTCTCATCGCAATATAGGTTGTATTCAGTCATGCCGTCTCCTTTGAGGTCAGTCATTTTGTAGTGGTGTACAAAATGACTGGAATTCAGTGTTTTCAACGATTTATGTCATTTAATACATGTAAATACATTCTGAACAGTCAAGGCTTACGCTGGATCGTCCCCATCGCCATCGAACTTGTGCTCATCTTCTAGGGCGACGATGTCCATGTCACCGCGTTTGAGCTTTTGGAGCGTTTCAGCCACTCGTGCCTGCTCGTCATCAACAACAAAGCGCTCGCCAGCGGGTTTCTTTGTTGATGCGGTTTGTTGTTCGAGTTCCATACGTCTTGCCTCGGTGATGATCTCGCGCAGGGTTTGCACCGGGTCGGCGTTGCAGACCTCGCAAATCAGCAAAAACTCTGACAGGCGCACCGGTGCTTTAAGGGCATTGCGAATATCACGTACTCGGTTGTACCCGATTGCACTTTTCGACGCTCGATCAATTGCTGAGTTATTCATACCCGCTCGATTGATTACTCTGTCGAGTATTTTTGCGGACACATCATCGACGATAGTTCGCTCTCGCTTGTTCGTGCTCATGAGCCCAACTATAGCAGACACGCCGAGCACTTGCTACAAAATATAGCAGGCGCTATATTCAATTTCATTAGAGCAAACGCTATATGAGGTGGCTGAGATGTCCTCAACTGATTTCAGACAGCTTTCGACCAAGGAACTGCACTTGTACATGAATCTCGTGATGGGGTTCTGCTCCGATATGCGTCGCCTGCTAAGCGAGAGGAATCTGACCGCCGATGCGATTGACAAGTACGAGATGACGGCGGTCAACAACCTGATTGCTGAGGTCAACTACCGATCGCTTGCAGAGTCTGAGATACGGCGAGACCGAGGGCAGGGAGCTGGACGATGAAATCCGCAAGCATGTTCCCCAGATACTTGTCCTTGATTGTCTGCCACTTCGATTTCTCCTGTGTGGCCGATTCGGCCATGTACATGGAGCCGAACAGTCGTTGGAGCGAATCGTTGATGTCGAAGTCGATACCGGCCTCGAAGTTGTCGATGTTCCTGCGCACTTCGTCGACCAGTTTCATGATGTGCGCTTTCAACGCCGGTGGTAGGGAATCATCCGATTTGATGAGCTCGACGAGCTCGTTCAGGAAGGCAGTGAGGTTCTTCGCCCGGTCGTCGTTCAACTCGTATCGCATGGAGAACGAGCGATCTGCAATCGTCTGCAAGCTCAGAATCGACGCCGGAGACAATGTCTCATCATGTTTCGGATGCGTGCTGAAGTACCGGAGAGAACCATCACTATACGCATCCGCGAATGACTTCCAAAGACTTTCCCAGATAGCGGGAAGCTGCTGCTCCACGGTGTCCAATCGCCGCACACCAGACGCTTTGAGACCCGCGACAAGACGTTCCGTCCGCGCCATTGCGTCAAACGCCGAACAAGCTGAATCATCGAAGCCCTCGATTCGCGGTTCGACCTTGAAGAACTTCAACAGGTATTCCGCCGGATTCACCATGACCCCCAATCAGCTAAAGGAACAAGCACATGCCTAATCTACCAGCAGTTGAAGCCACGAAACGTGCCGTGCACGACACCCGCACCCGCGTGCTCCTGTCCAAAACCAAAATGACCAGCATCGCCGAGGCCTGCGGCCGCAACCGCATGACCGTCGCCAAATGGCTCGACGGCGACGACATCAGCCTCGCAGCATACATCGCCGCACAACAACTCTCAGGCGGCGACCCAATCGAAACACTCACCAACGCGCTCAACGCCGACAACACCGATCCCGCGCTCGCCGCCGAGAACATCATCCCGGCGCTCGCCGAAGGAGGTGCGAAATGAGTGGATATAAGGCAACCCCTGCGGTGCAAGCGCAGGGGTGTGGTCACGGCCCGTTCTCAGATCTGTTCGAAGCTGATGGGGCATCCGGGCGTCCAGTACGCAGTTACGTCGTTCCCGGAATCCGCGAGCTTGCCGCTGAAGACGACCCCTCCTTGCGTCCTGGTCGACGTGGTGAGCTTCTGGGAGATCGCCTGCGTTTCGGCGTCGTCGAACGGTCCGATCAGCTCGTCGTTAAAACGGATATTCCATTGCGCCATGTAATCACCTCCCTTCTTTGCGTGGGTGCCCTCATTGTCTCGCTCGAACTCGCCGGCAAGGAGGTGAAGTGATGGGAACCGTCAGCACCCGCATTGAAGAAGGGGACGGTTTCAAAGTCCTGAGATACGGGCTCGGAAGCATCGTTCTCATCATCGGCTATCCCCAGTCGGAAAGCGACCTGATCGACGCGCGAGATGCCATCGCCAAACAGTTCGATTACGAAATCAGCATGAACGGGCGACGGCACGGCGGACATCGTTCCGTCCGCGCCGCCGCCATGCCGGAGTCAGTCGTCGATCTCAACCAGCGACCACCACAGGGCGGCACGCGGATTGAGATAGATAAGAGACCCCTCGGGGACACCGAGAGCCCGACCTCGAACCGAAACCACGCCACCCGACGCGGCGGCGCTCTCCAATTCATCGAGAATCTTCGACGGATACTCTTCTCCCGCTAAATCGACAAACCGTCGCTTATCGGCGGTCGTCTCAAACACGAGTCGATACGTCATTATTCTTCACCTCCTCTCATTGCTGGTAGTTAGGCAATGTCCAGCTTAGGGGAGGTGGGCCAACGCATAAAAAGGAAGAAAACCAATGAGCGAGAAACTCACCATCGCGAACCCCGAGGACGGGAACCGTCCCCTCTCCTATCAGGCTCTCAGCCACGGCATCGACGAAATCCGTTTGGGTGACATGGGCATCACGGACGCGGTGTGGCGCGGGCCGCACAGCGAGCTCGTGGCGTTGGCCCGTCGAATCCTCGACGCGGAGGCCGGACGATGAACGCCCGGGATTACGGACAGCACGCGAGCGGCTACCGCAGGCCCGAGCTCGACGAATTGCCTCGCGGCTTCATGGTCCGGTTGATTCTCTGGGCCGTGGTTTTCGCCTTCTGCATCGGCTGGGTGATGTCGCACGCCGGTTGCGCGCATCCCATCGGCAATGGTTTGGCCTCCCTTGTGGGATTCGGTTGCGCGCCATTGCGGCTCCTGTGCCTTGTGCTGAGCGAGGCGGGAGTCGAATAACAGGCTTGCCGGGGTTCCTGTTCTTTCCTTCCCCGGCAATCGACAAGGACAGTCGTTAACACCATCGCGCCGCGCTCGGAGCAGCGGGTGTGGCGCATGGGGCCGGCAGGTTCGCCCCCGCTGGAGATCACGGTGTCATGTACGTGGCAAACAGCGGGAAGCCGTTCGATTCGGCACGGTCCACTCCATATTCATCACGACATAGGCCTCATGGGGGCTGGAAAGGAGAACCATGGCCGACGAGACAAGCGAGCCCGCGATGTTCGAAGCGTTGGAAAAGGCATTGATGCCGTTGAACAGCGCACGCCAGCTGGCCGAGCTCAGCGGCATCGGCGAATCCACGCTGGCCGAATGGCGCGGAACGCACACGGGACCCGCCTACGTGAAATCCGGCCGACGTGTCCTGTATCCGAAGGAGGCAGTGCTTGGCTTCATGCGCGCCAACCTGCGGGAATGCAAGGAGGCCGCATGACCAGCCAGCCGGACGATTACGACCACAGGGCCGAGGGCGAATCCACGTTCGAATGGCCATTGGACAGCACTGGCATGCGCATGGGTGCCGGCGAGCTCCTGGACAGCCTGCTCCAGACCATCCAGCATCTCAACCGGACGGACGCATGGCCGCTGACGATACTGCCGCCACGTTGGACGGATGTGGTCGTGGACCGTGAACGCCGCTCGATCTCGGCGGTGTGTTTGTGGAAACGCAAACCAATCAAACACAAGAAGGAGGAATCGGAATGAGCGAGACCAAGGAACAACCCGAACGATCCAATACGGAGGGTGTGGCCGAGAGTCTGCTGCTGGCGTTGGATGCGGGGCCGAACAAGCCCTCATTGCCAGTGTTGGAGGCGATGCTCGCCGAGGCGTTGAAGGCCAACGACATGACATTGGTGCGCTCCTTCGCCCAGCCGCCCATGCCGCCCGCACAATCCAAAACGGCCGACATGGAGGCCGAGCTGGCCGATATGCGCCGTGAACTCGCGCACGAGGCATACGGCTGTGCTTCCACGCTCGCGGACGGCGTGGTGTCCGATGGCGACTGGGAGCTGTTCGACCTGGCGGACGAGGTGCGAGCTGTGGCGGTGGACTTGCTGCGCGCGTTGGATGGTGAGGCGTGATGGCCGGAGAGACGATCATCACGATCATCGGCAACCTGACCGCCGACCCCGAGCTGCGCACCACGGGCGGCGGGGCGACCGTGGCGAGCTTCACGATCGCTTCGACGCCGCGCAACTGGAACCGGCAGGCCAACCAGTTCGAGAACGGGCAGGCGTTGTTCATGCGCTGCTCCGCGTGGGGCGACATGGCCGGCCATTGCGTCCAGTCCCTGCACAAGGGCATGCGCGTGATCGCCACCGGCCGGCTGAAGCAACATTCGTATCAGACGCAGGACGGCTCCCAGAGAACCGTCATCGACATGACCATCGATGAGATAGGCCCCTCGCTGCGGTACGCGACCGCGCAGGTGACGCGCGTGCAATCCGGGCGCGGCTATTCCGGCGGCAGCACGTATGGGGACCCGGCAAAACCCGCCAACGGGCAGGGCTGGCAGAACAGCTCCCCGGCCCAGAACCCCGGCATGCCGGAAGACGACCCGTGGGCGCGGCCGGCACCGGCCTCTCCCGGCGTCACGTTCGGCGCTTCCAACGATTTCCCATCGAACGATTCCGACCCTGAATTCTAAGGAGATTCAATGTCACGGAAAAAGAAAACGGACGGCGTGCAGGACGCGCTCATCCCCGACGAGATCACACCGCTCATGCTGCTCGCCCTGACGGCCAAGGCGTCACGCATGAAGGACGCCGCGGCCGCGTTCCGCATCGCGGCCAGCAAGATGCTCGACCTGGCCACCAAGGACGAATACATCGAAAAATACCAGAACATCGATCCCATCACCGACGCCCTGTACGACGCCTGCGATCTCTCGCAGCACATCTTCGACGCCGCCAACGCGGTCAACGACCTCATCAACTATCCCGTCGAGGCCCGCGAGCGCGTGGTGAAGGCGGATATCGAGCGCAGTCTGCTGGATCCGTGGCGTGACCTGCCCACTGGCGGTGTGGATCCGAAGACCGGCGAAATCAAGGAGGACTGAATCATGAGCAAACGCAAGCACGGACGCCAACAACTGGAGCATGAGCGTCAGCGTCGTCGCAGGAAGCGCATGCCGCACCTGCCCGCGCACCAGAATCTATCGATCAAGGAGCAGTGACCCGACGAATTGTCTATCAACATCATCGACATCAACGTAAAGAACCTCATCCCGAACCCGAACAACCCCCGCAAAGACGTGGGCGACGTCACCGAATTGGCCGACAGCATCCGCGAACAGGGTTTGCAGCAGGCGCTCGTGGTAACCCCCGACCACGAACAGGACGGCGAGCGCTGTTATCGTGTGGTGATTGGTCATCGTCGTTTGGCGGCGTGCAGGCTGGCTGGTTTGGAGTCAGTGCCGTGTGTTGTGCGTGAGTTGGATGCGAAGACCGAACGCGAGCTGATGCTGGTGGAGAACTGCCAGCGCAGCGATCTGACGCCGTTGGAGGAGGCTGACGGATATCAGGGTCTGCTCGACCTGGGTGCGAACGTGGGCGAGCTGGCGTCGAAGACCGGGCGCAGTGAGTCGTTCGTGCGTGGCCGGTTGCGGATCGCTCGGATTCCGGCTGACGTGCGTTCCGGGTCGAAGGCGTTCGCGCAGTTGTCTCTGGCCCAGTTGGATGAGTTGGCGGAGTTCGAGGATCATCCCGACATGATGAGTGAGCTTGCCTCGCAGGCCGGGACGAACAATTGGGCGTGGAAGGCCAATCAGCTGCGTCAACGGTTGAAGGACGAGGCGTGGCGTGTGGCAGTGCGTGCCGTGTTCCTCGAGCTGCAAGTGCCGGTGGAAGAGCCTGAATCCGGTTCCGTGTGGTCGATACCGGATGGATGCGGGTTCTGCGATACGTTCCATGGCCGGCCCGAGGATCTGGCCGACTGGTGGAAGCAGTGGCGGGTGAAGCATCCGACGGACGGGCCCGTGGTGCGCATCGCCGACACCACGGTGTATGCGTTCCCTCGCATGAGCGCCGCGCAGATCGCCGAACGCGACGCCAAGGACGCGGCCCGCGAACGCGAGAACGCCTTGGCCGAGGAACGGTTGGACCGGCGGAAACGCTTCGAGCATGATGCCGCGCAATTGCGTCTCGTCTGGATCAGGGAGCACGCCACCCGGTTCAACGGCGGACAACTGCGCAAAGCCAACACCCGTTTGAGCCTGCTCGTCCTGACCGGCACCGACGGCTATTCTGGCCTCATCGCCAGCCGCAGGTGGGACAACGACGAGAGGGTGCTCGACGCCTACAACGCGCTGACCACCTCGCCGTTGCCGGTCATCGAGGCCGGCGACGTGGACCTCTACTGCGAGCAGAACCTCACGGAACTGCATCGCCGTCAGAACGTGGAGGGGTCCGCGAACCGTGAGCTCCTGCTCATCCTGTGCGCCCAAATGGAAGCCATCATCGACCACAGCACGTGGGCAGACAAGGACGACATCACCACCGCCCAGGCCTACTACCGGGCGCTCGAAGACCTCGGATACCCCACTTCCGATGAGGAAGCCAAGGCGCTCGCGGGCGAATATCTGCCCGTTGAGGACGAAGAGGCGGAGTGATTATGACGTGGAATCCCATGCCAAGCAAAAGAGCCACGCCGCAAGGCGTGGCTCTTGGAAGGGGAAAGCGTTCGCTATTCCTCGGATTCGCCCGAACGGGCGGGATTGATGCGTTCGGCGTCGATGTAATCCATGAAGCCCGTGGCCTCTCCGCTGCGCTCGTCAAGAGGGACGAACTCGCCATCCGCGCGATCTGCGGTAAATTCCACGAAACGACGCAGCTCGCCATAGGTGAGCTGTTCGAAATCAATCGAGACGCACATGCTGTACCGGGTTTTTTCCTCGTTGCTCATGCGTCGATTATCGCACGGTTGGGAGGTGTGCCATGTCGGTGAGTGTCGACAGCACCTTCGCGTTCGACCCGAACGTGCAGGACAGCGGCATGGCCGCGCGCGGCCTGTACGTGACGATGGTGACGTGGTGCGACCACCAGATGTACACGAGACCCGATGAGTTCGACGGCACTTTCGACCTGAAAAGAGTCAAAAACGTGGGCGGAACGTTGCGTCTCGTGCGCGAACTCGTGGCAAACGGGCTCTTCGAAGAAGTGTCCGAGGGCGTATACACGGTCGTGACCCGTCGCGGCTTGGCCGTGTTCGGAAGCTTCAAGAACCAGAAAAAGCCATTGACCCCGGAGGAAGCGGCCGAACTTCACAACAAGAAAGTCAACGCCGGACATGCGGGAGGAAAAGCATCAGGCCTTGCAAGACAAGCGAAAGCCGAAGCAAAGGCGAAGCAGAACGCTTCCGATGAAACGAAGCAGACTGCTTCAACCAACGTGAAGCAGAACGAAGCAGACGCGAAGCAGACTGCTTCAACATCAGGGAAGCAAAACGCAAGCACTACCATACCTAACCAAACCATACCTATTTCCTCCCCTAACCCCTCCACGCCGAAAACCGAAGCAGAACCGAACCGGGTGACCCTGGCCCAGCTCGAAGACCGGACGCTCGCCGACCCGTTCACCACGGCGTGGAACGCCTACCCCAGCCACACCGGCAGCCGCAAGGAAGCCGAAACCGCGTTCCACGCCGCCACCCAAGGCCTGGACGGCCTGCCGCCATGCCAGCCCAAAGACCTCATCGGCGCCGTCATCAGCTACGCCAAAACCGTGGACCAACCCCAATACGCGCCCAAAATGAGCCGATGGCTACGCAACGGCCAATACGCCGACCACCTGCGCAGCAAACCCAACCGCACCGAATGGGGCGGCATCACCCGCCAATGGCTCAACCAGCACGCCATCAGCCTCGTGCCGGCAGGGGCATGGACGGACAGCGTCGAACAGACGTTCTGGGCCCACGTCAAAACCGGCGAGGAGCCGGAGACCGTCGCCCGACGGCTCGTAAACGAAATCAACGAAAGAAGCCAAGCATCATGAGCGACAAGCCCAGCAGCCAGACCCTCAGGCTCGTGGAAGGCCGCGAGCGCCATCGGTGCATTGTGTGCGACCGGTACCTGCGTGCGGGCGAATGGCCCGGCATGAGCCATCACCACAGGAAACGCCGCAGCCAGACGTACGGAGACCCCGAACGACACGCGGCGTCGAACATCGTCACCGTGTGCGGCATGGACAACTCGACCGGATGCCATGGGTGGATTCACCGGCATCCCATCGAGGCCAGGGCGTTGGGATACCTGCTCAGAAGCTACGACCCGACACCCAGCACGGTGCCCGTGTACAGCTGCCGGCGCGGCTGGATACTGCTCGACACCGACGGCCAATGGCATTCATGCCCGCCACCCGAAGACCTCCCCACCCACATCAACATCAAGAAAGGCAACGAATGAACGCCCACACAGCAACCCCGAACCGCCCCAACCCCGTCATCGAACTCATCCGACGTCTCCGAAAGGCCACCCACCGACCCGAACCGGCCAACGATCCGACCATCTGCGCGATCTGCGGCGCACCACTCACCGACACCACGTCATCCATCTGCCCCGACTGCCAGGAACTCGAAAAGGACTGGTAAGCATGCACACCACCGCATGGATCAACGACCCCGTCAACAGCCCGAACCATTACACGCGCTCACACCCCGGCATGGAATGCATCGACCAAGAAAGGGACCAACAATGACCAACCCCAACACCTACAACACGGCCTGCGTCACCGGCGTCATCGACAACGTGGACTTCACGCTACGCGACGACTCCACCAGCGTAACCATGCTCATCCCACCCGACACCCCGGTAGGCACCAGAACCATCATCATCCCCCAAGGCTTCACCCTCGCCGAACACCGGATCATCCGCGAAGCCATCGCCGACGCGCTCGCCGACCACGGGGAGGAACTATGAGCCCCGAAAAACCAGACGCTTTGCTGTGGATGGACGTGGAAACCACCGGCCTCAACACGAACAGATGTTCGATACTCGAAATCGGCCTGCGCTGCACCAGCATGGACGCAACCCGCGAGCACGCGCGCCTCGAAGCGGTCGTCCACATCAGCCGGGAGACCATGCTCTCCGCGCAACTGCCCGCCCTCGACCTGCATCTGAACAACGGGCTGCTCGCCCAATGCGAGACCAGCGACCCCGCCCACTGCTCGCCAGAGGCAATCGCACTGGAAACCGTGAGATTCATCAAGGACATGAGCGGCATGTACACGCTGCACCCCGCAGGCACGAACATCCAACGCTTCGACCTGCCCATGATCCTCAGATTCTGCGAACCCGTGGAACGCGTCAACGACCTGCTCTCCTACCGGGCCTTGGACGTGACCACGCTGAGGCTCGCGGCCAAGGCGCTTGGCCGAGACCCCTACACGCACAGGGCCAAGCCCACGCACCGGGTCCACGACTGCCTGGACAGGGACATCGCGGAATACCGGCACTACCTCACCCTCATGAACCCCAAGGAGACCGTATGAGCCAGAGATGTACTCCACGCGGGCCCGGCTGCTACTACCGTTGCCCGATTTGCGGGCAATGGTGGCGCTACGACCCGCGAACCGAATTCTGGGATCCGATAAACACGCTCGGAATGTTCTTCTCGCACCACTCAGTGTGGAGGCAGGAACGCCAACACAGAAAGGCAAATCATGGCCGAACCGATTGACCTCACCCAACAGGCATTGACGGCGCTCGCCGACGCGGGACTGGGCAACGAGTCGGCGGCCGAATCGTTCGTCATCGGATATCAGGCGGGCTATGACGCAGCGCTCACTCTGGCCATCAGCATAGAAACCCATCTCAACTCGAATGAGCCGACAGACGAAGAAATCGAGACCTGCGCCCGAGGATTCTTCGAGGGAACACCCGGCATCACCAACTGGGACGCAGTCAGCGAGCACTCAAAACAAGCATGGCTGCACGCGGCCAAGAAAGCGCTCGCCGCCGTCAACACGATGAAAACCGAGGAGGAATCATGAGCATCATCAGCAAGGAAGCGTGCTTCCGCTACCCCAACTGCACGGTGGACGACGTGCACGACACGTTGGCCCAGGTCTACACCAGTGACGACTTGCAGGAGGCGTACATGACCGGTGCGGAACGGGAGCCCACCGGCTTGGAGGTGGAAGCCGCCGCCGAACAGCTCTACTACTCGGACTGCAACAGTTCCGGCCTGCTCCTCGACTCAGACTGGAACAGACTACCGGACGGCAACAAAGCCATCTACCGCAACCGGGTGCGCACAATCATCACAACAATCCAGAAAAAAGGAACAGCAGAATGAACGAGAACACGAACCTCACCGACATCATCAGCGCGGCGCTCGCCGCCGGATGCCAGATCAGCGTGACCATCACTCCCAAAGACTTCTACAACGAATCACAGGAGCCGGAGGAATGAACGTGAGCGAAAGCATCGACTGGCGGCATTCCACGCCGGGAGAGCTTGACCTGCACCGGTTCATCGGACTCACGAGGAGAGGCCAAACACTGGACGGCTATCTCTCCTGCTTCACACAGAACGGCCGGTGGACACTCACCGACGCCGACAATCTCGCCACCGTCATCAAACCGGACGCCAACGGAAACCCAACACTCAACACCGAACTCTTCCGCTCCATCAACGTACTCAAGGAAATAAGACCATGCAAAAAACTACATTAGTCCACCACAGAACTACATTAACCACCACCGGTTTTTACATTAGCGCGCTCGCCGGAGGCACCCGATGAGGCGCGGAAACTGGTCGGTGGAATCCACCATCGGACTCCTGTTCACCATCATCATCGCGATACTGGCGCTCGCCATCGTATCCGCCATCGGCCTGGCCGCGTACGCCGCGATGGACACCGGTCCCAGCCAGCGTATCGTGCAGCAGGTGGAGACCACGGGCGATGTTCGCCGCCTGTGCATCGAGGCTCGAACCGGCGAGCGCGTCGATGCCATGTCATGCGATTTGATTGATCCGCATGCGGGAGGTGTTGCGAAGTGACGAGTTAGGCGATACGCGACAAGGTGCTCGCATGGCATGGGCGCGGCTACGGCGCGACGGATACGGCCCGTCAATTGGGCCTGCCGTTGGAGGAGGTGCGCGCGATCATCCGCGAGGGTGACGGTCGGCCGAAACCGCCATGCAAGGTCGAGTTCATTGAACCGCCGCTGTTCGAGGAATGAACTGAAATACCAGATAAAAAAACGAAACCCTCCACACGAGGCGGAGGGCATGTCAGCAAGCAACCAGTTTAGCCGATGTGGAGGGATTTCGTGAACTGTCAGAACTGCAAGACGATGACCGAAGAGGGGTATTCAGTGTGCGCGACGTGCGAGCTGCGCTTCGCCGGCACGCTCCTGCGCTTGGCGCGTGATGTCACGCCATTGCATGACAGCCTCGACGCGACATTGCATCCGGGAGGGCATTCGCCCGTGCGCATCCAGACGGCCACTCCCCCGACGCCGATACGCTTGGACGTGCTCGACCTGATTGACATGCTCGACGCGACGGCCCGTGAACTATGGCGTTGCCTCGACGGCATCGATGCCTTGGACTGGCGCAAAGACAAACGCAACGAGGATCTGAAGGCCACGCTCATCGCATGCGCCGGTCATGCACGCCTTGCCACGTTCGCGGACGCGGGCTTCTACATGCACGTCGTTGACGGCATCGCCCGCAAAGTCGATGCTGCGCTGGACCCGCCGGAGCAACGCCGCGAAATCGGCACCTGCGAACTATGCGAGACCATGCTCACCGCTGGGGCAGCAGACCAGTGGGTGACATGCCCGGTCTGCGGGAGGGAACAGCGAGCGCAGACGGTCAAACTGCGTAGGCTCAAGACGTTGTGTTGGGATGATTCCAGGCGCGGGTCTGCGGCGGAGATAGCCAAGGCGTTCACCGACGCGGGAATCACCGTGCGCAGGGGCACGCTCAACGTGTGGGTCAACCGGGGCAAGCTGTGCAACGGCCCTCAGGGCATCGCCTACTGCGACGTGTACCGGCTCGTGGTCGGAGGTGCAGCTTGACAAAATCTCGACTGTAACCGATGATTGCAGTGGCAGAAGTGTCGAAAAACCCAGCTCACGTGGCTGGGTTTTCGCGTATCTGACCGCATTGCATGGGGCGAGAGTACTCCGCCGGCACGTCCAAAGCGCCGGTGATGTTCGCCCCGCCACTCTTTTCATTTGATTGTGAGGCGATGACGCCATGACAATGCCAGGCATGCCGACCATCAGCCTGCAGATCACGTGCAAGGGGAACGCCCTCGCCGCCATCGACGCCCTCCCGGTGCCCGTGAGCGTCACCCCGGCCGGGCATATTGTGGTCGACCCCCTCGAACCCGTCATGCGCCGGGCCGTGCAGGCGTTCGCGGACGCCTGGCAGCAGTCGTGCGACAAGGCCGGGTCATGAGCGGCCACCGTGGCAACACCCGTCATGCCAATGGCTGGCGACGCCAGCAGGTCGCGGCCCGCGTGCTGGCGGCCTACGACACATGCCACCTGTGCGGCAGGCCCGTGGACAAATCATTGCCGCCGGGATTGCCGGGCTCGCCCGAGGTAGACGAGATCATCCCGGTCAGCAAAGGCGGCTCGCCCTACCTGTTCTCCAACTGCCGGCTCGCGCACCGCTGGTGCAACCGCATCCGCTCCAACCACAGCGTCGCGTGGGCGCGCGAACACATCAAACAAACATTCGAACAGGGGTACACGGCCGACCTGAAGGCCACCTCGATGCCGTTGACCACGAGCGGCGACTGGTGACGTGGGGAGGAGACCCGTCCGGCCCGGTCGAAGCCCCCTCGGGCGCAGGGCCGATATCTCCCCGGCATGTCAAAACGTAACGCCTTGGACGGCCGTTACGTTATCCCGTTACGTTTTTTTGGAGGTGAGCGCGGTGATCTGCGAGGAATGCGGCCAGCCGTTCGCCCCGTCCGGCCGTGGAAAGAAAGCGAAGTACTGTTCGGCCAAATGCAAGCAGCGCGCCTACCGCAGGGCCAAGCGCATGAGCCGCGTCACCACTCCTCCCGCCCCGGCCGGGGACGTGGAACATGAGCCCGAGGCGATGGACGCCCTCACCGCCGCCGATTTCGAGGCGATGATGAACGACGGGCCCGAGGACTACGTGAGCGTGCTCAAACGCACGCAGGCCCGGCTCAAGGAAGCCATGTTCAGCGCCGGCACCCCGCCGGGCAGCCTGACCGGCATCAGCAAGCAGCTGCTCGCCCTGACCCGCGAAATCGAACGGCTCGAAGGCAACCCCGTACAAGGCATGACGACGCAAGAAGATCCGGAGGACGACGACGATGACGGAGAATTCCGACCCGAAGCTATCTGAGGTCGCACGCCACATCGTCATGCCCTCCGGCATCGTCACCAGCATGTTCCCCAAGGTCAACAAGCGCGCCAAAGCATGCGGCATCCGCTACGACCGCTGGCAGCAGGGACTGCTGACGCTCATCCTCGGCCGAAGGGCCGACGGCACGTTCGCCGCGTCCGTCGGCGGCGTGGTGTTGAGCATCTGCCGCCAGACCGGCAAGACCTTCACCGTCTCCAGCCTCGTGGTCATCCTGTGCACGCTCATCCCCGACCTGACCGTCATCTGGACCGCGCACCACAACCGCACCAACAGCAACACGTTCGACCACGTGCGCACTCTGGTACGCAACCCCGCGCTCATCGGATACCTCGACCACTCCGGCCGCACCGACGGCGTGCGCGGCGGCAACGGCATGCAGGAAATCACCTTCGCCAACGGCAGCAAGATATTGTTCGGCGCACGAGCCCAGGGCTTCGCCCGAGGCAACGACGCCGTAGACATCATCGTGTTCGATGAAGCGCAGATCCTGACCGAACAGGCCATCAGCGACATGGTGCCCGCCACCAACACCAGCCCCAACGCGCTCGTCCTCTACATCGGCACCCCACCGCGCCCCGCCGACCCCGGAGAAGCGTTCACGGAACGCCGCCGCCAGGCGCTCGCCGGCGAGGACGACATGCTCTACGTGGAATTCTCCGCCGACCGCGACGCCGACAGCGACGACCGCGCCCAATGGAGGAAAGCCAACCCGAGCTTCCCGCGCCGCACCAGCGAAACCAGCATGCTGCGCATGCAACGCCAGCTCGGCAAGGACAGCTTCCGCCGCGAGGCACTGGGCATCTGGGACGAGACCACCACCAGCCAGGCCATCAACCCCGAACAATGGGCCAAAGCCGCCACCGGCACACCCAACATCAAAGGACTGATCGGCTACGCGCTCGACATGAAACCCGACCGCAGGTCGCTGGCCATCGGCGGCGCCGTCAACCACAGGGACGGCACCGCGCACATCGAACTGCGCCGCTTCGAGGCCACCCAATCCAAAGGCACCCAATGGGCGGTCGACTACATCGCCGACCACTGGCCGCGCACCGCGAGCGTGGCCATCGACTCGCAATCACCCGCCATGAGCCTGCTGGCCGACCTCAAAGCCCGGCACGTGAAAGTCATCGTCACCAACTACAGCGACATGGGCCGCGCCTGCGGCAAATTCCTCGACATGCTCAGAGACGGCAAACTCACCCACCTGCCGGACGACAAAGCACCGGCGCTCGCCACGGCCGTGGCCAACGCCACCACACGCAGCATCGGCAAATCCGGCGCCGTCGGATGGAACCCGATGGGCAGCGACATCGACATAAGCCCGCTCGTGGCATGCACGCTCGCCCTCTACGGCACGACCATAACCAAACGAGACCCGGACCGAGTACAGGAGGTCATGATCGGATGAGCGAACAATCCATCAGCTTCGGCAACCCCTACCTGTCCACCGGCTCCTCGTCCGTGACGCACATCGCCAACGTGCCCGACGACGACATGGCCGACATCACCCGCCTACTGGAACTCTGGCGCAACAAATACCCCCGCAACCTGCTGCGCTCCGCGTTCTACGACGCCAAACAACGGTTCAACAACCTGGGCATCAGCATCCCGAACATCGTCGCCCAGAAAGCCGGCGTCGTGGTCGGCTGGCCACAGAAAAGCGTGCGCGCGCTCGCCGACAAGAGCGTGTTCGAGGGATTCGAGACCGCCGCCGGGGCCGACAACCACGGCATCGACGAGATCATGCGCATGAACGAGCTCGAAACCGACATGAGCGAGGCCGTCATCAGCTGCTACAAGCACTCCTGCAGCTTCCTGACCATCGACTACGACCCGGACGACAACGAGCGCATCCTCATCACCCCGCGCTCGGCCGACTGGTCCGCCGCACTATGGGACAACGAACGCCGCCGCATCAAAGCCGCGCTGACCATCACCGACAGCGACAAATGGGGCAACATCACCGCATTCAACGCATGGCTGCCCGGCCGCAACTACGCCTGCATGAAAACCGGATACGGGTGGGAAGCGGAACCCCAATACAACCGGCTCGACCGCGTCGCCGTGGTGCCCATCGTCTACGACAAGCAGATGGACCGCCCCTTCGGCCGCTCCCGCATCAACCGCGCCCTCATGAACCTGACCGACATGGCCATGCGCACCATGGTCCGCATGGAAGCATCCGCCGAATTCTACTCGGTCCCCAAAATATGGTTCCTCGGCCTGAGCCGCGAATCCTTCCAACAGGACACGTGGAACGCGCTCGTCAGCAGCATCAACGCGGTCAGCCGCGACATCAACGGCGACATCCCCGAACTCAAGCAGGTCTCCCAGGCATCGATGCAACCCCACGGCGACATGCTCGAAACCATCGCCATGCTCGCCTCGGCCGAAACCGACATCCCACCCGAACAACTCGGCATACGACTGGCCAACCCCACCAGCGCCGAAGCGCTCGCCGCCGCCGAGAACCAGCTGACGCGCACCGCGAACCGGCAGAACCGCATGTTCTCCCGCCAGCTCCTCAACGCCATGGGCATGGCCGTGCAACTGCGCGACAACAGCCCGCAGCCGCCAGACCTGACCGGTATCCGCCCCCTGTGGGCGCCGACCCGCGAGGTGAGCGACGCGGCAAGAGCCGACTACTACACCAAGGTCGCCGGCGTGAACGGCGACTGGGCGGATTCCGACGTGGGACTGGCCAAGCTCGGACTCACGGCCGGCGAGCTCCAATCGTTCCGCGCCTACCAGCAGCGGATGAAGGCCCAACGGAACATCGACCAGCTCAAACAGCAGCGGATGAACCCGCAGGACACGGAGGCGGCTGATGGCAGCGAATCCGAAAGCCCCGTCGGAACTGCAGCCGCTGCTGGACAAGGCATACAGGGACTACCAGACCGACCTTGACAACCTCAGGGAGAGCGCGGCCGACGTCATCGAGAACATGGTCGAACGCGACCCCCTGAACGTCAAGGACGCGATCCGCGACTTCTCCCGAGACGCCTCCCAGCTGGCGAACGAATACTACGACACCGTGCGCGGCCTGTGGAGCGAATACGCGGGCGTCCGGCTCGACGACTTCGACCACACGCGGCTCATCGACCCCGACCGCGCCCTCTGGCAGGTGCAGGGCGGCTTCAACAACACCGACTACGCCGGCCTGACCTACACGCAGGTCAAGAACGGGCAGTCGCGCGCGGGAGCCACGATCGACGACCTGTGGCCCGATCTGGGCAACCCGGATGACGCGATGCAGTTCGTCGCCGACATGGTCAACGCCGCCGCACGCCTGACCACCCAACGCAACATGCGCATCGACCCGTCGAAACCACGATGGGCAAGAGTGCCGCGCGGAGCAAGGACATGCGCGTTCTGCACCATGCTCGCATCACGGGGCTTCACCTACCTGAGCGAGGACTCGGCAGGTCTGGAGATGCAATACCACCGGGACTGCGACTGCCAGATCGTCCCCAGCTGGGGCCGCCAGACACTCGCCGGATACAACCCCGAACGGCTCACCGCCATGTGGCAGGAAGCCAGCAAGGAAGGCGGCGACTACCGGGAGAAGCTCCAGCGCATGCGCCGGGACAATCCCATGGCGTTCACGGACGGCGTCTACCCGACGCCGACCATGCCGTGGGAGCAGTCCGTCAGACTCCTGTCAATGAAGGGAGAGCCAAAAGGCACGGCGGAATCCTGGTACCGGCGCCAGCTCGCCGTCGGCGTCGACCCGAGCAGGGAAATCCTCGAACGGCACGAGATCGTGTTCCTTGAGAAGTTCAGGCGCTTGGGAGAGGAATACGAGTGGATACCGAAAAGCCATGACGGCAAGCCCAGCAACGACTTCCACTGGCTGAGCCACGAATGCGACGCCGAACTGAAATCACCAGCAAGCCTGAAATACAGGAACGTGGCCCAACGCATCAACGACGCCGTCGTCGGCGGCGTCGAACAGGGCGTTGTCAAGGACGTGTTCGTACTGGACTTCGGAAGCACGAAACTGCCCGACAAGTTCGTCAACCAACTGTCGCTGTACAACGCCCGTCATGAATCCCACATCAAAGAGCTGTGGGTGTTCGACTCGGAAGGATTCCACCAAATCGTATTGAAATAGAAGAACGGGGATAACCCCCCGGATTATGTGCCGGTCTCAAGAGCCGGTTACGTGGGATCCCCGTTACCTCGATTCTACCATACGGCGGGTTGCCGGAGAGGCCGATCGGGGCCGACTGTAAATCGGCTGCATCACGCCACGCAGGTTCGAATCC
>ENA-UOIV01000088-UOIV01000088.1-human-gut-metagenome-genome-assembly--contig:-C59-NODE-88-length-106974-cov-13.095165_pt1 | contig 106974 bp, 101 predicted proteins | sample MGYA00242333_ERZ723880 | MGnify/ENA metagenome assembly ERZ723880 | reverse complement strand
GGCGGCCTTAAAACAAAAAAAAATGGGGCGCGCACCCCGGGGGTCCCGCGCCCCTTCTGCATTGGCGGATTATTTGAGGATCGCCTTGAACCGCTCCATCGCTTCGGCGGTCTGCTCCCGGCTGGAAAATCCGGTGAGGCGGAAATACCCCTCGCCGTTGACGCCGAAGCCCGCGCCCGGCGTGCCGACGACGGCGGCGTTTTCGAGCAGGTGGTCGAAGAACTCCCACGACTTCATGCCGTTCGGGCACTCCATCCAGATGTAGGGGGAGTGGATGCCGCCGAAGTAGCGGATGCCCAGTTCGGAAAGGGTGTCGGCGATGAGGCGGGCGTTCGCCTTGTAGTAGCCGACCATCTCGCGCGACTGGCGCACGCCCTCGTCGGAGAAGACGGCGGCCGCGCCGCGCTGAATGATGTAGGAGACGCCGTTGAACTTGGTGGTCTGCCGGCGGAGCCACATGCGGTTGAGGGAGAGCGTCTCGCCGTCGGAGGCGCGCATCGTCAGTTCCCTGGGCACCACGGTGTAGGCGCAGCGGGTGCCGGTGAAGCCGGCCGTTTTGGAGAGGGAGCAGAACTCGATCGCGCATTTCTTCGCGCCCTCGACGGCGAAGATGCTGCGGGGGAGGCTGTCGTCCCCGATGAATGCCTCATAGGCCGCGTCGAAGAGGATGACCGCTTTGTGTTCGAGCGCGTAGGCGACCCACGCCTTCAGTTGGTCGAGGGTATAGACCGCGCCGGTCGGGTTGTTGGGGGAGCAGAGGTAGATGAGGTCGGCGTGGATGTCGGAATTGGGCATCGGCAGAAAGCCGTTTTCAGCGTTGGCATTGAGGTAGAGAACCTCGCGGCCGTCCATGACGTTGGTGTCGACGTAGACGGGGTAGACGGGGTCGGGGATAAGCACGACGTTGCCGACGTCGAACAGGTCGGTGATGTTGCCGACATCGCTCTTCGCGCCGTCGCTGACGAAAATCTCGTCCGGGTCGAGGGAGACGCCATGCCCGGCGTAATAGCCCTGAATGGCGCCGCGCAGGAAATCGTAGCCCTGCTCGGGGCCGTACCCGTGGAAGGAGGCGGCGTTCGCCATCTCGTCGACCGCGCCGTGCAGGGCGGAGACGACCTCGGGCATGAACGGGAGGGTCACGTCGCCGATTCCCATCCGGATGATCTTTTTGTCGGGATGCGCCGCCGTAAAGGCGTTCACCCGCTTTGCGATATCGGAAAACAGGTAACTCTCCTTGAGGTTCTGGTAGTGTTCATTGAGCTTTGGCATCGTTCATCACTCCTGTTGAGATATCAAAAATGCCCGCCGCGCGTCAGCGTACCGGGCATTTTTCAGTCGCTTTATAGATCGATTTCCATCACGCCGTCGAAGACGTGGGCGGCGGGGCCCTCCATCAGGACGGTGAAGTCCTCCCGGCAGGTGATTTTCAGTTCGCCGCCGCGCAGGCGCACGGTGACCTCGTCGCCGGCGTCGCAGTGCCCGTTGACGACCGCCGCGACGACCGCTGCGCAGGCGCCGGTGCCGCATGCGAAGGTCTCGCCGCTTCCGCGCTCCCACACCCGCATTTTGAGAGTCTGACGGTCGACGAGCTCGATAAATTCAGTGTTGATGCGGTCGGGGAATTTCTCGTGGTTTTCAAAGAGGGGGCCGATGTCCTCGAGCGGCAGGTCCTCCACGTCGTCGCAGAAGATGACGGCGTGGGGATTTCCCATCGAGACGCAGGTGACGAGAAAGACCTCCCCGTGCACAAGCATCGGCTGGCTGACAAAGTCGTCGTAATCGGTTTCGACGGGGATATCCCTGGCGCGCAGGGACGCCCTGCCCATATCGACCCGCACGGTCGACACCTTTCCATCATCCTCCAGCGTGAGCTCAAGCGTCTTGACGCCGCTTCTGGTGTCGATCTGCAAGGTTTTGCGGTCGGTGAACCCGCGGTCATAGACGTATTTCCCGACGCAGCGGATGGCGTTGCCGCACATCTTTCCCTCCGAGCCGTCGGCGTTGAACATACGCATCTCAAAATCCGCCCGGTCGGAGGGGCAGATGAGGATGAGGCCGTCGGAGCCGACGCCGAAGTGGCGGTCGCTCACGATGCGCGCCACCTCCTCCGGGTGCTTGAGCTTGTGCTCGAGGCAGTTGACGTAGATATAGTCGTTCCCGAGGCCGTGCATCTTGGAAAAATGTAGCTTCAATTCCTTCGTTCCTCCATGGTTTCGGCGGACGGCTGCCGTCCGGTTCTTCCAAAGGCTTCTTCTGACTCTTTATTTTAACGCAAACCTTCACTCTTGTAAAGTGAAAAAAGCGGCGGCTTGTGCGCGGGGGACGTTTATGCTACAATATCCGCATGACAGACAGCCCCGCCGCCCGCCCTGCGGCAGGCGCGGAGGCGGAAGAAAAGAGGAGACTTTTCAGATGAAGAAGCTGAGGACATCCCAGCTGACCGCGCGTTTTTCCTCGCCGTTGGAGGCCGTTTGGGAGGCCGTGACCGATAACACCGATTTTTCCTGGCGCAGCGATCTTGACCATATCGATACCAAGCCGGACGGCGTCACCTTCGTGGAATACCCCAAAAAGGGGAGCGAGACGGTCTTTACAATCACCGAAAAGCAGCCGGGGCGGCTCTACGCCTTCCACATGGAGCACGCGATGTTCACCGGAGAATGGACGGGCGAGTTCTCCAAAACGGAGGACGACGGTACCGAGGTGGTCTTTACCGAGCGGCTCACCATCCGCAATCCGGCGGTCTGGCTGCTCTCCTACCTGCTGATGGACCTGCGCGGGATGCAGGAGGCGTATGCGCGCGACCTGCGGCGGAAACTGGGGGAGAGCGATGAAAAAGATTGACGTCTTCGATTCGACCCTGCGGGACGGCGCGCAGGGGGAGGGGGTCTCCTTCTCGGTCGAGGATAAGCTCGCCATCGCGCGGGCGCTTGACCGGGCGGGCGTCGACTATATCGAGGCGGGCAACCCCCACAGCAACCCGAAGGACGAGGAGTTTTTCCGCCGCGCCGCCGACGAGCTCCGCCTTTCCCACGCGCGGCTGGTGGCGTTCGGCTCGACCCGCCGCCGGGACTCGTCGGCCGGGGAGGACAAAAACGTCGCCGCCCTGCTTGAGACGGGGACGGCCTGCGTCGCGGTTTTTGGCAAGGCGAGCGAATGGCAGGCCCGCGAGGTGCTCGGCACCACGCCGGAGGAAAACCTCCGGATGATCGCCGACACGGTGGCGTATCTGGCCGAGGCGGGCAGGCGGGTCTTTTTCGACGCGGAGCATTTTTTCGACGGGTATAAGCACAACCCGCTCTACGCCATGCAGGCGCTCAAGGCGGCCGCCGACGCGGGCGCCTGCAAGCTCATCCTCTGCGATACGAACGGTGGGTGCTTCCCCGACGAGATCCGGGCGATCACCGCGGAGGCGGTCAAGGCCTTCCCCGGAAAGATCGGCATCCACTGCCACGACGACACCGGCTGCGCCGTCGCGGACACCCTGGCGGCGGTGAAGGCCGGCGCGGACCATGTGCAGGGGACCTATATCGGCTTTGGGGAACGGTGCGGCAACACGAACCTCTCCACCGTGATCGCGGATCTGCAGCTCAAGCTCGGCTTCCAGTGCGTCCCGGCCGACTGCATCGCCCGGATGACGGGCGCGGCGCGGATCATTTCCGAGATTTCCAACGTGCGCCTCTCCCATTCGATGCCCTATGTCGGCAAGAGCGCCTTCGCCCACAAGGGCGGGATGCACGTCGACGGGGTGAAAAAGAACCCCTCCGCCTTTGAGCATGTCGACCCCGCCGCGGTGGGGAACCACCGGCAGATTCTGCTTTCCGAGGTGAGCGGACGCAGCGCGCTGATCGCGAAGATCAGCGAGGTCGTCCCGGGGCTCACCAAGGATTCCCCCGAGCTTGAGACGCTGGTCGGGGAGCTCAAGGAGCTGGAGTTTCAGGGTTACCAGTTCGAGGCGGCGACCGCCAGCTTCGAGATGGTGGTGCTCAAGGAACTGGGAAGGTTCCGTCCCTTCTTCGCCCTCGAGCTGTTCCGGATCATCGGCGAACAGGACAGCGCGGACCGGCACATGGCCTCCGCGATGGTCAAGGTGCGGGTGGGCGACCGCTATGAGATCACCGCCGACGAAGGCGACGGCCCGGTCCACGCGCTCGACCGCGCGCTGCGCAAGGCGCTCGAGGTCTTTTACCCGAACCTCGCGGGGGTCCGCCTCATCGACTACAAGGTGCGCGTCATGGACACCGGGAAGGCGACCGCCGCGATGGTGCGCGTCCTGATCGAATCGTCCGACGGGGAGAACGCCTGGACGACGGTCGGCGTGTCCACCGACATCATCAACGCCTCCATCCGGGCGCTCGTCGATTCGATGGAGTATAAGCTCTACCGCGATTCCCTCAAGCGGGAGGCGCCCTGACGGGCGAAACCGGACACGAAAAAGAGGACCGGGCGTGAGCCCGGTCCTCTTTTTCGTTCATGCCGTTTATTCCTTGCCGATGATGCGGTCCGCGACGTAGAGCCCGTTGGCGGACGCCTGCGAGAGGGAGCGGGTGAAGCCCGCGCCGTCGCCGACGGCGTAGATGCCGGGGCAGCCGTCGATCTCGAAATCGGTGCACTTGGGGCGCGCCGAATAGTATTTGCACTCGATGCCGTAGAGGAGGGTGTCGTAGTTGGCGGTGCCGGGGGAGATCTGGTCGAGCGCGTGGAGGGTCTCGACGATGTTGTCGAGCTGTCGCTTGGGCATGCAGAGGCTCAAATCGCCCGGTACGGCGGAAAGGGTGGGGCGCACGGTGCCCTGACGCAGGCGCTTCTCGTCGGTGCGCCGGCCGAGCTCGAGGTCGCCGAGCCGCTGGACGAGCACGCTGCCGCCGCTGATGAGGTTGGCCAGGCTCGCGACGTGGCGGGCGTATTCGATCGGCTCGCGGAAGGGCTGGGTGAAGTTGGTGGTCGAGAGCAGCGCGAAATTGGAGTTCTGCGTCTTGCGTGCCTCGTCGCGGTAGGCGTGGCCGTTGACGGTCAGGACCCCGTTGGTGTTCTCAGTGACGACCTGCCCGCGGTCGTTGAAGCAGAACATGCGGATGATATCGCCGTAGCCCTTCGAGCGGTAGCGGATTTTCGGCTCGTAGATCTTCTTTGCAAAGTCCTCCCACACCATCGAGGGCAGCTCGACGCGCACGCCGACGTCCACCTGGTTGTTGTGCAGGGGGATGTCGTTCTCCTCACACCAGGCGGAGAAGAAGCGGCTGCCCGCGCGGCCGACGGCGAAGATGATCTTGCCGGCCTCGACGGCCTGCTCGCCCTCCGCGGTTTTGACGGTGAGGATGTGGGACTCCCGGTCCACGCCGACCACGTCCGCGCCGGTGTGGATTTCCACCCGCTCGGCGAGCGCGTGAATGAGCTTTTTCATTGTCTCGAAGTTGGAGTCGGTGCCCAGATGCTTGAGCTGGGCCTGGCTCATGTGCAGGTCGTATTCGAGGCAGCGTTTCTTGAGCTCGTTGCTCGGCTGGAACCGCTCGGTTGTCGCGCCGAATTTGACGAGGATCTGATCCGCCTGCTCGATGTAATCGAGCACCGTCTCGTCGGGGAGGAACTCGGTGAGCCAGCCGCCGTATTCGGTACTGATCACGTATTTGCCGTCCGAAAAGGCGCCCGCGCCCGCGAGCCCCTCCATGATGGCGCAGGATTTGCACTTGACACAGGTGCTCACCTTTTTGGTGATGATCGGGCAGACGCGCTTTTCGATGGGGCTGCCCTTTTCAAACAGCGCGACCGAAAGGGAGGGCGCGCGTTCCGAAAGGCGCCACGCGGCCATCAGGCCGCCGATGCCGCCGCCGATGATGGCGATGTCATACTGCTTTTTCACGTGATCAGTCTCCTTTGTTTTGTTTGCGCAGGTGCACCCGGAAGGCGGGCGTCGTCATCAGGCGGGAGCGGCGCTTTTTGTGCAGCGCGGTGTTATAGACCTTGAGCACGTATTCCGCAAGGTTGACCGCGCCGCTCTGCTGGACCGAGCGCCGAGCGGAGGCGCGCAGGGCGGAGAGCCTGTCCGCCGGCATGGTTTTGAGCATGCGGATCTTGTCCGCCATGTCCTGCGCGTCGTGGAAGATGTAGCCGTTGACCCCGTCGCGCACCTGCCCCTCGTTGAGCGGATCGATGATCTGCAGGACGGGCAGGCCCATCGCCATCCCCTCGAGCATGGAGATGGAATCGGTGTCGGAGGTGGAGGCGGTGATATAGAAGTCGCACGTCCCCACATAGGGCGGCATGTCCGTGTGGAGCACCTTGCCCGCGAAGGTGACCATGTCGGTGATGCCCAGACGGACGGCCTGTTCCTCCAGCTCCTCCCGGCAGGGGCCGTCCCCGATGACGAGCAGCCGGATGTTTTCCTCCGGCCGGATGGTCTTTTTCCAGTAGTCGAGCAGCAGGTCGACGCTCTTCTCCCGGCCGAGCCGCCCGACGAAGAGGCCGACCGTTTCGCCGTGCTGATAGCCGAATTTTTCACGGAAGGCGTTCTTCTTTTCCTCCGGGATCTTTCCGGGATCGAACATGTCGAGGTCGACGGGGTTCGGGATCACGTTGACCGGCTTATAGACGCCCGCCTTGCGGAAGTATTCCTCGCATTTTTTGGAGGGCCCGGTGACCTCCTGCGCCAGCTTCGCGAACAGCTTGGTATACTGGTGGGAAAATTTCGTCGCGGCCGGTACGAGTGGCTGGGGCGCGATATAATAGATGTACTCGTCGTACATCGTGTGCAGCGTGTAGACGAGCGCGACGCGCAGCACCTTGGCGATCATCATCCCCGACAGCCCGATGCCGAACTCGTTGTGGATATGGATGACGTCGGGACGGAATTGATAGACGTATTTGAGCCGCGTGGTGGAGAGCGGCATGGCCACGCCGTAGCCGTAGAAGCGCTTGGAGGTGTGGGCGGGGCAGTGGAGGACGCCGTCGGAGACATAGTGCCGGCGCGCGGAGGCGTCGGCGGTGACGATCAGGACCTCGTGCCCGAGCTGTTCCAGCCCGTCCTTGAGGGATTTGACGTGGGTGACGACCCCGTTGACATGGGGGAGGTAGGTTTCTGTAAAAAGTGCAACACGCATGGTACACGCTCCTGTTCCTTTGGCGTTGTGGTCTGCGGATGCGGATTCAGGCAGCTGCCGGATGATCGCGGGCCCGCTGAGGATAGAACGAGTTTCCACGCGGGATGACTTCACTTGTAACGGCCGCAGATGGGCCCTGTCTTTCATTAGTATAACAATTTTGCACGCAGAAAGCAAATCCCGCCGCCCCGGGCGGATTACATTTGCTAAATCGGTCGAAAAGGTGTAAACTATCGATGACAACCCGGAGGGGCGCTGAAAGAAAAGGACGAGGTGACACGCAATGCCGATTGATATGAAGCGGAACCTGACGATGCTGACGGATTTCTACGAGATTACGATGTCCAACGGCTATCTGGAATATGGGCTCGAGGAGCGCACGGCGGTCTTCGACATGTTCTTCCGGAAGATTCCGGACGACGGAGGTTTCGCAATATTCGCGGGGCTCGAGCAGTTGATCGAGTACATCAAGGATTTGGAATTCACCGAGGAGGACATCGAGTTTCTGCGCGGCAAGGGGCAGTTCAGCGAGGCGTTCCTGGCCTACCTGAAGAATTTCCGGTTCTCCTGCGACATCTGGTCGATGAGGGAGGGCACGCCGGTGTTCCCCTACGAGCCGGTCGTGGTGGTGCGCGGCCCGATCATCCAGGCGCAGATGATCGAGACGATGGTGCTGCTCACCATCAACCACCAGTCGCTCGTGGCGACCAAGGCCAACCGCATGTGCCGCGCCGCCGAGGGGCGGCCGATCTCCGAATTCGGCTCCCGCCGCGCCCAGAGCTACGACGCGGCGATCCTGGGCGCGCGCGCGACCTACATCGGCGGCTGCTCGGCGACCGCCTGCGCGATCGCCGACCGCGACTACGGCATTCCCGCGGTGGGCACGATGGCCCACAGCTGGGTGCAGGTGTTCGACAGCGAGTACGACGCCTTCAAAAACTACGCGCAGGTCTACCCCGACAACTGCATTTTCCTCGTGGACACCTACAACGTCGTCAAGTCGGGCATCCCCAACGCCATCCGCGTTGCGGACGAGATCCTCAAGCCCATGGGCAAGCGGCCCAAGGCGGTGCGCATCGACAGCGGCGACATCGCCTACCTCTCCAAGAAGGCGCGCCGCATGCTCGACGACGCGGGCTATCACGACTGCAAGATCATGGCGACCAACTCGCTCGACGAATACATCATCCGCGACCTGCTGCTCCAGGGCGCGCAGGTCGACCTCTTCGGCGTCGGCGAAAACCTCATCACAAGCAAGTCCGACCCCGTGTTCGGCGGCGTCTACAAGCTCGCCGCGGTCGAGCGCGGCGGAGTGCTCGTCCCCAAGATCAAGGTGAGCGAGAGCATCGAAAAGATCACGACCCCCTGCTTCAAGGACGTCTACCGGTTCTACAACCGCGAAACGGGGCAGGCGATCGCCGACTATGTGACGGTGCGCGGCGAGACGGTCGACGACTCCCAGCCGATCACCATCTTCGATCCGATGGCGACCTGGAAAAAGAAGACGGTCCGCAACTTTACCGCCAAGAGCATCCTCACCCAGGTGTTCGACAAGGGGAGATGCGTCTACGAGCTGCCCAAGCTCGACGACATCCGCAATTACTGCGCCGACCAGGTGGCCCACCTGTGGGACGAGGTCAAGCGGTTCGAGCATCCGCACCGCTATTATGTCGACCTGTCCGACCGGCTGTGGAGCGAGCGGAACGACCTGCTCGAACGGATCAACGCGGAATAGAAAAAATATTTGTACGCGGGACGCGGCTTTTGCCGTGTCCCGCGTGTTTTTTTTGCTGTGCCCCCTGCACAAACGGACAGAGCGGCTCGGCGTGGGTTTTGTGTAGGGGAGCCAGCCCTGTCTGCCGGTTAAAGAATTGTTTACAAAGTACAAGCCGATAATTTTGGATAATCTGTACAAATTCGGAAAAAGGAAAAGAATTGATGGCCTGATATTGCTTTTTTCAGGATTTTTGATATAATGATGTGTATGCAGTGGGAATACAATTGTATTTCCACCGCTGAATTCCGACAATTATTTCAAAATTGGGAGGAAAGATTTATGAAGAGAGTTTTAGCGATTGTCCTGTCGGCCGTTATGGCGCTGACCCTTCTGGCCGGCTGCGGCGACAACAGCACGCCCGCGCCGGCTCCCGCCGGCGATAACGCGGCCCCGGCGGCCGACGCGGCCCCCGCGGCGGGCGGCGACGTCATCAAGATCGGCGTCTTCGAGCCGCAGACGGGTGAGAACGGCGGCGGCGGCCTCCAGGAGGTCTATGGCATCCGCTATGCCAACCAGCAGTTCCCGACCGTCAAGGTGGGCGACAAAGAGTATAAGATTGAACTGGTCGAGGCGGACAACAAGTCCGACAAGACCGAGGCGGTCACCGCCGCGCAGAGCCTGATCAGCGCGGGCTGCTCGGTCATCCTCGGCTCCTACGGCTCGGGCGTTTCGATCGCGGCGGGCGAGATCTTCTCCGACGCGCAGGTCCCGGCCATCGGCTGCTCCTGCACCAACCCGCAGGTCACGCTGGGCAACGACTTCTACTATCGCGTCTGCTTCCTCGATCCCTTCCAGGGCACCGTGATGGCGAACTACGCGGCGCAGGACGGCGCCAAGACCGCGGCGGTCATCACCCAGCTGGGCGACGACTATTCCTCCGGTCTCGGCAACTTCTTCAAAAACGCGTTCGTCAAGCTGGTCGGCGAGGACTCCATCGTTGCGGAGGAGCAGTTCCAGACCAACCAGACCGACTTCAAGGCGATCCTCACCAACATCAAGGCCGCGAACCCGGACGTCATCTTTGCGCCGTCCTCCATCGCGACCGCTCCGCTGATCATCAAGCAGGCCCGTGAGCTGGGCATCACCGCGAAGATCATGGCCGGCGACACCTGGGAGAACGGCTCGATCATCGAGAACGCGGGCGCCGACGCCGAGGGCGTGACGCTGTCCACCTTCTTCGACGAGGGCGACACCTCCAACGCGGTTGCCACCGACTTCATCAAGGGCTTCAAGGAGTATCTCGTGGCCAACGGCCAGGACGAGATCATCCCGGCCGTCTCCGCGCTGGGCTACGACGCCTACCTCGCGGCCGTCAAGGCGATCGAGACCGCGGGCTCCACCGATCCCGTCGCCATCCGCGACGCGCTCAAGGGCGTGGAGTTCGAGGGCGTGACGGGCGCCATCTCCTTCGACGAGAACGGCGACGCCAACAAGGACAAAGCCTTCATCAAGGTTGTTGAGAACGGCCAGTTCAAGTTCCTCAAGACCGTCTCCGTCGGCGAATAATCCGGAATCTCTGAACGGCAGGGCGGGGGACGGCTCGTCTCCCGCCCTGCTGATTCCCGCATCCCTCGCCCGCATGCGCCGCATAACCGATGCGCGCGTACCGTTTGTGCGGTATTGAACCATGCTATAGTTTGGGGGCTTTTGCACATGAGTCTGACAACCATTTTGCAGCATTGCCTGACCGGGATCTCGCTGGGCGGCGCATACGCGCTGATCGCCATCGGGTATACGATGGTCTACGGCATCCTGCGCCTGATCAACTTCGCCCACGGCGATATTTTCATGATGGCGGGATATTTCATGGTCTTCGCCATGGCGAGCTTCCCCTGGCAGGTCGCCATCCCCCTCGTGATCGTCGGCACCATCGTGATGGGCGTCGTCATCGAGCGGGTGGCCTACAAGCCGCTGCGCACCGCGCCGCGCATGTCGATCATGATCTCCGCGATCGGCGTCTCCTACCTGCTCCAGAACCTGGCTACATATCTTTTCACCGCGATTCCCCGCGGATACCCCGAGATCCCCTTCCTGAAGAAGATTTTCCACATCGGGGCGCTCTCCGCGTCGCTGGTCACCTTCCTGACCCCCGTGCTCACCATCCTGCTTGTGATCTTTTTGATGCTGCTCATCAAAAAGACCAAGGTCGGCATGGCGATGCGCGCCGTCAGCAAGGACTTTGAGACCTCCCAGCTGATGGGCATTAAGATCAACAACATCATCAGCGCCACCTTTGTGATCGGTTCGGCGCTGGCCGCGGTGGGTTCGATCCTCTATTTCACCGACCGTATGTCGGTGACCCCCTTCTCCGGCACCCTGCCGGGCCTCAAATGCTTTGTCGCGGCGGTGTTCGGCGGCATCGGGAGCATCCCCGGCGCGGTCGTGGGCGGCTTTGTGATCGGCATCGCCGAGACGCTGCTCGTCGCGATGGGCTATTCGACCTTCAGCGACGCGTTTACCTTCCTTCTGCTGATCGTCATGTTGCTGTTCAGGCCGACCGGCCTCTTCGGCGAAAAAAGTACGGATAAGGTGTGACGCATATGAAAAAGGGTACAAAGCGCATCTGCTCCCTCGTGCTCCTCGTGCTGATCGCCTTGCTGCTGTTCTGGCTTGAGGCGAACAAGAGCGGGCAGGGGATGCTGATCTCCATCCTGCAAAAGAGCGCCATTCTGGCGATCGTCGCCGTTTCGATGAACCTGCTCAACGGCTTTACCGGCCTCTTTTCGCTGGGCCAGGCGGGCTTCATGTCGATCGGCGCCTATATCACGGCAATCCTGACCATCCCGGTTGTCAACCTGGACGGCGTCTACTATATGAACGGCGTGGCCCCCTGGGTGCGCGCGCTCAAAGAGGGGATGGAGGCCGGCCCCTCGTGGCTCCAGTCGGTCTATCCCTTCCTCGCGCTCATCGTCGGCGGCCTGGTCGCCGCCGGCTTCGCGGCGCTCATCGGCATCCCGGTGCTGCGCCTCAAGAGCGACTACCTCGCAATCGCGACCCTCGGCTTCTCCGAGATCATCCGCGCGATCTTTTCGAGCCCCCAGATGGACACAATTACCAACGGCTCCTACGGGCTCAACAAGGTGCCCACCTTCCCGAAGTTCTTCGGGCTGCCCTCCCTCTTTACCCCCTTCATCATCGCGGGGGTCACCATCGCGCTGATGGTGCTGCTGATCAACTCCTCCTACGGCCGCGCCTTCAAGGCGATCCGCGAGGACGAGGTCGCCGCCGAGGCGATGGGCATCAGCCTCTTCCGGCACAAGGAGCTCTCCTTTGTGGTCAGCTCCTTCTTCACCGCGATTTCGGGCGGCCTGCTCGCGATGTTCATGCGCTCGATCGAGGCCAAGACCTTCAGCATCGCGCTCACCTACGACATCCTGCTCATCGTCGTCATCGGCGGCATCGGCAGCGTTTCGGGGAGCGTGCTCTCCGCCTTCCTCGTCACCGCGAGCAAGGAGTGGTGGCTGCGCTTCTTCGACCAGCCGCTGACGATCGGCGGCTGGCAGGTGCCCCTCTTCCGCACCGGCTTCCGCATGGTCATCTTCTCGATCCTGCTGATGGCGGTCGTGCTCTTCTACCGCAGGGGCATCATGGGAAACAGTGAATTCAGCTGGGACGGCGTCGCCCGTCTCCCGGGCCGGATCAAGGGTTGGTTCTCCCGTAAGCGGCCCGCCCACGAAGCAGCGGGGGGTGACGGGATATGAGCGGACATGTGCTGGAACTCCAAAACCTCACCATGCAGTTCGGCGGCGTGGTCGCGGTCGACGATTTGTCGATGTATGTGGACAAAGGGGAGATCGTCGCGCTGATTGGGCCGAACGGCGCGGGCAAGACGACCGCCTTCAACATGATCACCGGCGTCTACGCCCCGACCAACGGAGCGATCTTTTTCAACGGCGAGCAGATCATCTCCAACCACCCGCAGGGGAATATGAAGAAGCTCTACCAAGGCGGCAGCGCGGGCAAGTTCCCGAACGTCATGGTGAAGCTCCCCGACGTGATCACAAAGCTGGGCATCGCCCGGACGTTTCAGAACATCCGGCTTTTCAAGGACCTGACGGTCTTTGAAAATGTCCTGATCGCCAAGCATATGCGCTCCAAGGCGGGCGTCTTTGCCGCGACCTTCCGCCTCAACGCGAAGGAGGAGCGGGCGATGCGCGCCGAGACGATGCGCCTTTTGGAGATCCTTGAGCTTGCGGACCTCCGGGACGAGACGGCGAGCAACCTGCCCTACGGCAAGCAGCGCCGCCTGGAGATCGCCCGCGCGCTCGCGACCGAGCCGAGCCTGCTTCTGCTCGACGAGCCCGCGGCGGGCATGAACCCGCAGGAGACCGCCGAGCTGACCGCGTTTATCAAGCAGATCCGCGACGACTTCAAGCTGACCGTCTTTATGATCGAGCACCACATGGACCTGGTCATGGAGATTTCCGACCGCATCTACGTGCTCGACTTCGGCAAGCTCATCGCGGCGGGCACGCCCGACGAGGTACAGAACAACCAGCGCGTGATCGACGCGTATTTGGGGGTGGCCGACGATGCTTAACATCAGCAACCTGAAGGTGAATTACGGCGGCATCGAGGCTGTCAAGGGAATATCCTTTACTGTTCCGGAGAAGAGCATCGTGACGCTCATCGGCGCGAACGGCGCGGGCAAGAGCACGACCCTGCGCGCGATCGCCGGACTGGTCCCCATCAAGGGGGGCACGATCGAGTTTTTGGGCAAACAGATCAGCGGCCTGCCGAGCGAAAAGATCGTCGGCACGGGCATTACCCTCGTCCCCGAGGGCAGGCGGGTCTTTCCCGACCTCACGGTGCTTGAAAACATCAAGATCGGCGCCTATCTGCGCAAGGATGACCTGACCGACGATATCAACTGGGTCTACGACCTCTTCCCGAGGCTCAAGGAGCGCTCCTGGCAGCTCGCGGGCACCCTCTCGGGCGGCGAGCAGCAGATGCTCGCGGTCGGGCGCGCCCTCATGAGCCGCCCCAAGCTCATCATGATGGATGAGCCGTCGCTCGGCCTCGCGCCCCTCATCGTGCAGGGGATCTTCGACATCATCAAGGAGATCAACAGGCAGGGGGTCACCATCCTGCTCATCGAGCAGAACGCGAACCTCGCGCTGCGCGCCGCCGACTACGGCTATGTGCTCGAGACGGGCAATATCACGCTGGACGGCACTGGCGCCGAGCTGCTCGAAAACGAGGACGTGAAAGCCGCCTATCTCGGCAAAAAGAAAAAATGAACAGGGAACCAAAAGCGGGCCGGCTGACGCCGACCCGCTTTTTTTGCAGTATTTCAGGGGGAATCCGCCACTTTTATGTAAGGACGGGTGTGAAACCCCTTCCTTACAGGGTAGGCTGCCCGCGCAAAACGCGCGTTTTTTGATCCGGCAGAACCCTGCCGACCATAGTATCACCGGGCGCTGCCGCAGATATGCGCGGCGGCTGCCGCTTCCAAAAGATTGTGCTTTTCCCGTTTTTTTGCTATGATGAACCTATTGAAAAGGATGAGGGGGAACGAACGGCGATGCGGAAAAGAGCGTTTGTCGGACTGGCTGGAATCCTCTGCGCCTTTGCGCTTACCGTGCCGGTTTTCGCCGCCTCCTACGTGGACGACTGCGACAGCCTCGCGCCGGACGGGACGCGGAGCTACGGCGGCTTCTCCGAGGCGGTCGGCGACTTTGACGTCTTCTCCGGCTGGGGTACCTGCGGCGACGCGACGGCGCTGGCCGTCGGCGGGCGGGAGGCGCAGGCGACCTACCGGGTCAGCGGCGCGGAATTGGTGGAGGTGTCGTTTTACGCCAGCCTGAGCACCTGCGCCACGCCCTACGGGAAGGATGCGTTTACGCTCGGCGGGCAAAGCGCCGAGGCCCTGCTGAACGCGCGGCGCTGCTTTTATGACCGCGCGGCGGACGTCGTTTTTTTGACCGAGAACGGCAGAAACTTCTCCCTGCAATACGATCCATTTTACGGACTGCTCCTCCGGGAGGACGGCCGGCCGCTTTCGGACGACTGCTTCTGGGGGCTCAACCTCTCCGTTTCGCGGGACGGCTCCGCCTTTACGCCCCTGCGGGACGTCACGCTCGCGCGGGTGGAGTCGCAGTGGCTCGAGCTCTCCGCCGGCCGCTACTATCGCGAGACCTGTACGGCCCGGCTTCCGGAGGGCACCCGCTACGTCCGGGCGGCCTTCGAAGACTTTCGGTCGCTGGAGGAGGTCCCCGACCGGACCCGTGCGTTTCTGCTCGCGCGCGTGCGGTTTGACGGGGATGCCCTGACGCCGGGCGGCTCCGGTCCGGAGGAGTCCTCCTCCGTGCCGGGCGGAGGGAGCTCCTCCGTCCCCGACTCCTCCTCGCGGCTCCCCACGGCAGGCGGCGGGGGCGGCTCCGCTTCCGGCGGCGGTTCTGGCGGCCGGCTTTTGCGGGAACGGCGGGAGGCCGGGGCGGAAGCGCCCGCTTCCGCGGCCTTGGCCGAAGGCCCCGCCGTGGTCTCCCCGCGTGCCGCCGGGGAGCGGGGGGAAAGCGCCTCCCGAACGGAGGACACCTCCGCCCGTCCCGAGAGGCGGGAACCGGAGCCCTCCGGAGACGTGGCCGTCTACCGGAACCTCGGCGGCGGGGACGCCGCCGGGCCCTCCGCTACTCCGCAGGAGAAGTTCGGCGGCATGGTCGGCGGGGGAGCGGGGCTCTACATCCTGCTCAGCTTCCTGCGCGGTGTGCGCCGGTGAGCGGATTGTTGACAAATACCCGGCGCCGTTTATAATAAAGAGTATCCATATTCGGGCGCGGCATCGGGCGCGCGGCGGGAATCCAAGGGGTTTCCGGACTCTGAAAGCTATGGGAGGAAGGCCAAGTGAGCGAATTAATATCCATTACGGTCGGCGCGCTGCTGGAGAAGGTCGCGAAGATGTATCCGGACGACCAGGCGGTCAAATATACCGACCGGCCCTTCAATATGACCTGGCGGCAGTTTGACGACGAGGTCAACCGCATCGCAAAGGGATTTTTGGCGATGGGGATCCGGAAGGGGGACCACGTGGCGATCTGGGCGACCAACGTGCCCGAATGGCTGCTGACCCTCTTTGCGACCGCCAAAATCGGCGCGGTGCTCGTCACCGTCAACACCAACTACAAGGTGTTCGAGCTGGAATACCTGCTGCGGCAGTCGGATTCAAAGGCGCTCGTCATGATCAAGGGCTTCAAGGACGCGGACTATGTCGGCATTGTCAACGAGCTCTGCCCGACCCTCAAGGACTTTAAGGCGGGCGAGTACGACAATCCGATGCTGCCCTTCCTCAAGGACGTCGTCTATGTCGGCGAGGGCCCCGCGCCCGCCGGGATGTACGCGTGGGACGACCTGCGCCAGATGGGGGACGCGGTGCCTGAGGAGGAGTTCCGCGCGGTTTTCGACAGCATCGACCCGCAGGAGGTCGTCAATATGCAGTACACCTCGGGGACGACCGGGTTCCCGAAGGGCGTTATGCTCACCCACTTCAACATCGTCAACAACGGCAAGTGCATCGGCGACTGCATGAGGTTTTCCCATGACGACAAGCTCTGCATCTGCGTGCCCTTCTTCCACTGCTTCGGCCTGGTGCTCGCGGTCATGGCGGCGCTCACCCACGCGACTTCGATGGTCCCCATCGAGACCTACCGCCCGACCGAGGTGCTCAAGGCCCTCCAGAACGAGGAGTGCACCGCCGTGCACGGCGTTCCGACGATGTTCATTGCGATGCTCGAGCATCCGACCTTCTACGAATATAAATTCCCGCGCCTGCGCACCGGCATCATGGCGGGCTCGCCCTGCCCGATCAAGGTGATGCAGCTTGTCGTGGACAAGATGGGTATGCGGGAAATCACGATTACATACGGCCAGACGGAGGCGTCGCCCGCCTGCACGATGACCACCACCGAGGACAGCCTCGACCTGCGCGTCGCGACGGTGGGCCGCGCGATGCCCCATGTCGAGACGAAGATCGTCGACCCCGAGACGGGGGAGACGTTGCCCCCCTACCAGCAGGGCGAGTTCTGCGCGCGGGGCTACAACGTCATGCGCGGTTACTACAAGATGGAGGAGGCCACCCGCCAGGCGATCGACGAGGACGGCTGGCTGCACACGGGCGACCTCGCGATGGTCGACGAGAACGGCTACTACAAGATTACCGGCCGCATCAAGGATATGATCATCCGCGGCGGCGAGAACATCTACCCCAAGGAGATCGAGGAGTTCCTCTACACCCACCCGCTTGTGCGCGACGTGCAGGTGGTCGGCGTGCCGAGCAAGCAGTACGGTGAGGAGATCATGGCCTGCGTCATCCCGCGTGCGTGGGAGGACGGGCTCGACGAGGAAGAGATCAAACGCGCGGTGCGCGAGAATATGGCGCGCCACAAGGTCCCGAAGTACGTCCTGTTTATGGACCAGTTCCCGATGACCGCCAGCGGCAAGATCCAGAAGTTCAAGCTGCGCGAGATGGGCATCGAAAAGTTCGGCCTGCAGGACGACGCGGCGGTCGAGACCGCCTGAGCCGGGACTGCCCCGAATCTTGGTGGGACGGCGCGTCCGTTTCGCCATGACCCCGAATAGGAGTGAACCGCCAGATGGCCGTAAATGAACTGAACCTGTGCATGGGCTGCATGTCCCCTCTCTTCGAAGGGGAGACGTGCAGCGTCTGCGGATATCACGCGGACGCGTCGCCCGACCTGAACTACCTGCAGCCCGGCAGCGGGCTGGGCGGGCGGTATCTCGTCGGAAAGATGGTCGCGGACGACCCGGAGGGCGTCTGGTACGTCGGCTACGACCGCAGGGAGGAGGTGCGCGTCTGGCTGCGTGAGTACGCGCCCGGCTGCATCACCCGCCGCGATCACGAGAACTTCAGCGTGCAGCCGCTGGCCAGCTCGGAGGCGCAGTACAAGGCGCTCATGTCCGACTTTGAGGACCTGTGCCGGTCGATCATGGCATTGCCCGCTGGGGAGAAGGTGCTCCCCGTCACCGACCTGCTCTATGAGAACAACACGATTTATGCGGTATACCGCTATATCAAGACGATTTCGCTGGAATCCTTCCTCGCGCGCAGCGGCGGCAAGATCCCCTGGAGACACGCCAAAAAGCTGCTGATGCCCCTCTTCCACACGGTCGTCAACTTCCACAAGGCGGGACTTATCCACCGGGGGCTTTCACCGCGGACGGTCCACCTTGACCAGTCGGGCGCCCTGTGGGTGACCTGCTTTTCGATCGCGGCGGCCCGCACCAACAAGAGCGAGACGGGCGCGCAGCTCTTCGAGGGCTACGCCGCCCCCGAGCAGTACGCGCTCAACAGCTGGCAGGGCAACTGGACCGACGTCTACGCGCTGGGCGCGATCACCTACCGGACGGTGACGGGGGAGAACCCGCCCGCCGCGCTCGACCGCGTCTATGGCGACGACCTGCTCGACAGCCAGATGATCAGCGGCGAGATGACCGAAAACGTGGTGAGCGCGATCAACCGCGCCCTCGCGGTCGAGGTGGAGGACCGCATCCAGTCCGCCGAGCTCTACATATCCGGGCTGCTCGCGGACGCGGGCTCCAACACGGCGGTCTACACCGCCGCGCCGCGCAAATCCTACGAGACGCCCGACGACAGCGCCTACCGGCAGGAGATCCGCCGCGCCGCCGCCGAACGGGAGGCGCGGGAGAAGCAGCCGCCGCGCACGGCGGCACGCTTTGAACAGAGCGGCATCGACCTGATCCCGCCTCCGGGCGGCAAGCCCGCGCAGCCCAAGCCGGCGCGAAAAGGCGACCGGCGCGAAAAGCGCCCCAAACGCAAACGCTCCCATCCCGTGCTGATGCTGATTTTTTCGGCGTTCGTCGCCACGGCGCTGCTCGCGGGCGCAATGTACTGGTTCTCGACCAACTACCTCACCGATCTGATCGCCCCCGCGGAAAGCGAGGGCAGCCGCACCGGCGAACATTCGATGCAGGGCGGTACCGACTATTCGGGCGGCGAGGCGGGGGAGGACGACAAGGTGCCCCGCTTCGTGGGGACCAACGCCGATTCCCTTCGGAACAACGAGCAGCTGAGCGAGCGGTACGAGCTTGTGTTCGAGGAAAAGTTCAACGACGTCTACGAGCCGGGCGTGGTCTGCGACCAGCAGCCGGTCGAGGGCACCAAGATGCCCAACCGCGGCCGGGTGACCATCTACGTCTCCAAGGGCCCCGAGCTGATCGAGATGCCCGCGGTGGTGGGGATGCCGATCGAGGACGCGATCATGGCGCTGACCGACCTGGAACTCAACTACCAGGTGATCGAGGTCTACGACAAGAGCTACGAGCCCGACGTGATCGAACGCGCCGAGCCGGAGCCGGGCGCCCAGCTCAACAAGGAGAAGGACACCGTGTTCCTCTACATCCGCAAGGTCGTGATGGAGGAGAGCAGCAGCTCGGAGGACGAGCGGGACGACCGGGAACGGTCCGCCTCGCGGGTCATCACCTCCCGCAAGAGCAGCACGGATTCGGATTCCTCCCGGCGCCTCAAGCCGAGGGAGGAGTAGGGAAGGCTTTTTGGGAATGAGTCAGCCGTTTTGGCGGCGGAATGGAGCGATAAGATGAAAACTGCATTTTCGACTTTGGGTTGTCCCGGCTGGTCGTGGGACGAGATTTTCGCCACCGCGAAAGACCTGGGGCTGGACGGCATCGAGGTGCGCGGCGTGGAAAACGAGATGTTCGCGCCCTCCATCCGCGCGTTCAATGAGAAGCACCTCGACGAGACCCGCGCGCGCCTGGAAAAGGCGGGCATGGAGATCCCGATGCTCACCTCGGGCGCCTGCCTCGGCCTGTCGGGCGACTCCGGCCGCTACATGGACGAGGCGAAGGCCTACATCGACCTGGCCAAAAAGCTCGGGACCCCCTATGTGCGCGTGATCATCACGCCGAACGCGGCCCCGATGGAGGGGGAGAACATCCTGCAGGTCAAGCGCCTCTACACCGAGCTGTGCGCCTACGCGAAGGGCACGGGCGTCGCGGTGCTGCTCGAGACGAGCGGCGAGCTCGCCGACTCCTCCAAGATGCGCGAATTCATGCGGGACGTCGACCTCGAGACGGGCGGCGTGCTCTGGGACCTCCACCACCCCTACCGTTTCTTCGGCGAGTCCCCGGCCAAAACGTGGGAGAACATCGGGGAGTGGGTCCGCTACCTGCACGTCAAGGATTCCGCGATGCAGGACGGCAAACTCGTCTACCGCATGATGGGCTACGGCGACGTCCCCGTTTTCGACGCGCTGAAAATTTTGTCCGACCACGGATACCGGGGCTACGTCTCCCTCGAATGGCTCAAGCGCTGGTGCCCCGACCTGCAGGAGCCGGGCATTGTCTTCGCCCACTACGCGAGCTATATGGGCTACCTCAAAAACCAGTTGAAATGAGATGCGAAGGGGCCGTTGGCATTTGCCAACGGCCCCTTTTCTTTTTCCGGTTATCACCCGTACCGTTTGAGCATCCGGATGTCCTCGCCGTAAAACTGCATCGGCCGGTAGGCGCAGAGCAGGCGGGAGAGGATGCGGTCGCCGTACCGTTCGCGGAGCACCTGTTCGTCGAAGTTGGTGCTGATCACGGTCGGGCGGCGCCCGATGATGCGGGAATTGATGAGGTTGTAGAGCGCGGCGACCGAAAAGCTCGTGGAGAACTCCGCGCCGAGGTCGTCGATGACGAGCAGGTCGCACTCCCCGGCCAGCGCCTGGTAGTCGGTATCGCCGCCGCCGTTGCGGGAGAACTGCTGCGCCTGAAGCTTGTCGAGCAGGCGGGGAGCCGTCGTATAGACGACACCGCAGCCCTTCCGGACGACCTCATAGGAGATCGCCAGCGAGAGGTGGGTCTTCCCGAGCCCCGTCCCGCCCAGGAAGAGCAGGCTTTCGCTCTTGGGGGAGAAGGTGCGCGCGTATTCGCGGCAGGCGGACAGCACCTTCTCCATCGCGCGGCGGGGAACGACGTTGTAGGGCCCGCAGGGTTCGACGGGGTAGTAGGCGAGGTCGAAGTTTTCAAAACGGCAGTCGCGCATGCCGCTCGTGTCGCCGAGGCTCTCACAGGCGAGCTCGCGCAGCAGCTTCTGGAGGCAGGCGCACTGCTTCTGCCCGATGTAGCCGGTGTCCTGGCAGACGGGGCAGGCATAGCGCACCGCAAGCGCGTCCGCCGGCCTGCCGGCGTCCCGGAGGATCTCGGCGCGGCGCTCCTGGAGCGCGAGATTGCGGGCGCGCAGCCGTTCGATCAGCTTTGCGGCGTCCTCTCCGCCGCCGATCGCGGCCTGCGCGGCGGCAAGCCCCGTCGCGGAAAGCTCCCGCTCGATCTCGCCGAGCTGCGGCAGCTCGGCATAGAGGGCGGCGCGCCGCCGCTGGGCGTCCTGCTGCGCGGCGGCGCGGGATTCCTCGAGCGCCCTCTGCGCCTTCTGGTAAATTTCCTTTGCATATCCCATATGGGGCCCCTCCTAATCGTCCGCCTGCCGGTGCAGCAGGGCGTGCAGCTTGTCCATATCGAGCGACGAGTCGCGCCCCGTCTGCGCCGACTTGTTCTGCGTCGCGGCGCGGCGCGCCGAGCCTGCGGAAAGGTCCTCCACCGCAGCCTTGACGGTCGCGATCCCCTTCGTCTTCCAGGAGGAGAGAATCTTGTCGGCATAGGCGAAGGAGACCTTCCCGGTATTCTCCACCGCCCGTTCGCAGGCGAGGAAGATGAGCTTTTCATCCAGCCCGAGGGAGAACCACCGCTCAACGTAGCCGCGTTCCTTCGAAGTCAGGGAACGGCTGTAGATGCCGAACGCCTTGACGACCTTCTTTTCGTTTTCGCCGCTGCGGGTGAGGCGGACGATCTCCTGCTCGACCTGCTCGTGGGAGGAGATGCCCCGCTCCATCCAGGCGGCCGCCGTCCTCTCGAGGTAGTTCATGCTGCGGTGCCCGCTTTCCACGCAGTACTGGAGCAACATGAGCACCGCGCCGGTGTCCAGCCCGTAGTAGCTGTGCAGCGCGACGAGGATTTCGCTCTCCACGGGGGTGAGCGGGGCGCCCAGGATATTTTGCGCCTCCCGCAGGAGCTCCCCGATGGCGCCGTCCGCCTTCTCCATTACGGCGATGTCCGCCCGTGAGATCTTCTGCCGCGCCGAGATGGTGACGACCCGCTGCCCCTCGCCGGAAGCTTCTTCCCTTACGGCGGGGGCGGGGAGGACCGGCGCGGTCACCGCGTCAGGGGCCGGGCGCGCGGGGAGGCGTTTTGCCGCCGCGCCGCTCTCGCGGACGATGCCCGCGCCGACCCAGTAGTTGACCGCGTCGGCGATGTCGCCGGCGGGGATGCAAAGCCGCTCGGAGAGCCACTGCACATCGACGGGAGTGCCCGAGTGGCGCAGCATGAGCAGCAGGATTTTCAGCGAGAGGGGGGAGCACATCTTGATGTGGTCGTCTACGACCGCGGTCGGCACCGCGAAGACCGACGACCAGATGCCCGAATCGATCAAATAGGACATGGCGGACTCCTCGAATTCAAATGTTGGAAAAAGGGCGTGTCCGGCAAAAGCCGGCGCCTCCGGTCCCGGAAGCGGCAAAAGCCCCGCGGCATGCGGGAATGCGGCGCTTCCCGCCTTTGGCGGGGACAAAACGCAAAGCGGTTTGCCCTGCGGATATTATAGCACAGCCTCCCGAATTTTCAAAATAGAAGTTGCGCGGCGGGGCAGGCCCGGTGTATAATAAGAACAATTATTTGAATGATTCCAAAGACAGGAGGCGACAAAGATGATCGGCGACCTGCATTGTCACACACGCTTTTCCGACGGTTCCCTCGGCATCGATGACCTGATCCTCTATGCCAAACGCGCCGGTCTCGACTTTGTCGCGTTGACCGACCACGACACGATGGCGGGCGTCAGCCGCGCCGAGCAGCTCGGCAAGCGCTACGGCATCGGGGTGATCGGCGGTGTGGAGATTTCGGCGCGGGACTTTGTCCGGGACCGGAAGGTCCACCTGCTCTGCTACCAGCCCAAGGTGCCCGACCGGCTCGAAGGGATGCTCAAGCACACCCTCGAGGGGCGGGACCGCGCCATCCGGGAAAGCATGCGCAGGGTCATGAAGCTCTTCCCGGTGACGGAGGAGCACGTCCTGCGCTGCGCCAAGGGCTCGGCGGCGCTCTATAACGTCCACATCATGCTCGCGCTCGCCGACCTCGGCTATGCGGAGAGCCTTTACGGCAGCCTCTTCCGCCAGCTGCTCGCGGAAAAGACGGGAAGCTGCTTCGTCCCGCACGCCTATCCGGACGTGTGGGAGGCGGCGAAGCTGGTGAAAAGCGCGGGCGGCGTCTGTGTGCTGGCGCACCCGTCCGAGTACGATTCGATCGACCTGATGGAGGAGCTCGCCGGGGCGGGCGTGATCGACGGGGTGGAGCGGTACCATCCGCGCGTCAGGGAGAAGGATATCCCCACGATCGACGCGGTGATCGAGCGGTACGGCCTCATCGCCACGGGCGGCACCGACTTCCACGGCGGCAACACCAACCACCCCAACCCGCTCGGCACCTGCCTGACGATGCAGGAGCCGCTGGAACGGCTTTTCAAGCTCTCAAAGAGCAGATCATAAGATACGCACGGAGGACGCATGGACATCAAGGAACAGGCTCTGCAAAAGCACTATGAATGGAAGGGAAAGATCGAGGTCGTCTCCCGCGCGCCGATCGAGCGGCGGGAGGACCTGTCGCTGGCCTACACGCCCGGCGTGGCCCAGCCCTGCCTCGAGATCGAGCGGGACGAGACCCTCTCCTACACGCTGACCCGGCGGGGAAACCTCGTCGCGGTCGTCACCGACGGCACGGCGGTGCTCGGGCTCGGGGACATCGGCCCGGCGGCCGCGATGCCGGTCATGGAGGGCAAATGCGCGCTCTTCAAGGCGTTTGCGGACGTGGACGCCTTCCCGCTCTGCATCGACAGCAAGGATCCCGATACGATCGTCAACACGGTGAAGCTCCTCTCCAAGAGCTTCGGCGGCGTCAACCTGGAGGATATCTCCGCGCCCCGCTGCTTCGAGATCGAACGGCGGCTCAAGGAGGAGTGCGAGATCCCCGTCTTCCACGACGACCAGCACGGCACCGCGGTGGTCGCCTGCGCGGCGCTGCTCAACGCCTGCAGGGTCACGGGACGCGGGATGGGGAGCCTGCGCATCGTTTTAAACGGCGCGGGCGCGGCGGGCATCTCCGTGGGCAGGCTGCTGCTCCGGATGGGCTTCGGCGAGCTCGTGATGTGCGACGTCGGCGGGATCATCCATGAGGGCGCGGACTGGCTCACCCCGCCGCAGGCGGAGATGGCGAGAGTCACGAATCCCCGCGGGCTGCGGGGAAGCCTCGCGGACGCGCTGAAGGGGGCGGACGTGATGATCGGCGTTTCCCGTCCGAACCTCGTGACAGGGGAGATGGTCGCCTCGATGGCAAAGGACCCGATCGTTTTCGCGATGGCCAATCCCACTCCCGAGATCATGCCCGACGCGGCGAAAGCGGCGGGCGCGGCGGTGGTCGGGACGGGGCGTTCGGATTTCCCCAACCAGATCAACAACGTGCTCGTCTTCCCCGGCATCTTCAAGGGCGCGCTCGCGGTGCGGGCGCGGGAGATCACCGAGGAGATGAAGGTTGCGGCCGCGAAGGCGATCGCCTCGATGGTGCCGGACGGGGAGCTTTCGGCCGATCGCATCCTGCCCGACGCGCTGGACAAGCGGGTCGCCGACCGGGTGGCCGAGGCGGTCGCGGACGAGGCCCGGGCCTCGGGCGTCGCAAGAATTTGATTGACGGAGGGCCGGTATGAAGATCAGCTATAAACCAAAAGGCGTCTGCTCGCGTATGATACATGCAGAGGTTGAAGACGGTATCGTCAAATCCGTGGAATTCATCGGCGGCTGCAGCGGCAACACGCAGGGCGTGAGCCGGCTGGCGGAGGGCCGCCCGGTGGAGGAGGTCGTGAAGCTGCTCGGCGGCATCCGCTGCGGCATGAAGGCGACCTCCTGCCCCGACCAGCTCGCGCTCGCGCTGGAGCAGGCGCGGGAATAGGAAGCGGCGGCCGTTTTCACAGGAGGGAGGGTGTTTCCCATGCGATTCGACGACAGCGATATCAAAATAGCGCCGGACGATCCTTCGGAGGTCTTCGACACCTCGGAGGGGGCGGCGGCGGCTTTTGCGCGCGAAAAAGCCAACGGCAATATGGAGAAAGCGCGCGCGCTCGGGGTCCAGTTTGCCGCCGAGCTGACCGCCGACGAACGGGGGATCGTCTGGTTCGGCATCGGTGCGTTCGACAGCGCCGAGACGCTCTCCCAGCGCAAGGTGCTTTTTTCCTATCTCGTCGGCCGGGTGATCGAGGACATGGCGCCCAATTCGATCGTGGCGCAGTCCGCGATGTCCGCTTACTATGACGAGCTCCAGCGGGTCTCCGGGGAGACCTACGGGCTCGTCAGCGATTCGGCGGCGCTCTCCCTCTATATCCTGGCGGGGCGTTCCTCGCTGGACGACATCGGCGCGGTCGGCAGGGTGTTCGCGCGCCTCTGCGGCAGGGAGGACGATCCGGTCTTTGTCCGGTACGGCAGCGAACTCACGAGCTATTTTGCCATGTACTGCACCCAGCTTGCGCTGCGCGCGCAGCTGATCCGATAAACGGAATAACAAAAAGAGCCGGCGCCAAGCGCCGGCTCTTTTCAGTTCAATGTTCCTTGTGGAGCCTGTGCAGCCAGTCCATGACCCGCTGTTTATAGAGGATGCCGACCAGCCCGATCGCCGCGGTCAGCAGGAAAACGACGATCGCCATCCCCCAGTTGCCGCGGCTCACCGAGGCGCCCATCCAGGTGGAGGTGATGATCGAGGGGATCCGCGCGAAGGTGGAGATCAGCAAAAACTGCGCGGGCCTGATCTTGCTGACGCCCGCCAGATAGGTGAGCATGTCCTTCGGGGTGCCGGGAATGAGGAAGAGGATGAAGGTGACGGTTTCCACCTTTTTGGTGTTGTTGATGAACTTGAATTCGCTGAGCTTCTGCTCGCCGAAGATGCGCGCCACCAGCCGGTAGCCGAACCGGCGCACAAGGAAGAAGATGGCGGAGGAGGCGATCACGATCCCGAGCAGGCAGGTCAGGAGGCCGCCCCAGGCGCCGTAGAGCGCGCCCGCGAGCAGTTCGACCGGCTCGCCGGGGATAAAGGCGATGACGATCTGAAGGATCTGGACGCCGAGCAGGATCAGCCAGCCGGTGAAGCCGAGCGAATCGATCCACGCGCGGAGCTGTTCCTGGTTGCCGGGGTCGGAGAGGCGCCGGAAGAGGGGCATACAGAGCAGGGAGAGGATCCCGATGACCAGGACGAAGCCCACGGCGGCCGCGATCAGCTTTCGGTATTGCTTTTTTTCTTCTGGGGTAAGGTTTTTCATCGTCACATCTCTTTTTCCGGAAAGTTCCTTTTCCTATCCAACGAGATTCCCCGCCCCTCCGCTTCAAACGGATGGGAAATCCGGTTTCAACACCAATATAACATGTTTGCGCGGAAAAGCTGTTTCAGGATTGTAAATTTTGCGGGAAGCGTGGAAAACGGGTCAGGCAATAGGTTTTGCTTTTTCCTCCGAAATATTGTATCATAGGGAATGGAAATCGACGACTGTGGGGTGGAAATTTTGTACGAAGGATTCCGGGCGGGCGTGGAGCCGGGCGGGCTGACCACCGACTACGAGATCAAGATCCTGATCTGCCACGTCCTTAAGCACATCGAACGGCCGATGCCCGTTTCCGCCCTGATCGAACTGTTCGTGGGCGAGGGGATCGGCAACTATTTTGAGGCGGCGAGCGCGGCAGCCGCGCTCGTCAAGAGCGGGCACATTGCCATCGGCGGCTGCGAGGGGGAAAAGTGCTACACCCTGACCGACCTGGGAGAGAGCGCCGCCGGGACGTTCGAGAAAACGCTTCCGCTCAGCGTGCGGGAAAAGGCGGTGGACGCCGCGAACCGCTACTTCATCCGTAGGGAACGGCGCGCGCACAACAAGGCGGAGGTCCAAAAGGCGGACGACGGGTACCTTTTGACGCTGACGATCACCGACGTGGGCAGCGACCTGCTGAAATTGACCATCCTTCTGCCTGACGAGGAGACCTGCGGGCGGATCAGGGAGCGGTTTTTGGACGACCCGATCGTGGTCTATAAGGGGGTCGTGGCCTCCCTGACGGGTAGCTTTGAGAACGTCGGCGCGCTGCTGGACGACGTGGAGTAAACCCCGCGAAGCCGCATCAGACGGGCAAAACTTGACAGAAACGACAGAATCGGTTACAATAAATTTTACGCAAAAATCTGATTGGAAACGGGGGGAAGTTTTTGCTCAGAAAGCTGATGCTCTATCTGATGGTTTTGGCGACGGCGGTCAAGTTCGCGTCGCTGGCATATGTGTTTACGACAGATATTGAACGGCTTCCGGTGGCGGTGTACGTCTCGACCGGGATTGTCGTCCTCTTTGGGCTCTTTTTGATCTGCAAAAACATTGTGAAGCGGGTCGGCAGGAAGGAGCTCGCATCCTATTACGGCTTGTCGGCGGCTGCCGTCTTCTTCAACCTGATCTTTATGAAGATCTTCAGCCGCGCGGAGATCGCCACGCTCGATCTTCTCATCCTCGGCACCATGATGGATATCCTCGTCGGGGTGGTCTTTGTGGTGCTGACCGTGCGGGAGCACAAATATGTGCGCATTAAGATGGGAACGGACTCCTGAGGGGGTTGAAACCGTCCGCATTGGCGGGCGGTTTTTTCATGCAGAAAAATTGGCAAAATTTTTTAGGGCAACATATTGCTTTTTTGCGATCTGCGTAGTATAATAATCAGGTGCCAATCGCGCGGACAACTCTGGAGATGTCGCCTAGCTGGTCGAGGGCGCACGACTGGAAATCGTGTAGGGGTCAAAAGCTCCTCGAGAGTTCGAATCTCTCCATCTCCGCCAAAAGAACCTGTCTTTGATGATCATCAAAGACAGGTTCTTTTCTGTTTCTACGGCATCCATCAAAGCTGCTTTCCGCCCCATGGGGGCGGGAGGGCGGCTTTTTTCTTATAATGCTTGCAAAATGGAATCGACTTTGAGAAAATTAATAACTTTGGGTTATTAATTGGATGTAAAATATGTATTTTTAATTATTGAAGATAGAGTATACAATAAACATGAACAAAAAGCGCGCTCATACAACAAATAAAATATGGAAATCGCGACATTACAAAAGTATGGGGAGAAAAAGATATGATACAAGTCGATCGGGCACTTAAGTTCAGAAAACTGCTGGAATCGGGCAAGACGCTCTGCTGTCCCGCGGTATATGATCCGCTGTCAATCCGACTGGCGGAGCGCAACGGCTTTGAGGCCGTCTTTGTCAGCGGCTCCTCCATGTCCTGCGAAGTGATCGGCACCTCCGACGTGGGCGTCTTGTCCTATGGGGAATACCGCAATACGCTCTTAAACATGCTGTGCGTTTCCTCCATTCCCATGGTTGTGGACATCGATACGGGCTTTGGCGGGCCGGTCACGATTCTGCGTACCGTCCGGGAATATGAGCAGATGGGAATCGCGGGGGTCATGATCGAGGACCAGACGTTCCCCAAGCGGTGCGCCTATTACGACGGGCTGCGGGTGGCCCCCGTCGAGGAGATGAAAATTCGGATCGACTCGGTCCTTAAGGCGCGGACAGATCCAAACTTTTTCCTCTTGGCGAGAACGGACGCGGCCGCCGACAACACACAGGGAATGCAGGAGGCGCTCCGGCGCGCGAAGCTGTACCGGGAGTGGGGGGCCGACGGCGTATTCATCAGCACGCCAAAGAGCGAAAGCGACCTGATTCAGATCGGTCAGCTCGGATTTCCCACGGCGGTGTGCATCACCGAGGGGAGCTCGACGGGCGACTACAGCGTCGCGGATTTTGAACGGATGGGAATCCAGCTCGCGTTTTTCCCGCAGTCTCTGACACGCTCCTGCATCCGCACAATGCAGCTGGTGCTGAGCGAGATGCGGGCGAAGGGGCGGACAAACCACCTCGGGGATATCTTCTGCACGCAGGAGGAGCGCGCGAACAGCACCGGGCTGGAGTCCTATATGGATTTCGAGGCGTCCGTGATGCGGGGCCGTGCGGAATAACCCGCGCGTCCCTGCCTGGAGAGTGAAAAAGGAGGCTGTACAGGCCATGGCAGAGTATAAAATCGGAATTTTAAACGGCGACGATATCGGGCTTGAGATCGTGCCGGTTGCCGTCGAGGTGCTGAAAACGGCGGTGAAACGCTATCCGGAGATTCAGATCGAATGGGTGCCTCTGCCGATCGGGTATCCGTCCTTCCTGGAGCACGGGACGACCCTCCTGCCGGAGGTCCGGGAACGGCTTTACACGCTGGACGGGTGGATTCTGGGGCCGATCGGACATATGGCCTACCCCAAGGATCAGCCAAACTGCTTCAATCCGCACCCCATCCTGCGGCGGGAATACGATCTGGTGTCGAACATCCGCCCGGCAAAATCCTATGCGGAGATTCCCTGCATCAATCCGAACGTAGACCTCGTCATCATCCGCGAAAACAACGAGGGCTTCCAGCCGGACCGCAACATGTTCCGCGGGACCAGCGACTGTATGCCCACGCCCGACATGGCGCTTTCGCTGCGGGTCATTACGAGACGGAACAGCACGCTGGTGGCAAGGGAGGGCTTTGAACTGGCCCGACGGCGCGGCGGGCGCAAAAAGGTGACTGCGGTCCATAAGAACACCGTTTTCAAGCTGGGATGTGGCCTCTTCATCGAAGCCTGCCGGGATGTGGCGAAGGAATACCCGGACATCGAGTTTGAGACGGTGGTGGTAGACACCTTCGCGATGAAGATGCTGATGCGGCCGCAGGATTACGACGTCGTCATCACCACCAATATGTTTGGGGATATTCTCTCCGACGAAGCCGCGGGGCTCGTCGGCGGGCTCGGCATGGCGGCGGGACTGTGCGCCGGCCCGCAGTACTGCATGGCGCAGGCAACACACGGCTCGGCGCCGGACATCGCCGGCAAGGGGATCGCCAATCCGTTCGCGATGATCAAATCGGCGCAGATGATGCTCAACTGGCTCGCCGGGCGCAAGCAGGACGCGTCGGCCTTAAAGGCGGCCGCCGAGATGGAGCGGGCCATGGAGGCGGTGCTTTCCGACAAGGCGTCCGTCACGCCCGATTTGGGCGGGACCGCCTCCACGCTGCAAATGGGACGGGCGGTCTGCGGCCTGCTCGAAGCGGGAGACCTTTAGCGCCGGGCCTTATTCTCCGGCGAAAAACTCCCGGCAATAGTCCTGCATAATCCGGATAAATTCCTTTGCGTATTTCGTGAGATGCGTCTCCTGGCGGTACATAATGCTGAACTCCGTATACGTCCGCTGCAGCGGGTGCGCGCCGACCGAATAGAAGTCGAGCTTCGACTGGTGACAGGCGTTGCCGATAGTGAAAAAGCTGGGTACGAACACGATGCCCAGACCGGCGACCGCCATACGGAGAGCGGTTTCGATGTTGGCGGTCACAATGGTTTTCGCCGGCACAAACTGGGACTGCGCAAAGAACTGGTCGGCCATGAAGCGGGTGTGATGCCCCGGCTTCAAGAGAATGAAGCACTCGTTGAGCACCTCTTGCAGTCCCAGCCAGGGATGGGCCGCGTCGCCGGAGCGGACCGCCCGCTCCTTTACCGGATGGTCCTTGGGCAGGCCGAGCAGAAATTCTTCCCGGAAGAGGGGAAGGGCCGTAAATTTATAAATATTCGTTACCGGGCCCTTGGCGATGACGAAATCGATCAGCCCGCTCGCAAGCTGGGTTTCCAGATTGTAGGAGTTTTCCTCGAAGAGCAGAAGCTCGACGTTGGGGTACTTCTGGCGGAACCGCGCGAGGGTTTCCGGCAGAAGCAGCGGGCTCCGGGTGAAAGAGGTGCCGATCCGGAGGGTGCCGTGGATCATGTTGTCGGAGTTTAAAAGATTGCGCGACATGGTTTCGTAGATCTCCATCATCTTGCGGGCGGCCTTCGCGTAATGCTTGCCGGCGTCCGTCAGGATGATGCTGCGGCCGGTGTTCTCCAGCAGGTTGGTGTCCAGCGTCTCCTCCAGCGTTTTGATGTATTTACTCAGCGCCGGCTGCGAGATGTACAGGTGCTCCGCCGCCTTTGTGATCGTACCGTATTTTTCGATCGCCAGAATATAGTTCAGTTCCTTGAGCAGCACACTAGCACTTCCTTTCCTTGATCAGCCGAATCGATAACTCCAGTTTAATATGAACTGCGCTTTTTTTCAAGACGTGACGAAAAAGGAGGGACTTGAAACCCAAAACGGTTACGACCGCTGTATACGGACGCTTTTCGCTTTCAATCGGACAACCGTTACACACAATCACAAGAGTAAAGGGAGAAGGAGATTTTTAAATGAAAAAGCTGTTCAGCGTAGTACTTTGCCTGACGATGATCCTAAGCCTGGCGGCCTGTAGAGCGGGCGGGAACGCCGAAACCGCGCCGTCGGCGCAGCAGGCCGCTCCGGCGGCCTCGGGAAGCGCCGCGGAGACGGATGGATGGGTCCCCACGAAGCAGGTCGAGATCGTCACCCATTCCGGCGTCGGCGCGGGCGGAGACCTCATCGGGCGTGCGATCATCGAGGCGACGCAGGGTCTGGTCCCGCAGAACATGTTCATGCAGAACAAAAAGGGAAGCGCGGGCTCGAACGTCTGGGCGTACGTCAAGGAGGGGAAGACCGACGGCCACACGCTGATCGTCGGCACGCCCACCAATTTCCTGTGGTACTACAACGCGAATAACGGCATGCATCCCACGGAGGACCTTGTCCCGCTGGCGCGTTTCCAGCTTGAGCCCCAGGTGCTGGTGGTCCATAAGGACAGCCCCTACCAGGACATCGCCTCCTTCCTTGAAGCCTATAAGGCGGGCAACGCGACCATCGCCGGCGAAGCCAGCGGCGGACCGGCCTGGATGTGCGCCACGATCATGGCGGACACCCTGGGCTGTGGCACCAGCTACATCCCCTACACGGACGGCGGCGAGGCGCTCACGGCGCTGCTCGGGAAGAATGTCGACGCGGTTTTCGGCCAGCTGGGCGAGGTCTATGACCAGCTCGCGGCGGGCGAGGTCCGGGCGCTGGCGTTCGCGGAAGACAAGCGCGTCGAGCAGTTCCCCGACATCCCGACACTTACGGAATCCGACGTGGACTTCGTATTCCCCCAGTGGCGCGGCCTCTTTGTGCGCAAGGGGACTCCTGATGAAGCAATCGAATATTGGGAAAAAATCTTTGCGGAATCCTCCCAGTCGGAATCTTTCCAGAAGTGGCTTGCGGATTCCGGTTCCCTTGACGGCTGGATGGGCCACGAGGAGTTTCTGGAGCTCTGCAAGCAGCAGGATAAGACCGTAAAGGAAATCATCGCGAAATACGGCACGGGCGAGTAATCGCTTTTGACTTTCAAAACCGGCGTGAGACGGCTCCGGGGGGGGGGCCGCCCGGCGCCCCGCCGGAGGGCGCGCAACTTCAACGTTAGGGAGGACCATGGTCCATGAAGAAGAAAAAATACGTAGATATCATATCGGGCATTCTGCTCATCGCGCTGGGCTCGATATATTTCTACTCCGCAACCACCCTGCCCGAGGCGCTGACTACGGAGCCGCTGGGACCGGCGGGCTTCCCTCAGTTTTTGGCGGTGGTGCTGATCGCTCTGAGCCTGTGGATTTTAGTCAAAGCGATTTTGGACAAATCCGAAGAGGCGAATTCCGCGACAAAATTCACCCCCAGGGACATCCGGTGCCTGCTCCTTGTGATCGGCATGATGGTGCTGTATGTCGCGGGAATCCAGTTGCTTGGCTACACGGTATCCACCTTCTTATTTGCGGCGGTCTGCTTCTGCTTGATGGGAGCTTCCTGGAGAAAACCGACGGGCGTGCTGATCCCCTCCGCTGTGATAGCCGTTGTGTGCTATTTGCTGTTCAAGGTTCTTTTCAACGCGGATCTTCCCCGCGGCCTGCTAATTTGATGGTACGAAAGGAGCAGCTATAAATGACAACGATGCAGCTTTGGGGAGAAATCTTCTCCGCGTTTTCCATTCAGAGTGTTCTCTGGGTCTTTGCCGGCGTTGCCTGGGGGATTTTCGGGGGCGCCCTGCCGGGCGTTACCGCCTCCCTCGCCATGTCGCTCATCCTGCCCTTTACGATCGCGCTGGAGCCGGTGCAGGCGTTCATGCTGCTGGCCGCGGTCTACGTGGGCGCGGAATACGGCGGCTCGATCCCGGCGATTCTGGTCGGCGTTCCGGGCACCCCCGCGAACGCGCCCACCGCGCTGGACGGACGGCAGATGCACTTAAACGGCCACAGCGGCAAGGCGCTGGGCTATTCGCTGACGGGCGGATGCTTCGGCAGCTTCTTCGGCGGGATACTGGGCGTTTTCCTGCTCGGCCTTCTGGTGAAAATTTCGCTGATGCTGGACGCGTCCGCCTTCTTTGCGCTCGCGCTCTTCGGCCTCTCGGCCGTCATCAGCATGTCGAAGGGGAACATGGCGAAGGGCTTTATCTCCATCATCCTGGGAATCATGCTCGGCAGCATCGGCGCGGACAACTTTACGGGGATGCCGCGCTTCACGATGGGGATGATCCAGCTGGGCGACGGCGTCAGCGACGTGCCGGCCGTGGTCGGCTTTGTGGCGGCGGCGGAGCTGTTCGGCCAGATCATCCAGCAGATTCAGGAGAAAAAACTGGTGTCTCCCATGCTGGGCAAGCTGGACTACACCTTCGTGACGATCAAGGAGTTTCTGGCGACCATCAAGACCGCGATCGTCAGCATGATCATGGGCATCGTGGTCGGCGTCATGCCCGGCGCGGGCCCCACCATCGCCTCGTTCATCGCGTATAATGAGGGCCGCCGGATTTCCAAGGACGGCGACAAATTCGGCACCGGCGTACCTGACGCCATTATTGCGCCCGAGGTCGCCAACAACGCCTGCGTACCCGCGGCGGTCGTGCCGCTGCTCTCCTTCGGCATCCCCGGCTCCACATCGGCGGCCATCATGCTGGGGGCCATGGTCATGCATGGGATGCGCCCCGGCCCGCTGCTCGCACAGAACAATCCGGAGGCGCTCGGCGCGGTGTTCCTGGGCATCCTGCTGGCCTGCCCCTGCCTGCTGATCGTGGGGCGGCTTTTCTTAAAGCCGTGGGTGAAGGTGACCGCGATCCCGCCGCATTACCTCAATACGATCATCCTCTGCCTGCTGGTGGTGGGTTCCCTTGCTCTGAACGAAGGCATTTTCGCAGTGGGGATTCTGATTGTCTGTTCCTTCCTCGGCTATCTGATGAAGCTGGCCGGCTTCAACCCGGTGGCGACCGTCCTAGGCTTTGTGCTCGCGCAGCTGGTGGAGGACAATCTGCGCCGCGCGATGCTGCTTTCCAAGGGCTCGCTGATGACCTTTGTGGTGCACCCCATTACGCTGGTGCTGCTGTTGCTCACCGCGGCGTCCGTGGTATTCGGGCTGATGAAGGGCAAAAAGGCTAAACAGCAGGCTTCAGGCCGCTGCCTTTTTTGAAACTTCACGCAACCAGGGGGGGCCGCAGCACTCGGCTGCGGCCCCCGCCGCGTCTTTACGAAAGGAGTCACTATGGCACATGCATTGGAGCCGATCCGGATCGGAACGGTTCGGCTCAAAAACAGGATCGTTTTCCCCTCCATGTGCGTCTTTTTCTGCGACGCCGAGGGCTATATCAACGACGTGATGACAGAGTACGTCCGGGAGCGCGCACGGGGCGGCGTGGGGCTGCTCATCATCCCCGGCAGCCCACACGGCAAGGTGGGCCCAGGCCGCCCAGCCCTCTCCCACAACGGCTATATCCCCGGATGGAAACGTCTGGCCGACGTCGCGCACGAGCATGGCGCAAAGCTCTTTTGCCAGCTCCACCCGGCGAAATTCCAGGCCGGAAGGGGCTATACCATTGAGGACATCAACGATTTTACGCCGGAGTATATCCGCGGCCTGATCGACAGCTACGCCGCGTGCGCGGCGCGCGCGCGGCGCGCGGGGGTGGACGGGGTCGAAATCCACGGCGCGCACGCGCACGAGGTGGCGCAGTTCCTCTCGCCGTTTTACAACCGGCGCCAGGACGAATACGGCGGCTCGCCCGAAAGGCGCGCGCGGTTCGCAGCGGAGATCGTCCGAGGCATCAAACGGGAAACCGGCGCGGATTATCCGCTGATCTTCCGGATCAGCGGGGACGAGCTGGTGGAGGGCGGAAGGCGAATCGAGGAGACGGCTGCAATCGCCGGGCTCCTTGAAAAAGCGGGCGCGGATGCGATTCATGTCTCCTGCGGCATGCCGGAATCGGAGTATGCGATTTCCGCGCCGATGGACATGGAGGACCTTTTTAACGCTGACAACGCGGCGCGGGTGAAGGCGGCGGTTTCCATCCCGGTCATCGCGGTCAACCGCATCACCGACATGGAGGAGGCGGACGCCGTCATACGGAGCGGGAAGGCGGACCTGGTCGCCATGGCGCGGGCGAACCTCGCGGACCCGGACATGATCGCGAAGTACGAGGGGCGGGTCGCGGGCCCGGTCAGGCGCTGCATCGGCTGCAACCAGGGGTGCCGCGACGCGGCGCTCTATAAAAAGATCCGCTGTATGCAAAACGCCCGGCTCGGCTTTGAGACGACGCTCAACTTTGCCGAGGCGGCCGAGGCGGAAAAAACGCAGAAAATCCTGATCGCCGGAGCGGGGCCGGCGGGGCTGGAGGCCGCTTACGACCTTACCCTGCGGGGATTCCGGCCTCTGGTGTACGAGGGGGAATCGAAGCCCGGGGGGCTGATCAATCTGGCGGCGCTGCCCCCGCAGAAGGAACGGATGCGCGAAATCACGAATTTCCGCGTGGCCGCGCTGGAAGAGGCCGGGATCGCCATCCAATACGGCTCGGAGGTCACCCCCGAGCTGCTGGAGCGGGAGAGGCCGGACGTGCTGATCGTGGCCACGGGAAGCGTCGCGGCCGTCCCGCCCATCCCGGGGATCGACGGGGAAAACGTCGTAACCGCGGACGAGCTCCTGTCAGGGCGAAAGCCCCTGCGGGGAAGCCATATCGTAGTGCTGGGCGGCGGCCTTGTGGGGTGCGAGGCGGCGGATTATCTGGCGGCCGCCGGCCGCCGGGTGGAGATCGTGGAAATGACGGACAAGCTCGCGGGCGGGCTCAACCAGAGCAGGCGGCGCTTCCTCTTAAAGCGCCTGTCCGAGCACGGCGTGGCGGCGCACCTTCTCACAAAGGCGGAGCGCGTCGCCCTGCCGGAGGTGCGGGTTTGCAGCCAGAATTACAGCTATGCGCTGGAAGGGGTCGACGGCGTCGTGGTTGCCGCCGGACGCAGCCCGCAAGACCGCCTGAGCGCGTGGGCGAAGGAACACCTGCCCGGAACGCGGGTCTTTGTGATCGGGGACGCCGGGCGGCTGGGCGTCGCGCTGGACGCGATTCATCAGGGCGCCCGCGTGGCGGCGCAGATATGACGAAAACGGAGGGATAGCTTTTGAATAAGCGTTTGACGCTCAAAAATATGCTGGGGGACCGGGAAACCTATTTTGTCCCCGGCGTCTTTGACTGCATCGGCGCGCTGGCGGTCAAGGCGGCCGGCTTTCAGGCGGCGCTGGTTTCCGGCAACGCGGTTTCCGCCTCGGTGCTCGGTCTGCCGGACATGGGCCTGCTCACGATGACCGAGGTGGTCGACGCCTCCTCGCGGATTGCCCGCTCGGTGGACATCCCGGTGATCGCGGACGCGGACACCGGCTATGGCCAGCCGCTCAACTTTATGCGCACGGTGAACGAATTTGAACGGGGCGGCGTCGCGGGCATCCACATCGAGGATCAGGTCAGCCCCAAAAAATGCGCCTATTACGGCGGTACGCACGAAATCGTCCCCGTGGACGAATTCCTGAGGAAGCTGAAGGCGGGGATCGACGCGCGGGAAAACCCGGACTTCTGCATCATCGCGCGCACCGACGCCATGGTGAGCTACGGCAGGGAGGAGGCCGTGCGCCGCGCCAACAAATATCTGGAGGCGGGCGCGGACGCGGTGTTCGTGGTGGGCTGCTCCACGCTTGAGGAGGTCGGGATGGTGGCGCGGGAGGTCTCCGGGCCGGTGGTGGTGAACGTCAACGACATAAGCGAGCTGAACCGGTACTCGCAGGAGACCTTCCGGCAGCTTGGCGTCAAGCTGGTGCTCTATCCGGCCACGCTGCGCTCCCTCTTTCTAAAGCAGGCGCTGGACACGATGAAGCACCTCTATGAAAACGGGAATACGGCGGACAGGCTGGACCGGCTTGCAACGCTTCCAGAATTTCAGAAGGCGACGAAGGTGCCGGAATACGAGGCGCGGGAGTACCAATATGCAAAATGAACGCGGCGGCCGCCGCGAGGGGGTATAAAATGGCTACTGCAGTTGAAAAAATCTTTTCCGCGAAGGCGGGCAGGCCGGTCAAAGCGGGAGATATCGTGGTTGTGGAGGTGGACGCCTGCATGATTCACGACGTCAACGGCCCGACGGCGGTCAAAAACTTCGCGCAGATCGCAAAGACGGTCAAATCCCCGGCGCACCACCTGATCGTCCTGGACCACTTTGCCCCGTGTCCGAACGCGGCAGCCGGGAATAACCACCTTCTTCTCCGCCGCTTCGCAAAGGAGCACGGCATTCGGTTGGTGGACGTCTGCAAGGGCGTCTGCCACCAGAAGATGCTGGAATCCGGTAAAGTCAGGCCCGGCGGGATCGCAGTGGGCACCGATTCGCACTCCTGCACCTACGGCGCGCTAAACGCCTTCAGCACCGGCGTGGGCGCGGCGGAGGCGGCCGTCATATTTGCCTGCGACCAGTGCTGGTTCAAGGTCCCCCCGACCATCCGGGTGGAGTTTGTGGGAAAGCTGCCGCGCAAAATCCTGGGCAAGGACCTGGCGCTGGAGCTGCTGCGCATATTGGGTGAGGCGGGCGCGTCCTACCAGTGCATGGAGTTCGGCGGCGAGGCGGTGGCGGACATCAGCTTCGACAGCCGCGCCACGCTTTGCAACATGATGATCGAGGCCGGGGCAAAGGGCGCGATCATGCCGTGCGACGAGGTGGCCCGGCGGTGGCTCGCGGCGTACGGAGTGACCGGAGAAGCGGGGGTGGAACCGGACGGCGACGCGGAATACAGCCGTAGGATCACCATCGACGTCTCGCAGATGCGGCCGCTGGTGGCGGTGCCTCCGCGCATCGACCACGCGGTCGCGGCGGAGGAATTGGAGAAGGTCCGGGTGGATCAGGTCGTGATCGGGTCCTGCACGAACGGGCGCTACGAGGATATCGCGCTCGCGGCCGAAATTCTCCGGGGGAAACGGGTGGCCGACGGCGTCCGGCTGCTGGTCTATCCAGCTTCGCCGGAGGTGGAGGCGGCGCTCAAGGCGGGCGGACATCTGGACGCGCTCACTTCAGCGGGGGCCTCCGTCTTCCCGCCGAGCTGCGGCCCCTGCGCGGGAATCCACGGAGGCCTGCTGGGGGACGGCGAGGTGGCGGTCTCGACCACCAACCGAAACCTGAACGGACGGATGGGGAGCAAGGATGCGCGGATTTATATCGCTTCTCCGCTGGTGGCCGCCTGTTCGGCGCTGTGCGGATTTATCACGGATCGGGAGGTTTTGGGATGAAGGGGAAAGCGGTCGTGCTGGGTGACAATGTGAACGGGGACCAGATCATCACGGGCAGCCGCCTCGCCGGCGGAAAGAACGAGACGGAAGCTGTGCCGTATCTCTTCGAGGCGTGCAGGAGCGATTTCTCCTCCGTCTATCAGCCGGGGGACATCCTGGTCGCCGGTGAAAATTTTGGCTGCGGCTCTTCCCGGGAGCAGATCATCCTGGTAATGAAGGCCGCCGGCGTTCGGTGCGTGATCGCAAAGTCGTTCAGCCGACATTTCTACAGAGGCGGCATCAACATGGGAATCCTCCCGCTGATCTGCCGGGCGGAGATTCGGGAGGGGGACCTCGTGGAGGTGGACCTCGAAAAAAGCTGCATCCGGGTAAACGGTTCCGACCCGGTGGTCTTCGAGCCCTTTCCGCCGCAGGTCGTTGGATATCTCACGGAGGGCGGCCTGCTCGGCTATTACAAAAAACACCATACGCTGCGATAAAAAACCCGCCTGCAAGCGAACGCTTGCAGGCGGGTTTTTCGTGTTTTCAGCCGTGCGCCGGCTTTCGCAGCGTCAGCAGCGCACTGATGCCGGTGACGGCGAAGAGCACGATCCCCGACAGGAAGAACCAAAGCGGCACACCGAAGCGTTCGGCGACCGGCCCCGCGATCAGAAGCCCCAGCGGCATGGCCAGTGACATCATACTGCCCAGCAGGGAGAAGACGCGCCCCTGCGCCTCGTGGGGGACGGACTCCTGCATGTAGGCCATGAAGGGGATGCCGTAGAGGTTCCCGCTGGCGCCCATGACGGCGCAGAAGATCGCGAAGGGCCAGAAAAAGACCATGTCGCTTGGAAGGATTCCGCAGAGCAGGGTGCTTGCCGCCAAACCGAGCAGGCCGAGGTGGATGACGGAAAACTTGTTTTTGATCGTTCCCACCGCGCCGAGGCCTGCGGCGCTGAGCATCATGCCCGCCGCGTAGAGCAGCTCGACGAGGCTTGCGTGCCAAGCTGTCGCCTGAAAATGATCGCTTGTCATCAGCGGATAGAAGGAGGAGAGCGGCATGTAGAAGATCATCCCCACGCACACGCAGAGGGTGAGGGTGAAGAGTCTGCGGTCGCGCAGGAAGACGGCCGCGCCATCCCGCATCTCCCGCAGGAAATGCGGAAGCTCCTGCCCGGCGCGCGGGGGATCGGGGATCTTCACCACCGCGACCGTGACGCTCGCCGCGACTGCGCCCGCCAGGTCGGAGAGCAGGATGACCGGAAGCGGCAGAGCGGCGTACATCGCGGCGCCGAGCACCGGCCCGAGCATAAAGGCGCCCGACTGCATGAACTGGCTCCAGCCGTTGGCGCGGACGAGCTGGTCCCGGGGCACGAGCATGGGGATCGCTGCCTGGATCGCGGGGGTGTGGAAGACGTTCCCGACCGCCCGGATGCCCAGCACGAGGCAGGCCGACCAGAAGGGCGGCCTGCCAAGCAGGAAGACGCCCGCGAAAACGGTCGCGACCAGGCCCATGAAGAGGTCCGCGGAGATGATGACCGTCTTGCGCTTGAGGCGGTCGACCCACACCCCGACGAACGGCCCGAGCACCAGCTGCGGCAGGAAGGCGAAGAGCCCCGCCAGCGCCATCGTCATGGGGGAGGAGCTTTCGCTGGCGAGCCACCAGATCAGCGCGAACTGGACGGCGCTGCTGCCGATCAGCGAGACGGTCTGCCCGGCCGCGATCGTAAAGAAGCCGCGCTTCCAGCCGTGAGGCTTCGATTGTTCCATAAAACCTCCTTTTATTTGCCGGACGGTCAAAAAAACGCAGACACGCGCCCGCCCGGCTGTGTTTGCGTCCGTGGTCGAAAGACGGCCCGCCGCACCGTACGGCGGGCCCTCCGGAGTTTGTGAATGGAATTCCATTATAGCAGGCCGGTTCCGTTTGTCAAGAAGGTTTTTCAAGGGGGACGGATGCGCGCGAAAAAGGCCCCGCCGGCGGTGCCGGCGGGACCTTTCAGCCTCCGGAAATCAGATCGCGCCCGACTGCTTGAGCCACTCCTCGATCTGGAACTTGGATTTGGCGGCGACGAGCGGTTCGTTCTCCTTGCCGCCGCGGAAGAGCAGCAGGGTGGGGATGGTCATCACCGAGAACTGCTGCGCGAGCGAGGGCACGTCGTCGATGTTCACCTTGGCGAACCGGATTTTGCCCTCGTAGGCCGCGGCGAGCTGGTCGAAGATGGGGGCGAGCATCCGGCAGTAGCCGCACCAGGGCGCCCAGAAGTCCACGAGAACGGGCTCGCTCGATTTCAGGACCTCAGCCTCAAAATTGTCCGCTGTGATCGTTAAGATATTCATATAATCATCCTTTCCGGTTCATTTTCTTCTATCTGTAATTATAATCATTACAGATAATTTGTCAAGCACTTTTTCAAAAAAAGTGCTACCGGAGCTTCCCGGAGAGGAACTCGTCGCGGAACCACACCTTCTTCGCCTCAAAGCTCCTGCCGTTCAGATAGTCGAGAAGGCCCGCGCCGCCCTGGAACCGGAAGGTGAGCTTGTAGGAGTAGAGAGCCTGGAACTGGTAGCCGGTGCCGTGGTTGTCGCGGTTGCGGCCGTACTTGGCGTCGCCGAGCAGCGGATGGCCGATGGAGGCGAGGTGTGCGCGGATCTGGTGGGTGCGGCCGGTCAGCAGGTCGACCTCCAGCAGGGAGAAGCGCCCGTTCTCGCCGAGCACGCGGTAGTGGGTGAGGATGGTGCGGCCGCCCGGCACGGGATGGTCGCAGACGGTGACGGTGTTCGCCGCGCCGTCCTTGACGAGGAAGCCCTTGAGGGTGTCCGACCGGTGCGGCATCGTGCCGTGCACGACGCAGAGGTAGAGCTTTTGCAGCTCGCGGGCCTTGATCTTTTCATTGAGCACCCGCAGGGCGGGCGCGTTTTTGGCCGCGATGACGATGCCGCCCGTATTGCGGTCGATCCGGTTGCAGAGGGCGGGCGTAAAGCTGTTCTCCCGGGCGGGGTCGTACTCGCCCTTTTGGTAGAGGTAGTGGAGGATGCGGTTGATCAGCGTGTCCGTCTGGCCGCCCTCGTCCTCGTGGACGAGCAGGCCGGGGCGCTTGTCCGCGAGGAGGATGTTTTCATCCTCGTAGAGGACGTCGACCGTGGGCGGGACGGAGAGGAAGGCGGGCGCGCCGGGCGCGCCGCCGAAAAACTCGTCGTTCAGGTAGAGGGAAAGCCGGTCTCCCTCGCACAGACGGGTGGAGATCTCGCACCGCTTGCCGTTGAGCTTGATCCGCTTGGTGCGGATGGATTTATAGAGCAGGGCCTGGGGCAGCAGCGGGACCGCCTTGGTCACGAACTTGTCCACGCGCTGGCCCGCGTCGTTTTGATTGATGACGAATTCCCTCATGGCGAACCTCCGCAGCCCCGATGGTCGAAGGGGCCTGTAAATCAATGGCCGCGCGGCGTTGAAACCGCCCGCGGCGGGGGCGACCGGATGTGAGCGGATTCCCCGCGCTTATTATAGCACACAAGCTCCGCCGGCGAAAGCCGGGAAAAATCGACGGGGTCTAGGCAAACAGGAATTATTTTGTTATAATATGTACTAAGATACTGGAAACGCGGGCGGTGAAGAGCGGATGGCGAATGTGCACGAGGGACACAGGCAGCGGCTCAGGGACCGCTTCTTAAAGGAGGGGCTGGACGGCTTCGCCCCGCACAACGTGCTTGAACTGCTCCTCTTTTACGCGGTGCCCCAGCGGGACACCAACGAGCTGGCGCACCGTCTGCTCGCGCGTTTCGGATCGCTTTCCGGCGTGCTGGACGCGGATTTCGACGAGCTCTGCCAGGTGGAGGGGGTCGGCGCGAACGTTGCGACGCTGCTCAAGCTGGTGCCCGGGCTCGCGCGCCGGTACCTCGATGACTATGATGAAAACGGAGTGGTCCTCGCCACGATCGAAGAGGTGGGGACCTTCCTGCGGCCGAAGTTCATCGGGCGCAACAACGAGATGATCTTCCTGCTCTGCATGGACAGCCGGGGCGGCGTCGTCTACGGCGACTTCATCGCGGAGGGCAGCATCAACGCCGCGCCGATGTACACCCGCAACATCCTCGAGGCCGCGATGCGCAGCCACGCGGTGTCGGTGATTCTCGCGCACAACCATCCGCGCGGGCTCGCGCTTCCGTCCAACGCGGACATGCTCGCGACGCGCGCGGTCTTTGACGCGCTGGCGGCGGCGAAAATCCGTCTTGCCGACCACCTGATTTTTGCGGGGTCGGATTACGTTTCGATGCGCGATTCCGGTTTCTTTTCCTTTGAGCGGCCTTAGGGCTTATTCTAATTTTGTGAGATGGAGGGACCACAGATGGAGTCAGGAAACCTGGGGGCGGTCAGCCCAACCTCCGTTTGGGTATTTGTTGACAGCACGGAGGACCACGACCTGAACGGGCGGCTGGCCTCTCCGGCCTTCGGTATTACGACGTTTTCCGGGGTGCTTGCGCTGATCACCCGCATGGAGCAGTTTTATAATGAAAAACGGTTCCCGCAGAGCTCCATGCAGATCCGCTCGTTCCATAAGAAGAAACGGGGAAAAACGGCGGAGGAAAAGCCGTCTGTCCCGGCGGCGGAACAGCGCGGGGACTTGGAGGAGATGCTCGCCCGCATCGGCATGGAGGAGCCCGGGAAACGGGCGACGTTTGTGATCAGCGTGCTCTTCCGGCAGAACGCCACCTGGCAGGGGACGGTGCGCTGGCTCAACCGGGACCAGACCCAGCGGTTCCGCAGCACGCTCGAACTGATCTCGCTGATGGAGGACGCGCTCTCCCGGGGCGGCGCGTCCGACGAGCCGGGCCGGTGGCGGGAATCCGCGGACAAAACAGAAAACGGATAACGATGGGGCGCTTCCACTTTGGAAGCGCCCTTTGCGCGCCGCGCGGCTGGCAGAATCTTTCGGCGGCGGGCATTTGAAATCATGTCGAAACTGTGGTAAAATAAACTGTTGACTTTTGATGGAAAAGAAGCTACACTAGATGAATCGAACATCTGTTCTCTTGAACGCGCCAATCGATTGATCTGACGGCCCAAAGCGGGGGAGGTATATGGAAGAAGGAAAATTTGAGCTGGTCGCCCCCTACAAACCGACGGGGGACCAGCCGCGGGCAATTGAAAAGCTGACCGAAGGCGTGCTGGCGGGCAGGAAGGAACAGGCCCTGCTGGGCGTCACAGGCTCGGGCAAGACGTTCACGATGGCAAACGTCATCGCAAACGTCAACCGCCCGACGCTTGTTTTGGCGCACAACAAGACGCTGGCCGCGCAGCTGTGCAGCGAGTTCCGGGAATTTTTCCCGCACAACGCTGTGGAGTATTTTGTCTCCTACTACGACTATTACCAGCCGGAGGCCTATATCGCCCACACGGACACCTATATCGAAAAGGATTCGGCGATCAACGACGAGATCGAGAAGCTCCGTCACTCGGCGACCGCCTCGCTCGGCGAACGGCGGGACGTGATCATCGTGTCGAGCGTCTCCTGCATCTACACGCTGGGCGACCCGATCGACTACCACAGCATGGTCATCTCGCTGCGCACGGGAATGCACAGGGAACGGGACGAGCTCATCAAAAAGCTGGTGGAGATCCAGTACGAGCGCAACGACATCAACTTCGTGCGCAACAAGTTCCGGGTCCGCGGCGACGTTGTGGAGATCTTCCCCGTCTATTCGGGGGATACCGCCGTGCGCGTCGAATTCTTCGGGGACGAGATCGACCGCATCACCGAGATCAACACGCTGACCGGGGAGGTCAAGAACGTCGTCAGCCATGTGGCGATCTACCCGGCCTCCCACTACATCGTGCCGCCCGAGAAGATGGCGGCCGCGATCGATGAGATCCGCCGCGAGAGCGAGGAGCGGGTGGCTTATTTCAAGGAGCGCGGCAAGCTGATCGAGGCGCAGCGGATCGCCGAGCGCACCAACTACGACATCGAGATGATGCAGGAGATCGGCTTCTGCAAGGGAATCGAGAACTATTCCCGCGTCATTTCGGGCCGCGCGCCGGGCAGCACGCCCTACACGCTGCTCGACTACTTCCCGAAAGATTTCCTGCTCTTCGTGGACGAGAGCCACGTCACGCTGCCGCAGGTGCGCGGCATGTACGGCGGCGACCGCTCCCGCAAGCAGAGCCTGATCGAATACGGCTTCCGGCTGCCGTCCGCGCTCGACAACCGACCGCTCAACTTTGACGAGTTCTACCAGAAGCTCAACCAGGTCGTCTTCGTATCGGCGACGCCGGGCGAGTTTGAGCGCCAGAAGAGCGCCGAGATCGTCGAGCAGGTCATCCGTCCGACGGGGCTCTGCGACCCCGAGATCGAGGTGCGCCCGGTCGAGGGGCAGATCGACGACCTGCTCTCGGAGATCAACCAGCGCGCCCAGAAGGGGGAGCGGGTGCTCGTCACCACCCTCACCAAGAAGATGGCGGAGGATTTGACCGCCTACATGGAGAACATGGGGGTGCGCATCCGCTACATGCACCACGACATCGACACGATCGAGCGGATGGAGATCATCCGCGACCTGCGCCTGGGCGAGTTCGACGTGCTGGTCGGCATCAACCTGTTGCGCGAGGGCCTCGATATCCCGGAGGTGTCGCTCGTGGCGATCCTCGACGCGGACAAGGAGGGCTTTTTGCGCAGCGAGACCTCCCTTGTGCAGACGGTCGGACGCGCGGCGCGAAATTCCGAGGGCAGGGTCATCATGTACGCGGACAGCGTCACCGAGTCGATGGAGAACGCCATCCGCGAGACCTACCGCCGCCGGGAAATCCAGATGGCCTACAACAGGGAACACCACATCACCCCGCAGACGATCAAAAAGGACGTGCGCGACATCCTCGAAATCTCGACGAGGGACGAGGTCGAGGGCAAAAAGGGCAAGCGCGGAAAGAAGCTCAGCCACAAGGAACGGGAGGCGCTCATCTCCAAGCTGACGCTCGAGATGAAGAATGCGGCGAAGATCCTCGAGTTCGAGCACGCGGCCTACCTGCGCGACAAGATTGCAAAGCTCAGGGCGGAGGACGAGCGCGCCCGCCCCAGCAGGCTGCCAAAATAAAGGAAACGGAAGATAGACTATGGCTTTGGATAAAATCGTTATCAAGGGTGCCCGGGAGCACAACCTCAAGAATATTGACATTGAGATTCCGCGTGACAAGCTGATCGTCTTTACGGGACTTTCCGGCTCGGGCAAGAGCTCGCTCGCGTTCGATACCATCTACGCGGACGGCCAGCGGCGGTATGTCGAGAGCCTGTCGAGCTACGCGCGCATGTTCCTGGGGCAGATGGAGAAGCCGGACGTCGACAGCATCGAGGGGCTCAGCCCCGCGATCTCGATCGACCAGAAGACCACCTCCAAGAACCCCCGTTCGACGGTCGGCACCGTTACCGAGATTTACGACTACCTGCGCCTGCTCTACGCGCGCATCGGCGTTCCGCACTGTCCCGTCTGCGGCCGGCCGATCGAGCAGCAGACGGTCGACCAGATGGTCGACCGGGTGCTCTCGCTGCCCGAGGGGACGAAGGTGCAGGTGCTCGCGCCCACCGTGCGCGGGCGCAAGGGGGAGCATATCAAGGAGTTCGACGCCGCGCGGCGTTCGGGCTATGTACGCGTGCGGGTGGACGGCAACCTCTACGACCTCTCGGAGGAGATCAAGCTCGAAAAGAACAAGAAGCACACGATCGAGGTGGTCGTCGACCGGCTTGTGATCAAGGAGGGGGTTCGCTCCCGCCTGGCCGATTCGCTCGAAACGGCGATTGGGCTGACGGGCGGCATCGCGATCGTCGACGCGGAAGGGGAGGAGATGACCTTCTCCTCCAATTACGCCTGTCCCGACCACGATATCAGCATTGAGGAGCTCACCCCGCGCATGTTCTCCTTCAACGCCCCCTACGGCGCCTGCGAGAAGTGCACGGGTTTGGGCACCTTCCTCAAGGTCGACCCCGAGCTCGTCATCCCCAACAAGCGCCTGACCATCCGGGAGGGCGCGATCCGCGCCTCCGGCTGGTACTACGCCGAGGGCGGCATCGCGCAGATGTACTACGAGGGGCTCGCCGCCCACTACGGCTTTTCCCTCGATGTGCCGGTGAAGGACCTGCCCAAACAGGCGGTGGAGGTCCTGCTCTACGGGACCAAGGGGGAAAAGATCCTCATGCACCGCGAGGGCGGGTCGATGAAGGGCTCCTACTACACTGATTTCGAGGGGATCGTCAACAACCTCGAGCGCCGCTTCCGCGAGACGAATTCCGCGTGGATGCGCGAGGAGATCACCACCTGGATGAACAGCGTCGAGTGCCCCGTCTGCCACGGCAACCGCCTGAACGATACGGTGCTCGCGGTGACGGTCGGCGGGCTCAACATCAGCGAGTTCTGCCGGCTGTCGGTCGTGGGCGCGCTTGACTTTCTCGACCATCTCGAGCTCACCCCGCGCGAGCAGATGATCTCCGAGCTCGTGGTCAAGGAGATCCGCGAGCGGCTGGGATTCCTGCGCAGCGTCGGCCTGGAATACCTGACGCTGGCGCGCTCGGCCGGGACCCTCTCGGGCGGCGAAAGCCAGCGCATCCGGCTCGCGACCCAGATCGGCTCGTCGCTCATGGGGGTGCTCTACATTCTCGACGAGCCGTCGATCGGCCTGCACCAGCGGGACAATGACAAGCTGATCGCCACCCTCAAGCGGCTGCGCGACCTCGGCAACACGCTGATCGTCGTCGAGCATGACGAGGACACGATGTACGCCGCCGACTACATCGTCGACATCGGCCCCGGCGCGGGGATCCACGGCGGCGAGGTGGTCTGCGCGGGCACGGTGGACGAGATCAAGGCCTGCCCCCGGTCGATCACCGGGCAGTATCTTTCCGGGGCCAAGCGGATCGGGGTGCCCGCGGAGCGCCGCAGGGGCAACGGGAAGAGCCTCAAAATCGTCGGCGCGGCGGAAAACAACCTCAAGGAGATCGACGTGGAGATCCCGCTCGGAATCTTCACGGTGGTGACGGGCGTCTCCGGTTCGGGCAAGAGCTCGCTGATCAACGAGGTGCTCTTCAAGCGCCTGACGCGGGAGCTCACCAATCCGCGCGTCAAGCCGGGCAGGCACGAGGACATCCTCGGTATGGAGAACGTCGACAAGGTGATAGACATCAACCAGTCGCCGATCGGGCGCACCCCGCGCTCCAACCCGGCGACCTATACCGGCGTGTTCACCGACATCCGTGAAATCTTCGCGCAGACGGCCGACGCCAAGATGCGCGGCTACAAGTCCAGCCGCTTCTCCTTCAACGTCAAGGGCGGCCGCTGCGAGGCGTGCGAGGGCGACGGCATCGTGCGCATCGAGATGCACTTCCTGGCGGACATCTACGTGCCATGCGAGGTGTGCAAGGGCCGCCGCTACAACCGCGAGACACTCGAGGTGAAATACAAGGGAAAATCGATCTACGACGTGCTCGAGATGACCGTCGAGGAGGCGCTCGCGTTCTTCAAAAACGTGCCCAAGATCGCGCGCAAGCTCCAGACCCTCTACGACGTGGGGCTCGGCTACGTCAAGGTCGGCCAGCCCGCGACGACCCTTTCGGGCGGCGAGGCGCAGCGGGTCAAGCTCGCGACCGAGCTTTCCAAGCGGCCGACCGGGCGCACCGTCTACATCCTTGACGAGCCGACGACCGGCCTGCACACCGCCGACGTGCACAAGCTGATCGACGTTTTGCAGACGCTGGTGGACGCGGGGAATACCGTCATCACAATTGAGCATAATTTAGAGGTGATCAAAACCGCCGACTACATCATCGACCTCGGCCCCGAGGGAGGCGACGCGGGCGGAACCATCGTCGCGGCCGGCACGCCGGAGGAGATCTGCAAGGTTCCGGAGTCCTATACGGGGCAATACCTAAAAAAAATGTTATAAATTTATCAAATTTGTGCGGTTTGGGGCTTTACAAATAGTACACCAATATGGTATATTTGTGGCAGAAACAGCGGGAACCGCTGAAAACCGGTATAAAGGAGTTTTGTGACATGAAAAAGTATGTATGCAGCATCTGCGGGTTCGTCTATGATGAGGAGAAGGGCTATCCCGAGGAGGGCATCGCGCCCGGGACCAAGTGGGAGGACGTGCCCGCCGATTTTGTCTGCCCGCTCTGCGGCGTCGGCAAAGAGCAGTTTGAAGCGGAATAAGGAACGACGCGTGACCATTTGACCTGTCAAATGGTCACCTCGTTTGTATACAGGAGGAAACCAAAATGGCAGCAGTGAAAATTACCGACCGCATCTACTCCGTCGGAATCCTGAACCCCAACATGCGGGTGTTCGACATCGTCATGACGACCGACTACGGCACGTCCTACAACTCCTATCTGGTTATGGGCGAGAAAAAGAACGTCCTGGTCGAGGCGTGCCACAAGACCTATTTCAAGCAGTATCTGGCCAACATCCGCGAGGTGATCGACCCCGAAAAGATCGACTACGTGGTGCTCAACCACAACGAGCCCGACCACTCGGGCAGCCTCGCGCAGCTGCTCGAATACATCCCCAACGCGACGATTATCGCGTCCAGGGCGGGGAGCATCTACCTGAAGAACATCACCAACCGCGGCGACCTTTCGGTGCAGGCCGCCAAGGACGGCGACGTGATCGACATCGGCGGGGCGACGCTGCGCTTCATCAACGCGCCCTTCCTCCACTGGCCCGATTCGATGTTCACCTGGGTGGAGGAGGAGAAGGCGCTCTTCTCCTGCGACTTCCTCGGCGCGCACTACTGCGAGCCCTACACCTTCGATTACAATATGGCCTATCCCTCCAAGTACGAGGCGGCCTTCAAAAACTACTACGACGCGATTTTCGGCCCCTTCAAGCCATATGTGCTCGCGGGGCTTGAAAAGATCAAGGACCTGCCGGTGGAGCTCTGCTGCAACAGCCACGGACCGGTCCTCACAAAGGGCTGCCGCCTCGAGTATGCGAAGGAACGGTACGCCGCGTGGAGCCAGCCGCAGAAGAACGAGCACCTGACGGTGCCCGTCTTCTACACCTCCGCCTACGGCAACACCCGCAAGATCGCCTCCGCGATCCGCGAAGGCATCCTAGAGGCGAAGCCGGACGCGGCGGTCGACTGCTTCGACATCATCGAACACGACATGGGCAGGCTGGCCGCGCTGCTCAATTCGTCCGACGCGTTCGCGCTCGGCAGCCCGACGATCAACGGCGACGCGGTGCCGCCCGCCTGGATGCTGCTGGCCCACGTCGACGCGGTCAACAACAAGAAAAAGCCGGTGCTCGTCTTCGGCTCCTACGGCTGGAGCGGCGAGGCGGTGCCCAACCTGTCCGCCCGCCTCGCGGGGCTCAAGATGAGCCTCTTCGGCGAGGGATACAAGGTCTGCTTCGTGCCTTCGGAGGAGGACCTCGCCAGGGCGAGGGAACTCGGCAAGGCGTTCGGCGAGTCGCTGTAACGTGTACGTCAGGAGAAAGGAGGGATTCCGCGGAATCCCTCCTTTCCTGTTTCCTTCCCTTGAAAAAAACCGTCGAAAATGATATGATAATACGGTATGCAAATTGATTTCGGGGAGGACGCGTTTTGGCAACGGAACAGGCGGCGGCATCGTCCGCACAGATCGCGCGGCAGCGGGAGTTCGCCCGGCAGGTGCGGGAACTTCTGGCGCGGCGCTACGACCATCCCCCGGCGGCGTTCGTCCATTCGTTCGGCTGCCAGCAGAACCAGTCGGACGGCGAAAAGCTCTCGGGGATGCTCGCGGAGATGGGCTACGGCTTCACCGATTCCCCAAGCTGCGCGGATCTGGTCATCTACAACACCTGCGCGGTCCGTGAAAACGCCGAGGACCGGGTGTTCGGCAACGTGGGCGCCCTCAAAAAGGTCAAGCGCGCCCGCCCGGGCATGCTGATCGGGCTCTGCGGCTGCATGATGCAGCAGCAGGCGGTCGCGGAACGGATCCGTGCGAGCTACCCCTACGTCGACCTCGTGTTCGGCACCCACGCGCTGCACACGCTGCCCGAGCTGCTCTTCCGGCGGCTTTCGGGGGAGCGGCGGCAGTTTTCGGTGGCGCCGGGGGACGGGGAGATCATCGAGGGGCTGCCGCTGCGCAGGGACGGCGCCATCAAGGCGAACCTGCCGATCATGTACGGGTGCGACAATTTCTGCACCTATTGCATCGTGCCCTATGTGCGCGGCCGGGAGCGCAGCAGAAACCCGGAGGACGTGCTGCGGGAGGCCCGGGAGATTTCCGCCTCCGGCTACCGGGAGATCACTCTGCTCGGCCAGAACGTCAACTCCTACGGCAAGGGGCTTTCCGAGCCGGTCGACTTTTCCGACCTGCTCGGCCGTGTCGACGCCGTGGAGGGGGATTTCTGGCTGCGGTTCATGACGAGCCACCCGAAGGACTGTACGAAAAAGCTGATCGATACGATCGCGTCGAGCGAAAAGGTCTGCCGCCACATCCACCTGCCGGTGCAGAGCGGCAGCGACCGGGTGCTCGCGGCGATGAACCGCCGCTATACGGCGGAGCGCTACCTCGAACTCATCGACTACGCGCGCGAGGCGATCCCCGGCGTCACCTTTTCGAGCGACATCATCGTCGGCTTTCCCGGCGAGACGCGGGAGGACTTTGAGGAGACCCTCGCGCTGGTGAGGCGGGTGCGCTACAACACCCTCTACACCTTCCTCTTTTCTCCCCGCACGGGGACGAAGGCCGCCTTGATGGACGACCCGGTCCCCGCGGAGGAAAAATCCCGGTGGTTCCGCGAGCTGCTCGACGCGGAGAGCGAAATCCGCGGGGAAATCCAGGCGGGGATGGTCGGCCGCACGGTGCGGGTACTCGCCGAGGGGGAGGGCCGCTCCGGCGGGGGCTGGCTCTCCGGGCGCACGGAAAGCAACGACATCGTCGAATTTACCGGCCCGCGCGAGGCGATCGGCCGGTTTGTGAACGTCAAGATCGAGCGCGCGCTGAACTGGGCGCTCTTCGGAAGCCTGGCGTGACAGGAGGCGGGGAGGAACCATGAGAAGGAAAGACAGGGAAGTGACCGATCCGGAGCGGATCGACGCGATCATCCGCGCCTGCCACTGCTGCAGGCTGGGTTTTTATGACAACGGGGAGGTTTACATCGTCCCGCTCGATTTTGGTTATGATGAAAAAGAGGGAAAACGGACCTTCTATTTTCACGGGGCCAAAGAGGGCCGGAAGATGGACTGCATCCTGAGGTCCCCCCGGGCCGGGTTCGAACTGGATACCGGCTACGAGCTCATCGAGGCGGAGGTCGCGTGCAGGAACTCCGCCCGCTACCGGAGCGTCGTCGGGACGGGGCGCGTCTCGGTCATCGAGGCCCCGGAGGAAAAGCGGGCCGCTTTGCAGGCGGTCATGCTCCACAGCACGGGAAAGGGCGGTTGGGATTTCCCCGACGCGATGCTCAACGCGGTCTGTGTTTTTCAGCTGGAGGTGGAGACCCTCTCCTGCAAGGAACACGCATAAATAAAATTTCAAATAGAAAGCAGAGGAAAAAACAATGGATGTTATTGCAACGGCACGCCAGCTCGGAAAGGCGATTCAGCAGGACGAGCGGTATCTCCGCCTCATGGTGGCGCAGCAGATGAACGATTCGGACGAGGAGCTCCAGTCGCTCATCGGCAAATTCAACCTCAAGCGGATCGATCTCAATGGGGAGATCAACAAGAGCGAGAAGGACCAGGAGAAGATCACGGCGATCAACGGCGAGGTCAAGGAGCTCTATGCGCAGATCATGGCGAACAAGAACATGAGCGCCTACAACGACGCCAAAAACGAGGTCGACGGGCTGGTCGATTTCGTCATGCAGATCCTGCGCGGGAGCCTCGACGGCGAGGACCCCGACCAGATCGAACAGAAGAGCGGCGGATGCTCGGGCAGCTGCTCCTCCTGCTCCGGCTGCCACTGAACCACTGACAAAATAACCACCGGAGGTCGGCGCGGATGAACGTTGATATGCAGAAGCTCTCCCCGATGATGCAGCAGTATTTCGCCGTAAAGGAACAGCACAAGGACCACATCCTCTTCTTCCGGCTCGGCGACTTCTACGAGATGTTTTACGACGACGCGATCCTCGCGTCGAAGGAGCTCGAACTCACCCTGACGGGGCGGGACTGCGGGCAGGAGGAGCGCGCCCCGATGTGCGGCGTGCCCTACCACGCGTGTGACGCGTACATCTCGCGGCTCATCAGGAAGGGCTACAAGGTGGCCATCTGCGAGCAGATGGAAAACCCCGCCGACGCCAAGGGCGTCGTCAAGCGCAGCGTCATCCGCGTCGTCACGCCGGGGACCCTCATCGAGAGCAACATGCTCTCGGAGGACACGAATAATTTCATCGCCTGCATCCTCTGCGACGCGGGCGGCTGGGGGCTGGCCTGCGCCGATATTTCGACCGGCCAGCTCTTTGTCTCCCAGTTTGAGGCGGGGGCGCAGGGCGAGCTGATCAACGAGCTCGGGCGGTACAGCCCGAGCGAAATCATCTTTAACGACGGGCTACTCGACAAGAAGGAGGTCACCTCCTTTATCAAGGAGAAGCTCCACTGCGTCGCCGACCTGTGCGACTCCGAGCGGTTCGAGCCGCGGGAGGCCGAAGCGCTCATTGAACGGCACTTTTCCAGGGAACCGAAGGAACTGGGGCTCGAGGGGAAGGAGAGCGCGGTCCGCGCGCTCGGCGCGCTGCTCTCCTACCTCTACGAGACGCAGCAGAAGGGGCTCGAACGGATCACCGACGTCGGCTATGTGAACCCCGAGCAGTACATGGTGCTGGACCTGACCGCGCGGCGCAACCTCGAGCTGACCCAGACGATGCGCACGGGCGAAAAGCGCGGGACGCTGCTCTGGGTGCTGGACAAGACCAAAACCGCGATGGGCAAGCGGCTGCTGCGCAGCTACCTCGACAAGCCCCTCGTGAACCCCGCCGCCATCAATAAGCGCCTCAACGCGGTGGAGGAGCTCGTGGACGACACGATTCTGCGCTGCGACATCGCGGACGCCCTTTCGGGCATCTTCGACCTCGAGCGGCTGATGACCCGCGTCATCTACGGCAACGCCACGCCGCGCGAGTTCAAATCCCTCGAGTTCACCTGCCGGGCGCTGCCCGGCCTGCGGGAACGGCTTGCCGGCTGCGCGAGCGCCTATCTGAAGGAGGTCCACGACCGGATCGATCCGCTCGAGGACGTCTGCGGGCTCCTCTCCCGCGCGATCGTCGACGAGCCGCCCATCGCGCTCAAGGACGGCGGCGTCATCAAGGAGGGCTTCGACGGGGAGCTGGACGGCCTGCGCTCCCTCGTGCACAACACCAAGCAGGTGCTTGTGGAGATCGAGTCGCGGGAGAAGGAGCGCACCGGCATCCGGAACCTCAAAATCGGCTACAACCGGGTGTTCGGCTACTACATAGAGGTTACGAGATCCAACCTGTCGATGGTGCCCGACGACTATATCCGTAAGCAGACGCTTGCGAACGGCGAGCGTTACATCACCCAGGAGCTCAAGGAGCTCGAGGAAAAAATCCTCACCGCCGGGGAGCGGATCACCTATCTGGAGGCGAAGCTCTTCGACGAGGTGCGCGAGGCCGTATCGGCGGAGCTGCACCGGGTGCAGGCCACCGCCTCCGCGGTGGCGCGGCTCGACGTCTACTGCGCGCTGGCCGCGGTCGCGCAGGCGAACGGCTACTGCCGCCCCGATGTGAACTTCTCCGATGAAATCTGTATCCGTGAGGGGCGGCACCCGGTCGTCGAGCAGCTGATGAACGGCGCGCCTTTCGTCGCCAACGACACGGCGCTCAACAACACCGACAAGCAGATCGCGATCATCACCGGCCCCAATATGGCCGGTAAATCAACCTACATGCGTCAGACGGCGCTCATCGTGCTGATGGCGCAGATGGGTTCCTTCGTACCCGCCGCGTCGGCGTCGATCGGCGTGGTGGACGGCATCTTTACGCGGGTGGGCGCGTCGGACGACCTCTCGTCCGGGCAGTCGACCTTCATGGTCGAAATGACCGAGGTCGCGCAGATCATGAAGGAGGCCACCCCCAAGAGCCTGCTTATTTTGGATGAGATCGGCCGGGGAACTTCGACATTTGACGGCATGAGCATTGCGCGCGCCGTGATAGAATATATTGCGGACAAGCGCCACGTGGGGGCCAAGACCCTCTTCGCCACCCACTATCACGAGCTGACCGAGCTCGAATCGGAGCTGACCGGCGTCAAGAACTACAACATCGCCTGCAAAAAACGGGGGGACGAGCTCACCTTCCTGCGCCGGATCGTGCCGGGCGGCGCGGACGACAGCTACGGCATCGAGGTCAGCAAGCTCGCCGGCGTGCCCGACTGGATCATCCGGCGCGCCCGGCAGGTGCTCGGCCAGCTCGAGGAGGGCAAGGAGGTCTCGCCCGCGAAGAAGAAGCACGCCGCGGCCGCGGAAGGGCCGCAGATCTCCTTTGAGGCGGTGATTCCCTCGGAGGTCGAGGCGGCGCTTCGGCAGGTGGACGTCAACACGCTCACGCCGATCGAGGCGCTCAACAAGCTCTATGAACTGAAATCTCTGCTCAAGGATTAGGACGAAAGGGGGGACGCGGAGTGGCAAAGATCAACGTGCTGGACAAACAGGTCGCCGAGCTGATCGCGGCGGGCGAGGTGGTGGAGCGCCCCGCGTCAATCGTCAAGGAGCTGGTGGAAAACGCCGTCGACGCGGGGGCGACCAAGGTCACCGTCGAGATCCAGGGGGGCGGCATCCGGTATATCCGCGTGACTGACAACGGCACGGGCATCGCGCGGGAGGACGTGGAGAACGCCTTTTTGCGCCACGCGACGAGCAAGGTGAAAAACGAGGAGGACCTTACCCGCATCATGACGATGGGGTTCCGCGGCGAGGCGCTCGCCTCGATCGCGGCGATGTGCCGGGTCGAGCTGCTCACCCGCACGGCGGAGGAGATCGCCGGGACGCGCTATACGATCTCCGGCGGCGAACCGGGGGAGCTCTCCGACGCGGGCTGCCCGACCGGCACGACGATCACCGTCCGGGACGTCTTCTTCAACACCCCCGCGCGGATGAAGTTCCTAAAAAAGGACGTCTCGGAGGGCAACAGCGTCGCCGCCGCCGTCGAAAAGGCGGCGCTCGGCAATCCCGGCGTGGCCGTCAAGTTCCTGCGCGACGGCGTCGTGCGCCTGCAGACGCCGGGGGACGGGCAGGTGCTCTCGGCGGTGCGGTGCGTGCTCGGCCGGGAGTTTTCCGAAAACGCGGTTCCCGTCCGCTATGAGGCGAACGGCCTCACGCTCGACGGGGTAATCAGCAGGCCCTCCTTCGCGCGCGGCTCGCGCGGGCTTCAGAATTTCTTCATCAACACCCGCTTCGTGCGCTCGAAAACCTGCATGGCCGCGCTCGAGGAGAGCTACCGCAACACGCTGATGGTGGGGCGATACCCCTCCTGCGTGCTGAACCTCACGGTCCCGCCCCAAGCGGTCGACGTGAACGTGCACCCCGCGAAGATCGAGGTGCGCTTCGCAAACGAAAAGAGCATCTTCGACCTCGTCTATTACGGCTGCAAGACGGCGCTCGGCGCGAACAGGCTCGCGCCCGAGATCAGGGCAGAGGATGTAAAGTATAATCCCTTTAAGGCGAATCCGGATCAGGCCGCGCCGGCACAGCAGCGGCTGAGCGTCGGCGAATATAAGGAGCTGCTTGAAAAGCGGCTCAAGGCGGAGCGGGCCCCCTCCGTGCTCGAATACACCTACCGCCCCGCGCCCGCCGCGCCGGTGCGCGCGGGCGCAGACGTGCCGCCGCCCTCCGACTATGACGCGCCGCTGTCGGTGGAGAGCCCGCCGCCCGCCGTGGGAACGGCGCCGCCGGCGCTCACCTTTCACGCCGAGCCGGTGACCCTCTTTTTTGACAAGGAGCCGGCGCCAGAGACGGCGGAAGCCGCCTCTTTGGGCATCCCGGAAGAAGGACCCGCCGCGCCGCCCGATCCCTATGAGAACGCGCGGGTGATCGGGGAACTGTTCGGCACCTATGTGCTGCTCGAGCGCGGGGACGAGCTGGTGCTCGTGGACAAGCACGCCGCGCACGAACGCCTGCTCTTCAACCGGATCGTGGCGGGCGGGGTCGGGGAGGACCGGCAGATGCTGCTTACCCCCGTCTCGGTGAAGCTCTCCCCGGAGGAGCACGCGGCGGTGCTGGAAAACGCTTCGCTGCTGGCGGGCGCGGGCATCCCCGTCGAGGACTTCGGGGACGGGTTCGTGCTGGTGCGGGAGGTCGCGCCGATCCTCGCGGACGCGGACATCGCGGGGATCGTCTCCGAATGCGCGGACAAGCTGCTGCGCGGGGGCGGGAAGCTGCTGCCGCGCCAGCTCGAGGACTTCTACCACACGGTCGCCTGCCGCGCGGCGATCAAGGCGCACGACAGGACCCCCGCGCCAAGCCTCGCGGAGCTCATCGAAATGCTCCGGCAGGACGGCGACGCGGACCACTGCCCGCACGGGCGGCCGGTGTCCGTCCGTATGCGGCGGCACGAGATCGAAAAGAAATTTGGCAGGCTGGGCTGATATGGAAAGACAGGATGGAAAACTCCCGCTCGTCGTGGTGGCGGGCCCGACCGCGTCGGGCAAGACGGCCCTGGCCGTCGAGCTGGCGCTCCTGTTCGGCGGGGAAGTCGTCTCCGCCGATTCAATGCAGGTCTACCGCGGGATGGACATCGCGACCGCCAAACCGGACGAAGCCGAAATGAAGGGGGTTCCGCACCATTTAATCGACTTCATCGAGCCGGAGGGCGCGGCCTTCTCGGTGGCGGATTACGCGCGGCTCGCGCACGCGGCGATCGACGGGATCGCCGCGCGGGGGAGGCTGCCGATCCTCGCCGGGGGGACGGGGCTCTACATCGGCGCGGTCGTCGACAACCTCGACTATGGGGAGATTCCCGCCTCGCCGGAGGTGCGGCAGGAACTGAAAACGCAGGCGCGGGAGCGCGGCGGCGAAGCGATGCTCGAAGAGCTGCGCGGGGTGGACCCCGCGCTCGCGGAAAGGCTGCACCCCAATAACCTCGGACGGGTGCTGCGCGCGCTGGAGGTCTACCGGGTGACGGGGATCCCGATGAGCGAGCACCAGCGCCGTTCCCGGCTCACGCCCGCGCGCTATGAGCCCTGCATGCTCGGCATCTGCTTTCGCGACCGCGAAAAGCTCTACGAGCGGATCGACCGGCGCGTCGACCTCATGATGGAACGCGGCCTGCTCGACGAGGCGCGGGAGGTCAGCCGCCGCTACGGCGGGACGGCCCGCCAGGCGATCGGCTACAAGGAGCTGCAGCCCTATCTGGAGGGGCGGGCGCCGCTTGAGGAGTGTGTGGCGCGGCTCAAGCAGGCCACCCGCAACTATGCCAAGCGGCAGCTCACCTGGTTTCGGCGGGACGGACGCATCCGGTGGCTCTGCGCGGACGAGTTTTCCTCCCCCGCGGAGCTGGCACAAAAGGCGGTCGAACTGGTTCACAACAGCATTCTTTTGTGATATAATATTCTGAAAGCAAAGACACGATACAGAAAGAGAAAACGGACACAACACTGATTTTGTTGCTCTGCAACAGGGGAGGTACCATGAAACAGCTGAATCTACAGGATGTTTTCCTCAACCAGGCCCGCCGCGAGAAGATCACCGTGACGATCTATCTGACCAACGGCTTCCAGTTCAAGGGGGTCGTGCGCGGCTTCGACTCCTTCACTGTCATCCTCGACTGCGAGGGACGTCAGAACCTGGTCTACAAGCACGCGATTTCCACGATCATTCCCTCCAAGACGATCAGCATCCTGGAGTCGGTCGAGGGCGACAAAGAGAACGAATAGAAATCAGGCGGAACACCGGATATGAAAAATACGTTGACCCAAAGGCTCGTGATGGGGCTGCTCGCGCTTTTCCTGCTCAGCTACGTCGGCTATCAGGCGTGGCGGTATTTCACCTCCCAGTACAAAACCGAGACGGTGTATACCTACACGGTCGCGGAAACCGCCGGGATCACGGGCATCGCCCTGCGCGAGGAACAGCTGCTTGACGACTGGATCGGCAAGGGCGTGGCGACCTACCTGACGAGCGACGGCACCAAAGTCTCCAACGGCACCGCGATCGCCGAGGTCTACCGAAGCGAGAAGGACGCGGAAAACGTGCGGATGGTGCGGGAACTCTCCCACCAGCGGGAACAGCTCGAAAAAGCGCAGGACCCCGGCACCACCTCCTACGCGCACACCGATGTGCTCAACCGGCAGATTTTCAGCGAACTGGGCGGCATCATCCGCCAGGTGGACGGCAACAGCTTTTCCCAGATTTCCGGCGGGGCGGACAATCTGCTCCTGCTGCTCAACACCAAGCAGGTCGCGACCGGAAAGCAGAGCAGCTTTGCCGGCGAGATCGAGCGGCTCGAATCGGAGGAGCGGTACTACTCCTCCCAGATCAAGGAGGAGCCCGAGACGATCACGGCCCCGCGCCCCGGGTATTTCATCCGGACGATCGACGGCCTCGAGGGCAAGGCGGACCTTGAAAACCTCGACGAGCTGCTCCCGGACGATCTGGCCCGGCTGATGAACACGCCGGTCAAGACCAATTCCACAAGGGTGGGCAAGCTGATGCTCGGCCACAACTGGTACTTTGCCGCCGCCGTCCCGGAGGAGGATGTCTCCAAATACCGGGAGGGCGCGCTCGTCACCCTCGATTTCCACCTCAGCGGGACAAGCCCGGTGGAGGCGGTGGTGTGGAACGTCAACAAGGACCAGGAGAAGGGCGGCGCGGTCGTCGTCTTCCGCAGCGACTATATCAACGAGGCGCTCGTCAACCTGCGCACCGCGCAGGCGGACGTCAAATTCAAATCCATCTTCGGGCTGCGGGTGAGCAGCTCGGCCATCCGGTTCGAGGGCATCCAGAAGGGCGTTTACATCATCCGGGGCGAAAAGCTCGCCTTCCGCCCGGTGGACGTGCTCTACGAGGGGGCGGGGTTCGTGGTCTGCCGGGAAGCCAATCCCGAGGCCGAGCCCGACTGCCTCCAGCAATATGACGATGTGGTCATCGAGGGGGCGCAGCTTTATGACGGAAAACCGGCCTGACGAAGGGGCCGTCGCCGCGACGGTGAGGGATATTACCGAGCGTATAGCCGAGACCTGCGCGAAATGCGGCAGGGACCCGGCGGACGTGCGGCTGATGGCGGTGACCAAGACGGTCGAGGCCGCGCGGGTCAACGAGGCGATCGGCGCGGGGGTGCGGCTGCTCGGGGAAAACCGCGCGCAGGAGCTGCTCTCCAAATATGACGACTACCGGAAGGACGGGGTGGAGATCCACTTCATCGGGCATTTGCAGACCAACAAGGTGCGGCAGATCGCGGACAAGGTGACGATGATCCAGTCGCTGGACAGCCTCCCGCTCGCGCGGGAGATCGAAAAACAGTGCGCGAAGCTCGGGAAAAAGATGGACTGCCTCGTGGAAGTAAATATTGGAAGCGAACTGACAAAATCCGGCGTGTCGCCCGAAGCGCTTCCGGAATTCCTGGAAGAGGTTTCCTCGGTTGGCGGGATTTGTGTGCGGGGACTGATGTCGATCCCGCCGGTCTGCGAAAACGATCTCGAAAGAGAACGTTATTTTTCCAGTTTGTATAAACTATTTGTTGACATCGGGCAGAAAAAAATAGATAATATCAGTATGGATTTTTTGTCTATGGGGATGTCGGACGACTACCTGTTGGCAATCAAGCACGGCTCCAGCCTTGTTCGGATTGGAACCGCGCTGTTTGGGCGCAGGGCCTATGCCGGCCATCAATGAGAAACTGAGAGGGATGTTTTTATGGGACTTATGGATAAGTTCAAGAACTTCATCGGGATTCCGGAGGACGAGTACTACGAGGACGAGGACGTGGATTTCATCTCCAACGACAATCCCCGCCCCGATCCCGTCCGCGAGGAGCCCGCGGTGCACGGAGAGAAGCGCGGCAACAAGGTTGTCAACATCCACGCGACCACCCAGCTTCAGGTGGTGCTCGTAAAGCCCGAGCGGTTTGACGACGCCTCCGCCGTGGCGGACCACCTCAACGACAAGCGCACCGTCGTGCTCAACCTCGAGTCGACCAATAAGGACGTCTCCCGCAGGCTGATCGATTTCCTCTCGGGCGTGGCCTACGCCAACAACGGCCAGATCAAGCGCGTCGCCAACAGCACCTACATCATCACTCCCTACAATGTCGACATCATGGGCGACCTGCTCGACGAGCTCGAGAGCAACGGCGTCTTCTTCTGATGGCTTTCGCGGCGGACAGGCAGGACCAGGCGTTCACCGCCCACATCCTTGACCTGTTTACCATAGCGCAGCAAAAATACGTAACGCGCTTCACCGGCTTCCTGGACATGCACCAGCTCGCGCTGGCGCGGCGGGCGGCCGCGTCCTGCGCGTATCCGAATCACTCGTTTTTCGGCGGGCATCCCGGCGGGGAACGGGTGATGCTCGGCGTTTTCGCCCCCTACGAGGAGCCGGACGAGGCGGCGTTCCCGATCGTCCCGCTCACGCTCACCTTCCGGGCGGAGGACCCCATCGGCCACCGGGATATTTTGGGCTCCCTCACGGGGCTGGAGATCCGCCGGGAGGCGGTGGGGGACATCCTCATGGGGGAGGGGCTCGCCGTCTGCTTCGTGACCGATGCGGTCGCGCCCGTCGTCCTGAATGAGCTTGCCAAGGTCGGACGCTGCGGCGTCAGGGTTCGGGAGGGGCTTCCCGATGCGCTGCCGGCGCTGTACCGCTATGCCGACGTCCCCATCAATGTGAGCGCCTTGCGGCTCGACTGCGTGGCCGCGGCGCTGCTCCACCTCTCCCGCGAAAAGGCCGCGCAGGCGGTGCGCTCGGGGGCGGTGTCCCTCAACGGCGCGCCCGAACAGGAGGTCTCCCGCATGCTCTGCGAGGGGGACGTGCTGAGCGTCCGCGGCTATGGGAAATATCTGGTCGCGCAGGTGCTTTCGGAGACGAAAAAGGGGCGGCTGCACCTGCTCTGCAAAAAATATGTATGATCCGGTACGATTCCGATGAATGATATAAGGGGGATGTTCCACTGTGCTCAATCCAAACGAGATCGCGAACAAGCAGTTTTCCAAGGGGCGGGGCTACCGCGCGGAGGAAGTCGACAGCTATTTGCGGCAGATTGCCAGCGACATCGGTGAACTGATAGAGGAAAAGCGGGACCTGGAAAAGAAGATGATGGTTCTCGCGGACAAACTCGAGGAGTACAAGGAAGACGAGGAGAGCCTGCGCGCGGCGCTGCTCGGCGCCCAGAAGCTGGGCGACAGCGTGGTGCGGGAGGCCAAGGCCAAGGCGCAGTCGCTCCTTGAGGACGCCGAGGCGCAGGCCGTGCAGCTCGTGGAGAACGCCAAGAAGGAGATCGAGCGGCAGCAGCAGGGCTTCGTCCGGCTGCAGCGGGAGGTCGCGACCTTCAAGAGCAAGCTGCAGCTCGTCTATAAGCAGCATCTGGAGCTCATCAGTTCCATCCCCGTGGACGAGAATATCGTGGAAGCGGCGATGAAGAAGAGCGCCCCACAGCCGGAACCCCAGCCCCAGCCGGAGCAGCCCGTCTTTGAGGAGCCTGTCGACGAGCTGCCGCCTCCCGTCGAGCCGGTGGACGAGTATGCGATCCCGCTGCCGGTGGACGCCCCGTTGAGCTATTCGGAGGAGCGCCTTGAATACAGCGAGGACGCCTACGAATCCGACCCGGCGCCCGCACCCAAACGGGAATCGCGGTTCGGCCCGCTCAAATTCGGCAAGGAATTCGACATCAAGCGCGACGACGACAAGCGCAGGAAATAATTTCCGTCAAGATGAAATAGACAAAACAAGGAGAGAACAGCCCAATGTCCGAACAGGATTACAGCAAAACATTAAACCTTCCCAAGACCGACTTCTCGATGAGGGCCGGGCTGCCGCAGAAGGAACCCGGCATGGTCGAAAAATGGGATCGTGAGCGCCTTTACGACAAAATGATCGAAAAGAACGAGGGCAAGCCGCTCTATATGTTCCACGACGGCCCGCCGTATGCGAACGCGAACATCCACCTCGGGACCGCGCTCAACAAGGTGCTCAAGGACATCATCATTCGCCAGAAAAACCTGTCCGGATACAAGGCCCCCTACACCCCCGGCTGGGACACCCACGGCCTGCCCATCGAGCTCAAGGCGATTAAGGAGCTGGGCGTTTCGAGCGACATCACCCCGGTCGAACTCCGGAAGGTGTGCCGCGATTTCGCGTTGCGTTTCGTCGAGAACCAGAAGCAGGAATTCAAGCGCCTGGGCACCCTCGCGGACTACGACAACCCCTACCTGACGCTGAAGCCCGAATACGAGGCGCGCCAGATCGAGATCTTCGGCGCGATGGCCAACAAGGGCTATATCTACAAGGGCCTCAAGCCGGTCTACTGGTGCCCTCAGTGCGAAACGGCGCTCGCCGAGGCGGAGATCGAATACGAGGAGGACCCCTGCCGTTCGATCTATGTGAAATTCAACGTCGTCGACGACAAGAAGGGCGTGCTCGCGCGCCTCGGCGCGGAGGATCTCTCCAAGACCTATATCGTCATCTGGACCACGACCACCTGGACGCTGCCCGGCAACATGGCCATCTGCGTCGGCCCGGCGTTTGAGTACTGCGTCGTGAAGGCGGGCGGGGAATATTACGTCATGGCCAAGGAGCTGGTCGAGTCGTCGATGAAGGCGGCCAAGATCGAGGATTACGAGATTCTCGGCGTCTGCCTGGGCGAGGAGCTCGAGTATATCACCTACCAGCATCCCTTCCTCGACCGACAGTCGCCGGTCATCCTCGGCGACCACGTCACGCTCGAGAGCGGCACAGGCTGCGTCCACACGGCGCCCGGCCACGGCGTCGAGGACTTCGATGTCTGCGCGCAGCACTATCCCGAGATCGAAGTCGTCGTGCCGGTCGATAAGTTCGGCAAGCTGACCGAACTCGCGGGCGAGTTCGCGGGCCTTTCGACCGACGCCGCCAACAAGGCGATCGCCCAAAAGCTGGAATCCACCGGCAACCTCTTCGCGATGGAGAAGATCATCCACCAGTACCCGCACTGCTGGCGCTGCAAGGAGCCGATCATCTACCGCGCCACCGAGCAGTGGTTCTGCTCGGTCGACGACATCAAGGAGCAGACGGTGGAGGAGATCGAAAAGGTCAACTTCATCCCCGAGTGGGGCCGCGGCCGCATGATCAACATGGTTCGCGACCGCAGCGACTGGTGCATCTCGCGCCAGCGCACCTGGGGTGTTCCGATCCCGATCTTCTACTGCAAAAAATGCGGCAAATACCATGTCGACGAGGCGAGCATCGCCGCCGTCGCGGAGCTTTTCCGCACGCACGGGGGTTCGGACGCCTGGTACACCACCGACGCGAAGGATATCCTGCCCAAGGGCACCAAGTGCAAATACTGCGGCAGCGAGGAGTTCACCAAGGAGACCGACATCATGGACGTCTGGTTCGATTCCGGCACGTCCTATGCCTCGGTCATCCACGACAATCCCAGCCTGGAATGGCCGGTCGACCTCTACCTCGAGGGCACCGACCAGTACCGCGGCTGGTTCCAGTCGTCGCTGCTGACCTCGGTCGCGTGGCAGGGCGTCGCGCCCTACAAGACCGTCTGCACCCACGGCTGGGTGGTCGACGGCGAGGGCCGCAAGATGTCCAAGTCGCTCGGCAACGGCATGGAGCCCAGCGAGATCACCGACCAGTACGGCGCGGATATCCTGCGCCTGTGGGTCGCCTCCGCCGATTACCACGCGGACATCCGCATCTCCAAGGACATCTTAAAGCAGCTTTCCGAGGTCTACCGCAAAATCCGCAACACCGCGCGGTTCATCCTCGGCAACATCTCCGACTTCGATCCCAACCGGGACCTCGTTGCGAAGGAGAAGCTGTCCGGGCTCGACCTGTGGGCGCTCTCCCGCTTCAACGACCTCGTGAAGCAGTGCGCCGGGGCCTACGACCGGTTTGAATTCCACATCATCTACCACGCGCTCCACAACTTCTGCACGATCGATATGTCGAACTTCTACCTCGACGTGATCAAGGACCGCCTCTATGTCGAGGCGGCCGAATCGGCCGACCGCCGCGCCGCGCAGACGACGATCTACACGATCCTGCGCGGGCTCACGCTGCTCATCGCGCCGATCATCCCCTTCACCGCGGAGGAGATCTGGAGCTATCTGCCCGCTGACTCCGGCTATGACGCCGGCTCGGTCATGTTCAACGAGATGCCCAGGGCGGTCGACGGTATGGTCGACGAGGCGTTCATGGAGAAGTGGGACCGCATCCACCTGGTGCGCGACGACGTGCTCGGCGCGCTCGAGGCGGCCCGCGCCGCCAAGACGATTGGCAAGTCGCTCGAGGCGAAGGTGTCCCTCCACTGCGACGGGGAGCTCTATGATTTCCTCGCCTCGGTCATGGACGAACTCGCGCCTGTCTTCATCGTCTCCGCCGTTTCGCTCGAACGGGGCGGGGAAGGCTCGTTCAAGGGCGCGGTCGAAGGGCTTTCCGTCACCGTCGCCCATGCGGACGGGGCGCACTGCCCGCGCTGCTGGGCTTACAGCGGCACGGTCGGTTCCGACGCGAAGCATCCCGAGCTCTGCGCGCGCTGCGCCGGGATCGTTGGTTAAACACGGTTAGAAATCAGTTTGCGGCGCTTAAATTCCTTTAAGCGCCGCAAATTTCTGTTGGAGGACATTTTATGACAGCAATTGTTTTGATCGTGTCCGCGCTGCTCGTGCTCGCCGACCAGCTCATCAAGCTGTGGGTGCTGGCCGCCCTGCCCGGCGCGCCGTCGGTGACGCTCATCCCCGGCCTTCTCCAACTGACCTACGTGGAGAACCGCGGAGCCGCGTTCGGCATCTTCCAGGGGCGGGTGGGGCTCCTCTCCATCGTCACCCTCGCGGTCATCGCGGTGGCCGTATGGCTGCTCGTCAGCGGAAAAATCCGCCATAAGCTCGCCATGTGGAGCGTGGGGCTCATTGTCGCGGGCGGGCTCGGCAACCTGATCGACCGGATCTTCCGGGCGTTTGTCGTCGACTATCTCGACGTGTCGCCGCTCTTCCACTTCCCGGTCTTCAACTTTGCCGACTGCTGCGTGGTCGTCGGGACGATCCTGCTGGCGGTCTGGCTGCTCTTCCTCGAGGGCAGGGACAAAAAGGTCCCGCCCGCTCCGGAAGCCCCGGAGGGCGGGAGCGTTGAATAGGCGCTATTTCGCCGCCGACGAGGCGGACGCGGGGGAGCGGGTCGACCGCTGGATTGCCGGGGCGGCGGAGGATCTCTCCCGCTCGGTCGTGCAGAGGCTGTGTGACGACGGCGCCGTCTTCGCGGACGGGAAGGCGGTCGCGAAGAACTACCGGCTGCGGGGCGGCGAGGAGCTCGCCGTCGAGGTGCCGGACGCAAAGCCGCTCGACGTTGTCCCGCAGGACATCCCCATCGACATCGTCTACGAGGATGACGACCTGCTGGTCGTCGACAAGCCCAAGGGGATGGTCGTGCATCCCGCGCCGGGCAACTGGGACGGCACGCTCGTCAACGCGCTGCTCTTCCACTGCGCCGGGCGGCTCTCGTCGATCAACGGCGTCATCCGTCCGGGGATCGTCCACCGGATCGACAAGGATACGAGCGGACTTCTGATCGTCGCCAAGAACGATTTCGCCCACAATCTGCTCGCGGAGCAGATCAAGGCGCACAGCTTTACACGCATCTACAACGCCGTCGTCTACGGCGGCTTTTCCACCGGGGAGGGAACGGTCGACGCGCCGATCGGGCGGAATCCCTCCGACCGCAAGAAGATGTGCGTGACCGAGCGGAACTCCCGCCCCGCCGTGACCCACTACCGGGTGCGGGAGCGGTTTACCGGGTTTACCGATCTGGAGCTGCGGCTCGAGACGGGGCGCACCCATCAGATCCGCGTGCACATGGCGCACATCGGCCATCCCGTTGCGGGGGACCCCGTCTACGGGCCGAAAAAGGTGATCGCGCGGCTCAGCGGGCAGTGCCTGCACGCCCGCGCGATCGGTTTTATCCATCCGCGCACAGGGGAATATCTCGAGTTCACAAGCGGGCTTCCCGCTTATTACACCGCGTTTCTCGACAGCCTGAGGGGGGACCATCCTTGACAAAGCTTTCCGATCTGCTGCTCGTCAGCGACATCGACGGGACGCTGATGAACTTTCCCGCGCCCATCCCGCCGCGCAACATCGAGGCGCTGCGGCGGTTTACCGCCGCCGGCGGGAGGTTTTCCGTCGCCACCGGGCGCTCGATTGCCTCGGCGCGCCCCTATGTGGAGCAGCTTCCGGTGAACGCGCCCTGCATCCTCTACAACGGCTGCGCGATCTATGATTTCGCCGCCGAAAAGGTGCTCCGCGCGCGTTATCTGCCCGACAGCTATTCCGGTTACCTGTCCGCGCTGATGCGGGAATTTCCCGGTGCGGGCTTCGCGCTGATGCGGGAGCGGGAGATCGTCGCGCTCTCCGGGACCGGTTATGTCCGCGAATACCTCGGCCGGGAAAACATGCCGATCCTCGAAGAGGCGCTTACAAAGGCGCGCGGCTCCTTCCTCAAGGCGGTCATGGCGATGCCTTGCGAATGGACCGCGCGGGTCGAGGAATTCGGCAATGCGCAGGGCTGGAAGGACGTGCGGTTCTTCCGGACGGGCCGTCCGTTTGTCGAAATGCTGCCCGCTGAAGCTGAAAAGGGGACGGCCTTGACAGAACTGATGGACCTGCTTGGGATTCCTCCCGCGCGCACGGTCGCGATGGGGGACTACTACAACGACGCCGGGATGCTCGCGGCGTCCGGTTTTGCCGCCACCACGGCCGAGGCGCCCGACGCGGTGCGCTATCTCTGCCGGGGCATCTTCGGGCGCTGTGAGGACGGCGCGCTCGCCGACCTCATCGAAGCGCTCGAACGCCGCTGCCCGGCATAATGCCCCGGCCCCTCCGCATAGATTGGAGCGGGGGGATGCGCATGAAATGGAAAAAATCGACTGCCGCGGCGGTCCTGCTCTTCGGGCTGGCGGTGGTTTCCCTAATGGTACATTCGGTGTCGGAGATTATGGCGGTCACGCCCGTCTTTGCCGGGGAGGAACAAGAGCTGCCCACCATCGTGATCGACGCGGGGCACGGCGGCTTCGACGGGGGCGCGACGGGCGTGGACGGGATCGTCGAGAAGGATCTGAACCTTTCGATTGCCCGCAAGCTCTACGACCTCTTCACCGTGAACGGGTTCGACGCGGTGCTCACACGGGACAGCGACGAGACGCTCGAGGACCCGTCGCTTACGACCATCCGCAAGCGGAAGAATTCGGACATCCACAACCGCCTCGAGCTTGCGAAAAGCTACGACAACTGCATCCTGCTGAGCATCCACCAGAACAAGTTCCCGCAGTCTCAGTATTTCGGCGCGCAGGTCTTCTACGGGCCGAAAAATCCGCAGAGCGAGGCGCTCGCGAAGATCACCCAGCGGCGGATGGTGGAGATGCTTCAGCCGGAGAACACCCGACAGTATAAGCCCTGCGGGGACAGCGTCTATCTCATCTATAATGCCCCGATGCCCGCGCTGCTGATCGAGTGCGGGTTCCTCTCCAATCCGGACGACGCCTACAAGCTGATCGACGCGGACTATCAGAAAAAGATCGCCTTTGCGATCTTCTCCTCGACGGCGGAATATCTGGGGCTGCAAACCCCGGCGGAGGCGGCGGTCTACCGGGAACTCGAATAAAAAGGAATGTGAAGGATGGCTGTAACCAAAAATAAGAGCGTCTACGTCTGCCAGAGCTGCGGCTACGAGTCGGCCAAATGGTACGGGCGCTGCCCCGACTGCGGCGAGTGGAACTCGATGACCGAGGAGGTGCGCCAGCAGGTCTCGTCAGCGAAGTCCCGTTCGGCCGGTGGGAGCGCGCCCGCGGTGCGGGAGAGCACGGTGAAAAAGCTCTCGGAGATTTCGTCGGACGACAGCCAGCGGTACGTCACCGGCGTCGGGGAGCTCGACCGGGTGCTCGGCGGCGGGATCGTCGCGGGCTCGGTGACGCTGCTCTCGGGCGACCCGGGCATCGGCAAGTCGACGCTGCTGCTGCAAATCTGCGAGTACCTCTGCGAGGGACTCAAAATCCTCTATGTATCGGGGGAGGAGAGCGCGCGCCAGCTCAAGCTGCGCGCCAACCGGCTGGGCGTTGCGAGCGACAACCTCTATATCTGCGCCACGACCGACATCGAAAGCGTGCTCGAGACGGTGCGGCGGCTGTCGCCCGACATGGTGATGATCGACTCGATCCAGACGATGAACCTTGCCGCGCTCACCTCGTCGGCGGGCAGCGTGACGCAGATCCGCGAGTGCACCCAGGTGCTCATCGGCATTGCCAAGAGCATGGAGGTGCCCGTCTTCATCGTCGGGCACGTCAACAAGGACGGCGCGATCGCAGGGCCGAAGGTGCTCGAGCACATGGTGGACGCGGTCCTCTACTTCGAGGGGGAGCGCCAGCAGAATTTCCGTATCCTGCGCGCGGTCAAAAACCGCTACGGCTCGACCAACGAGATCGGCGTCTTCGAGATGGCGCAGGACGGCCTGCGGGAGGTCCCGAACCCCTCCCAGATGATGCTTTCCGGCCGCCCGAAGGGGGTGTCCGGGACCTGCGTGGCCTGTGTGATGGAGGGGACGCGCCCCATCCTCGCGGAGGTGCAGGCGCTCGTCTCCAAGACGGGATTCGGCAATCCGCGGCGGCAGGCGGCGGGGTTCGATTACAACCGCGCCGCGCTGCTCATCGCGGTGCTGGAAAAACGCTGCGGGTATTTCTTCGGAAATCTCGACGCGTACATCAATGTGGTCGGCGGGCTCAGGCTGGACGAGCCCGCCGCGGACCTCCCGGTCGCGATGGCGCTCATCTCCAACCTGCTCGACAAGAGCGTGCCGGACGATCTGGCCGCCTTCGGCGAGGTGGGGCTCGCGGGGGAGGTGCGCGCGGTGGGGAGCATCCAGCAGCGGGTCAGCGAGAGCTACCGGCTCGGGTTCACCACCTGCGTGGTGCCCAAGCACTGCGTGAAGCAGATCGACCTGCGCGGGATGCCCGAGCTCAACCTGATCGGGGTGCAGAATCTTTCACAGGCCATCGCGGTCATCCGTTAGTTCGGCATAGGGGTCGGTGCGGGTAAAGTAGCCGCATCCGTTTCCGTCGCAGCTGGTGATGTAGCTGATGTCGTCGAGCGAGCAGTAGCCCTGCTGCTGGTAGTAACAGTCCTTGTCGCAGGGGATGAGCCGCACCTTTCGTTCCTTGGGATTTGCCATGAAACTCACACTCCAAACACAGATTCTTCATTTGCGCGCCGCGCCGTTTCCGCAGCGGTGCGGCAGCCATTAGTATCACCATTTCCGCGCCGATTAAGCACGGCAAATCCTCCGGGCGCGGAGAATAAAACCCCCGTCGCGGACGAACACTAACTTCGTAATTTTTGATGAAGTTGGATCGGATGTTCGTCCGTGATGGGGGTTTCGCCATTGATTTTTAAACGTATCGCCGCGCTGCTGCTGGCCGCCGGCTCGTTCGGCGCGGCCGCGGCCGCGCCGCTTGTTGTCCTGCGCGCCGTGCCGACGGTGGCGTGCATCACACCGCGGGAGACGCTCTATGAGAAGCGCATCAACGCCACCGGCACCATCGAAGCGCAGAACGTGCGGGAGGTCTACCTCGACACGCCGGTCATCGCGCAGGCGGTGAACGTTTCGGTGGGCGACTATGTGCGGCAGGACCAGGTGCTTGCTGTCATCGACGCGGACACCACCAAGAGCGTGCTGGAACAGAGCATCCCCGCCTCGAGCCTCGTCTCGGGTATGGCGGCGGGTGCGATTTCGCAGGAGACGGCGGATCTGGCGGGGCTTTATTCGGCGCTGCAATCCTCCGCCTTCGGCACGGGGCTGGACCTCGGCAGCCTCCAGGAGGTCTATGAGGCGGCGGGAGGCGTCCCGGTCGAGCAGAACCCCTACCTCTACGTCCCCGAGACGATCACCGCGCCGATGGACGGCGTCGTGACCGAGGTGGGCATCAAGAGCGGGGTGCTCTCCCGGACCGCGAAGCCGGTCGTCACCATCTCCGACACCGGCAGCTTCGCTGCGATGGTCACGGTGGGGGAGTCGTACATTTCGGACGTGAAGGTCGGGGACCCGGCCGTCATTACGGGCACCGGCTTTCCCGGGCGGGAATATACGGGGCACGTGCGGAAGATCGCCCCGGTGGCCCGCAAGCTGACGGGCGGCACCGCGCAGGAGACGGTGGTCGACGTGGAGATCGCGATCGACGATCCGGATAACGACCTCAAGGCTGGCTTTACCGCGCGCGCGGAGATCGTCACGGACACCCGGCGCACGATGCTGACGGTGCCGTATGAGGCGGTGCGGCAGGACGAAAACAACGTGGAATACGTCTACCTGGCGGAGGGCTCCCGCGCCGTGCGGCGGGATATCCAGACGGGGGTCGAGCTGCTCGAGGGAGTCGAGGTGACCGAAGGACTCGGCCCCGCGGACGTGCTGCTTGCCGACGCGTCAGCGGCGGGGAAGGAAGGCGCCCTAGTAAACCTGCAGAGGGGGGAGCGTCAGGATGTTCTTTGACAGCTTCGTGTGCAGCATCCGCAATCTTGGGCGCAAGCGGTTCCGCAGCTTCCTGACGATCGCAAGCATCGCAATCGGCGTGGCTTCGGTCGTGTTGATCGGCTCGATCGGGGAGATCGGCAAGGGCGCGATCACCGACGAGCTCAATTCGCTGGGGCTCGGCAGCGTCACGGTGAGCGCCGACAAAAAGTTTACCAGCCTCAAAATGGGGGAGGAGGACCTCGCGCTGCTCCGCAAAAGCCCGCAGGTGGAGAGCGCCACGCCGATCGTCGTGAGCTACAGCAGCATCCGGATGCGCGGGCTGGTGGCCAACGCGGTGCTGTGGGGGGTGGACGACGGGAAAAACCAGGTAATTTCCCTCACGCCGAAATACGGGCGGATGCTGGACGCCGCGGACATCGCCGGGGCGGCGGACGTCTGCGTGATCGACAGCAACGTGGCCGAGCTCTTCTACAAGCGGGACAACGTCGTCGGGAAATCCCTTGACGCGATGATCGGCGGCAGCTATGTGCGCCTTGAGATCGTCGGGATCGCCTCGTCGGGCGGCAACATCCTGCAAAACATGGTAGGGGACGTGATCCCCTCCTTCGCGTACCTGCCCTATACGACCGTCCAGCGGTACACGGGGGAGGACTCCTTCGGACAGATCGCCGTCACCCTGCGGGACTCGGCGGACATCGATGCAGCGGCCGAGCAGCTCAGCGCGTCGGTCAACCGGTTCCACAACATCGAGCGCGGCTTTAAGGCGGAGAATATCTCCAAGCAGAAGGATACCCTTGACAACCTCCTCGGCGTGGTGACCATCGTGCTCTCGGCGATTGCGGCGGTGTCGCTCGTGGTGGCGGGCCTGGGCATCATGACGGTGATGATCGTGTCGGTCAACGAGCGCACCCGCGAGATCGGCATCAAAAAATCGATCGGCGCGACCCGCCGGACCATCCTGCTCGAATTCCTGATCGAGGCCTTTACGATTTCGCTGATCGGGAGTATCATGGGAGTGGCGGCGGGCCTTGCGCTCGTCTGGGCCGGCTGCGCCCTCATCGGGGTGGCCATGTCGGTGAACCCGGCGCTCATCGCTGTGAGCGTCGCGCTTACGGTCGGCATCGGCATGGTGTTCGGCGTCTACCCGGCGACAGTCGCCGCGCGTCTGCGCCCGGTGGACGCCCTGCGCACCGAATAAGACCTGTGGGACGGTGGAACCATGCGGTTTGTCCAGAATAGCAATCTTCCGGAGGAACCGGTACGTCTCTGCGCGGTGGGGGAGCGGTATGGAATGCTGATCGCCGCGCTCGAAGCGCGCGGGATCGCCTGCCTGAGGGTACCGGAATATCCCGGCCTTCCCGCGCCGGTCGCCTGCCACGCGGATTTGCAGCTCTGCCACCTCGGCGGAGCGCGTATTGCCGTGGCGGCAGGGCGGGGCAGGGAAGGCCTTTTGGAAGCCCTGCGGAAATGGGGATTCTCCGTTGAAGCCGCGGGGCCGCTCGCGCCGGACTATCCGGGGGACGTGCCGCTCAACTGCGCGGTTGTCGGGAAGGTCTGCATCGGCGGCAAAGATAAGATTGATAAAATAATCACAAATTACTGCGGGGAAGCGGGGATCACGTTGGTCCCAGTGAACCAGGGCTATGCCAAATGCTCCGTCTGCGCCGTGGACGAACGCTCGATCATCACCCAGGACCCGTCAATTGCGCAAGCGGCAAAGCGGCACGGCCTGAACGTGCTGAAGATCCAAACCGGTCGGATTCTGCTGCCGGGTTATGACACCGGTTTTATCGGAGGCTGTTCCGGTCTGCTCGGGAGGAAGCTGCTGGCGTTCACCGGCTCGCTCGGCGCGCATCCGGACGGAGAGCGGATCAAGGAATTTTTACATAGCCGTGGCGTTGAGCCGCTGGAGCTGACCGACGGCCCGCTTTACGATGTGGGATCCATTTTGCCGCTGTTGGAGGAAGATGCGCGGAGGAGACCTTGACTTTCCGATGGGGATGTGGTATTCTTTTGATGGAATTAATTGCGCTAAATAGAAATTTAGCGCAGTCTAGGGCACCCAAAGGCTCCGCCCGCGCTGCGGGCTCCGCCTTCGCGGCGCTCGCAAAGTCTCCTAAAAGACTGGAGGATTTCCCAATGGCCAACTACGCCGACTGCCCAAACTATCTCAGTGAATTCCTGTTTTATATGCTGACGATCAAAGGCCGTTCCCAGCGCACGGTCGACGCCTATTATATCGATCTGCGCACCTTTCTGCGCTACATCAAGTGCGTCAAGCTCGTGAACGGCAACCCTGACGACCCGGAGTTCTTCGACCAACTCTCGATCAGGGATATCCCGCTCGAGACGGTCGCCTCCATTACCCTCTCGGACGTCTACCAGTTCCTCAACTACGCGGCCTCCGACCGGGACAACAATGCCAAGACCCGCTCACGCAAGGTATCGTCCATCCGGGCCCTCTTTAACTACCTGACGGTCAAATCGGGCGTGCTCAAGACGAACCCGGTGGAGAACCTTGAGGTACCGTCCGTGCGCAAGTCGATGCCGCGATACCTGACGCTGGAAGAGAGCCTCGAGCTGCTGACCCACGTCGACCCGGCGTCGCCGAGCTACGAACGGGATTTCTGCATCGTGACCCTCTTTCTCAACTGCGGCATGCGGCTTTCCGAGCTGGTCGGCATCAACCTCTACGACATCCGCGACGACACGATCAAGCTGCTCGGCAAAGGCAACAAGGAACGCGTGATTTACCTCAACGACGCCTGTCAAAAGGCGCTGGACGCCTATCTTGTGAAGCGGAAGCCCGCGCAGGGCGTCAAAGATCGCGACGCGCTGTTCCTCTCCTCCCGTGGAACACGGATCTCGCCCCGGCGGGTCGAGCAGATCATTGAGGAATGCCTGCGCAACGCGGGGCTTTCCGGCCAGGGCTATTCGCCGCACAAGCTGCGCCACACCGCTGCGACGCTCATGTACCAGCACGGCGGCGTGGATATCCGCGTGCTCAAGGAGATCCTCGGGCACGTGAGCCTCTCGACGACCGAGATCTATACCCACGTCTCCGACCGGCAGATGGAAAAAGCGGCGAAACAATCGCCGCTTTCGGGGGTTGCGCCCAAGAAAAGGTCAAAGGTGCCGAAGGTCCCGGACTCAGAGGACGAATAGCCCGCCGAAGCGGGTCACGAGCAGCGCGTCGAACAGCGCGATCAACAAACATATTCCCGTAAAGATTAAGTACTTCACGCAGTAACGTTTGATTCTTCGCGACCCGTTTTCATCGGGCGCGACGAGGGCCGAACGCAGCAGCGTAACCGACAGACGCAGCGACGAGCGGCTCGCCAGGATCAGCAGCAGGGTGCTCAGGAACATCGTGGGAAGCAGCAGGAACGCGACGTAGCGGATCGCGGACGTGCCGTACTGCGCGTAAAGCATGCCGATCGAGAATCCATACCCGAGTCCTTTGAAAAGCGGCACGGCAAAGATGATGAGCTGGGCGATCGTGCAGAAACCGCAGAAGAAGAGCACCGCCAGCGCTGCAAAGGTCGAGCAGAAGGTCGACGCGGCGATCGAGGCGAACGCCAGCGTCTGCCGCCGTTCCACATAGCCCCCGAGGATCACCTGAAGGGCCGCGCGGGTGTCCGGCCCCGACCGGCTGACGAGCAGCGTGCCGATGAGCAGGCCCGCCAGGAAGCAGAGCCCCAGCGCCCAGGTGGATAAACTGCGCGAGGAAAACAAAGAGGACCGCATGGAAGCCCGCCCCTCCGACGCCGGACGCATCGGCTGTAGGGGCGGAAGTCCACGTGCGGTCCTCTGCTGCTGTAAAATCTTGTCCCAATCCGCGGCGGTAAAGCTCATTGCAACCATCCTTTCCTTTTGCCTCAGGAAAGGATATGCGATTTCGCTAAATTTTATGCCTCCCCCGCCCGGTTATTTCCCGAGCTCATAGGCGCGGCGCACCGTGTCGTCAAAGCAGGCGATCAGCGCCTTGTCGAAGCCGCAGCGTTCGAGCGCCGCGAGCCCCTCAAAGGTCGTCCCCTTGGGTGATGTGACCATGTCGATCAGCTCCTGATGGCTCTTCCCCGACTCGAGCATCATCCTGGCCGAGCCGATCAGCGTGTTGCAGAAGAGCCGGTTGGCCACGTCCGCGTCGAAGCCGAGCTCGACGGCCCGGTCGACGAATACCTTCGCGAAGAGATAGATATATGCGGGGCTCGAGCCGTTGAGCGGGATGACCTCGTTCATCTTGTCCGGGGAAACCTCCTCGACGCCGCCCGCCGACGCAAAGACCGACTTGACGAACGCGAACTCCTCTTCGGTGGCGGGTGCGACCCGGCTCATCGCCGTGGAGCCGCAGCCGATGAGCAGCGGCGTGTTGGGCATGACCCGCACGACCTTTGCGTCGCAGCCGAGCGCCTCCTTGATGAATTCCGCGCTGATGCCCGCCGCGATCGTGACGAACACCGTTTCGGGGCGCGGATGGCCTTTGATTTCGGCCAGCACATCCGCAAAGTTCTGCGGCTTTACAGACAGCACGACATAGTCGCAGCCGTCCACAAGCGCCGCCGCGCTCGCAGACACCTTGAACCCGCGCGCCGCGTAGTGTTCCCGCTGGCTTTCGCGGATGTCGTAGACGGCGACCTGCGCCGGTGCGAGCATCCCCGAGCCGGTGATGCCGTCGATGATGGCGCCGGCCATGTTGCCTGCGCCGATAAATCCGATCTTGCAGTCCACAGGAGGTCCTCCCCTCTTAAAGCGTCGCCGCTTTGATCATAATTGCGCACTCCAGCCGCTTTTTTTCCAGCTCGCAGGAGAGCTTGTAGGGCTTCAGGATGTCGCCGCTGTACTGCATGCTGTTGGCGTTGCAGCCGCCCGAGCAGTAGAATTTGGCCCAGCAGTTTTTGCACTCGGGCTTGCCGTAGACGGTCGCGGCGGCAAATTTGCACTTGAGGTCGAAGTCGAGCGACTGGTCGAAGACGTTTCCCATCTTCCAGCCGTCGTGGCCGACGAACTGGTGGCAGGGGTAGACGTCGCCCGACGGGGTGATCGCGACGTACTCGTTGCCGCAGCCGCAGCCGCGCAGCCGCTTGATTGCGCAGGGGCCCTGGTCGAGGTCGAGCATGAAGTGGAAGAAATTGAAGTCCCGCGGCGTGCCGTGCCGCTCGATCATGATTTTGGCGAGGCGCTCGTATTCTGCAAACACCTCGGGCAGGTCCTCCTCGGTCAGCGCGTAGGGCTCCGCCGGGTCGGTGACGACCGGCTCGACCGACACCTGGTCAAACCCCATGTCGGAGAGGTGCAGCACATCCTCCGCGAAGTCCTTGTTGTATTTGGTGAAGGTGCCGCGCGCGTAGTACTGGTCATAGGGGCCGGTCCTGCGCTTTTCAACGAGCTTTTGAAACTTGGGCAGGATGCTGTCGTAGCTGCCGCGCCCGTCGACGCGCACCCGCACCCGGTCGTTGACCTCCCGGCGCCCGTCGATGGAAAGCACGACGTTGGACATTTCCCGGTTGATAAAATCGATCTTGTCGTCGTCGAGCAGCAGGCCGTTCGTCGTGATCGTGAACCGGAAGAGCTTGCCATGCTCCTGCTCGAGCGAGCGGGCGTACCGGACGATCTCCTTGACCACCTCGAAATTCATGAGCGGTTCGCCGCCGAAGAAGTCCACCTCGAGGTTGTGGCGACCGCAGGAGTACTTGATGAGGTAATCGATCGCCGCCTTCCCCACTTCCAGGGACATCAGCTCGCGGTGGCCCATATATTCGCCCGTGTCCGCGAAGCAGTATTTGCACCGCAGGTTGCAGTCGTGCGCGATATGTAAGCACATCGCCTTGACCGGCGACGGGGTCATGAGCTTTGCGAACTGGTCATAATCGTCGCTCGAGCAGAGCTGGTCCGCTTTCTGGAGCGCGAGCAGCTCCCGGAAGGCGTCCTCGACCTCCTCCCGCGCGTATGCGGGCGTGAAGCGGTCGAAGACCTCCCCGGGACAGCTTTCGGGGATCGGATCCCCAAGCATGTCCAGCAGATCAAAGGAAAGGTCGTCCATGAGGTGCACCGCGCCGGAGTTGACGTCGAGCACGATATTGTAGCCGTTGAGTCTGTACTGGTGTATCATTCCAATCTCCCCACATAAAGATAAGGGCAGTCGTCCGACTGCCCAAAACCGCGATAAAGAAAGGATGGCAGTTAAAAAACTGCCATGCCTTTTTTACTTATTCTTGTTCTCGCACTTCTGGTTGGCGACGGTGCAGGAGGTCTTGCAGGCCGACTGGCAGGAGGCCTGGCACTCGCCGCAGCCGCCCTTGACGGCGGATTCCTTGAGGTTCGCGCTGTTGATCGTCTTGATATGTTTCATTGGTATCCCCTCGTTTCTTTTGATTTCTGCCAACAAGTATAGCATATCCCCGCTGGTAATTCAAGCCGGCAGGCCCGGAAATCGGTTCCGGCCGGCCCGTTTTCAGCGGAATTTTTTACGCCGGTTGACGCCGATGATGCCGCCGAGCGCCGCCGCGAGCAAAACCGCGGCCAGCTTTGTGAGCGCCACCATGCCGAACCCGCCGCCGTCGACGGCGAGGCTCGCAAGGCTCAGGATCACGAAGAGGCAGGCGCCGCAGCAGAGCCCGAGCAGCATGCCCTTTTCGCGCGCGAACGCGGCGGAGACATACCCCGCGACGAACCCGCCGAGCACAAAGATCAGCGTGGCGATCAGCGAGACGGCCGACTGCGGAATATCCCGCAGCCCCATCACGGCGGACATGATCAGAAGCAGCAGGAAGCACGCGCCTGCACCGAATAAAATGCCGTAAGTGACCGGCCGGATGAAGCGCTTCGCGCCGTGAACGTCGGGCTGTCTCACCTGAACTCCCCCTTTACTGTTACAGGATATTCAGGGAAGCTCCCCAATATGCCGGACACGGCTTACTTCTCCTTCTTCTTGTCCTTCTTCTCCGGAGCGGCGGACTCGTGCGGTGTGTTGTTCGCCTGGATGGCCCAGCGCGCGATGCGGATTTTGCTGCGGTCGGAGCCGGTCTCGATCAGGAGGTAATCGTCCTTAATGACGACGACGGTGCCGATCACGCCGCCGATCGTAACGATCTCATCGCCCACCTCGAGGTTGGCGCGCATCTGCTGGGTCTCCTTGTCGCGCTTTTTCTGCGGACGGATGAGCATAAAGTAGAAGATTACAAAAATTAAAATCAGCGGCAAAAAGCTGCCAAGGGTGGCCATCGTCTGTTCGTTCATGGTAATACCTCCAAAATTCTCTTTCAGGATACTTGTACTATTATAGCGTGTCCGGGCCTGTCTTGCAAGGAAAATTTGTATAAAGATACAGATAAATCCCTTCAGATGCGCCGTCCCAGAATGGGCACCCAGTGCCGGCGGAAGGCGTCGTAGGTCCCCTGCTCGATCGCCTCGCGGATCTTTTCCATCAGCGTGTTGTAGAAGTAGAGGTTGTGCTGGACGCCCAGCCGCATCCCGAGCATCTCGTTCACGCGGAAAAGGTGCCGCAGGTAGCCGCGGGAAAAATTCCGGCAGGTCGGGCACCCGCAGTGCTCGTCGAGAGGGCTCTCGTCGGTCTTGTATTTTTCATTGTGCAGGATGCGGATGCCGTCCCAGGTGAAAAGCGTCCCGTGCCGCGCGTTGCGGCTGGGCATCACGCAGTCGAAGAGGTCGATGCCCCGGTAGACCCCCTCGATGATGTTGACGGGCGTGCCCACCCCCATCAGATATCGGGGCCTGTCCGCGGGCATATGCGGCTCGACCGCCTCGATCGTGTCGTACATCTCCTGTGCGGTCTCCCCCACCGCGAGTCCGCCGATCGCGTAGCCGTCCAGCCCGAGCGCGGCGATCTCCTGCATGTGCCGCACGCGCAGGTCGGCGTAGGTGCTGCCCTGGTTGATGCCGAAGAGCATCTGGCGCGGGTTGAGGGTGTCGGGCTGGGCGTTCAGGCGCGCCATCTCCTCCTTGCAGCGGACGAGCCAGCGGGTGGTGCGGGCAATCGAACGCTCGGTATAGTCGTAGGGCGCGGGGTTTTCGATGCACTCGTCGAAGGCCATCGCAATCGTCGAGCCGAAGTTCGACTGGATGCGCATGCTCTCCTCCGGGCCCATGAAGATCCGTTTGCCGTCAAGGTGGCAGGCGAAGGTGACGCCCTCCTCCTTAATCTTGCGCAGTTTGGCGAGGGAAAACACCTGGAACCCGCCGCTGTCGGTCAAAATCGGACGGTGCCAGTTCATGAACTTGTGCAGCCCGCCCATCGCGCGGATGACATCGTCGCCCGGGCGCACATGCAGGTGGTAGGTGTTGCAGAGCTCCACCTGGCATTTGAGCTCCACGAGGTCGGTCGACGAGATGCCCCCCTTGATCGCGGCTGAGGTGCCGACGTTCATGAAGGCGGGGGTCTGTACGGTGCCGTGCACCGTCTCAAAGGTCCCCCGGCGGGCGTGTCCGTCCTGCTTTAATAAGGTATACAAAATCGCTCCTCCTTTCCAGGGAGGGCTTTTGAAAAAGCCCCCCTGGACCCCGAAAACTTTGATCGGGCCGTCCGCCGCCCGAAACCACAGGCGCTTTCCGCGCCGGAAATTTTGCATGAGGGCCCTGGAAAAGTCCCTAGGGCCCAGAAAGCTTTTGCAAGGCCGTCCGCCGCCCGTAATCGCGGGCGCTTTCCACTCCTAAAAAATCCTTCGCGGCGGACGGCCTGAGCCGGAAGTTTTGAAAAGGTTCTAAGGGAAAACTTTTACAAAAGTTTTCCCTTAGAGGATCAGCATGGAATCGCCGAAGGAGAAAAACCGGTAGTTCTCCTTCACGGCAGTCTCATAGGCGCGCATCGTGTGCTCATAGCCCGCGAAAGCGCTCACCAGCATGATGAGGGTGCTTTCGGGCAGGTGAAAGTTGGTGATGAGCCCGTCGAGCGCCTTGAATTGATAGCCCGGATAGATGAAGATGCTCGTGTCGTCGTCGTCCTCGCGGACCTCGCCGAGCTTGGTCGCGACCGACTCCACCGTGCGGCAGCTCGTGGTGCCCACCCCGATCACCCGTTTGCCGCGCGCGTGGGTCTCGTTGATGAGATCGGCGGTCTCCTTCGGCAGATGGTAGTGCTCCGAGTGCATGTGGTGCTTGGTCACGTCCTCCACCTTGACGGGCCGGAAGGTGCCGATGCCGACGTGGAGGATCACCTCGGCGATGTTGACGCCCTTGTGGCGCAGCTTATCCATCAGCTCGGTGGTGAAGTGCAGCCCCGCGGTGGGCGCGGCGGCGGACCCGAGCTGCTTGGAATAGACGGTCTGGTAGCGCTCGTTGTCCTCGAGCTCGGCGGTGATATAGGGCGGCAGGGGCATATTGCCGATCTTTTCGAGGATGGGATAGATGTTGGCCCCCTCGTAGTGCATCCGCACGAGGCGGTTTCCCCCCTCGACGGTGGCGAGAATCTCCCCGACGAGCAGCCCGCCGCCAAAGACGAACCGCGCGCCCGTCTTGGCCTTTTTCCCCGGCTTCACCATGACCTCCCAGACGTCCTTCTCCTTCTGGTCGAGCAGGAGGAACTGCATATGCCCGCCGGTGCCCTCCTTCACGCCGAAGAGGCGCGCGGGGATGACCCGGGAGGTGTTGATGACGAGCGTGTCCCCCGCTTCCAGGTAGTCGGGCAGGTCGTAAAAATGCCGGTGTTCGAGCTCCCCCGTCTCGCGGAAGAGATGGAGCATGCGCGAGTGGTCGCGCGGCTCGATGGGGGTCTGCGCGATCTGCTCCTGCGGCAGGTCGAAGTAAAAATCGGATGTCTTGAGCATGGGGCGGATCCTTCCTGACAGATTCAACGCATTTTTCCGACATCGCCGGATAAGCATTGGTTTTATTGCGGTAAATCATCAAAATTTGTTGACATAAGAGGGCTTCGATGATAATATAACTAGTAATAAACCGAGCCGGTAGAGGCGCGTCTTTCATCAGTAGCCGGAAAGAGACTGCCAGAGTCGTTGAAAAGCCGTGTGAAAGGGACAGACGCCGAAGGGGACGCCTGGCGGCCGTTCCCTGGGCGCATCGCCGAAAGGCATGCGACTGTCATCATTGAACTGTGATGGAGAGCTATGGCGGGGCGGTTGGACGCGGCGGATTCCGCGCGTTCGCACGCGCCGATAACTTCTCTATTATAGTGCAATTCATGCCGGTTTTCAACCGGTTTTTTTATTGCCGGATCAGACGGCTATGGAAAGGAAGTTGTTCCCTATGAAGCAGTATCAGGTCGGGGTCGTCGGGGCGACCGGCATGGTCGGCCAGCGGTTCGTCTCCCTGCTGGAAAACCATCCGTGGTTTCGGGTTGCGGTGCTCGCGGCTTCTCCCCGCTCGGCGGGCAAAACCTATGAGGAGGCCGTCGGCTCCCGCTGGGCGATATCCACTCCCATGCCCGAGGCCGTCAAAAAGATGGTCGTGCTCGACGCGTCGGACGTAAAGGCGGTCGCCTCGAAGGTGGATTTCATCTTCTGCGCGGTCGATATGAAAAAAGACGAGATCAAAGCGCTCGAGGAGGCGTACGCCAAGGCGGAATGCCCCGTCATCTCCAACAACTCCGCCCACCGCATGACCCCCGACGTGCCGATGATCATCCCTGAGGTGAACCCCGGGCACGCGGAGGTCATCCCCTTCCAGCGCGCGCGCCTCGGCACCAAACGCGGCTTCATCGCCGTCAAGTCCAACTGCTCGCTGCAGAGCTACGTCCCCGCGCTGCACCCGCTCATGGCGGACTACGGCGTGACGAAGACCCTCGTCTGCACCTACCAGGCGATTTCCGGCGCGGGCAAGACGTTCGAGCGCTGGCCGGAGATGGTCGACAACGTCATCCCCTACATCGGCGGCGAGGAGGAAAAGAGCGAGCGGGAGCCGCTCAGAATCTGGGGCTCCATCAAAGATGGCGTGATCGTGCCGGTCGCGAGTCCGTCGATCACCGCCCAATGCCTGCGGGTCGCCTGCTCGGACGGGCACATGGCGGCGGTCTTCGTGAGCTTTGACAAAAAGCCCTCGATCGATGAAATCAAGGAAAAGTGGGCCTCCTTCGCGGGTGAGCCGCAGAAGTTCGACCTGCCCAGCGCCCCCAAACAGTTCCTGCGCTACTTCGAGGAGCCGGACCGCCCGCAGACGAGGCTCGACCGCAACCTCGAAAACGGCATGGCGGTGTCGATCGGCAGGCTGCGCGAGGACACCCAGTACGACTACAAATTTGTGTGCCTCTCCCACAACACCCTGCGCGGGGCTGCGGGCGGCGGCGTCCTGCTGGCCGAGCTGCTCGCGGCAAAGGGCTATTTTGACTGAATTTAACCGGAAGGGCTGATGGACCAATGAAGAAGACCATTTTCACCGGCGCTGGCGTTGCAATCGTCACGCCGATGCACGACGACCTTTCGATCAACTGGGAGCTGCTCGGCGAGCTGATCGACTACCAGATCGACAACGGCACCGACGCGATCGTCATCGTCGGCACGACCGGCGAGGCCTCCACCCTCACCGACGAGGAACACGTCAAGGCCATCCGCTACGCCGTCGAACGCACGGCGGGACGCGTCCCCGTCGTGGCGGGCACCGGCAGCAACCACACCGACTACTCCCTCTGGCTCTCCAAGGAGGCCAAACAGGCGGGCGCCGACGGGCTGCTGCTCGTGACCCCCTACTACAACAAGACCTCGCAGGCGGGGCTGGTCCGCCACTTCCTCGCGGTCGCGGACACCGTGGACCTGCCCGTCATCCTCTACAACGTCCCCAGCCGCACGGGCATGAACATCCAGCCGAAGACCTACCTGGAACTTTCGAAGCATCCGAATATCGTCGCGGCCAAGGAGGCCAGCGGCAACATCTCGCAGATCGCGATGATCCGCAGCCTCTGCGGCGACGGGCTCGACATCTATTCGGGCAACGACGACCAGATTGTGCCGATCCTCTCGCTCGGCGGCAAGGGGGTCATCTCGGTGCTCTCCAACGTCGCGCCGCGCCAGACCCACGACATCTGCCAGCTCTATTTCGACGGCAAGGTCAGGGAGAGCGCCGATTTGCAGGTGAAGCTCCTGCCACTCATCAACGCGCTCTTCTGCGACGTCAACCCCATCCCGGTCAAGGAGGCCGTGGCGATGATGGGCTGGCAGGCCGGCCCCTGCCGCCTGCCCCTCACCGGGCTCGGTGAGGAGAACCGTGAGCTGCTCAAACGGGAAATGAAGGCCGCGGGACTGATCTGAGGCCCCGCGCATCTGGAGGTTCAAATGAAAAGGATCGTACTATCGGGCTGTAACGGAAAGATGGGGCGGATGATCGCCTCCTGCGTCAAGGGGCGCGACGACTGCACCGTCGTCGCGGGCATCGACGTGAGCGGAGAGGTGCTGGACGCGTTCCCCGTCTTTACCTCCCCCGCCGGGTGCCAGGTGGAGGCCGACGTCATCATCGACTTCTCCCACCCCAGCGCCCTCGCTCCCCTGCTCGACTATGCCGCGGCCACCCGCACGCCCGCCGTTATCGCGACGACGGGGCTCTCCTCCGACCAGGTCGCGCTCATCCGCGAGACATCGGCGCGGGTGCCCCTCTTCTTTACCGCGAACATGTCGCTGGGGGTGAACCTGCTCGTCGAGCTCGCCAAAAAGGCGGCGGCCGTGCTGGGCGGGCAGTTCGATATCGAGATCATCGAGAAGCACCACAACCAGAAGATCGACGCGCCCAGCGGCACCGCGCTCATGCTCGCGGACGCGATCTCCGGCGTGCTCCCGGAGGAGCCGCAGTACGTCTACGACCGCCACGCGGTGCGCCGCAAGCGCGGCAAAAACGAGATCGGCCTGCACGCGGTGCGCGGCGGCACGATCGTCGGCGAACACGAGGTGATCTTCGCAGGGCGGGACGAGGTGCTGACCCTCTCCCATTCGGCGATGAGCAAGGAGGTTTTCGCCACGGGGAGCATCAACGCGGCGCTCTTCCTCTGCGGGAAGGAAAACGGCCTTTACAGCATGGGCGATCTGGTGTAAAAAGGATGGAGGATTGGATATGAACGGCGTATCGAAAATTACCGTGACCGAGGATGTGGCGCTCGTCACCTTCCGCAGGGTCCCCAACGACTTGGGGGTGCTCGCGTCGATCTTTACCCAGCTGGCGGACGCAAAGGTGAACCTCGACATGATCAGCCAGACGGCGCCCCAGGGGCACCGGATCGACATCTCCTTCACGCTGCATTCCAGCCAGCTGATCGAGGTGCTCGGGCTCGCCACCAGATTCCAGGCGGCGCACGAGCTCAAGCCGATGGTGAGCAATGGAAACTGCAAGATCGAGCTCTACGGAGAGGAGATGCGCGAGCGGTACGGCGTGGCCTCCGCCGCGATCGCCGCCGTCGCCGGGACCGACGCGGAGCTCACCCTCATCAGCACCGGCGAGGTGGAGATTTCCCTGCTGGTGCCGCAGTCGAGCTGCGACGAGGCGGTCCGCGCGCTTGAAGAGGCGTTCGGCGTCAAGGCAGACTGACCCCCGGTTGAAACCGGAAGGCCCCGCAGCGGCGTTGCCGCTGCGGGGCCTTTTTACCTTCAGGTGTTGTGGTCGCTCTCGTGGAACTGTTTGAGGTTGCCGATCTTCTGCCGGCGCGCCTCCAGAATCTCCTCAATGCGAGCGAGCGGGATATCCTGCTGGGCCATCATCACGAGCAGGTGGTAGATGAGGTCGCAGATCTCCTCCTCGGTCTCCTCGTTTTTGCCGTTTTTGGCGGCAATGATGACCTCGCTGCATTCCTCGCCGCATTTTTTGAGAATCTTATCGAGGCCCTTTTCAAACAGGTAGCAGGTGTAGGAGCCCTCCTGCGGATGGTCGCGCCGGTCGAGCACCACCTCGTATAGGCCGTTCAATACGTCGTTCATCATGCTTTTCCCTCCCAGATCTCTTTAAAGAAACAGCTGTGCGCGCCGGTATGGCAGGCGTTGCCTGTCTGCTCCACCGTGACGAGCAGCGTGTCGTCGTCGCAGTCGGCGCGCAGGTCCACCACCTTTTGAAGATGCCCCGATGTCGCGCCTTTATTCCAAAGCTCCCGCCGCGATCGGCTCCAGAACCAGGTATACCCCGTCTCGAGGGTCCTTTGCAGGCTCTCGCGGTTCATGTAGGCGAGCATCAGCACCTCGCCGGTGCCCGCCTCCTGCACGATTGCGGGGATGAGCTCGGATTTCTGAAAATAGACGTCCAGATCACGCATCGCGCTGCCTCCTGACCGGGATATTTTTCGCGGCGAGGTGGTCCTTGACCTCCCCGACCGTCAATTGGCGGAAATGAAAGAGGGACGCGGCGAGCGCGGCGTCCGCGCCCGTCCGCTCGAAGACCTCGGAGAAGTGCTCGAGCTTCCCGCAGCCGCCCGACGCAATGACCGGAATCCGCACCGCGTCGGACACCGCGCGGGTGAGCTCGAGATCGAAGCCGTTTTTGCAGCCGTCGGTGTCCATCGAGGTGAGCAGGATCTCCCCCGCGCCGAGCCGCTCGCAGGTTCTTGCCCACTCGACGGCGTCGAGCCCCATGTCGATCCGCCCGCCGTTCACGACGACGGTGAAGCCCCCCTCCGGCCGCCTGCGCGCGTCGATCGCCACAACGACGCACTGGCTGCCGAACTGTTCGGCGGCCTCGCTGATGAGCTTCGGGTCCCGCACCGCCGCGGAGTTGACCGAAATTTTGTCCGCGCCCGCGCGCAGCAGCGCGCGAAAGTCGTCCACCGACCGGATGCCTCCGCCGACGGTGAGCGGCACGAAGACGTTGCGCGCCGTCTCCCGCACGACGTCGATCATTGTGCTGCGGCCCTCGTGGGTCGCGGTGATGTCGAGGAAGGTGATCTCGTCCGCGCCCTGCCGGTCGTACTCGATCGCGCAGTCGACCGGGTCGCCGACCTCCTTGATGCCGACGAAGTTGACCCCTTTGACCACCACGCCGTCGCGCACGTCGAGGCATGGGATGATGCGTTTGGCTAACATGGTTGATCACCCGCCGTTTCGATTGCCTCCCGCAGGGAGAGGCTTCCCGTGTAGAGCGCCTTGCCGCAGATGACCCCGTGGAGACCGAGGCGTCCGCACGCCTCGATGTCGCGCAGGTCCCGCACGCCGCCGCTCGCGATGATGTTGCAGGAGACGGCCTTTTCGAGCGCGGCAAGCTGCTCCAGGTTGAGCCCGCCGAGCATCCCGTCCCGGGAAATATCTGTAAAGATAATCGTCTTGACACCCGCCTGCTCCATCTCTTTGGCGAGATCGAGATAGCCGACGCTGCTCGTGTCGAGCCAGCCCTCGGTGGCTACCATCCCCTCCTTCGCGTCGATACCCACGGCGATCCGGTCGCCGTAGGCGGCGGCCGCCTCCCGCACGAGGACGGGGTTCTTGACCGCGATGGAGCCCAGGATTACCCGGGAAATTCCGTTTTCCAGGTAGTATTCGATCGTTTCCCGGTCGCGGACGCCGCCTCCCAGCTCCACCTTGAGCCCGGAGGTCCTGGCGATCTCCAGAAAGAGCGGCGCGTTTTTCACTTCGCCCTCCTTCGCTCCGTCGAGGTCGACCATGTGGATCCACCTGGCGCCCGCCGCGAGAAAGGACGCGGCGGTCTCTCCCGCGTCTTCGGCGACCTTGTGGGCCGTCGAGAAGTCCCCCTTCCGCAGGCGCACGCAGCAGCCGTCCTTGATGTCGATCGCAGGTAAAATGATCATTGGCACAACCTCGCAAAGTTTTTGAGCATGTTTAACCCCACTTCCCCGCTCTTTTCCGGGTGGAACTGCGCGCCGTAGACGCTGCCGCGGCAGACGAGCGCGGGGACGCGCTCGCCGTAGACGGTGTGGCAGGAGATGTTTTCCTCGGGCGTGTCTGCGCAGAAGGAGTGGACGAAATAGACGTAGTCGCCCGTCTTTGTCCCGCCCGTCAGCTCGCAGGGATGGAGCACCGTCAAATCGTTCCAGCCCATGTGCGGGATCTTCAGCCCGCCGGCGTCAAGAAGCCGCACGCTTCCGGGGATGAGCCCCAGCCCCTCGGTCTCCCCGAATTCAAAGCTGCGCTCGAAGAGCATCTGCATCCCGAGGCAGATGCCGAGCAGCGGCTTTTTTTGCGCCTCGGCCTGGATCACCGGGACGAGCCCGGAGGCGCGCAGGCGCTTCATCGCGTCGGGGAACGCGCCCACGCCGGGCAGGATCATCCCGTCGCACCCCTCGAGCATCGCCGGGTCGCGCGTGATGCAGAAGGTCTCGTTGAGATAGGTCAGCGCGTTCTGGACGCTGAAGAGGTTGCCCGCGCCGTAGTCGATGATCGCGATCATATCAGAGCACCCCTTTGGAGGAGAGCGCCCCTTCGCCCGCGGGGGAAACCGCGATGCGAAGCGCGTGCGCGGCCGCCTTGAAGAGGGCCTCGATCTTGTGGTGGTCGTTTTCGCCGTAGGGCACGCGCAGGTGCAGGGTGATCCCGGCGTTCTGCGCGAAGGCGCGGAAGAATTCCCCCGTCATGCAGCAGTCGAACGCGCCGACCGACGGGTTCCGGTAGGCGCAGTCGAAGACGAGGAAGGGCCTGCCGCTGATGTCGAGCGCGCAGAAGGCGAGCGCCTCGTCCATGGGAACCAGGAAGCTGCCGTAACGGGCGATCCCGTCCCGGCCGCCGAGCGCCTTCAGGAGCGCCTGCCCAAGCACGATGCCCACGTCCTCCACCGAGTGGTGGCAGTCGACCTCAAGGTCGCCGGTCATGTTGAGCGCAAGGTCGAAGCCCCCGTGCACCGCGAAGGCGGCGAGCATGTGGTCGAAGAAGCCGATCCCGCTCGTGCCGGTAAAACGCCCCTTGCCGTCAAGGCTGAGCGTCAGCTCGATATCGGTCTCCCTGGTCGTGCGCCGAATGGTGGATTCACGCATCGGTTTGGCCCCCTATCGTAAAATTTCCCTGAGGGTGGAAAGCAGCGCGCGGTTTTCGATCGGCGCGCCCGCGGAGACGCGCAGGCGGTCGCCCATCAGCCGCACGGCGATGCCGCGCGCCAAAAGCGCCTCATAGACGCCCTTGGCGTCGGTCAGGCGCAGGAACACGAAGTTCGCGCAGGTGGGCCGCACGTCGAGGATCTCGGGCTTTTCCCCGGCGAGCGCCGAAAGCTCCCGGCAGAGCGCGTCCCGCGACGCCTTGATCTCATCCGCACAGCCCGCGAGGTAATCGGGATGGTTAAAGAGCACACACCCGGCCGCCTGGGTCATCGAGTTGACGTTATAGGGGGATTTCGCAGCCTTGACGGCGCCGATCAGGACCGGGTTCGCGACGGCGAAGCCGAGCCGGATGGCCGCCATGCCGAACGCCTTGGAGCAGGTCTTGAGCACGATCAGGTTGTCGCGCTCCCCCGCCAATCGCAAAATCGAGCCCTCCGCAAAATCCATATACGCCTCGTCCACGACGACGAGGCAACCGGGCAGCCCGTCGACGATTTTGAGGACGTCCGCCCGCGTCGCCGCGAGCGAGGTCGGGTTGCAGGGATTGGAGAAGATGAGCAGCCGCGCGTCCGCCTCCCTCGCGCGGGCGATGAGCGCGTCCGCGTCGAGCGCGAGGGTGTCCGGGTCCTTGTCGATCGCCAGCAGGCGCAGCCCGCAGGGCTGCGCATAGAAGGAATACATCGAAAAATCGGGGCGCACAACCGCCATTGTGTCGTCCGGCTCGGTGAACCAGCTGACGATCAGCCCGATCAGCTCGTCCGAGCCGTTGCCCGCGACGACCATCGACGGATCAACGCCGAAGAAGGCGGCGCATTTTTCGCAGAGCTCCACCGCGTAGGGGTCGGGATAGCGGTTGAAGTCGACCGCCATGACCGCGGCCATGAGCTCCTCCATCAGCTCGGGCGGCGGCGAGAGGAAGCTCTCGTTCGCATCGAGCCGGATGCGGTAGTGCCCGGTCAGCGGATCGTAGGGGGTCAGGTTTTGGAGCTTTTGGGGAAGCTCGTAGCGGTTACCAGACATCGGGGAACCTCACTTTGACAGAATTTGCGTGGGCGGTGAGCCCCTCCTTGTCGGCGAGGCGCACGATGGACACCTGCGCCTCGGCGAGCGCCTCGCGGGTGTAGTAGAGGAAGCTCGACCGCTTGAGGAAGCTGTCCACCCCGAGCGGTGAAAAGAACCGCGCGGTGCCGGAGGTCGGCAGGACGTGGTTGGGGCCGGCGAAGTAATCCCCCAGCGGTTCGGGCGAATGCTGCCCCAGAAAGAGGGAGCCGACGTTGTCGATCTTCCCGATGTATTCGAGCGGGTTGGCCGTCATGATCTCCATGTGCTCGGGCGCGAGCTCGTTGGCGAGCGCGATCATCTCCGCCTCGCTGCGGCAGACGATGATCATGCCGTAATCCGCGAGCGACTGGCGGATGATCCCGGCGCGGGAAAGGCTCTCCACCTGCCGGGAAAGCTCGGCGGCCGTCTCCTCCGCCACCCGCTCGCTCGTCGTGAGCAGGACCGACGAGGCGAGCACGTCATGCTCCGCCTGGCTCATCATGTCCGCCGCGAGATAGACGGGATTCGCGGTGTCGTCCGCCGCGATGAGAATCTCGCTCGGCCCGGCGATCATGTCGATGTCCACCGTACCGTAGAGCAGCCGCTTGGCGGTGGCCACATAGATGTTGCCCGGGCCGACGATCTTGTCGACGCGCGGCACCGACGCGGTGCCGTAGGCGAGCGCGGCGACCGCCTGGGCGCCGCCCATCAGGAAGACCCGGTCCACCCCCGCCACCGCGGCGGCGGCGAGGATGTCGGGGTTCGCGGTGCCGTCCTTTCGCGGCGGGGTGACCATGACGATCTCCCCCACCCCCGCGATGCGCGCGGGGATGCAGTTCATGAGCACCGACGAGGGATAGGCCGCCGTACCGCCCGGCACGTAGAGCCCGACGCGGGAGAGCCCGCGCACCCGCTGGCCCATGATGACGCCGTTTTCCTGCGTGTCGATGAAGCTCTGCTGCTTCTGGCGGTTGTGGAAGGCCGCGATGTTTTCCATCGCGGCGAGCATCGCGTTGACAAACTCGGGCTCCGCGAGGGTGAGCGCGTCGTTGATCTCGTCGCGGCTCACCTCGAAGGCTTCGGGACACCGCCCGTCAAATTGGATCGTGTATTCCCGCACCGCCTCGTCTCCGCGCTCCCGCACGGCGTCGACGATCTCGGTGACGGCCGCCGTCACCTTCCGGTCCACTTCCCCGCTGCGCCGCCGCAGCGACGCGAGCAGCTCCCATTCGGCGGCGCCGTCCGCCCTGACAATCGGTATCATTCCGTTTCCTCCCCGGCCAGATAGTCCTCGATGCGCGCGATCAGCGGCTCGATCTCCGCCTTGCGCAGCTTGAGGCTCGCGATGTTGACGATCAGCCGCGCGCTGACGTCACAGATGTATTCGGCGACCACCAGCCCGTTTTCCCGCAGGGTGGTGCCCGTCTCGACGATGTCGACGATCGCGTCGGACAGCCCCAGAATGGGCGCGAGCTCGACCGAGCCCTCGATCTTCACGATGCTGACGTCCATGTTCTTGCGTTCAAAGAAGCCGCGCGCCACGTTCACATATTTGGAGGCGATACGCCGGGTGTGGTACCCTTCGTAGAAGTCGACCCCCTGCGGCAGGGCGAGCGCGAACCGGCATTTGCCGAAGCCGAGGTCCGCCACCTCGTAGAAGGTGCCGCCCATCTCCATGATCGTGTCCTTGCCGACCACGCCGATGTCGCAGACGCCGTTGTCGACGTAGGTGGCGACGTCCGCCGCCTTGGCGAGCACGATCTCGAGATTCGTCCCCGCGACCGGCAGGATGAGCCTGCGGCCCTTCTCCCGGACGGCGGTGCAGTCGTAGCCGAGACGCTCGAACATCTCGACCGTGTCCTTTTCGAGCCGCCCCTTGGTCAGGGCGATGCGGATCGGTTTTATCATCGCGCGCCCTCCCCTTTCAGCGTCTCGACGTCGACCACCTCGATCGCGTCGTCCACGACGTGGAGCTGCCGGATGCCGCGCCTGCGCGCGTAGTCGGCGGCCGCGTCGAAGTCGTCGTAGACGCAGTTCTCCGCGACAAGTCCGTTCTCCGTCAGCGATTTGATGTAGTTGACCGCCTCGGGCAGGTGCCGCTCGTCGGAAAAGACGAGGATGTCGGGCGTCTGCGGAGCGGGTTCCCCGACGACCTGAGCCGCCGGGTCGATGTTCACCGCGAAGCCGGTCGCCGAGAGCGGCGCGCCGAATTCGCCGAGGAGGTTGTCGTACCGGCCGCCCGAGAGCACCGGCTCGCCAATGCCGTCGAAATAGCCGCGGAAGATGAGCCCGGTGTAGTACTCCGCCTGGTTGACCAGCCCGAGGTCGATGATTACGCGGTCCTCCAGCCCGAGCTGACGGAGGTCCTCGTAGAGCCCGTGCAGGTAGTCGAGGCACTCGAGCGCGCCGTTTTCGGAGAAGAGCTCATACGCCTTCCCGAAGACCTCCTCCCCGCCGAACAGCCGGGGCAGGTAGCCGAGCGCGGCCGCCGCGCGGCTGTCGCCGAAGGGCGCGAGCAGGTCGGAAAGCGCCGGGTAGTTCTTCTGCTCGATGCACTGGCGGATGGCCTCCTTGGTGTCCGCGCCGGCGTCGAGCGAATCGATCAGCGCCTTGAAATAGCCGATGTGGCAGAGTTCGATCCGGAAGCTCTCCCCGTTGATGTCCGAAAGCCCCGACGCGGCGAGTTCGACGATCTCGAGGTCGCTGCGCAGGGAGTTGGAGCCGATCAGTTCGACGCCCGCCTGGTAGATCTCGCCCGGTTTGCCGCGCATCGTATGCTCGACGCGGTAGACGTTTTCGCAGTAGTAGAGGCGCAGCGGCATCGGCATGCCGGTGAGGCGGGTCGCCACCAGCCGCGCGATCGGGATCGTGCAGTCGGGCCGCACGACCATCAGCCGCCCGCGGGTGTCCGAGAGCTTATACATGTTCTCCTGCGGGAAATGCGCCGCGGAGGAGCCGAACACGTCGTAAAACTCGATCGCGGGGGTGATGACCTGCCGGTAGCCGCGCGAACGGAACATCGCCGTGAGGCGGCTCACCACCTCTTCCCGCGAGACGCACTCGTCGAAGAGCAGATCGCGGGTGCCGTCGGGGGTGACCTTATCGTAATGTTTCATGGGAACCTCCCGTTTTGCGTCTTGCTTTAACTTGCTAATATATTAGCATAGTGAAATATCCTTGTCAACACCTTGCACAAAGATTCTCCCGGTTTTTGCGCCAAACGTCCATTTATCGGCTCCCCGGGCGCCCCGCCCGCTACAAAGCCTTCACCGGCACGACTCAAAAGAAGGTGACCTGCGAGGTCGCGGGCAGGTCGCCGAGCGCGCCCGCGGCGCGCAGTGTCTCGACGACGGCGCTGGAGACCCCGGCGCGGTTGGAGATGTCGTCCGCCGAGATGAAGGATTCGGATTTGGCCTCCTCCCACAGGCTCTTGGCGGCGGCCTCGCCGACCCCCTTGAGCGCCATGAAGGGCAGGCGGATCCTGCCGTCCTCCACCTCGTAGAGCTTGTAGTGGCTCTTGTAGAGGTCGACCGGCAAAAATTCAAAGCCGCGCGCCTGGCACTCGTGGATGATCTGCAGCATGGTCAGCGTGCCCTCGTCCTTGGCGGAACGGTCGTTGCCCATCGCGAGCAGGTTCTGGATCTTGCGCTTGGTCGCGGACTTCCCCTGCACCGCCGCCTCGGCGTCGAAGTCGTCGCCGCGCACGGTGAAGATGACCGCGTAAAAGGCCAGCGGATGGTGCACCTTGAACCAGCAGAGCCGGATGGAGGCGATGTCGTAGGCCGCGGCGTGCGCCTTGGGGAACATGTATTTGATCTTGAGGCAGCTGTCGATGTACCACTGGGGCACCCCGTGCTCCTTCATCGCCATCATGTGCTCCTCGGTCAGCAGCCTGGGCGCGTTGCCCTTACGGGTGATCTCCATGATCTTGAACGCCATCTTGGGCTCCAGCCCCTTGAGGAGCAGATAGGTCATGATGCTGTCACGTGTTCCGATGACCTCGGAAATCGTGCAGGTCCTGTTGCGGATGAGCTCCTGCGCGTTGCCGAGCCACACGTCGGTGCCGTGGGAGAGGCCGGAGATCTGGAGAAGGTCGGAGAAGTTCTTCGGCTGCGCCTCGATGAGCATCCCGCGCACAAAATTGGTGCCGAATTCGGGGATGCCGAGGGTGCCGGTGTTGCAGTCGATCTCCTCCGCCGTGACGCCGAGCGCGTCCGGTTTCAAAAAAAGGCTCATAACTTCCGGGTCGTTCATCGGCACGTCGTTCACGTCGATGCCGGTCATATCCTCGAGGTACTTGTACATCGTCGGAACGTCGTGCCCGAGCTCGTCGAGCTTGAGGATCGTATCGTGCAGCGAATGGAAGTCGAAGTGAGTGGTCGTGATGTCCGAGTTGGCGTCGTCGGCGGGGCGCTGCACCGCCGTAAAGTCGAACACCTCGTGGTTGGAGGGCACGACGACCATGCCGCCCGGGTGCTGGCCGGTCGTCCGCTTGACGCCGGTGCAGCCGAGCGCGAGCCGCTCCTCCTCCGCGCGGGTCATCACGAGCCCGCGCTCCTGCGCGTACTTTTTCACAAAGCCGTAGGCGGTCTTTTCCGCGACGGTGGAGATGGTGCCCGCCTTGAAGACGTGGGTCGGACCGAAAAGCTCCTCGGTGTACTTGTGGATCTTGCTCTGGTACTCGCCCGAGAAGTTGAGGTCGATGTCAGGCGCCTTGTCCCCGTCGAACCCGAGGAAGGTCTCAAACGGGATGTCGTGGCCGTCCTGCTTATATTTCGTGCCGCATTTGGGGCAGTTCTTTTCGGGCAGGTCGAAGCCGGAGCCCACCTCGCCCTTGGTGAAGAACTCGCTGTGGCGGCAATTGGGGCAGTAGTAGTGGGGCGGCAGGGGGTTGACCTCCGAGATGCCCGCCATTGTCGCCACAAAGGAGGAGCCGACCGACCCACGGGAGCCGACCTTATAGCCGCCCTCCTCGCTCTTGGCGACGAGCTTCTGCGCGATCATATAGAGCACCGCGAAGCCGTGCTTGATGATCGAGCCGAGCTCCCGCTCGAGCCGCTTGGACACCAGCTCGGGGACCTGTCCCTCGTAGCCATACATCTTCATCGTCCGCTCGCGGGTGATCCGCTGGAGGTCCTCCTCCGAGCCGGGGATCGTCGGGGTGAAGGTGCCGTTGGGGATCGGCTTGACGTCGCTTTCGATCATGTCCGCGATGCGGTTGGGGTTATCGATGACGACCTCGTGCGCCTTCTGGGGGCCGAGGTATTCGAACTCCCTGAGCATTTCATCGGTCGTGCGGAAGTAGAGGGGCGCCTGCTGGTCGGCGTCGGAAAAGCCCATGCCCGCCATCAGGATGGCGCGGAACTTCGCGTCGCCCGCGTCCATGAAGTGCACGTCGCAGGTCGCCACGACGGGGATGTTCAGCTTTTCACCGAGCTTCACGACCGTCTCGTTGAACTCCTTGATGCCGTTTTCATCCGGCACGGTGTTGTTGCGCACCATGAATTCGTTGTTGCCGAGCGGCTGGATCTCCAGATAGTCGTAGAACCTGGCGATGTCGCAGAGGTCCCCCCAGCTCTTGCCCTCGATGATCGCGCGGTAGAGCTGCCCGGCCTCGCAGGCGCTGCCGATCAGAAGCCCCTCGCGGTGCTCCATCAGCTTGGATTTGGGGATGCGCGGATGGCGCGAGTAGCAGTCGAGGTGGGAGAGGGAGACGAGGCGGTAGAGGTTTTTGAGCCCCGTGAGATTTTTGACCAGAATGATCTGGTGGTATGTAGGGGATTTTTTCACGTCGACCGCCGCGAGCGAGGTGTTGATCCGGTCGATGCTTTTGCAGCCCTTCTCGGATTTGAGGATGTCGATCATCCTCAGGAAGATCCGTGCGAGCATCTCCGCGTCGTCGCAGGCGCGGTGGTGGTTGAAGTCGCCCAGTCCGAGGTGCTTGGCGACGAGGTCGAGCTTGTGCTTTTTGAGCTCGGGGAACAGGGAGCGCGAAAGGATGACCGTGTCGATCGCGGTAAAGTGGTAGGGCATGTGGCACCGGCGCGCCGCCTGCTTCAGGAAGCTCGTGTCGAAGGGGGCGTTATGCGCGACGAGCACCGCCCCGTCCCCGCCGCAGAACTCGTAGAAGGAGGCGAGCGCCTCCGCCTCGGAGGGCGCGCCGCGCACGTCGTCGTCGGTGATGCCGGTGAGCTCGGTGATCTTGGGCGGGATCGCCCGCTCGGGGTTCACGAAGGTGTTGAAGCGGTCGACCACCTCCCCGCCCGACAGCTTGACCGCGCCGATCTCGGTGATCCGTTCGGTCGCGGCGGAAAGGCCGGTCGTCTCAAGGTCGAAGACAATGATTTCCCGGTCGAAGTCTCCGGCGGCATGTCCGCTCACCGCCTGCACGACGTCGTCGACGAAATAGGCCTCCACGCCGTAGATGATCTTGATGTCCCCGCCCTTTTTGCGGATCGCGTTCTGGGCGTTCACCGCGTCGGGGAATGCCTGCACGACCCCGTGGTCGGTGATCGCGACCGCCTTGTGGCCGAACTCGTAGGCGCGGCGGACGAGCTTGTCCGCCGGGGTCAGGCCGTCCATCGCGGACATGTTGGAGTGCATATGCAGCTCCACCCGCTTCTCCTCCGCGGTGTCGCGGCGGGGAACCTTCTTTACGGTGGCGATGCTGTCGGGGCGCAGGACGTTCTCATGGTCGAAGCGGTCGTACTCGATCAGCCCGTACATCACGACGGTGTCCCCCACCTTGAGCTCGTCGAGCGCCTTGATTTTCTTGTCCATCCGCCCGATGACCTTCGCGCAGTAGGAGCCGGTGTAATCGGTGAAGTAGATCGAAAGGATGAGCGTCTTTTCGTCCCGGCTGGTGCGCCGGTCGATCTTGAAGACATCCCCCCAGACGGTGACGTTGCCGCTTTCGATGTTCACCCCCGCCATCTCGGCCGGACGGCCCTTGGGCGGGTTGCCATAGAGCGCGACCATCGAGCCGGGCTCGAAGGGCAGGTCGTGCGCGTCGAAGCTGAGCCGCGCCGCCGCGGGAACGACGGCGCCGTTTTCGAGCTTCTTTTCCGCCCGTTGGGGCGAGGGCGGTGTATATTTGATCGGCGCCGGACGCGCCTTGTCCATCGTTTCATGGTAGATGTCGCTGTCGGGCGCGACCTCGAGCACCCCGTCGAAGAGGACCTGCACCTCCCGTCCGAACTCCTCGCGGATGACGGCGGAGATCTTCTGGCCGCAGTGGATCTCCTCGAGGAAGGGACCGCCGCCGTGGCTGAGGTAGACGCGCAGCGTGTCGCCCGAGAGATCGGCGCGGCTGCCGGTGAAAAAGCCGTTGACCGGCACCCCCTCGCCGCCGAGGCGGGCGATGATCTCGGGCAGGTAGTCGCTCGAAAAGAGCTCGCCCGGATAACGCGGGCAGACGGCCGCCGTGTCGAGGGTAAGCGCGCCCTCCAGCTTGCGGCCGAGCTCGGATAAGGCGCCGCGCGGCACCAGCTCGTCCAACACGAGCGTGACGGTCAGCGCGCGCCGCGCCTGGTCGAGCCGCAGCCCGCAGATTTCGCCGCGCGCGGCGGCGCAGCCGGGGACGAGCTCTATGTAATCGCCGAATATCTCGATGAATGACGCCAAAACAGACAACTCCTCAAACCCTACAGTTTTTCAATCTCCTCAAGCAGCACGTCCACGATCCGGTCCTCGGGGTATTTCCCGACCGGCGCCCCCTTCTTGAAGAGAAGCGCCTCCCCGTTTCCGCCCGCGATGCCGATGTCCGCTTCCCGCGCTTCTCCCGGCCCGTTGACGACGCAGCCCATGACCGCGACCTTGATGTCCTTGCGGCAGCCCGCCAGTGCCTCCTCCACCCTGCCCGCCAGGGAGATGAGGTCGATCTTCGTGCGCCCGCAGGTCGGGCAGGAGACGATCTCCGGCCCCCTGCCCCTGCCCACGGCCTTGAGGATGTCGCGCGCGGCGCGCACCTCCTCGACCGGGTCGGCGGTCAGCGAGACGCGGATGGTGTCGCCGATGCCGTCGCAGAGCAGCGACCCGATGCCCACCGCCGACTTGATGAGCCCCATGCGCGCGGTGCCCGCCTCGGTCACGCCGAGGTGGAGCGGACAGCCGAGCTGCTCCGCGGCCAGCCGGTAGGCCTCGATCATTGTCGGGACATGCGACGACTTGATCGACACGACGATGTCGGTGAAGTCGAACTTTTCCAGAAGGCGCGCATGGTAGAGGGCGCTGTCGACCAGCGCCTGGGGGGTCGGCGCGCCGTATTTCGCGAGGATGTGCTTTTCCAGCGAACCGGAGTTGACCCCGATGCGGATGGGCACCCCCGCCGCCCTGCACGCGTCCGCAACCTGCTTTACGCGGTCCTCCCCGCCGATGTTGCCGGGGTTGAGGCGGATCTTGTCCACCCCCGCCGCCACGCAGTCGAGCGCGATGCGGTAGTCGAAGTGGATGTCCGCGACAAGCGGAACGGAGACCGCCGCCTTGATCGCGGGCACCAGCCGAACCGCCTCCCGGTCGGGCACGGCGGCGCGGATGATGTCGCAGCCCGCGGCCTCGAGCGCCCGCGCCTGCGCGACGCTGCCCGCCACGTCCCCGGCGGGCACGTTCAGCATCGACTGCACGGCGATGGGACTTCCGCCGCCGATCGTCACATTCCCGATGTTCACTTTCCTTGTCATCCGTTCACGTCCCGTCTAAAAGAATCGCAGGATATCGTTGAAGGTCACCACCAGCATCAGGCCCATCAGCAGGACGAACCCCGCCGTGTGGATGATTCCCTCGTATTTCGGGTTGACCGGCCGGCGGATCACCAGCTCGATCAGCAAAAAGAGCAGCCGCCCGCCGTCGAGCGCGGGCACCGGCAGGAGGTTGAAGACGCCGATGTTGACGGTGATGAACCCCACGAGCAGCAGAAGCGTCTTGATCCCCGCCATGCTCGCCTGCCCGATGACCGTCGAAACCCCCACCGGCCCGGAGAGCTCCGCGAGGGTGAAGTTGCCGGTGATCAGGTTGATGAAGGACATCCACACCTGACGAACAATTGAAAACATCCAAAAAATGGTATATTGCACGCTGCTCCAAAAGGTTTTGGGCGCGGAATCGACGTAGAAGTCGAGGTTGATGACCTTGGTGCCGTCCTCCATGACCTGCATGCCGAAGTCAATATCCCTGAGCTCGAGCTTTTCCCCGCCGCGCAGGACGGTAAAGGTGACCACGCCGTCCTTGTCGCTCACCATGGAAAAGGAGATATCGTTGGAGGTGAAGACGCGGCTGCCGTTGACCCGGAGGATCCGGTCCCCCGCCTGGAGCCGCGCGTTGCTCTGCGCGCCCTCGTGGAACCCGCCGACCACCGTCGTGGGCAGGCTCTGCCGCATCCCGACGAGGATCGACAGGATGACAAAGCCCAGCAGCAGGTTCATCAGCGCGCCCGCGCAGACGAAGAGGATCCGCTTCCACAGCCGCACGTTGCAGTAGGCGCGCGGGTCGGAGCTGTCCTCGTCCTCCCCCTCAACCGCGACGTAGCCGCCGATCGGCAGGGCGCGCAGGGCATATTTGGTTTCGCCGCGCTGGGTGGACCAGATCGCGGGGCCCATGCCGAGCGCAAATTCGTTGACCCGCATCCCCGAGAGCTTGCCGACCGTAAAATGGCCGAGCTCATGGATGAAGATGAGCAGCCCGAAGACGAAAACCGCGACAACGACCTGAAAGACAATACTCATAGAACGCAACACATTCCAATCCACATAAAATCGCCCGAATACGGCGGCGCTACTATCATAGTATTCTTACCGCCGCGCGCAATATTCCGGCGGATTACCGGCGCGTGCAGTACGCCTCGGCAAGCGCGCGCGCGGTATCCTCCGCCTCGAGCACCTCTTCCAGTGTGTAAAGCTCATCGGCGTTACAGGAAAAACGCTCCAATATGTACCCGACGCACCGCCCGATGTCGAGGAATTTGAGCTCCCCGGCCAGGAAGCGCCCGACCGCGTATTCGTTGGCCGCGTTGACCGCGCAGGGATAGAGCCCGCCGCGCCTTGCCGCCTCGATGCAGATGTCCAGGCAGGCAAACGTCCCGCAGTCGGGTTTTTCGAAGGTGAGGCTGCCGTAGCCGGTGAGCGACAGACCCCTCGCGTCGGTCGGCGCGCGGTGCGGCCAGGTCAGCGCGTACTGGATGGGCACCGCCATGTCGGGCGTGCCCATCTGGGCGATCACCGCGCCGTCGGCGTACTCCACCGCCGAATGGACGACGCTCTGCGGGTGCACGACGATCTCGATCTGGTCGGGCGACAGCCCGAAGAGCCACATCGCCTCGATGAATTCGAGCCCCTTGTTCATGAGCGTCGCGGAATCGACGGTGATCTTCGCGCCCATCGACCAGTTGGGGTGCCGGAGCGCGTCCGCTGCGGTCATCCCTTCGAGCTCCTTGGCGGTTTTGCCGCGGAACGGCCCGCCCGACGCCGTGAGGATGATCTTTTTGAGCGCCGCGCGGTCGTTGCCCTGCAGCGACTGGAAGATCGCGCTGTGCTCGCTGTCGACCGGCAGCAGGTCCACGCCGTTTTCCTCCGCCGCGTCCATCACGAGCCGTCCGCCCGCGACGAGCGTCTCCTTGTTGGCGAGCGCGACCGTCTTTTTGGCCGCGATGGCGGCGAGCGTCGGCCGCAGGCCGACCATCCCCACCACCGCGTTGCACACCACGTCGACGCCGGGAAGCGAAGCGGCCTCGCACATCCCCTCGACGCCCGCCAGCAAGCGGATATCGGTATCCGCGAGGCGGGTCTTCAGGTCTGCGTAGGCCGTTTTGTCCGAAACGACAACACAGCGAGGGTGAAACTCCCTCGCCTGCGTTTCCAGCAGGGCGGCGTTCCTGTTTGCGGCAAGCACGTCGACCCCGTATCCGAGATTTTTACAGCAACGAAGCGTCTGGGTGCCGATCGAACCGGTCGACCCCAGAAGCGCGATTGTTTTCTTCAAATTCTGCCCCGCCTTCATTGATATGTACTCACGCCGCCAGATGGACGTGCTGGCTGAAGATGAACACCAGCGGCGCGACCATCAGCACGCTGTCGAACCGGTCCATGATCCCGCCGTGCCCCGGCATGATCGAGCCGTAATCCTTGACGCCGAACTGCCGCTTGATGACCGAGGCCGACAGGTCCCCGATCATGCTTGCCGCCGACAGGAAGGGCACGATGCAGAGCAGCGCCGGGACGTTGACCGCGATGGGAACGCCCAGCCAGCCCGAAACGGCGCCGTAGAGCAGCGCGACAAGCAGCATGGCGATCTCGGCGAAGACGATCCCGCCGATCGCGCCTTCCACCGTCTTTTTCGGGCTGATGACGGGCGCGAGCTTATGCTTCCCGAACGCGCGCCCCGTAAAATAGGCCCCCGTGTCGCTCAGCCAGGCGCTGCCCAGCGTCACGAGCACGTAGAAGATGCCCAGCGCCTTGCCCCAATGGTCGCGCATGTAAATCATCGTGGTCAGTGAAAAAGGCACCACCAGGCTGAAGAGGAAGCTCATCGCGATCTGCTCGATGCGCAGCAGGCTGTGGCGGCGCAGCAGCACGGCGAAAATCGCCACCACATAGAGGTAGCAGATCGGCATGATGTGCCGGGCGATCCACTGCACGGAAAAAAGCGGGATCACCGCCGCGAACGCGATCGACAGCGCCGCCACGAGCTTATCCCTGGTGCAGCCGGTCGCGGCGAGCAGCTCGTAGACCGCCAGCGCGCAGATAAAGGCGATCACAAGGTTCGTCAGCACCGTATCGAAAAAGACAAAGACCACGAACAGCAGCACAAGGCCGATCATGGAGCTGATGATTCTTACCTTCATAGAACTCTCCCATCCTCCGCCGTTTTGCGGGGTGACATTACAGGCCGCCGAAACGCCGCGACCGCCCCTGGTATTCCTCGATGGCGCGGTCAAGATGCCCGGGGGTAAAGTCCGGCCAGAGCACATCCATAAACACCAGCTCGGCATAGGCCGCCTGCCAAGGCAGGAAGTTGGAGGTGCGCTGTTCCCCGCTCGGGCGGATGATCAGGTCGGGGTCGGGCTGGCCGGCGGTGTAGAGCGCGCCGGCAAACGCCTCTTCGTCGATTTCGTCGGGAGAAAGCTCCCCGGCAAGGCATCTGCGCGCAAGCGCGCGCGCCGCGTGAACGATCTCGTCCCGGCCCCCGTAGTTGAGCGCGATGTTGATGGTGATCGCGGTATTTTTGGCGCTCTCGGCCTCCGCGCGCGCCATCATCTCCCGGATATCGTCGGAAAGCGGGCCGCGTTCCCCCAGGAAACACAGCCGCGCGTCCTCCTCCCGGTGCTTGAACATCTCGTTCAGGTACCTGCGCAAAAGATCCATCAGCCCCTCCACCTCGTCCGCGGGCCGCTTCCAGTTTTCGGTGGAAAAGGCGTAGATCGTCAGGTAGGGGACGCCGATCTCCCGGCAGTATTTTGCGATTTTGCCAAAGGTATCCGCCCCGGCCTTGTGCCCCGCGCTGCGCGGAAGGCCGCGGCGGCTCGCCCAGCGACCGTTCCCGTCCATGATGATGCCGATGTGGCGGGGCAGGGCGCCGGCAGGCTGCGTATTCGACATGGATACACTCCGTTCCGGAATCAGATTTCGAGGATTTCCTTCTCCTTCTTCGCGGCAATTTCATCGATCCGCTTGCAGAATTTGTCGGTCATCTTCTGGGTCGCTTCCTCGAGGTCCTTCTGGTCGTCCTCGCTGATCTCGCTCGATTTTTTGAGCGCCTTAAACTTCTCGTTGGCGTCGCGGCGGATCGCGCGGATCGCGACCTTGGCCTCCTCACCCTGCTTCTTGATCTGCTTGCAGATCTCTTTCCTGCGCTCCTCGGTCAGCGGCGGGAAGACGATGCGGATGACGGAACCGTCGTTGGTGGGGTTGATGCCGATATCAGAGGCCTGGATCGCCTTTTCGATCGGCTTGAGGGTGGATTTGTCCCACGGCTGGATCACCAGGATGCGCGCCTCCGCCACCGAGATCGCCGCCATCGCCTGGACCGGCGTGGGGGTGCCGTAGTAGTCGACCGTGATCTTGTCGAGCACGGCGGGATTGGCCCTTCCGGCGCGGATGGTCGCGAACTCGCCCTCCAGCACGCGGATGGTCTTTTCCATCTTTTCGTTATAGGGGTTCAGCCGTTCATTCATCTGAGTCATCCTCCTTCACGATGGTTCCGATATTTTTGCCTTCGATCGCGGCCAGGATGTTGTCCGGGTCGGCGAGGCTGAATACAAGGACGGGAATCCGGTTGTCGCGGCACATCGCGGCGGCCGTGCTGTCCATCACGCCCAGCCCCTTCTCCAGCACCTCCTGGAAGGAAACGTTGTCATACCGCACGGCGGTGTCGAACTTGTTGGGGTCGCAGTCGTAAACGCCGTCCACCATCGTCGCCTTGAGGATGATGTCCGCGTCGATTTCGGCGGCGCGCAGAGAAGAGGCGGTGTCGGTCGAAAAATAGGGGTTGCCGGTGCCGCAGCCGAAGATGACGACCCGGCCCTTTTCGAGGTGGCGGACGGCGCGCCCGCGGATGTAGGGCTCGGCGATCTGCTGCATGGTGATGGCGGTCTGCACCCGCACGGGCACCCCCAGCGCCTCAAGCGCGTCGGCCAGCGCGAGGGAGTTCATGACGGTGGCGAGCATCCCCATGTGGTCGGCGCGGGTGCGGTCCATGCTTCCCGCGTCCCTGCCGCGGAAAAAGTTGCCGCCCCCGACCACGATCCCGATCTCGGCCCCGAGCGAGGCGCATTTTTTGATACTCTCGCAGATGCCGCGCACGACGCTGTAATCGATGCCGAATTTTTTCTCCCCGGCGAGGGCTTCCCCGCTGAGCTTCAGCAGGACCCGTTTATACTTCAGTGGCATACATGACCTCCCGGAATGGTTATTTTTGACGCTTCCGCGCCCCGTTTATGCAATCCGGCCCGCGGGCCGGAGGGGGAAATTACATCCCTTCTATTTTACAATAATCACCCGTCAAAGTAAAGGGCGCGCCGCGATTAATTTCCCCCTCCCCATACAAAAAAGGCGGCCGGATAACCGGCCGCCTTTCGACGGGAAAATCTTTACTTGATCATGCTGGCAACTTCGTCGGCGAAGTTGTCCTCGCGCTTCTCAAGGCCCTCGCCCTTCTCATAGCGGACGAAACCGGTGACCTTGATCGAGCCGCCGAGCTCCTTGGCGGTCTCCTCGGTGTACTGCGCCACGGTGATGTCGCCGTTCTTGACGAACGGCTGGTCCAGCAGGCAGTTCTCCTTGTAGTACTTGCCGATGCGGCCGTCGACCATCTTGGCGATGATCTGGGCGGGCTTGTTCTTGAGCTTCTCGTCGTTGGCGATCTGCGCGGTGAGGATCTCCTTCTCCTTCTCGATGACGTCCGCGGGAACGGAAGCCTCGTCGAGGAAGAGCGGATTGATCGCCGCGACCTGCATCGCGACGTCCTTCGCGTAGGCCTGGAAGCCCTCCTTGTCCGCGACGTCGGTCTCAAAGGTGACCATGACGCCGATGCGGCCGCCGCCGTGCACGTAGGTGACGAGCGGGCCCTCGGCATAGGTGAAGCGGCGGACCTTCATGTTCTCTCCGATCGTGAGGATCTTGTCGCGGAGCTCCTCCTCGACGGTCATGCTCATGCCGACCGCGGGGAGCTTCAGAAGCGCGTCGACGTCGGCGGGCTTGTGGGCCGCGACGGTCTTGGCGCAGGATTTGACGAAGTCCATGAACTTGTCGTTCTTCGCGACGAAGTCGGTCTCCGAGTTGACCTCGATCACAACGCCGACCTTGGTGTCGTCGTCGACCATCGCGAGGACGACGCCCTCGGCCGCAATGCGGCCGGCCTTCTTGGTGGCCGCGGCGAGCCCCTTCTCACGGAGAATCTCAACCGCTTTTTCCATATCTCCATCCGCTTCGGTCAGAGCCTTTTTGCAGTCCATCATGCCGCAATTGGTCTGCTCACGCAGCGCCTGTACGTCTTTTGCAGTGAATGCCATTCGTGAAACCTCCATATATCTTTTATTCGTCCAAAAAGCCGGGATTACTTGTCGGCGGGAGCCTCGTCGGTTTCGTTCTCCTTCGCGGCGGCCTCTTCCGGGGCGACCTCGGTGCTGCCCTGGCGGCCCTCGATGAGGGCGTCGGCCATGGTGGCGCACAGCAGCTTGACGGCGCGGATCGCGTCGTCGTTGCCGGGGATCACGTAATCGATCTCATCGGGATCGCAGTTGGTGTCGACGATTGCGACGATGGGGATGCCCAGCTTGCGCGCCTCGGCGACGGCGATCTTCTCCTTGCGGGGGTCGACGACGAAGAGGGCGGACGGGAGCTTCTTCATGTCCTTGATGCCGCCGAGGAACTTCTCGAGCTTCTCGATCTCAAGGTTGAGCTTGCTGACTTCCTTTTTCGGGAGCAGCTCGAAAGTGCCGTCCTCCTGCATCTTGCGCAGCTGCGCGAGGCGGTCGATCCGGCGGCGGATGGTCTTGAAGTTGGTCAGCATGCCGCCGAGCCATCTGGCGTTGACATAGTAAGCGCCGGCGCGGGTGGCCTCGTCGCGGACGGAATCGCCCGCCTGCTTCTTGGTGCCGACGAACAGGAGGTTCCCGCCGCCCGCGGCCATGTCGCGGACGAACATGTAGGCCTCGTCCAGCTTTTTGACGGTTTTCTGGAGGTCGATGATGTAGATGCCGTTGCGCTCGGTGAAGATGTAACGGGCCATCTTCGGGTTCCATCTCCGGGTCTGGTGGCCGAAGTGGACACCCGCCTCCAACAGTTGTTTCATTGATACTACGCCCATGATAAATTCCTCTCTTTCGGTTAAATTCCGCCACCACGTTCATCTCATCCCATCATCCCGGACCGGGACACCGATCAGATGATCGCGCGGTGTGTGTGTTACCGGCAGTATGCCAGCCGTAATATATTACCACAAAGAGAGGAAAAATGCAAGTATGAATTTCCCGCCGCACCAATATTTTGCACGGTTTCGGGGCGTTTAGTCGTCCTCCAGGATGCGGAACCACTTTCCGCGCCCGCCCGACGTATTTTCCTGCGCCGGAAGGGTGTGGTTGACGAGGATGGTGTCCTCCCCGATCACCTCGATGTCCTGCCAGCGGATGATGGTGTCCTCCTCCCGGCCAAGCAGCCCGAAAAAGCGCAGCCTGCCGCGGATGACGATCGCCGTGACCGCGGCGGCCGCCGTGTCGATCTCCGCGTCCGAGACGTACCCGAGCTTGCTGCCGTTGCGCACGTTGATGACGTATTTGTTCCGAAGGTCCCCCATCCGGCAAAACATGGCCCTTCCCCCTTGTGCTGATTTGATAAAAGTATATGTGCGCGTTTGGGGAAATAGTTCTTCCGTCAATCAATTGACATTTGGTTGGAAATCCCTTATGATAAACTTTATGAACAATTTGTAAACCCCGCAAACGGAAATCCCCGGCAGAGCAGGGACCTGCCGGGACGGAGGTGTTTTTGTGCAAAGGGAAAAATTTTCTTCGCGGCTCGGCTTCCTGCTGATCTCGGCGGGCTGCGCCATCGGGATCGGCAACGTCTGGCGTTTCCCCTACATCACGGGACAGTACGGCGGCGCGGCGTTCGTGCTGATCTACCTGTTCTTCCTCGTCATCCTCGGCCTGCCGATTATGGTGATGGAGTTCTCGGTCGGCCGCGCCAGCCAGAAGAGCGCCGCCCGCTCGTTCGACGTGCTCGAGCCCAAGGGCAGCAAATGGCACCTGTATAAATACGGCGCCATGCTCGGCAACTACATGCTGATGATGTTCTATACGACCGTCGGCGGCTGGATGCTCATCTACTTTGTGAAGATGGCGGGCGGCGAGTTCGTCGGCAAGACCCCGGAAGAGGTCGGCGGCATCTTCAACGGCATGCTCGGCGACCCGCTGCTCATGATGATCTGGATGGTGATCGTCGTCGTGATCGGCTTCAGCGTCTGCTCGATGGGGTTGCAGAACGGCGTGGAAAAGATCACCAAGGCGATGATGAGCTGCCTGCTGCTCATCATGGTCGTGCTCGTCGTGCGCTCGGTCACGCTGCCGGGCGCGGGCGAAGGGCTCCGGTTCTACCTCATGCCCGATTTCGGCAAGATGGCCGACCAGGGCATCACCACCGTCGTCTCCGCCGCCATGGGGCAGGCGTTCTTCACCCTCAGCCTCGGCATCGGCGCGATGGCCATCTTCGGCAGCTACATCGGCAAGGACCGCTCCCTCACCGGCGAGTCGATCAGCATCACGCTGCTCGACACCTTCGTCGCGCTGATGGCGGGCCTGATCATCTTCCCCGCCTGCTCGGCGTTCGGCGTCGACTCGGCGCAGGGCCCCGGCCTCGTCTTCGTCACCCTGCCCAACATCTTCAACGAGATGCCCGGCGGCCGGGTGTTCGGCGCGCTCTTCTTCGTCTTCATGTCCTTCGCCGCCCTCTCGACCATCATCGCGGTGTTCGAGAACATCGTCTCCTTCGGCATGGACCTGTGGGGCTGGACCCGCAAAAGGACGGTTGCCGTCAACTTTGTGGCGATCATCCTGCTTTCGATCCCCTGCGTGCTCGGCTACAACCTGTGGAGCGGCTTTGTCCCGCTCGGCGCGGGTTCCGCGGTGCTCGACCTCGAGGACTTCATCGTCAGCAACAACCTGCTGCCGCTCGGCTCCCTCGTCTACCTGCTCTTCTGCACCTCCCGGTACGGATGGGGCTGGAAAAACTTCCTCACCGAGGCGGACACCGGAAACGGCGTCAAATTCCCCAAATGGTCGCGGATCTACGTCTCCTACATCCTGCCGATCATCGTGCTGATCCTCTTTTTCCAGGGCTATTGGGACAAATTCTTCAAGGCGCTGTTTATCCACTGAGAAGCAAAAGGGAGCCGCCCGCGGGCGGCTCCCTTTTTA